>Ga0308169_10000610_pt1 | contig 49511 bp, 34 predicted proteins | sample PhyBR1_2_FD_202139 | JGI IMG/M metagenome (GOLD analysis project Ga0308169, IMG submission 202139) | Phyllosphere microbial communities from UC Gill Tract Community Farm, Albany, California, United States - DLSLSB.R1 | ecosystem: Host-associated > Plants > Phyllosphere > Unclassified | place... | reverse complement strand
GGATCAAGTGTTACTTTGCCATTGCTATCGTTAGTTCCGTTCGTGATGGTTACATTAGCCAAAGTTGGCGCTGTTGCAGTTCCGTTGTAAGTATCGTTTGCCAATACATTCGCAACCGCTGTGCCACCAGTTACTGAATTTGCCGTACCAGCATCATCTTTGGCTAAGATCGCACCCGAAGCTACCGTTACTTTTACGGTTGCGGTAGAAGTTTTGCTTGCATCCAGTTTATCGGTAATGGTATACGTTAAAGTATAAACACCAGCAGGTGTATTTGCCGCAACGCTTACTGCTCCTGTTGCAGGGTCAAGTGTTACCTTTCCGTTGCTATCGTTAGTACCATTGGTGATGGTTACGTTAGTCAACGTTGGAGCAGTTGTAGTGCCGTTATAATTATCATTCGCCAATACATTTGCCACAGCTGTACCACCCGTTACCGAGTTTGCAGAACCAGCATCGTCTTTAGCCAATATCGCGCCTGAAGCTACCGTTACTTTAACCGTAGCGGTTGAAGTTTTCGAAGCATCCAGTTTATCAGTAATGGTATAAGTCAAGGTGTAAACACCAGCCGGGGTATTTGCAGCTACACTTACTGCTCCGGTTGTTGCATCCAATGTTACCTTTCCATTGCTATCATTTGTACCGTTGGTAATGGTTACATCATTTAAGGTCGGCGCAGTTGCTGTTCCGTTGTAAGTATCGTTAGCTAAAACATTTGCTACCGCAATTCCGCCGGTTACCGAGTTCGCTGAACCGGCATCATCTTTAGCCAAAATCGCTCCCGAAGCTACCGTCACTTTTACTGTAGCAGTCGAAGTTTTCGAAGCATCCAGTTTATCGGTAATGGTATAAGTTAAAGTATAAACACCAGCAGGGGTATTCGCAGCTACACTTACAACTCCGGTTGTTGGATCAAGTGTTACTTTACCATTGCTATCATTCGTGCCATTGGTGATGGTTACATCATTTAAGCTTGGAGCAGTTGCTGTTCCGTTGTAAGTATCGTTCGCCAATACATTTGCAACCGCTGTGCCGCCAGTTACCGAGTTGGCTGAGCCTGCATCATTTTTAGCCAATACCGCACCCGAAGCTACTGTCACTTTTATTGTAGCAGTCGAAGTTTTCGAAGCATCCAGTTTATCGGTAATGGTATAAGTCAACGTGTAAACACCTGCAGGGGTATTCGCTGCAACTTTAACCTCGCCTGTTGCAGGGTCAAGGCTTACTTTTCCGTTGCTATCGTTAGTTCCGTTCGTGATGGTTACATCATTTAAGCTTGGAGCAGTTGTAGTGCCGTTATAATTATCATTCGCCAATACATTTGCCACAGCTGTACCACCCGTTACCGAGTTTGCCGAACCAGCATCGTCTTTAGCCAATATCGCACCCGAAGCAACCGTTACTTTAACCGTAGCGGTTGAAGTTTTAGAAGCATCTAGTTTATCAGTTATGGTATAAGCTAAAGTATAAATACTAGCAGGTGTATTCGCTGCAACTTTAACCTCGCCTGTTGCAGGGTCAAGTGTTACTTTTCCGTTGCTATCATTTGTACCGTTGGTGATGGTTACATCTGCCAATGTTGGAGCTGTTGCTGTTCCGTTGTAAGTATCATTCGCCAATACATTCGCTACCGCTGTCCCACCGGTTACTGAATTGGCCGAACCTGTATCATCTTTGGCCAATATCGCGCCCGAAGCTACTGTTACTTTAACCGTTGCGGTTGAAGTTTTCGAAGCATCCAGTTTATCGGTGATGGTATAAGTCAACGTGTAAACACCAGCAGGTGTATTTGCCGCAACACTAACCTCGCCGGTTGTTGGATCAAGGGTTACTTTTCCATTGCTATCATTAGTTCCGTTGGTGATGGTTACATCATTTAAGCTTGGAGCAGTTGCTGTTCCGTTGTAAGTATCGTTCGCCAATACATTTGCAACCGCTGTGCCGCCAGTTACCGAGTTGGCTGAACCGGCATCATTTTTAGCCAATATCGCACCCGAAGCTACTGTTACTTTAACTGTTGCAGTCGAAGTTTTAGAAGCATCCAGTTTATCGGTGATGGTATAAGTTAAAGTATAAACGCCAGCAGGGGTATTGGTAGCAACTTTAACCTCGCCTGTTGCAGGATCAAGTGTTACTTTTCCATTGCTATCGTTAGTACCGTTGGTGATGGTTACATCAGCCAAAGTTGGCGCTGTTGCTGTTCCGTTGTAAGTATCGTTTGCCAATACATTCGCTACCGCAGTTCCACCCATTACCGAGTTGGCTGAACCGGCATCATCTTTTGCCAATACCGCACCCGAAGCTACCGTTACTTTTACCGTAGCGGTCGAAGTTTTCGAAGCATCCAGTTTATCGGTAATGGTATAGGTTAAAGTATAAACGCCAGCAGGAGTATTTGCAGCTACACTTACTGTTCCGGTTGTTGAATCTAATGTTACCTTTCCGTTGCTATCATTCGTTCCGTTCGTGATGGTTACATCATTTAAGCTTGGAGCTGTTGCTGTTCCGTTGTAAGTATCATTTGCCAATACATTTGCAACTGCTGTGCCACCGGTTACTGTGTTTGCCGAACCGGCATCGTCTTTAGCCAATATCGCGCCCGAAGCTACTGTTACTTTTACCGTAGTAGTTGAAGTTTTAGAAGCATCCAGTTTATCAGTAATGGTATAAGTCAAAGTGTAAACACCAGCCGGGGTATTTGCTGCTACGCTTACCGCTCCTGTTGCCGGATCCAATGTTACTTTTCCGTTGCTGTCGTTAGTTCCGTTGGTAATGGTTACATCATTTAAGGTTGGAGCAGTTGTAATTCCATTGTAGTTATCGTTCGCCAATACATTCGCAACCGCTGTGCCGCCGGTTACCGAATTTGCTGTACCAGCATCATCTTTAGCCAATATCGCGCCCGAAGCTACTGTTACTTTTACCGTAGCGGTTGAAGTTTTGCTTGCATCCAGTTTATCGGTAATGGTATAGGTCAACGTGTAAATACCAGCTGGGGTATTGGTAGCAACTTTAACCTCGCCAGTTGCCGGATCCAATGTTACTTTTCCATTACTATCGTTAGTACCGTTGGTGATGGTTACATCATTTAGGGTTGGAGCTGTAGCAATTCCGTTGTAAGTATCGTTCGCTAAAACATTTGCTACCGCTGTGCCACCCGTTACCGAGTTTGCTGAGCCGGCATCGTCTTTAGCTAATATCGCACCCGAAGCTACCGTAACTTTAACTGTTGCAGTTGAAGTTTTCGAGGCATCCAGTTTATCGGTGATGGTATAGGTTAAGGTATAAACACCAGCTGGGGTATTAGCAGCAACGCTTACTGCTCCTGTTGCAGGGTCAAGTGTTACCTTTCCGTTGCTATCATTGGTACCATTGGTGATGGTTACATTAGTTAAACTCGCTTGTGCCCCGCCATTATAGGTGTCATTGCCTAAAACGTTTACAACAGCTGTTCCACCTGTTACAGAATTGGCAGTGCCGTTATCATTTGCAGCCAATATTGCTCCGCTTACCAAATGTACCGTAACAGTTGCCTGTTTTACATTTCCAGGATTTGCTTTATCCTCAATTTGATAAACCAAAGTGCAATCGCCCACTGGCGTATTTGGAAGTACCTTCACCTCACCTGTAGCCGGATCGATTGAAACATTAGGATTACTAGTCGATATTTGCGTAATGGTTACGTTAGTTAAAGTAGCCTGATTTCCATTCAGCTTATCGTTAATTAACACGTTTGCAACTGCAACACCACCAGTTACTGCATTTAGTGTGCCCGCATCATCAACTGCATAAACACCGGTAGAAGTTACTGTAGGCGTATCGTTGGTTGCTGATGTACCCGAAACATCAGTTACATTTCCATTCAAAGGATTTTTACCGGTTACGGTTGCTGTATTGCTTACCGAACCTGAAGCTTTTTCTGCGGCAGAGATCGTGTACGTTGCAGTAGCCGTAGTGCTGGCACCCGGAGCTAAAGTTGTAGCGACTAATGTAATCGGGCCGGTTACTTTACTATCGGTTATAACCAGGTTATTAAGCGTAACATTACCTGTATTTTTAACTGTAAACACATAGTTAATGGTATTTCCGTTAAGGTTAAGCGTACTGGTTTTAACTAAAGTAACAGCTGGCGAAAGGGTAATATTAACATCTGCTGTTGCTGTTTTTGCCGTTGGCAACGCTGTAGTTTGTACACTCGCAGTATTGGTAATTTTACCCGAATTATTAACTGGTTTACCATTGCTATTTAAATCGGCCTGAGCTACATTATAAGAGCCACTGTAAGTCCAGGTTTCTCCTTTCTCTAAAATATTGTTGGCATTTCCTGTTTTTACCGGGTTGCTCAAAGTTCCACCCAATAAAGGATCATTAACCACTACGTTGGTTTGACTGGTATTTCCGGTATTGGCTACAGTAACCGTGTAGTTAATAATATTTCCTGCCTGGTTAACAGTAGCCACATCTGCTACTTTGGTGATCGAAATTGACGAACAAACCGGAACGCTTACTGTAATCGTAAACGGATTGCCGACGCAGGCTCCAGCAACCGTCGCTTTCGGCGTTACCGTGTAAGTAATGGTTTGTGCTGCATTGCTGATATTAATTAAAGTTTGATTGATAGTATTACCCGATCCGCTTGCAGCCCCGGTTACGTTACTGTTTGAATTGATTGTCCAGGTAAATGAAGCTGGAACAGCATTTCCACCATTAGCTGTATTATCGATGTTTGCAGTTTGAAGATTATAACTGAAACTACCGGCACAATCAAGCGTTTTAGAATCGTTAAATCCTTTCGGCGTCTGATAAATCGTTACCGTAATCTGCGCACGGCTTGCACTTTCGCAACCGTTAACAGTTTGGCTCGCATAATAAGTTCCGTTGGTTAAAGCTGTAGTCGGAGCCAAAGCAGTTCCACCGGTTGAAGTAGTATACCATTTAATATTGCTTCCTGAGGTTGTTACCAAATTCGCAACAGTGGCACCGGCAATCTCACAGAAAGTTTGGTTACTTGCTGTTGGTGCCGGCGTTGCGGTCTTAACCAAAACATCAAAAGTAAAAGTAGCACCAGTACAACCATTATAACTTGGCGTAACAGTATATCTTACAGTTGCATCAGCGCCTGAGGTATTGGATAAAATTTGTGAAATAGGTCCTGCAACCGCAGTACTTTGATTCGAAAAACCTGTAGCTGTTCCGCTCAGCAAAGCTGCTGTCCAGCTGTAAGTGGTGCCGTTAACATTGCTGGTAGGCGATATACTAAATGCCGAAGCCGCGCAGATCGTTGTTCCTGTAGCACTTGCAGTAAGCGTTGGTACTACATAAGCTGTAATGGTAAAAGCGTTGCCGGCACAACCCGAATAGGTTGGGGTAACGGTATACGTAGCGGTTTCAAGCGCAGTACCCGAATTGGTCAAGGTTTGATCTACAGCCAGCTGACTTGTTCCTGCCGTTCCGCCGGTAATATTTGATGATGAAAGTATCGGGGCCGACCAGGTGTAGGTGGTTCCGTTAGGCACATCAACCGGACTAAAATTAAAGTTACCTGTTTTGCAGATATAATAAGTTTTGTTCGCAATTACCGGCCGCGGTGTTACCGTTACCGTTGCAGTACCCGAAATGGCATTGATACAGCCATTGCCCGAAACAATTGCACGGTAAGTAGTTGTAGCCGGAATGTTAGTATAATTTAAGGTTGTTGTGGTATTGGCAATCGAAGTCCAGTTGATATTATCTGTCGATGATTCCCAACGCACTACTGTTGCAGGCGCTCCGGTTAAAGTTAAAGATCCATTCGTACCCGAACATACCGTGGCCGCTCCTGAAATGGTTCCGGTTGAGTTAATGGTTACAGTATGGGTTGCAGTTTTATTTCCGCAAGTACTGGCTGCCTCGGCTGTAATGGTAGCAGTACCACTGTAATTGGCCGACCAGGTTACACTGCCGGTTGACGCATTAATAACACCCGAAGTAGCTGGACTAATGCTATAAGTAATACCCGTAGCGTTATTTGACGTAGCCCCATAGCTTTGTACGCCTGCCCCCTGGCAACGCGTAGATGTTGCGCCTGCAGCAAATACCGGCGTTGTTGCCGCTGGCCGAACCGTTACCGAACCATTGGCAGTGGTTATGGTGACAGATAGAGCGTAAGTTGCGGTTATGGTATAATTGAAGGTTCCTGCAGTTGATACCGTTCCGCTGTTAATCGTCAAAATGGTATTTCCACCGGATGTTGTAATACCATAAGTTAAACCTGAAGCAACTAAGCCAGTAACCAATACTGTTGGCGTTCCGGTAATTAAGTAGGTAATGGTAGCGGTGGTACCACCAACGCAAATCGATTGCGCATCTGTTCCCGCTGCCGATGTTAAAACGATATCAACCGGGGTAACACTGGCCGAGGCTGTATTATTGGAGGTTACCGGATCGTTTTGCGGACCAGTAACCGTTGCCGTATTGGTATAACTCCCTGAGCTTTTTACAATGGCTTTGATCGTTAACGTTACTGTTTGGCCCGAAGCCATACTCCCTATCGACCATAAACCTGTTGCAGGATCGTAGCTTGTTCCCGCTGTTGTGGTATTCGAAACATAAGTATATCCCGAAGGCAGAATGTCGGTTGCTGAAACCCCAATGGCATTACCGGTACCCGTAACGGCTCCCGAAGCTACATCCGAATTTTTAACCGTAACCGTAAAATTAACCGTAGCCCCTTTCGCCGGCGATGGATTATCAACAGTTTTATTCAATACCAGGTCGATATTACATAAAGCAATAGTCACTGGTAGCGATTGTGAGCTAATCCCACAATCGAGCATTGAAGTAATGGTATACGAACCCGATGTCGCAGCACGATAGGTTGAGGAGGTCGCTCCGGCGATTGCAACACCATTAAAATACCATTGGTAAGGAGCAGTACTGTTCGGATCGGCACTTAATAAAGCAGAAGCACAATCAGATTGCACATAAGTTGGTTTTCCAGCTTTCTCCGGAAATGGAGAAAGAAAGTTCGACATCGAGAAACCACCACCCGACTGTACCATTGCTACTGTAAGTCTGCTGTTACTCGTAATAAAAAATGAGTTCGGATTACCTATATTATCATTATCAAAATCAATAGCGTATGCACCGGTACTTCCCAACTGTCTGCGGGTACCAACTCCTGAAATGGTTTCAATATCTGTGTTATTGAATGTTAATGTGCCTCCTGTAGTTGTTAAATAAATTTTATCAGTTGGACTTTTGGTAACCAGGTAAGCGAAGTAAGGCAAGTCGCCTAAATTATTACCTCTGAATTTTGCAGTCTCGGCTTTTAAAGAGCCACCACATGAATTTAATGGTGCAAGCGTGGCAATATCAACTTCACACTTGTTCGCTGTTCCTGAGTAGGCAACAACATTTTTTGTAGCCACAATCCGCGAGCCCGAAAACGGATCACCAACCTGTACGTTACCTTCATCTGTTCCGGTACCAATACCGTTAGGAAAAGTAATAAAACTACCTTCTGCAATCAGGTTATAGCTATTGGTTGATTGAAGTACCCCGTTATGATCAAAATTCATTACGGTTACATTGGTATTGGCTTCGGTAGCAATTACCGTCGTTTGTTCTGCTGTTTTATTGCCCTTACCCCTGATTACCACATACTCATTACCCAACGAGCTCACCGGCGGAACCGGATTGTACGCCCCATCACCGCAGGCCTCGGGTGCATCTACGTTTACGCCTGTATTCATTACCGCCGGACCAGATGTTTCTACCAAACTACCCATTGCAGCTTGTAAAATATAACTCTGCCCAGCATTTAGCGTAGTAATAGCTGTACCGTTAAGCTTAACTGTAGTATTGTTTTCAATAGCCAAAACACTGTAAACCGGTCTGATGGTCGAAACCGTTGATGCTACTTTATTCAAATCACCATCCCTGTAATAACCTACCCTAAAAACATTGCCAATGGCAGCATCACCAAAACTAAAAAGCGATGCATTTCCTTTAATATATTGATCGTTAGTTGTAGAATACGCTCCTGACGGAACATCATCGGAAGCAATGTTTCGTACATTTACTGCAATCGGGTTATTACCGGTTACAATAATCCCTGCCGCATTTAAAATGGTATTAATACTGTTTTTTGCCAATCCAACCGGATCACCTGTAAACCGGTAAACCGCCGGTGTTCCAGGAGTAGGTGTCAAGGTTGTAATCAGGCTACCATCACTCTTCTTCACCGTTGCCGAAGTACCGGCGACATTGGTAGACACTACAATTTCGTTAGCGCTGCTCCAATATTGCCAGGGTGCCGGGGCAATATAATGCGTTTTGTAAGTTTGTGCAGTAACTGAGACCGAAAACATCAAAAACAATGACATAGTCATTAGTTTAAGATAATTTTCTTTAAGGTAACCTGAGGAGAAGAGCCGTATCAATTTATTCATTTTCCGCTTTGGAGTAATAGGGTAATTATTGCTTAATAATTTCTCATCCGATGAGCACAACATCTGTTTAAAAAAGCCAGTTTCTTAAAATAAATCCACTGCTTAAATGTTGGCCAGATCAGGTAATTAGCACTGAAAACAAACACGCTTGAAGGGGATAGACAATATTTAAAAACCTTGTTTTGGATATTGAAAAAAATATTTTCAACATTAATAACCAAAAACTGTCTTTTGAATACTACAAAATAAATGAAAAAAGATAAGATGATATTACACATCTCGTCATAGGAGTGTTTAAAAAGTTGTTTTTTTGATAATAATCAACAACTAAGTTCTAACAAGTATTATTTATAATACAGTTCTAGAGTAAAAACGTAAAATTAGAGACATAAAAAACGGAACAGCGATTGATTACAATCCATTGTTCCGTTTGTTGTATTTACCCGAAATTGGTAAAGAAATAATTAGATCTTGGCCCGGATGCGGCTCAGTGTTTCAAGCCTGATGGCAAGAAAAGAGGCAATATGTTTTAAAGAAACGCGGTTTATCAAATCAGGAAAGGAAACAAGGAAGCGTTTATACCTTTTTTCAGCCGATGATATTCTGCAGAGGTAGGCACGTTCTTCTGCCGAACGGTAATATTGTTCCATCATTTTTCGGCCCACAATATTGGCCTCAGTAAAATTTTCGTACAGGTATTCTGATAATACATGCGGAATGGCAATTAAGTCTACATCTTCCAATGCCTGCAAATACTCTTCCGAATCGCCTTCTACCCATAAATTGCGTATCGTACCCACCACTTCATTTTCTTTTGCAATCCAGGTAGTAATTTCTGCAGTTCCATCTTTAATAAATCCCCTCACAACACCTTTCACAATCAAAAACAGAAATTTATTGCGGTCAACAGGCGAAACCAGGTATTTATTCTTCTTATAGCTAATTGGAAAAGTATGCTGGTTAATACGTTTTTCAATTTCATCGTTCAGCGGATGAAACTTTTTAAAAATGGAGATTAAGGGCGAAAAATTATTGTATCTCTTCCACCTGTCCTCATCAGATAAGTTAACTGCGATCATAGAAATTACTGTTGGGATAGACAGCATTCTACCCTAAATAGTAGAATTACTACGTAATAATAGGAAGATTGATTCTAAAAAAGAAGTTTTTCTTGACTTTTCTCAATTTAAAAGTAACACTAAAATTCTTTTTCAACGCCAAGACCAAACAAAGCGAAGTCGTATTTAACCGGATCTAATGGATCAAACTCTTTTAAATGAGTGGTTAATTCTACGGCAGTTAACCAATCGGTTTGCTTCCGGTTAATGAGCCCGAGCAAACGCCCTACCCGGTCTACATGCACATCGCAAGGGCAGATCAAATCTTTAGGCTTTAGTGTATTCCAGATCCCAAAATCAACACCTTTATTATCTGCCCTTACCATCCACCTTAAAAACATATTTAAGCGCTTGCAGGTTGATTTTTGTTGTGGTGAAGAAATGTGTTTTTTGGTGCGGTGCGGAAAGTCATCCAGCGAAAAGAAATATTGCCTGAAATAATTGAGGCATTGCTCAATTGAAACCTGTAACTCACCAGCCAAACAAACCGCCGAAGCATTAGATACCACTCCTGCTCCATCAGTTACTTCCAGGAAGGCATCAAGAAAAATCTCCTGCCTGGGTACAAAAGCTTGCTCCAAACTATCAAAACGACTGTAATGCATTTTGAAAAAAGAGATAAAATAAAGCAGGTCGGTATCGTTAAAAGTACGGTGTTTAAAGTTCAGTAAGCGCTTTAAATCTTCATCGCTGTGGTTAAGCACAAAATCGTAAGGGGCATTATCCATCCGGTTAAGCAACTCGTGGCATTTATTGATGATGGTTTTGCGTTGCCCCCAGGCCAGTACCGCAGCAAAGAAACCCGCAATTTCGATATCCTGTTTTTGCTCAAACAAATGCGGAATACAAACCGGATCATTCGCAATAAAATCTGGACGGTTGTATTGTGCTACTTTACTGTCAAGAAAATTTTTCAGCTCTAGAAATTGCATTTTTAGTTGGATTAGACGAAAATAGCAGCACTATTTTGGCCACTTAAACCGGATTGAAACGGAATCCTTTTTTGTTTCGATTACTTTAATGAAGCAGGTACTTCAACAAAAAAGATTTAGTGTAAAGCCGGGCTACCACTAATTTTAGCATTAACTGGCTTTACAAAAAGTAAAAATCGGGCAAATGCTAAACATCTGCCCGATTGAATTATTATGCCAATGCATTAGCTAAGTCTTCCAAAAGATCATCGATATCCTCTACTCCAACGCTTAAACGCAAGAGGTTATCCGTTACGCCTACTTTTTCGCGCTCCTCTTTCGGTATCGAGCCATGCGTCATTGTAGCCGGATGGTTAATCAGCGATTCTACCCCACCTAACGATTCGGCCAGTGTAAATACTTTAAAATTCGACGAAACCCTGAAAGTTTCCTGTAAATCGGCACCTTTCAAAGTAATCGAAATCATGCCACCAAAACCGCGCATTTGCTTTTTGGCTACATCATGGTTAGGATGATCTTCGAAACCAGGCCAGTAAATTTTATCAACCTTAGGGTGCGTTTTTAAATAACGGGCTACGCGCTCGCCGTTTTCGCAATGCGCTTTCATCCTTAAATGAAGCGTTTTAATGCCCCTCAAAACCAAAAAAGAATCTTGTGGGCCCGGTGTTGCACCGCAGGCATTGTACACAAACCAAAGGTCTTTATACAAAGCTTCATTACTGGTTACCAAAGCGCCCATTACCACGTCAGAGTGACCGCCAATATACTTGGTTACCGAGTGCATTACAATATCAGCGCCCAAATCAATCGGGTTTTGCAGGTAAGGCGAAGCAAAGGTATTGTCAACAGTCAGGATTAAATTTTTCGCTTTGGTAATTTTAGCCACCCCTTCAATATCGATAATCTGCATCGTTGGGTTGGTAGGCGTTTCTATCCAAACCAATTTGGTTTTATCGTTAATGTAAGGCAGTATATTTTCGGGCTTAGAAAGATCCAGGAAATGGAACTTAATGCCATATTTGCTGTAAATTTTGGTAAAAATGCGGTAAGAACCACCGTACAAATCGTTTCCGGTAATTACCTCATCACCAGGCTGCAATAAACGCAATACGGCATCGGTAGCCCCCATTCCGCTCGAGAAAGCCAAACCATATTTGGCATTTTCTAAAGCAGCTAAACAATCTTCTAATGCCTTACGGGTTGGGTTGGTACCTCTCGAATACTCATAACCCTTATTATCACCAGGCGATTTTTGCCAGTAAGTTGAAGTTTGATAAATTGGAGTCATTACCGCTCCAGTTGTTGGATCAGGCTCCTGACCCGCATGTATAGCTTTAGTTGCGAATTTCATTTTTATAGAGATTTGAAACGTGAGATAGGAGACGTGAGACGAGATCAAAATCACACTTCTCAAGTCTCATATCTCACATCTGGTTTTACTTTTTAAAGATTTGAGCGGTGAGATATGAAAGGTGATAGTAGATCCAAATCTACTGTCTCACATCTCAAGTCTCATATCTCATATTAATACGCTCTTGCAAACAACACCCTTTGTGTAGATGGTTTACCCGAGTAAATGCAAACGCCATCTTCCAGTTTATTATCCAAAGGAATACAACGGATGGTTGCTTTCGTTTCTTCTTTAATTTTTTGCTCCGTTTCTGGTGTGCCATCCCAATGTGCCGAAATAAATCCAGCTTTGGTATCTAACAACTCCTGAAACTCCTCGTAAGAGTTGGCTTCAGTGATGTGTTCATCGCGGTAAGCCAGGGCTTTGTTAAACATGGTTTGTTGAATATCTTCCAGCAATTTGGCAATGTATATATCCAGTCCTTCCTGAGGTACTGTTTGTTTAACTTTAGTATCTCTGCGGGCAATTTCAACCGTTTTATTTTCTAAATCGCGGCCACCAATCGCAATGCGTACCGGCACACCTTTCATTTCGTAATCGGCAAATTTAAAGCCCGGACGTTGCGTATCCCGGTCATCGTATTTTACCGAAATGCCCATACCTTTTAAACGCATACTTAGCTCGTTTACGTATGTCGAAATTTTAGCCAGGTCTTCGTCACCTTTATAAATCGGAACAATTACCACCTGGATAGGCGCCAGTTTTGGTGGGATAATTAAACCCGAATCATCGCTATGCGCCATAATTAAAGCCCCCATTAAACGGGTAGATACCCCCCACGAGGTTGCCCAAACGTGATCTAACTTGCCATCTTTACCGGTAAATTTAACATCAAAAGCTTTGGCAAAATTTTGTCCCAAAAAGTGGGAAGTACCCGCCTGCAAGGCTTTACCATCCTGCATTAAGGCTTCAATACAATAGGTATCTAAAGCACCTGCAAAACGTTCGTTTGGCGATTTACGCCCCCTTATTACCGGAACAGCCAGCCAGTTTTCGGCAAAATCGGCATAAATGTGCAACATGCGTTCTGTTTCTTCAATCGCTTCTTCGGCGGTAGCGTGGGCCGTGTGCCCCTCCTGCCATAAAAACTCAGCAGTACGTAAAAACAAACGCGTACGCATTTCCCACCTTACCACATTGGCCCATTGGTTAATCAAAATCGGCAAATCGCGATATGATTGGATCCAGCCTTTGTAGGTATTCCAGATAATCGTCTCAGAAGTTGGACGCACAATCAGTTCTTCTTCCAGTTTTGCACTTTCATCCACAACAATGTTACCATTGCCATCGTTTTTTAAACGGTAGTGTGTCACAACTGCACATTCTGTTGCAAATCCCTCAACGTGAGAAGCTTCCTTCGAGAAAAATGACTTTGGAATGAATAATGGAAAATAGGCGTTCTGATGGCCTGTATCCTTAAACATTTTATCCAGTATTGCCTGCATTTTTTCCCAAATAGCATAGCCATTAGGCTTAATAACCATGCATCCGCGCACTGCAGAGTGCTCGGCAAGGTCTGCTTTTAATACGATATCATTGTACCACTGCGAATAATCGGCTTCCCGGCTTGTAATTTCTTTGCTCATCTTATGTATTTGGAACGTAATTTGTGTGTTAAAAACTGTAAAATTAGAGGACAAATTTATAAATTTATGCCTACAATAGTTTAACAAAATATGATCATTTATTTAATTGTTGTTTTATGCGACTAATTAAATAGTTATATTTGAATATAATACCCAAATTCCATGCACACACACAACTAAATATAAACACAATGAAACCAATTAAATTACTCCCCATTGTAATGATTGCTGCCGCAGGACTGGTGGCATCATGCTCTACATCAAAATTGGCTCAAAACAAGTCTAACGATGATGTTTATAACACTGTGGCGAAAGCCAGAGAGGTTGAAATTGTTCAGGTACAACCCCAACAACAACAGGCGCGCAACCAGGGACAATACGACAACCAGGAATACGACGAATATTATGGCACCAGTAATCCTTATTACGATATGGATTACTCATCAAGGATAAACCGTTTCCATAATGGTTACAGCTTTCAGGGCTATTACGACCCCTATTTCGATAATTACTACTATGGCAACAGCTATGGCGCTTCAAATTACTTAGGTTTCGGCCTGGGCTGGAGTAACGGCTATGGTTTAGGCGGCTGGGGTGGCGGATTTGGCGGTGGCTGGGGTTACGGCAGCATCTGGAATAACCCATTCTATTACGGTAATTATGGCTACGGCTGGAACAATCCATGGGGCTGGAACTCATGGGGGCCTAACTCCTACTACGACCGTTATGGTTGGGGCGGCGGCGGATACTACGGCGGTGGCTGGGGTATTGGCGGCGGCTATTATGGCGGTGGCGGTGTATATACCAACAGAGGTAATTACAGACCAAGACCAGGTAGTGATGACCGTGGCGTACCAAGATATGGAAACAATAGCGGAAACGGTGGCAGACCAGGCAGATCAGGCATAGCCAATCAAAATGGTGGTGTTTCTTACGTACCGAATAACAATGCTGGTAGACCTGTAAGAAATCAAGCAGCTGGAGGATATACTCAAAATCAGGGTGTACAGAGTGGTAGACCAACCAGAAATGATAACTATACTCCTCAACAAGGCACACAAAGCAGCAGACCTACAAGAAATGAAAGTTATAACCCACCTGCAAGAACCGAAAGCAGACCTAGTTATTCACCTCCACCATCAAGTGGCGGCGGTGGCGGTGGTGGTTCTACCGGCGGCGGCGGTGGTGGCGGCGGTTCGCGTCCATCAAGAGCAGGAAGAGGTTAATCAATTTAAACACACAACATGAAGAAATATATTTTAGCTTCGCTAGTAGCTACAGTAGCTGCTATGGGAACGGCTTACGCCCAAAGTTATGCACCAGATGCTTATCGGTTTTCTCAAACCAATTACGGTTCTTCTGCCAGATTTAAAGGCATGGGGGGCGCCCAAATTGGCGTAGGTGGAGATATTGGTTCGATCAATGCCAACCCTGCAGGCTTGGGCCTGTTTACCAAATCTGAATTTAGCATTACACCCGAATTTAATAGTGTTTCTAACCAAAGCACTTTCTTAGGCAACAATATCAAAGCAGATAAAAGCCAGATCAACCTGAATAACCTTGGGGTTGTTTTTTACAGCCCTGCAGCCAGAATGAAAGGTAGCGATGTAAGCAAAGGCTTGGTAAGTAGTGTTTTTGGTTTAAGTTATACTCGTAACAATGATTTCCTGAATAACATAAGCTACAATGGTACTAACAACAACAGTTCTATCAGGGATGCTTATGTTGACCAGGCTAACGGTTCGGGGGTAAACAATACAGTTGCAGGTGATGCTTACAACAGCTATTTAATTAATAAAAATACGCCCACTTTTCCTAATCAATATTCGGCAGAACCTTATAATAATGCCACCTTTAAACAAAACTGGAATGAAGCGCGTTTAGGTTCAACCTCAGAATTTAATGTAGCAGGAGCACTAAACTTTGGCAACAAAGTTTACATTGGGGCTACCGCTAGTTTCGTGAATGTAAAATATACCAGCGATGCTACTTTTACTGAATCTGGTACTCTTAATTCGTATGATGATGGTGCAACAGTACCAATCTATAACGGTAATGAAAATTACAATCTTACGCATTTCAGAAATCAGGAAACAAAAGGTGGCGGTTTTAACCTAAAACTGGGAATGATTTTCAGGCCAGTTAATGAGCTAAGAATCGGGTTAAATTTCCAGACACCAACATGGATGAACCTGGAAGACAATACTGCTGAAACTTTACAGGCTAATACTTTAGGGAATGCCACCACGGCACCTACAAGTTCGAACAATGAGCCGAAATATTACACCTTCAGTTACAATTTGCGTACTCCACTTAAAGCTTCTGCTGGTTTAAGCTACGTTATAGCCGGTACCGCTTTAATATCTGCTGATGTTGATTATGTAGATTATTCTTCAATGCGTTTTTCTGCTGATAATAATTCAGATATTTCAACCATTAACAGCTCTAACGATTTTATCAAAAATTCGTATAAAGAAACTGTAAACTATCGTGTAGGAGCTGAAGTAAAAGTAAGCAATGAAATTAGTTTAAGAGGTGGTTATGGTGTAAACGGAAGTGGTATTAAAGGTGGTGATAACAAATTTTATCAAGGCCAATACTACACCGGTGGAATTGGTTATAGAGTTGATAATTATTATTTCGATTTGGCTTATCAAAATTATAAAAGCAATTTCAGTTCAAGCCCTTACGAATTGAACGATTATACTGAACCTGTAGCCGATGTTAAAAGCAACAGAAACAATGTATTTTTAACTTTTGGCGTGAGATTTTAAGCATTAAATTAACATAAAATAAAGAGCGTCCGTTTTCACCCAGAAAACGGACTTTTTTTTTTGCATCCAACAAAAAAGGATACCCAATTCTGGGTACCCTCATCATTATTTACTAACCGTATTTATTTTAATTCACGTCCCACCATAACCTGTCGGTAATTTTGGCCTTTTGTTGTGGCTGTGGGTTCGCGGTAATTTCGGTATTTGGATAAAGTACCCGTCTCGGAATTTCCGAAAGCGCATTCTTCACTTTCGTTAAAGCCGGGAATCCGGTACGGCGCCAATCGGTATAATTTTCTGCATTAAGGAAATTGGCAATTGATTTTTCTTCCATAATTAAACGGAGTGCATTTGCAGCGGTAAGTGTACCTCTAGAGGTGATATAGGTATTCATATCGGTAGTGCCCACCCCTACTTTGGTCATGTGTTGCTTTACACCATCCTGATAAAATGGTTGTGCCGCGGCAAAGCCCGATACTACCAAAGTAGCTTCTGCTTTAATAAATAAAGCTTCGGTGTAATTAACCAGGTAATTATTGGCATTGGCACCAGCATAAAAATCAGCAGGAACGGAATAGGCCTCCAAACTTCCAATTTCATCTAAACCAATCTGCCTGCCGGTGTATAAACCGGTTTGTTTAGCTGGTTTAACCATTTTGCTTAAACGCGGGTCGTTACGTGTGGTAAAGGCATCGACAAAGGTATTGGCCAACACAAATGTGGTACCCGGTAAAAAGTTCTGCTGCCATGGGTTTTCTGCACCCGCAGCACCACTAAAAGCAATTTTGGCATCGTCATCATTACTTTGCATACCATTGGTTAAAGCGGTTAAAGCCAGTTGCGCCTGTGCAGCTGCCGTGTTTCCTGGGGCTTTGCTTAAGTGCATATAATAGCGTGCTTTTAAAGTATAGGCCAGTTTTCTCCATTTTGCCATATCGCCGGCATACATATAATCGTCGCTGCCCGGTGTTAAACCTGTATTTTTAGCAATATCGGCAATGCCATCATCCAGTAACGATTGGATCTGAACATAAATTTGTTGCTGACTATCATAGCTTGGGTTAGGCTGGTTTATCCCTAAAAAAGCCTGACTGTAAGGAAGATCTCCCCAGGCATCGGTTGCATAACCTAAAGTATAGGCCGTAAGGATTTTAGCTATAGCACTATATTTAGCATTGCCATTGGCGGCGGCCTTAATCTTTAACAAATTCAGGTTATTCAGCGTCCGCACATACACATTGTTCCAATCGCCATCCATATCCACATTATACATCAGGTAAGTACCAAAATTTGGCGCCACCTGGTTAAGTGCCATTACCTGCAGGTATTGTTGCAGCACCAAACTTAAATTCCCATCGCCACCTGCATTTATATTTTGCGAAATGAGCATTTGTATAGGCGGCAACATCAACGATTCTTTTACATCAATAGGTCGGTTGGGATCATCGTTTACATCGAGGTATTTTTTGCATCCGGCCAGCGCCACCATCAGGGCAAAGGCTAAAATAAAATATATCTTTTTCATGTTATTTCTTTCTAATTATTAAGGCTTACAAAGTTAATTTCAAACTAAAATCAACCGATCTTGAGGTTGGCGTAGAGAACGAATAAATTCCCTGCGAACCATTTGATGAACCAAACGAACTTACTTCCGGATCGCCGCCGGTAAAGTGTGGGGCATAAATCCAAAGGTTACGGCCTGTTACCTGAAAACCAATGGTTTTGAAAGGTGTTTTTTGCAGCCAGGTTGGTTTTACATTGTAGCCCAGGCTAACATTACGCAATTTCACATAGGTTCCATCCTGAATTACAGATTCTAAAACGCTGTTGGCACGCTGATAATAAGCCTGCCCTAACACCGAAACGGTATTAGGTAAACTTGTTGTGGCATTAACACCTTCTACCACCCGCGGACCACGATCTTCGGTTACCTTTGGTGTACCATAGAAATAGCCATAACCATCTACGTTATTTTGAATATCGCCACCCTTTTTCATATCAAAAGAGAAACTGAAAGTAAACTGCTTGTACTTGAAATTGTTAACAATACCACCCATCCAATCCGGATTAATATCGCCAATAATGCCTTGCGTATCTGCAGCAAATGGAAGGCCACCATCATCAGTTAACAATTGACCTGAAGCATTACGCGCATAACGGGTGCCATAAATTACACCGTAAGGCTGGTTAACAAAAATAAAAGTAAAGCCATTACCAACCTGGTTCAGGTCTTTATAAATAGAAAGTACTTTGTTTCTGATGCGACTGTAGTTAATGGTTAAATCCCAGCTAAAATCTTTGGTAACAATCGGTTTGGCATTTAACAACACCTCAATACCCCGGTTACGCATCGATGCAGAGTTCACACTGGTTGCATTAAAACCTGTTGAGGGAGCCAAAGCAACCGATGGGATGATCCCGTTTTTAGTTTTCTTATCAAAATAAGTAACCTCTAATCCGATACGGCTCTTAAAGAAACCGGTTTCTAAACCTACTTCGACCTCATTAATACGCTCATTTTTAAGGTTAGGGTTGTTAAGCACCTGGCTAATTAAGAAACCCGATTGCCCCTGGTAAGGAAAAGTTGTATTTCTAACCGTTTGCGATTCGTATGGTGTAAGTAAGCTATAGGCACCAATACTCGCATTACCAACTGTACTATAAGAAACCCTAAGTTTACCAAAGTTCATCACGTTAGAAAGGCCTGGAGAGAAGAAATTAGAGAAGATAAAACTTGTGGCAGCCGAACCATAGGGGTAAAAAGTATTGTCTTTAGCCAGTACCGAAGCTCCATCGTACCTTCCTGTTAGCGATAGGATAATGAATTTCTTATAATCGATGTTCGATTGCAGGTAAAAGCCTACTTTCCGTGTGAGATAACTGGTTTCGGTAAATTTAACCGTAGAAGCCGACCCAATGTTGTTAAAACCCGGGATGGTAATACCTAAACCATTTGCATAGCCGTTTTGCGAATAGGTAGAGATGATGTTGTTACCCAATAAGGCTTCAACATTAAAATCGCCAAAACTTTTATTCGCATTCAGCATTAAATCGTTATTGTACTGCCTGAAATTGGTATTATTATTTACAATTCTTCCGTTTGGATTAGAAACCGAGAGTAACGACTCGGTGTATTTACCCTGCTCTACATATACATCGGCACCAAAACGTTCGGTAATGGTTAACCAGCTTAAAGGCTTATAATCGGCCGTAAATGTGGGCAGAAAACGGTTAACAACTGAAGTATTGCTGATGTTATCTAACACCCAGTAAGGATTATTACGTGAGAAACGGTACAAACGCTGACTCCCATCTGGGTTTACCGAAGGTTGCATATCGTATGATACCGGTGCTGAAAAAATAGTCCACACCGGGCTTTCTAATGCATAACCCTCTGGCAGACGGCGGTTTTTGGTATTGGCATAGTTTAAGGAAAAAGTAACATTTAAATCTTTTACAATTTGCGTGGTAAATTTCCCGAAAAGGGTATTGCGGTCAAATGAGGAAGTAGGCACCGTTCCATCCTGTGCAAAATTGGTGTAAGACAGAAAGTAAGAATTGTAAGTACCTCCTCCCGTAATGGCTACTGTATTGGAGTAGGTTTTACCGGTTTTGAAAAACAAATCAGACTGATCGTACACCTGTGCAGGCTGACCGTTAATTTTTAAGGTATCCATTCTGGCACCCCATGAGGTACTTGTTTTTTGGTTTACCCCATCAAAATACACGCCATTAGAACCCAGCGAATATTTATTTTGTATTTCTGGCAACAGTGGTTTTTCCATCGAAAAAGATGAAGAGAAGCTGATACTGGGTTTCTTATTCAGGCTACCGGCCTTGGTGGTGATAATGATTACTCCTTTTGCACCATCCGATCCGTAAAGCGCTGTTGCGGCACCACCTTTTAACACGTTTATGCTTTCAATAATGTTTGGATCGAGATCGGCAATACGGTTGGTACCAGGCCCTGAGTTCAGGTTACCGGTTTCATCATTATTAACCGGAATACCATCAATTACCATCAAGGCCTCATTATTACCGTAAAGCGAGTTGGCGCCCCTGATTACAATACGCGATGAGCTTCCCGGGGTACCCGATGAGCTGGTAATCTGCACGCCCGAAACTTTACCCGCTAATGCATTTACCAGGTTAGGTTCTTTAGATTGGGTAATCTGATCGCCTTTTACCTCTTGCGAGCTGTAGGTTAAATTTCGCTTTTCGCGTTTCACCCCTAAGGCGGTTACAACAATTTCGTTCAGGTTTTGCTGGTCTTCACTTAATATGATGGTTATGTTGCTTTGCCCGCTGTAGGCAAATTCTTTAGAGGCATAACCAATTCCACTAAAAACCAGTGTAGCCGGATTTGCAGCTTTAATTGAAAATATCCCCTTCGCATCGGAAGAAGTACCACCTGTGGTTCCTTTAACTTTTACCGATATACCCGGGATTGGCTGCCCCAGTGCATCGGTAATTTTGCCGCTAATGAGCGACGTTTGGCCATAAATCTGCACGAAACAGAGCATGGCCAACGTGAACAAAGTAATCTTTAATTTGGTCATTGTATTGAGTTTAGTTAGTAGTATGACCAAAATTAGGCTTATAAAAAGCCAGATAGAACGATGATTTTAACCCGTATTGACCAATAATTAACGCAAATGTTACAATCGTCATAAATACGCTAATAAATCAGAATTTGTGTAGATAATTATGATAGAAAATCCGTCGCGTGCCTACTAGTTGGTGTCGCACCAACCAGCTTTACCAACTGATAATAAGAATACTGTATCGATAACTTATTTTCTTTGAGATTCCCCTTTGCACGGAAATGATGGATCGGGACACAGGATCATTCCATAGAAAATCCGTCATTCCCAGCTTGACTGGGAATCCTAATGCATTGGCTATGGTTATCTACTGGTTGGTGTCGCACCGACCAGCTTTACTAACTGATAATAAGAATACTGTATCGATAACTTATTTTCTTTGAGATTCCCGTTTGCACGGGAATGACGGATCAGGGTGTAGGGTTATCCCTATAGAAAATCCGTCATTCCCAGCTTGACTGGGAATCTTAATGCATTGGCTATGCTTATCTACTGCTTGGTGTCGTACTAACCAGCTTTACCAACTGATAATAAGAATACTGTATCGATAACTTATTTTCTTTGAGATTCCCCTTTGCACGGAAATGATGGATCGGGACACAGGATCATTCCATAGAAAATCCGTCATTCCCAGCTTGACTGGGAATCCTAATGCATTGGCTATGCTTATCTACTGCTTGGTGTCGCACTAACCAGCTTAGACACCATCCATCATCTATTAACCATAATTTCCTGCTCGCCATAAGCCACACCTTTATCGGTTACGCCCTGCACAATGATTTTAAACTTACCGGTAATATCGCCGGTATTGAAGCTCAAAGGAGTTTCGCCATTTACCAATACCTGGTAATTCCAGTAAACGGTTGCGAAATTGATTGGTTCGTTTTTATTGGTAATATCAGACACATAAAACTCTTTCGGCAGGCTAATTCCTTTTAATATCACCAGATTCGATTTAGATTCATCATCAGTACAGCCCTGGTAAATAATAGATCCGCCACTTCGGCCATCCCGATAGGTTTTACCATTAACCGGTTCATGGTTATCGAAATCACCAAAATGGTTCTGGCAGTTTAAAATATTAAACTTGCACACGTAATCGCCGCATCTGTTAACGCCTCTTCGGCCAAAACTGGTACTGTTATCTTTGGTTTTGTTAATTACCACATCTTTCAATTTAATACCTGCAGCAGCGGTAATACTCTGGGTATTTTCATCGGCGACTGTGGTTTTACTTACCGGTTGTACATAGGATTGTTGCAGCAGGTAAATTTTAATAGCCTTTTGTGGTTCGTTAATCTTAAGTTCGAAATTTTCGTGTTTGGCCGTAACCATGCTTAGCCAAACATTGGGCTTGGCTTCTTTGGTAAGCAGGTTAGCAAAAGGGATGTTAAACTTACCGCCACTATCGGTACTTAAAAAATTCAGATTGGTACCCGCAATGGTACTTAAACTCATGGGCGCTGTTAAAGGCTTCTTTTTCCTCGTAATACTCCCATTATACTCCAGGCTCGAAATTGCCTGAGTAGTTTCTGCATCACGCATTGCAACTTCAGGCCATTTATACTTTCGCCAACCTTTTACTAATAGTATGTCGTTTAAATAGTTTTTGTCGGCATATTTTACCCCAAAGCTATTGTTCGGAAAATCGGTTAGCTTATTATTTAAATACCAGGCATCAACAATGGTGGTATTGTTAGCCAACAACAACCGGTTTGCCTGCACACAAGCAACCGAAACCAGCCCGGTTACAGGTTTGTTCTCCTTATCGGTTATTTTCAGTTTTAGATTAACCTGCCCGCGTGTTTGATATTCATTTTTATCGGGTTCAACCGTAACCTGATTAATCTGATCATAATGCGCAAAGAAGATCCTTTCGGCCAGTGGTTTATAATTGCTATCTAAAACGGTTATGGTATGTAAACCAACAGGAACCGAATCTAAATTAAACCTGATGCTTTGCATTTTACCGGCTTTTAAAGCTAAAGAGGTCTGCAAAAAAATATCCGAAAAATTATGCACCAACACATGTACACTGGTATTAAAATTAGCTTCCAGTTGCGTTTTAAATTCGTCGTTACCAATGGCCGATGGCATGCTTAAAGCCACACCTTTATTTAAGGCAAGTGGTAAAGGGTAAGAAACAGCCTGCTCTCCATCTGCAAGTAATTTAACCGCATAACGTTTTAATGCTTTAGGCGTCAGGTAAAAAGCACCAATCCCCATCGAGCTGGCTGCAAGGGTATCAACAGCGGTCCCATCCTCGTACAATACTCCCCGGGCCTTTACTCCTGCCCCGGTTTCGTCTTTTATTTCAAATCCAACCTTCGTCATTAAGTCATTTATCAAATAACCACCTTCCGGATAAAAACTGACCTTGTATTTAGGCTTATCCCTTACCGGAATTTCAAATTTAACATAGCGGCTATGGATTCCTTTCTTAATACTGATGCTGAGCAGGTTGTTTGCTGTTGTAATTTTGTCGGCCGGATAATCGATCATTAGCTCACCAATTACACTGCTTTTAGCTACCGCCGATTTTAAAACCTGCTTATCGCGGCCAATTTGATATTTGATTTGAGCATCTTCTACAAAGCGGTTTTCGCTGGTTAAAATTTTCAATAAAACGGTTCCATTACCCGTACGCTCATCATAAGGTTTAAAAACAGTTACCTGATCAACCAAAGGGTTCAACGTAGTGGATTTAATAGTTACAGGCTGAATAAATTCGGCGTCGGGTTTGCCGTTTAAGGTGATATTGGTATTGGCTACAAAGCGGTATTCGCCACTTTGCAATGAATCGGGAAGGTTAAGTGCGCCATAGCAAAAGCCTTTGTCCATCAAAAACTTCCCTTGGTAAACCACGCTGCTATCCCTGTTGTTAACCAGCGATAAATAAAGGGTGTGGTACGCTTTCATATCCGTTACTGCTCTAAGCAGATAGGCAGTAAACCAAACCTGATCGTTATTGGTGTACACATTCTTATCAAAATGTACAAAGAGGCTCGATTGAGCAGTGCTTAAACCATAATTATTGAGGTTTGTGGCCACACTATCAAGCTGATGATCTTGTGCCTTTGCCGATACACAAAGTAACACCAATAAAAAAGCAATTAACCGGGATGTGGAAAGCATAATGTAAGTATGCTTAAAAATCAGCTTTTTATTTTAATTATTCAAAAAATTCGAAATCGATAAACCTGTTTGCTCTTGTAGGAAAGTCCATCAGATGACAACTTTTTTTGTAAAGATTTTTTAGGCAATTTGCCGGGCGACCTTAATATGATGCTGGCATAACCGAAGAACGCCGTCAATCCCAAGGGCCAGGAGAATCAAAAAAACAGAAGCATTACAGTACAAATAGCACTTCCAAACCTTAAACGTAGTGGTTTTGTGCTTCAATTATGCTGTTTCTTTCATTAAGCAACTGCAAACAAAACACAGTGCCGCTGTTTTTTTGATGAGGTGGGATGTGCAAAGGCCCATTGCTGGATTGACAAAGCGTTTTGCCTACTTTGACGCTTCAAAGTAGGATGCCCCGCGGCATAGAGCGGAAGAAGAATCTTGATACCTTGCCCCATAGCACTAGATAAAATCATCAAAATCAAGCATCTACTAAATTTTAACAATCCCGTTCTTCACGGCATAAAGGGCTAATCCGGTTCGGCTTTTCAACTGTAATTTCTCGCATAAAGCATTCCGGTAGCCGTCAATGGTGCGCGGGCTTACAAACATTTCGGCTGCAATTTCATTGTATGTTTTTTCGGTACAGGTATATTTCAAAAATTCCATTTCGCGCTCGGTTAGTTTTACAAAGCTCGAGATCTCTGAATGTGCAGCTAATGAATTTAACGACTGCATCACCTTTCTGGTAACCAGATCATTATAAAAATATCCTTTACTGATAACCTCATCAAAAGCCCGTTTTAGTTCTTCGGGCTCTGCATCTTTTAATACGTAACCCCGCGCGCCATTGGTAATCATTTTAATGATGGCTGTTTCGGCATCCATGGTACTTAAAGCCAGTACATTTACAGCAGGATGATTAATCCTTAACCAGGTTGCAGTGCTGTAACCGTCCATTTCGGGCATGTTAATATCGAGCAATACGATATCGGGTACCCCGTATATTTCAAGCTGCCTGATGAAATCTTTTCCGTTGGCGGCTTCAAATGATATTTTGTAAGCTGGAAAATAGCTGATGAGTGCCGCAAGTCCTTTCCTGAACAGGATATGGTCATCAACTAAAGCGATATTTTTAATATTTTCAGACATAAGGGATGGTTAGGATAATTTTTGTTCCATGATTTACAGTACTGCTAATGGTAGCCTTCCCCATTATCAGTTCAGAACGTTTGATGATGTTTTGAAGCCCCAGGCCGCTTTCGGCTTTAGCATTTTCATCAGTGCTAAACCCAATTCCATCATCGGTAATGCTTATGCTAAGCGCTTCGCTTAAAAAATTAAAGCCAACAGCTATATTTTTAGCAGCAGCATGTTTTAATATATTTTGTAAACTCTCCTGCACAATGCGAAAAATGATGATCTTCTTCTGCTCGGCAATGGGCTGTTCATTGCCTGTTACCTCTACATTGCAGGTAATGGTACCCGAGCGACCAATGCGCTGCAACTCCTGCTCTACCGCCTGTAACAGCGTGAGCTGTTGAATGCGGCTGGTACTTAAACTCTTGGCAATATCGCGCAAATCAGTCAGCGCATTACCAATGTTACCCTTGATATCGGCAATTAAGCCTTTATCGTTGATTTCTTTTTGTTCTACAATGCTGAGCTGGAGTTTAGCCAAACTGAGCAGTTGCCCCACATTATCGTGTATTTCCTGACTAATGCTATCGAAGGTCTGCTCCTGCATTTCTAGGCGCGATTGAAGCAGTTGCTCGGCAAATTGCTTTTCGCGCTCATTCTTTTCCTTTACATATTGAAATTTCTTTTTCTGAAAATAAAGCATAAAAAAAACGATGGCACTACTGAGTGCAAAAAAAATAATTATACTGGGGATAATTACAAAGAGGACTTCCCAGTCTTGATCGTGCTGCATAAAAAGGCATAAGCAAACAGTAAATACATAATAATATTAGTTATTAAATTTAGCTTTTTCAGCTTAACCGCTAACTGCTCATAATTAATAGTTAAATAGCGGAACATGCCCATGTATGGTACAACGCAGGTATAATAAACAATTAAGCCTATAGCAATCCAAAATTCGCTTTCATTTAAAAGTGATGTATTTTCGTTAGATGTTAATTTTTCGTAGCAATAAATAAGTGAAAAAAAGATAATACATGTTCCACCAAACACAAAAGCATAACTGCTCCACTGTAGTATGTTAAAACAGTAAAAACTAAATATATACCAGAGAACAGGAAACATAAATAAAAATAAGTTTATTGTTTTATGTAAGTAACCATTTTTGATAATCAGCTTAAAGAAATAAGCATAAAACATGAATTCTACCAAAATAAAAAAATTATATTGGGGTAGCGTATTCCCCTCGTAACCAAATTCTTGCTTAAAGAAAAACACACTAAATTCGATTAACAAAGTATAAGCACATAACAAAGCAACTGTTTTTAGCTGCTTTGTTAATCTTTGTATTCGGTAAAGTCCCGCGATTGAGCAAATACCAAGTGAGATGAGATATAAATACTTGAGATACATAAAATTTAAATATATATCTAAAATAAGCATTTACTATATATCTGAAATATCAAGTTCAGCCTTATTGCCGGTCGATGGTGGCGGGGTTGGATCTCCGGTATCCATTGTGTAGTAATCATTTACCCTCTTTTGTAGCGTTCTGTAATCTTCACTATTCAATAATTCTAATATTTTATTCCATTTTTCTTCAGTATAAGGAAGTGTTAAGAGGTTTTTCCATATATCGCCTTTTTCTAAGAAAAAGCTACGTTTATCAATTAAAGTCAGTAGCTTTCTTGTGTTAATTGTTGCGTCATCGATGTAAATGTCGTTTCCGTGTGCATCTGTAAATACAAATTCAACTGTTAATCGCTGTTTATGTTTTTGTGGTATTTTTCCACCAAAAGTTCCATTGATTAAATCTTCATCTGTATAAGAAACAAGCTTTATTTTTAAGCCAGCATCTTTAGTCTGATAACCTATCTCCTGTTTCAATTCTATAGTTTTATCCTTATTAAACCACACATGTTTAGTCTCAAAAGAGCCTAAATTTGAATCTGTTGCAAACAATGTTCTTTTTAGAGTATCTCTCTTGCCGTTAGGCATTTGGTAATTTCTTACCCATCTTCGCGCATTATCTTCTAAAATTTCTGCTATTTTCCCTTCCTTTATTCTATAATATTTACCATAATCTTTCTTATTAACGGTGCAAACTAATATGAAGTTAAATCGGCCACAGCTATCTATGTCTTCTTTCTCTGTTTCTTCTTGTTTAGTTCCGCGTGTTGCAAAATAAATCCGCAGGCCATCCATGCCTTTAATTTTTATAAATCCATTTATTAGATCAGATAGTTCTTCGACTCTGTTAAGTCTAATTTCTTTAAGTTCTCCCGGAGCATCATATTTTTTTGCAATAGCATTGAGTAAATTAAATTTCTTTTTATTGAACCAATGCTCCCTATCATCACTTACATCTTTTGAAACATAGATACTTGGTAATGGAGCAGAAGGAGTTCGTCTGGTTGAGTCAGTTGCAGAGGCTGAAGTGGTTGATTTTTTGCTTTCACACGCAGTTAACATCAATATCATAACACAGACAAATAGTGTCAGATTTCTCTTCTGTTTTCTAAGATTAACTAATTTTAGATCATTCATAGCTTTTTAATTTAGTTTGAGGCTTTATAAATAACTTATACCTAAATATACATGATCAGGATTTGAAATTAAAAATCATCAAACAACGCATCAATTAGATAAACAGCGTATTAACAGCTTAAAACATGCCCAAAACATTTTAAAAGTCAATTTCTCGCATTATCCTTTTCATTCATTTATTTTAAAATACCGCGATTTTACGGTAGTGCATTGCGCTTTTCACGCGTATAAATTCGCGCGTTTTCGCGCTTGATTTAAGTAGGTTTTCGGGAGTAGTTTTGGGTAAGAAAATCGGTTAAAGGATCGATCTTTTATAAACCAACGAATTAATCTAAAACCAAAACCTAAAACCATGACAGAAAAAGTATTATCAGTAATTTCTAGCACTTTAGAAATACTCAAAGATGACCCATCTACCCTAATAATCAATGCTTACGGCACAGTTAATACAGGGGGATGGTCAAAGGGGAAATTAAATCCATATGTATACATAATGCCTCCTGCAGATGGTATATATGAATTTGATTTCGTGGCCAATAAGCCTACAGGCATTGTCACAGAAGTAATTACGCCTATTCATTCTAAGCCATATTTTTTGGCCAACTTTCCTTTAGGTTTAAAGGGTATTAAAATATACTCTTCTACAGATTTTATTGTGGAAACGCTTCCTTAAAACTAATCTTTAAAATTCTCACTCTTAAATATACCATCATGAAAAAGATACTTTTTTTAATTTTTCTCACCTCCCTGGCTTTAGTAGTTAATGCAGAAGTGAAAATAGATTCAGCAAAAAAAGGTGAAATCAAAAGACTTGAAAAACCATTGGTAAAGAAATTCATCAATCAACAATTTGGTGATCTTATTAACCCACAGTCGAGTAATAATATTGGAAATTTTGCTTCACTGGATTTAAAGGAGGCTGAAGTAAATTTTGCAGGCAATGTTATCTTTAACAATGGATCTATACTTGGAATTAAAGCAAGTGGAGCGGTTTCCGACGGCTTTCTTTCGGTTTTCAACTCCAATAAACTGAACACCAAACTGGGCTTAGATATACAGTATAATTTTCTGGATTTTAGGGATAAATCTATCATTTATGATCATTCATCTTCCCAAAAATACCAAACATTAAAAGCCAAAGTTCAACAAGATTACGAACTAAAGAAAATTGAGATACAAAAAGAGCAAAAGAAAGTTCTTTTACAGATCGAAATTCAAAAAAACACCAATCAAATTGCTTTACTAAATAAAAAACTTGCCAATTTAAAAGACCTTACCAAAGATAGTCTTGAGATTGAAATAATGAAACTAAAGCAAGAATTGGAATTTAAGAAAGATCAACTTCAAAATTTGCCTAGCCAAGCAGCTTTATTAAATGATTTGGAGAATTGGAAAGCTACCGAAATACTTAAAGCACAATCAGAAGTAAAGATAAAGGGCTTTAAATTAGGATGGTTTTCTATTGGCTATGGCATAAGCAACAATGCCTTTAAATTATTTGATGGAACATTAGCTCCTGATAAACAAATATCAAAAACCAATTACGCTAATCATACGCTTAAGCTCCAATACTCATTTTATAACAAGACGCCGGCAGCATACGAATCTTATTTTCTTTCAATTGGGTCTGCAGCATCAATTCGAGATAATTTTGATGAATTGGCCAAAGTGGAAATTACTGAGGTCAGAAATTACGGTTTAAATCCAAATGATAGATCTGTTACCAGTAAATACAATGCCTATCAGGGTATTTATGCTAAAGATTTAAAATCTCTTTCTATTTACGGTGATTGTTACTGGTTTTTATTCGAAGGTAATAAAGGTGCATTTCATTTTTATCCTGAGCATAAAATTATTGAAGGTATAAAACCGACTACGAACCTTGGCTTTGGTTTTTTACTGGCATTTAAGAATAAAGAGAAAACGGACAACATTATCAATACGGAACTCTACGCTAATCTTTTAGATGTATTCGATACGCATAATGCGAGCGAAAAAATTTTTACAAGAAGTAACTATGGACTCAGGTTTACATTTCCAATTAATTTTTAACTAAACTTTAAAATATTATGGCAAAAACAATTTTAAAAAACGGAATGGCATCGCATGCACTAAGGCATCGAGCGATATGTGAAAATGATACTTTTAAGGGACCTTGGAGAACTAATATCGAAGATGCATTTGAAGATGCAAACACGCATAGGCAACGACATCAGGATACGCCACATATCATAAATATTATAACTCAACAAACGATCAGCATGTTATTGGAATAGCGCCGGTTGTCTGCTAAGCCAATATGTGCGTAGTCAAACAATTAAATCACTCCAAACAACTCACTTCTTTCTTTACTCATTTCATCAAGCTTAGCCTCTACCACAGCATCCTTAATCAACTCGGGTGCGTGGTGAGGCTTTTTCCGTGCATCGATAATCAGTGAGCCTTTACAGCCCCAGTGCTTGTTTACCGTAAAATCATTAACCCCATAAATATCTGCCGCTGGGTTACTCCGGGTAAAAGCCACCCAAACCAGGTTATCGATATTGGCCGCGGTAAATGCAGCATCATCGGCAAGTACGATTAATGGTAGGCCCGTCAAATCCTGATCAATTAAAGCCATATTGAGCAAAGCAATTTCGGCCGCGGTTTTTTCAGCACTCAAATAAGCATCTGCTTGCAGCACCAATACCCCCGGCATAGCGATGTAAGGTTTTGAGAAACCAGCTGCGAGTTGCAATTCCGGAACCTGGTTCCACAAATCGCGTTTTATATTGCCTGCTGCAGCTACAACCACTTTCGAACCACTGTTTAAACCATCGCCACTATAATCGAGCGTATCGATGGTGGTATTGGTATAAAAATGGATATCGCGGGTAAAATCTATCCGGGCTAAAATGTGACTTAAAAAGCTTTCGATATGATGCGTACTCAGTTGTTCATTATCTTCTCTGGCGGCAATAAAAACATATTTGGCCAAGCTCAGCTGGTTTTTACCCAATATATGGTTGGCAATGGTTAAAATTTCCTGCGGACGGCGTTCTTTCAAATAAGGTGTATAACGCTCACTACCAATGGCAAACAATAAAGGATGCACCCCCGCAGCATCTACCGCATGTACCTCTTTTAAACCGTGTATTTCCTGAGGGATGGCCGAACCTGTAATTTCGTGAATCAAAGCGCCAAAACTCGTATCTTCCTGTGGCGGTCGGCCAACTACGGTAAACGACCAGATCGCATCCTTTTTATGGTACACGTTGTGCACTTTCATCAAAGGGAAAGGGTGTGTTAAACTGTAATAGCCCAAATGATCGCCAAATGGTCCTTCGGGCTTGTTGTCGTTCGGATAAACCGTACCGGTAATCACAAAATCGGCATCGGCTGAGATACAGAAACCTTCATCATCGTAAAAATAACGGAAGCGTCGGTTACCCAATGCACCGGCAAAGGTCATTTCAGATAATCCTTCGGGCAAAGGCATTACTGCAGCGAGCGGGTGCGAAGGCGGACCACCTACAAAAATGCTCACTTTTAAAGGCTGCCCCAAGGCGTTGGCTTTAGATTGATGTACCCCAATCCCCCTGTGAATCTGGTAATGCAAACCAATTTCCTGGTCTTGTATATAATCATTACCCGCCAGCTGAATACGGTACATCCCCAAATTTGCATTTAACACGCCTGGCTTATCTACATCTTCGGTGTATACCTGCGGCATGGTAACAAAAGGGCCACCATCCATAGGCCAGTTTACAATTTGCGGCAACTGACTGATACTCGTTTTTAAAAATTTGTTTTTAGCCGATGGTGTTTTAAGTGGCAGTGCCGACAATACCGACATAGCTGAACCTGCATACTTAAAGGGATTTTTTAAAGCTTTAATCGGGTCGTTACGCAACGAAACCAATTGCTGTACTTTGGGTAAAGTATCCCTGAAAATAAACTTCGACCGCTCTAACGTACCAAATAAATTAGAAACTGCCGGGAAAGGGCTCCCTTTTACTTTTTCGAATAAAATAGCTGGTCCCTGGTTTTCGTAAACCCTCAAATGGATGGCAGCCATTTCTAAATAAGGATCTACTTCTTCTTTAATTCTGATTAAATGACCGTGCTTTTCAAGATCTGATACGCATGCTGCTAAACTTTTATATGCCATGGCCAAAGATAAATATTTAAGCTGCTTTAACACAAAAAAGCCCGTAGATAAACAGATTTTACATATTTTCTGTTTATCTACAGACTTCAAGTTAATTAACAATTTTCAGTTTTCAGTTGGACTAAGCTATTGACTATCAACCATCGACCAATAAATCAATTTCCAGTTATCAATTTTCAGTTTGGATTAAGCCATAAACTATTGACTATAAACATTAACCAATAAACAGACCAACACTCAGTTGGCAATTTTCAGTTATCAGTTAGCTTAAGTTATGTACTAATGACCAATGAACTAATGGCAAATGAACAAAAAAACCTACCTCTTCCCCGCAAACGACCTCAACATCCAGGTATTTTTCTCTTTAAACTGCATAAACTTGTTTACCATATCGTTGGTTCCATCATCTCCGGCTTTATCTGATGCTTCCATTACTTCACGTTCCAATTCGATCAGGGTAGCCATATCGTCTAAAATTGCTTCAACCATATCCAAATCTTTCATGCCGATGGTATCTATTTCTTTAATTTTCGATTCTTTAATGTAATCTGCAAAACGGCTGTGTGGTGGTTTACCTAAGGTTAATACGCGCTCGGCAATTTCATCAATGGTAAGCTGTGCATTGGTATATAATTCTTCGAACTTAATGTGAAGGGTGAAAAAATTCTGTCCCTTTACATTCCAGTGGCAGCCCCTTAATTTCTGGTAGTGAATATGGTAATTGGCCAGATAATCGTTCAAAAGATCTACTACAGGCTTTACTTCTTTTTCGTTTAAACTTATTTCTTTTGCGTCCATTTTTGTTTTGTTTTACTTGTTTTTGAATGCTATTTAAACAAGTCTGCTTTGTAAAAGTTTTGGCTAAAAACAGCTTTCGAACAATACCTGATTTATTAGTACGTTTTATATTCGACCGGTTTAAATTAACCGTTTCACAAACATTTGTTAATGAATACGATATACAGAATACAGTACAATAGTCATCTTATTTTTACTTAAAAACGAGTGCATGAATTTAAGATGGTTAACAATATTTTCGTATAATTGCTCCCTTTGACTTAGAAATTTACATAAAAATAAATGCATAAAATATATTTATCTGCTGTAGTGTTATTGGCTTTAAATGTGGCGAAAGCCAAAGCCAGCACAGCAAGAGATTCTATCGGTGTAGAAAACAATAAAGGCAAAAAACTGATCGTTCACCAAACCGTAGCCAAAGATACTTACTACTCTATCGGCCGCAGATATAACGTTGCGCCTAAAGATATTATGGCTTTTAACGATAATAAATACCTCCAGGTTGGGGTAATTATTAAAGTACCAACCAATATTCCTTTCACAGGTACAGGCACTACAGCTGCTGCTGCGCAAGATGTACCTACAGGCAATGTAATTGAGCATACCATTAAGGCCAAAGAAAACCTGAATATGCTGGCCGAAAAATACGGCACCACCATAAACGAAATTAAGGCTTTAAATAACCTTACCGGGAGCAACCTGAGCATTGGCCAGGTACTTAAAATCCCTGCGAAAAAGGGAGAGCAAACTGCCTCTTCATCAGCTCCGGTAACACCACCGGCAAAAAACAATAACGACAGCCAGACCGCAAACACTCCATCATCAGATCAAACCATGATTGAGCATGAGGTAAAGCCTAAAGAGTTTTTGGGTAAAATTGCCGAAAAATATGGTACCACTGTAGAAGAAGTTAAAAAGGCCAATAACCTATCGGGAAATAACCTGCGCATTGGTCAGAAGCTTAAAATTCCAGCTACCAAAAATATCGACGACAATAAAGTAGTTGCTGCTGCAGAAGAAAAACCTGTTCAGGAAAATAAACCGGCAGATGCGGCAGGTTCACATACCGTATTGCGTAACGAAACTATTTTTACCATTGCCAAGCAATATGGCGTAACGGCTTACCAGATTAGAAAACTGAACGATTTACCTGATAATGCCATTACCATTGGTCAGGTTTTAAAAGTACCGGGTGGCATTATTGCCGATGTACAGGTACCTAAAGAAAAACAGGCTGAGAACACCAGAACTAAAGAAAAGGAAAAAGAAAAAGAGGTACAGGCACCAAAAGAAGAAAGTTTTATCCATACGGTAGCTACCGGCGAAAATATCTTTTCGATTGCCAAAAAATATAACCTTACCGCCTACCAGATCAGAACAGCTAACAAGCTCGACGACAACACACTAAAAGTTGATCAGAAACTGGTTATCCCTAAACCGCCACAACCTAAATCAGTAAACGATGCATCGAAAGAAGATCAGGAAGGCAATCCGGATAGCACTATGGTTAAAGACCCTAAACTGCGCCGCGACCCAAGTGTTTATGGTTTAAGCCAGATTGAAGAAAAAGGTACAGCCGTTTGGATTGCCGATCAGGACCTTGACGGCACAAAAATGCTTGTTTTACACCGTACTGCACCTGTTGGAAGGGTAATTAAGATTACCAACCCCATGACCAACCGTACTACCTTTGCCAAAGTTGTTGGTAAATTTACAGAGAACGAATCGACAAAAGATGTTATCATTGTAATGACTAAAGCTGTAGCCGATTCATTAGGCGCTTTAGACAAACGCTTTTTCTGTAATTTAACCTATAGCGCTCAATGAGTTTAAACAAAAAGCCATTTATAATTGGTATTGCCGGCGGTAGCGGATCGGGCAAAACATTTTTTTTAAATTGTTTCCTGCATCACTTTAAGCAGGATGAAGTAACGCTGGTATCGCAGGATGATTATTACATTCCGGCAGGCGAAATGACGCAGGAAGAAAACAAGTTGTACAACTTCGATCTTCCCTCAACCATTGATAGCGAACAGTTTTTGAGAGATATTAAACAGCTCATTAACGGTGAGGTAGTTTATAAAAAGGAATACAATTTTAATAACCCATTAGCTGTTGTCAAAATTCTGGAGATTAAATCGGCGCCCATTATTATTGTAGAAGGGCTTTTTATTCTCCATTTTAAAGAAATTGCAGCATTGTTAGATCATACTATTTTTGTTGATGCTGATGAGGAAATTGCTTTAGATCGTCGCATTAAACGTGATGGTTTGGAACGTGGCTACCCTGAAGATGATGTGCTTTACAAATGGCATAACCACGTGGTACCAGCTTACAAAGAGTACCTGCTACCCTACCGCAACGAATGCCACAAGGTAGTAATGAACAACACCAACGAGCCCGACGAAATTATTGCGATAACAGAGGAGATTTCGAATGAATTGAGGAATACTGTTTTAAAGGATAACGGATAAAACTCTATATAACGTTGTCATCCTGAGGGGTAATTTATTGTATAAAAATCAATATAAGTGACAGCCTCTTCTAGGGTCGTCATTTCGAGCGGAGTGCAACGTAGCCGAGAAATCTGCCTAAATAGATTTCTCCATTCCGCCACCGTTGAAGAACCGGCCGGCTCCAGTCGAAATGACGATTTTTCTATAGGGTCTGTCAATGGTAGCTTGTCGAAGGACCTACATAAATACATTGTAAGACGTTTCGACAAGCTCAACGTGACAAACTTATTTAATTGAAAATGGTTTGTGTCTTCACAAACCATTTTCAATTACTAATCCAATCTCATCTCCGGAATCTCCCCTTCAACCACCAATCTACCGGCGGTACTTTGCTGTATAAATTCGATACTTACACCAGGTGCCCGCTCTAACAATTTAAAACCGCCTTCAGGCAGAACATCTAAAACCGCCAGCTCAGTTACAATTTTCTTAATGCATTTTACACCAGTTAACGGCAAGGTACATTGTGGGAGCAACTTACTTTCGCCGGCTTTGTTAATGTGTTGCATGGCCACAATAATATTTTTAGCCGAAGCTACCAGGTCCATCGCACCTCCCATGCCTTTTACCATTTTCCCGGGTATTTTCCAGTTGGCAATATCGCCGTTTTCCGACACTTCCATGGCGCCTAAAATGGTCAGGTCTACCTTTTGTGCGCGGATCATGCCAAAGCTCATGGCCGAATCGAAAATCGACGATCCTGGTAAGGTAGTAATGGTTTGTTTACCGGCATTAATTAAATCGGCATCCTCCTCACCTTCAAACGGGAAAGGCCCCATTCCCAGTAAACCATTTTCTGATTGCAACACCACATTTATTCCTTTGGGGATATAGTTGGCTACCAGCGTCGGAATACCAATCCCCAGGTTAACATAGTAGCCGTCTTTTATTTCTTTAGCAATGCGCTGTGCTATTTCTTCTTTTGAAAACATAAAATTGTAAATGAATGAATTTTGAATGGTAGAATAATTGAATGATAAATCTGTTACCCGACTTCGGACTGCTGACTTCAGACTCCGGACTTCCTTACCGTTCTCTGTTCAATTCTCTTCTCGTAATCCTTTCCCTGAAAAATACGGTGTACGTAAATACCCGGTGTGTGGATATGATCGGGATCGAGCTCACCCGCTTCTACCAATTCTTCCACTTCGGCAATAGTAACCTTACCTGCCATGGCCATTACCGGATTAAAATTCCTGCTGGTAGAACGGAACATTAAATTTCCGGCAGTATCACCCTTCCAGGCTTTTACAATCGCAAAATCGGCATCAAAAGCATATTCCATCAAATAATCTTTGCCATTAAAATTGCGGATTTCTTTACCCTCGGCAACTTCGGTACCTACACCTGCAGGCGTAAAAATAGCAGGCATGCCATATCCGGCAGCTAAACAACGGGTAGCTAAAGTACCTTGCGGGATCAGGTCTACTTCCAGTTCACCACTCAGCAACTGCCTTTCAAACTCAGCATTTTCGCCTACATAAGAAGAAATCATTTTTTTTACCTGGCGCTGTTTCAGCATCAAACCGATGCCAAAATCATCAACCCCGGCGTTGTTCGAAATGCAGGTTAATTGTTTCACCTGTTTCTTGACCAAAGCATTTATACAATTTTCAGGAATGCCACAAAGCCCGAAACCACCAAGCATAATGGTTACGCCATCTGATATATCACGGATGGCTTCTTCGGCCCCAGATACCACTTTATTTATCATTTTACGAATTAATTGGTTAGTTCGGCTAAATTACAAATTGCCTTCCTATTTGTAGCATGATAACGATTTAAATCAGCGAAGTAAATTTATTGATTGGAATTAATCTAAATAACTATTACCTTTGTGTTGCAATGATTTACGAGAGAGAAGAAAACATATTCATACTGCCCACCGATCCTGAATTTCAAAAAGGAATGGGCTTTATATTCAGTTGTACTGCCGAGCATAAAAAATGCTGCGAGAAATTTAAGAAAGGCAAACGCTGTAAAAAATGCCCGGCGCATAAAAAGAAATAGCTCTATTTGGCAATTTCAATAATCTTATCATCACTTCCATTACTGGTACAAATATAAATTTTACCTTCAGGCGATTGGGTAACTGCCCTGATCCGGCCATAAGCATTTACATAAAAATCTTTAGTAGCTGTAATTTTAGTCTGGCCAGCATCTAATTTAAGCTGTATCAACTTCGTTCCCTTTAACACAGCCAGCAATAACGAATTTTTAAACTGCGGAATATAATTTGAATTGTAATAGGCCAAACCACTTGGTGCAATGGTGGGCGTCCAGTTAATTAAGGGCTCAGCTACATTATTAGCCGAACAAAAAGATTGCTCGCCGGTTTCGTTACAAAAGCCTTTAACATTTGGCCAGCCATAATTTCTTCCTTTCTCAATAATATTAATTTCATCATCAGAATCAGGGCCATGCTCAGAAGAAAATATTTTGTTACCTACCTGAACCAATCCCTGTGCGTTGCGGTGCCCGAAAGACCATACGGGGTTATTCGGATAAGGATTATCGGCAGGAATAGAACCATCTAAATTAATACGTAAAATTTTACCTGCTAAAGAATTCACGTTCTGTGGAGTCGATTGGTCTGAGGCATCACCTGTACTAATAAACAGCTTACCCCCACTAATTAACAACCTCGAACCATTGTGTATAGATGCTGCCGGAATCTGATCAAGCAATATGAGCGGACTGGTTAAACTGCTTCCTGAATAGGTATACCGAACTACCTTGGCTTTATATGGGCTATCATAACCGTAAACCACATAAACATAAGGATTACTGGTAAAATCGGGGTGTAAAGTCATGCCCAGCAGACCGCCTTCGCCATTGGTACGCACTCCGCTAATGGCTAAAAGCAAGCTAACCTGACCGGTTGTTGGGTTTAACCGGCTTATTTTACCCGCGTTTTCGGTAAACCAGATATAATTGTCTGGCCCATAAACCATTTCCCAGGGCAAACTTAAACCCGAAGCAATAACTTTTGCCTTTAATTCAACATCAGGGAGGTCGCCAGGCTCTTCATTATTATTATTCTCATTGTTATTGTCACCAGTCTTTTTGCAAGTTGTAGTAAGCAGTACCACAAAAAGGCATATTAAAATTCTTTTCATAACCGTAACATTTTAAGAATAACAATGTTATAAGCAATTATGTTTTATTTTTCTCCTGTTTAAAGTGCTGCCAGATGTTACCATCTGGCAGTTTTTTTTATGCTTGCGCTCGTTTCTAATGAGTGCATAAATAGCCTTACGATTCAATCGTAAAAAAGATTGTAGCATTCAAAATAGTTTGGCTTATTAGTGTCAGATGGAAACAGCTGACACCACAAGAATATCTGGTATCTCAAATCTACTAATTCAAATAAACATAAGTAATCCCATCACCGCCCCTATCTGCGTGCTCATCTTCCATCCGGTTTACCTGACTGTATTTACGCAGATATTCCCTGATCATCTTTCTCAAAATACCATCGCCTTTACCATGGATCAGTTTAATAGAAGGAAAGCCCAGCATAATGGCTTTATCGAGGTATTTTTCCACCTCAAACAGCGCATCTTCTGTACGTTTACCACGAAGGTCTAATTCGGCCCTGAAACCAGAAACGGCATCATTCATTCGCCCTGCAAAAGAATTTGCACTGTTTTGGATCACTTTTTTAGCTTCACGGTTACTTACTTTCTGCACGCGGTTCTTTTTAACCGTCGAACGCAAATCGCCGATAGCCAAAACAAGCTCATTGCGGTTAATTTCTAAAACCTGACCAATGGTTTCACTATCTGTAAACTTAACCAGATCGCCCACTTCAATCTCTCCTCCAACAACCACCTGCGCCGGTTTCGGACGCTCTTTTGGCACCGTATTTTTAACCAGTTCATTTTGCAGGTTCTGACGTAGTTCTTTGGTTACTACTTTATCGGCTTGCTTTTCTTTAATCTCGGCAATGGTATTTTCTACCAGGCGGTTGGCATTTTTAATAATGTTCTGCGCTTCCTGCTTCGCTTCTTTTATCAGCACCTTGCGGTTTTCTTCTAAAAACGACTTTAATTTCTCGTTCTCGGCAACCAGGTTCTTCGCCTTATTCTGCTGATTGGCTAAACTTACCCTGGCATCATAAACATTTTTCTTTTCGCGTTCCAAGTCAACCAACATCGTATCCACACGGTTCTGGTTCGAGCCCGTTTTCTCTCTAGCCAGTGCAATTACTTCTTTCGGTAAACCAATGTTCTGCGCAATTTCGAAAGCATAAGAGCTACCAGGCTTACCCATTTCCAAAATATAAAGCGGTTTCATTTTAGCATTATCGAAAAGCATTGAGGCATTTTCAAGTCCCGGGGTATTACCGGCAAACAACTTCAAATTAGAATAGTGCGTGGTAATTACGCCCCTAACCTTCTTGTTGTTCAGTACCTCTAAAACCGCTTCGGCCATTGGCCCGCCAAACTGAGGATCGGTACCAGTACCAAACTCATCGATCAGCACCATGGTTTTGGGCGATGCATGTTCTACAAAATAACGCATCTTTTTCAGGTGCGCACTGTAGGTACTTAAATCACTTTCTATCGATTGGTCATCGCCGATATCGGCAAAAACATTTTCAAAGATTCCCACCTCACTATTCGCATCAACCGGAATTAACAAGCCGGTTTGCAGCATAATCTGTAATAAGCCCACCGTTTTCATACAAACCGATTTACCACCGGCATTAGGCCCTGAAACCAACACCACCCGTGTTTCGGCATCGATATGGATATTTAAAGGCGTAACCGTTTTCTTTTCAGCAGCAAAAGAGATCGATAACAGCGGGTGCCTCGCATTAATCAGTTTTGTTTTAGGCTCCTTTAGCAAACCCGGCATTTCGGCTTCAATATCCATGGCAAATAATGCCTTGGCACGCACAAAATCCAGTTTGGTTAAAAAGCCATGATAAGAAAGCAACAAGGGCGAATAAGGACGCAAATCATCAGTTAAAGCAATCAGTATCTTAATAATTTCCCTGCGCTTGTCAAATTCCAAATCGCGCAGCTTGTTATTTAAGGTAAATACCTCTTCCGGTTCAATGTAAACCGTCTGCCCCGTTGCCGATTCATCGTGAACAAAACCTTTCAGTTTCCGTTTGTTCTCCGCCAAAACCGGAATACACATCCGGCCATCGCGCACCGTTAAACTACCATCGGCAACCCAGTTATTGGCAATGGCTTGTTTGTAAATCGAATCCATGCGCTTGCGAACATCCTGCTCTGTACGCGAAATAGCCGTGGTAATCTCCTGCAGCTCTTTCGAAGCATTGGGTTTAATCTTCCCTTTCGGATCGATTACCGTTTCTATTTTACGGAGGATATTCTTTTCAATGGGCAGGTGCTCAAACAAAGCCTCAAGTGTCGGGTAAACTTCGGCACGCTCTTCAAAAAAGCGAAGTACCGAAAAAACCGTTTGCAATGAGGTGTATACCTGAAACCACTCGTCTTCTAAAAGATAGGTACCTTCTACCCTGATTTTATCGACCAGGGATTTAATATCAAAAAAAGTATTAATCTGCAAAGGTTCCTGATTTTGCAGAATACTTTTAAATTCGTTGGTTTGGCGTAAAAATTTATCAATTTGATCAAAACGGTTCATCACCTGCATCTTCTGCACCATGTTCTGTCCCATCGGACTCAAACAATGTTTGCTAATCAGCTGCCTTATCTCTACAAAACCTAAACGTTCTAAACAATTTTCGGGATATAACATATTCTATAATACTGCCGGAGCTAATTCTAAAGTCCCGGCTTTTTTAATTTTAATCAGCGAATCGGCCTCTTTTTTCTTTTTGGCAATTTGGGCTACCGCTTTAACCTTCGATAATGAATCTGGTTTCATCTTTTTCCGGATGGCAAGCGAATCGGCCTTAAATTTCTTTTTGATGGCTATCGAATCGGTCTTAAATATTTTCTCTTTAATTAATTTATCGGCCAGCGCAGTTCCTTTCTTCTGTGCAGCCAGCATTTTCTGGATGTTTTTGTACATCAAATCCAGCTCTTTCGGGTTTACATTGTACCACTTCAGGCTTTTATTATATTGTGCCGAATCGGTTTCGAACTTCTTATAAATGCCCTTATAATACCCCGCGGCTACTTTTCGGGCCGAATCGGGAATGTAAATCGTAGACAGGTAACCGTCTACAATATGCATATCGTATAAAATCTTCTCCATCTTATCAGGTTTTATAATATCATCGGGTATGCCGGGTTTGCAGCCCAACCATAATCCCGCGGTCATTAAAACCCATATTAGTCTCTTCATGCTGAATTAATCATTATTTTTTGCCCAAATTGCGGCAAGGTTATTAATTTTACCAAAAATAGTTATAAATGAGCATAGCTGATAATCTTAAACAATATAAAAACGAAGTCGAATCGGATGGTGTGAAATTGATCGCAGTTTCAAAAACACAACCTGTTGAATCGATTTTAGAAGCATACAACGCCGGACAGCGTATTTTTGGCGAAAACCTGGTACAGGAAATGGTTGATAAGCAAGCGCAACTTCCTGCCGATATCGAATGGCACCTCATCGGTCATTTACAAACCAATAAAGTAAAATACATTGCACCTTTTGTTCAGTTAATCCACGGGGTTGACAGTATAAAACTGCTTCAGGAAATCAACAAACAGGCTGCCAAACACAATCGGGTAATCGACTGCCTTTTACAGGTTTATATTGCAGATGAAGATACCAAATTCGGACTTGGCTTTGATGAAGTAGTGGAGCTTCTGCGCGATGAAACTTATCCTGAATTAAAAAACATCCGCATTGTGGGTTTAATGGGCATTGCTACCAATACCAAAAACGAAAAACAGATTGCGATTGAGTTTCATGAGCTTAAAGTGTTTTTTGATGGCATTAAAGTGAGTTTCTTCCGCAAAGATGAAGCCTTTAAAGAGATTTCGACCGGCATGAGCGCCGATTATAAAATAGCCATTGAAGAAGGCAGCACCATGGTGCGCATTGGTAGTAGTATTTTTGGCAAAAGGGTAATCAAACATTTTAAACCGAACATTTCAGCTAATTAGTATGAATTTAAATATCAGATTCGCAGTAGCTGAAGATTGTGCCCGGTTATTAGAATTAATTAATGAACTGGCTGTTTACGAACACGCACCTGAAGAGGTAACCGTAACCCTCGATCATTTTATTGAGGCAGGTTTTGGTGAAAATCCGGTGTGGAAAGCCTTTGTTGCAGAGGTAGATCAGGTTATTGTAGGCTTTGCTCTATATTACACCCGCTACTCTACCTGGAAAGGATGCCGCTTATACCTCGAAGATTTTATTGTAACGGAAGCTTACAGAGGCAAGGGCCTGGGCAAAATATTATTTGAAAAGGTAATTGAAGAAGCTAAAAACGGCAATTACAGTGGTATGGTTTGGCAGGTTTTAGACTGGAACGAACCAGCTATTAATTTCTACAACAAATACCAGGCACAATTAGAGAGCGGCTGGCTAAACGCAGCTTTAGCTAAAGAACAAATCAAGGCATTTTAGTATGGATATTTTTAAATTTGGTGGTGCTTCGGTAAAAAATGCTGAGGGAGTAAAAAATCTGGCCAACATTGTACGCGATTACAAGAAAGGCAACCTGCTTGTAGTGGTTTCGGCAATGGGCAAAATGACCGATAAGCTCGAGGCACTTACCCAGGCTTACCTGACGCATAACGAAGATGCACACGCAATTTTAGATGAGGTTAAACATTTTCACTTTAACATTATCGAAGAACTATTTCAGGGCAAGCCCAATTCGGTTTACGATGATGTGGCCAATACCTTTGTAGAAATTGATTGGCTGATTGAAGATGAGGCCGACAACGACCACGATTATATTTATGACCAGATTGTATCGATTGGCGAAGTAGTATCGACCAAAATTGTTGCCGCCTGGCTTAACGAAAGCGGAAATAAAGCACTTTGGGCCGATGCGCGTAATTATATCCAAACCGATAATACCTACCGCGAAGGCAAGGTTGACTGGGCTAAAACCAATCAGATTATACAAAAAGACCTTATTCCTTTACTGGATGAAAATATTATCGTAACGCAAGGCTTTATTGGCGGTACCAGCGAGAATTACACCACTACTTTAGGTCGCGAAGGCTCTGATTATTCGGCTGCTATATTTGCTTCTTGTCTCAACGCTGCTGCCTTAACCATCTGGAAGGATGTACCGGGTGTATTAAATGCTGACCCTAAGTGGTTTGATGAGACAGAAAAAATTGCACAGCTCTCTTATCACGATGCCATAGAGCTTACCTATTACGGTGCTACGGTTATCCACCCTAAAACCATAAAACCTTTACAAAACAAGGGCATTCCGCTTTTTGTAAGGTCTTTTCTTACACCAGAAGGCGAAGGGACAGCGATTACCAAAGAGAACAATCCTTTACCGATCCCATCTTTCATATTTAAGGTTAACCAGGCACTGATTTCGATTTTCCCGAAAGATTATTCTTTTATTATTGAAGAAAACCTGAGTAATATTTTTGAGCTTTTCCATAACCATAAGATCAAAATCAATACCATGCTCAATTCTGCCATCAGTTTTTCGGTGAGTGTTGATGATCATCCTACCCAAATTGAAAGGTTAATTAAAGATTTATCCGAAGAGTTTACCGTAAAATACAACAAAGGTCTCGAACTGGTAACCATCCGTTATTACAACCAGCACACTATAGATCGGGTAACGGTTGATAAGGATATTTTATTGGAAGTTAAAAGCCGCCACACCTGCCAAATGGTGATGAAGAATAAATAGGAATGCAAGTATTGAATATCAACAAGTATTGAGTATCAAGTATCAAGATGGGCTAATCTGTACTTGATACCTGCTACTCCATTCCTGATTCTTGATACCTGATACTTATTACTTGATACTCTTCACTAGATACTTGCTACCAGATACTTGATATACCAAACCCCCACATGAACAACAACCTTTTAGCCCCAGCCGTACAGCAATACATCGATGCAAACTTAACTGCAGATGTAAATCAGATTGCGCTGGCTAAAAGCTCATTTGAGGGAATTACTTCGGCCGAACTGGCGACGCAGATTACCGCCAAAAAGAAATCGGAGAAAAAGCTACCTACCTGGTTTAAAACCGCTGGCATTTACTACCCTCCTGTTCTATCTATCGAGCAAACTTCTTCGGAGAATACGGCAAAATACAAATCAAAATTAGCTAAAGGCGATAGCTTAATTGATATTACAGGCGGTTTTGGTGTAGATAGCTATTATTTTTCCAAACAGGTGGCTGATGTTACCCACTGTGAAATTAACACCGAGCTTTCAACCATTGCCAGCCACAACGCAAAAGCGCTACATGTTACCAATATTACTTTCGAAGCTACAGATGGAATTGACTACTTAAATACAGGCGATAAACAATTTGATACCATTTATGTAGACCCGGCCAGAAGAGCAGAAAAAGGTAAGGTTTTTATGCTTAAAGATTGCACGCCCGATGTGGTAAGTATAATCGATACTTTACTGGAAAAGGCACAGCGGATTATCATTAAAACCGCTCCACTGTTAGATCTTTCAGCTGGTTTAGCAGAGTTGAAACAAGTAAGCGAAATCCATATCGTGAGTGTAAAAAACGAATGTAAGGAGCTTATATGGGTAATAGACCGTGTACCAGCTCAGGATACACGAATTATCGCGGTAACTTTAAACGAAACCGAAAAAGTATTTTCATTCAAAAGATCGCAAATCCAATCTGCTGTAAGTTTTTCTGAGTACCTCAACACCTCCGATTACCTGTACGAGCCAGATGCTGCTTTATTAAAATCAGGCGCTTTCAACCTAATTGGTGCTACTTACGATTTACAAAAACTGCATCCACAAACGCAGCTTTACACTGCTAAAAAAATTAATAATGCCTTTCCCGGCCGGGTCTTTCAAATTGAGGAGATCATGAATACCGCTTCCCTTAAAAAGGCTGGAAACTTAACAGGAAACGTAATTGTAAGAAATTACCCGGCAAAGCCCGAAGATCTGGTTAAAAAATATAAAATTAAACCTGCTAAAGAGCAGTTTTTAATATTTACCAAGGTTGCCAATGGCGATAATGTGATTTTAAAGGCTTCTATTGTACAGTACTACTAATCCTTACCGTCATGCTGAATTTATTTCAGCACCTCTCTTAAGCTAGAGAATGTCTTTTCTCTCTTAGAAAAAGTTTTTTAAAAAAAAGATAAAACTTTGGTTTTCTCCTACACTATACTGTCAGCGCTTAAATCAAATGAGCATTTCCGCAACTATTTAGCGCCCCCTGAAATAAATTTACTTCGCAGCTTTCCGCTACGCTATAGGTCAGGGTGACGATCTGTTAAAATGCAAAAAGCCTTTCTGTTGGAAAGGCTCTTGCAGGGGATGAATAAATAAGTATTTTATCGCTTAAACTTTCTTAACGTTTACTGCTTGTAAACCTTTTCTGCCTTCAGCTACTTCAAATTCTACTGTATCGTTCTCTTTTAAGCTTTCGATTCCACCTAAAACATCTTTAAAATGTACAAATAAGTCTTTATTGTCTTCCTGTACAATAAATCCAAAGCCTTTTTGCGTATTAAACCATTTAACTTTTCCGGTTGCCATAAAAAAAATAAAAAATTGTATAAAATAAATAAACCCTTACGCTTTGATTCGTATTTAATTTAACCAATTGATCATTATCATGAATAAAACAATCAGATAAAGCGTTAATATCAAAACAAAACTATCAAATATAATAATTTGAGGCAATAAAGCAATCCTTATTTAGCTCTTCAACAAGAAAGTTGCGTAAGCAGGGAAATTTTGCTGCAATTACTTATTTGGTTGCGGTGTAGTACGTAAATATGGCTTAATAACCTGGTGTCCTTTCGGAAATTTAGCCGGAATATCTTCTGTTTTAATACTGTTTACCACAATTACATCTTCGCCATCTTTCCAATCTGCAGGCGTAGCTACACTATAATTAGCGGTAAGCTGCAACGAATCGATTACGCGCAAAACTTCGTTAAAATTACGGCCTGTAGATGCAGGGTAAGTAATGGTTAATTTCACTTTTTTATCGGGACTGATCACAAACAATGATCTTACCGTCAAAGTTTCAGACGCATTTGGATGGATCATATCGTAAAGGTTCGCTACTGTACGATCCGGATCGGCAATAATCGGAAACTCAACAGAAGTATTTTGCGTTTCGTTAATGTCGCTGATCCAGCCTTTATGAGATTCGGCAGAATCGACGCTCAGAGCCAGCACTTTAACATTTCTTTTTTCAAACTCGCCCTTTAAAGCAGCCGTTCTGCCCAGCTCAGTGGTGCAAACCGGTGTATAATCGGCAGGGTGCGAAAACAATACGCCCCAGCTATCACCTAAAAAATCGTAAAAATCTATTTCGCCAATTGAGGTATTGGCCTGAAAGTTTGGCGCAGTATCGCCTAGTCTTATACTCATAACAATAATATTTAAAAGTTGATTTAAACAAATCTAAACAATACTATAGTAAATACATAGATATAATATTACTTTACGACTTGTAAATTACAATTTAAACAAAAAATCCTGCAGAAATGAATCAGCAGGATTTAAGCATATTAATTTATTTGGGGGTATTCTACTTAGTATACTTTGATCATAAAAACATAATCCTCAAGCTTCTCAATCTGTTTAGTGCGTTTCAAACCCGACAATAAACTTTTCTTATTAGCACCTAATCTGTTTACCCCCAACGAATCTTGTGGAATTGCCCTCATGGCTTCCAGAATATATTTTGATTTAATTGCAAACGCAGCACCTTCTGTCTGATCTTGCTTACCACTGATGATACCAACCAAATTTCCGTTGTTATCTAAAAGCGGACCACCACTATTGCCGGGATTAACCAATATAGACACCTGATATTGAGTAGTATCGCCTACAAAACCACTTCTTGAACTTACAGAACCTTCGCCCAAAACAATATCATCTTTAGGATAACCCAAGGTATATACGTTTTCGCCAATACTACTTATGCTCTTTTTAATAGTGTAAGGAATGGTAGATAAGCCATTGAAATGTTTATCACTAATTTTAAGGATAGCGATATCATTTTGAGGATCGGTATAAACAGATTTCACTTTAAACGATTCGCCTTTACTGTTTTGTACATATAAAGAATCTGCTCCGTTTACCACGTGAAGGTTGGTCAGGATATATCCGTTTGTAGAAACTGCAAAACCTGTTCCGCCAAAATTACCCGAATTAGGTTTTTTAGGCGAATTATGCAATGTATTTGCTTTAACATCAAGAACCAGGTTATTTTGAGACTGTTTTACACGCGAAATCTCCCTGCTCATTTTCTCATAAATCGCTTCCTGCTTGTTATTATGCTGAATAGAGTAAATAGATACCAGCGAAAGCACAATAAAAGAGGCTGCAACTGCAACAACTGATTTATTTTTTCTCCATAGCTGAACAATTTTTGATGGATGAGGCCTAAGTGCATCAGCAAGGCTTTCTACATCAATTTCTGCATGGATATGATTTAATTGTTCCCTTAAACGCACCTGTTCAGCGAAAGCTTCCATAGATTCTAAAAAGAATTTATGCGAAACCACCTTATGATCTACAGTGGCATCATTCCGACGTAACTGCTCAAAGGCCTCAGTTTCCTGTGGGTTAAGTTTACCCAAAAGGTAATCTTCAATAATTGCATCTAACTCCAAATCGTTTCTCATTTCAATTACTAATGTTGAAAAAATAATTTCTTTAACCTTTGCAGGCATTTATACTTCTGTGTTTTGGCATTATCCGTATTGGTATAGCCAAACTTTTCGCAAATATCCTGCATGGATAAATTGTGGATATAAAAATCCTGAATAATGGTTTTACAGGGTTCGCCAAGATGCTCGAGTGCCGATTGCATCTTTACAAACTGCAGGTCTTTCTCTTCATGCTGCTCTACATCCTCCTCTACTGCAAACACATCTTCATAATCGGTAATGTTGCCGGCCTTTTTGCTGTTCAGATTAAGTTTCTTCAGCCAGATGCGCCTGCACACCGAATAAATATATGTTTTAAGCTTGCTGCTCAATTCAAAATTGCCTTCCTTAACTTTGTTATACAAAATAATGATGGCCTCCTGGTAAACGTCTTTTGCATCATCTTCATCCCCGTTATTATTGAGGATAAACTGCAAAATCATCGCATAATAGCCCTTGTATAACTTATTAAGTGTATCTGCTGAGTTATTTAGAATACCTAAAATAACCTCTCTATCTGTTGGAACTGAACTCTTTAAACTGTTATTCACTAGTTAATACATTTTTCTATAAATAGTAACCCAATATTAGACAAAAAAATATTTATAGCTACTATGATGCTTAATACAATCTTGATACCGGGGGTAACCCAAGCTGATGAAAAAAAATATTTCAACTTTTTTTCAAATTATCGGGTTACCTTTTTACCTTTGCGGCATTAACAGGAAATTAATTACTTAAAAAAATTCAAAAAATGAAAAATGCATTCAAATTAGGCTTTTTAGCTTTAGCTTTATCTTTATCAGTTGTTGCTTGTAACTCAGAAAAAAAAGCTGAAGGTGCTGATACTACTTTAACTGATTCTTCTACTATCGTTACTGATACTACTGCAAAAGATACTACAGTTAAAGATTCTACAGTTAAAGATACAGCTGTAAAAACTACAACTACTACAACTGAAGTTAAACACTAGTCTAACTTTAATATACAAAAAAGGCCTTAAATTAAGTTTTAAGGCCTTTTTTATTTTTATTTCACTTTTTTTTTTAATTTATTGGGTTACCTTTTTTAATTACCTGTATTAAGAGATAAATTAATTAATTACTTAAAAAAACTTCAAAAATGAAAAATGCATTCAAATTAGGCTTTTTAGCTTTAGCTTTATCTTTATCAGTTGTTGCTTGTAACTCAGAAAAAAAAGCTGAAGGCGCTGATACTACTGTAACTGATTCTTCTACTATCGTTACTGATACTACTGCAAAAGATACTACAGTTAAAGATTCAACAGTTAAAGATACAGCTGTAAAAACTACAACTACTACAACTGAAGTTAAACACTAGTCTAACTTTAACATATAAAAAATGGCCTTAAATTAATTTTTAAGGCCATTTTTTATTTTATTTCAGTTTTTTTTTAAATTTATTGGGTTACCTTTTTCATTTACCCGTATTAATACCGAATTAATTAATTACTTAAAAAAATCAAAAAAATGAAAAATGCATTCAAATTAGGCTTTTTAGCTTTAGCTTTATCTTTATCAGTTGTTGCTTGTAACTCAGAAAAAAAAGCTGAAGGCGCTGATACTACTGTAACTGATTCTTCTACTATCGTT
>Ga0308169_10000607_pt1 | contig 49650 bp, 49 predicted proteins | sample PhyBR1_2_FD_202139 | JGI IMG/M metagenome (GOLD analysis project Ga0308169, IMG submission 202139) | Phyllosphere microbial communities from UC Gill Tract Community Farm, Albany, California, United States - DLSLSB.R1 | ecosystem: Host-associated > Plants > Phyllosphere > Unclassified | place... | reverse complement strand
GCCGCTGTTCATTCCCACCGGGTTCATGGGCACCTGAAGGGCGGAGTTGTCCGCGCTGTTGCCGTTGTTGGAGAACCCGTTGAAGTCCGGACCGATGTTGCCCAGCGGCAGGGTTACCTTGCCGCCCTGCTGGAGATCGGCTGCCGGCTTCTCATTGATGCTGATCAGCTTGGACAGGTCGCTTCCCGATTCCTGTCCCTTTGCGGTTTCGGGGCCGCTGGCACCGCCACCGCCGCACGCCGTCAGCGCCAGGGCCGCAGCAACAGCTGCGACTCCGCCGATCCTGTTCAGTTTCCTCATGGTTTTCCCTTCATTGTGGTGCGGGTGGTGGTGCTTGTGGGTAGAAAAGTCCTATGGCGCAAGGTGGTCCGCCGGTTCGTGGGCCACCAGCATGTCCTCATCCAGTTCGCCGTCGGGGAAGAAGCAGGCGAACCGCTGGTCCGTGGCGGATGCCGCGGCCTCTAGGGGCGGTTCCAGGGTGAGGCACTTTTCCTGCTTGGCTGCCGGCAAGGCCGCGAACACAGGACAGCGGGTGGCGAAGTTGCAGCCCTTGGGCGCCTGCAGCGGGGAGGGCAGGTCGCCTTGGAGGATGATGCGTTCGCGAGTGCGTTCCAGCTGCGGATCCGGCACGGGGATGGCGGAGAGGAGGGCGCGGGTGTACGGGTGGCGCGGGTTGTCGAACACCCTGTCCACGGCTCCGATCTCCACGATCTTCCCGAGGTACATGACCGCCACGCGGTTGGAGATGTGGCGCACCACCGAGAGATCGTGGGCCACCAGCAGGTAGCTCAGGCCCAATTCGGCGCGCAGGTGGTCCAGGAGGTTGATCACCCCGGCCTGGACGGAGACGTCAAGGGCTGAGACGGGCTCATCCAGGACCACCAGCTTGGGGTTCACGGCCAGTGCGCGGGCGATCCCGATCCGCTGGCGCTGGCCGCCGGAGAACTGGTTGGGGAAGCGATTGACGTGGTCAGGCTGCAGGCCCACCAGCTTCATCAGCTCCATGATGCGCGTCTTGATGGCTGCCCGGTCCATGCCCGCGTTCTGCAGGGGTTCGGCCAGGACCTCGTACACGGTGAACCGCGGGTCCAGGGCGCCCGTGGGGTCCTGGAACACCATCTGGAGCTCGCGGCGCATCTTGCCCTTGGTCTTTGCGTCGGCCGCCTGCTTGTTGCTGAGGCCGCCGATCACCACTTCCCCGTCCTGGTCAGGATGGAACTCCATGATTTCCAGGAGGGTGGTGGTTTTTCCCGATCCGGACTCGCCCACGATGGAGAAGCACTCGCCTTCGCGGATGTCGAAGCTCACGCCGTCCACCGCCTTGACGGTGCCGATCCTGCGCTTGATCAGGGCACCCCTGGTCAGCGGGAAGTGCTTCCGCACATCTTTGAGCTGCAGCACGCTGGACCGCTCGGCCCGGGGAACCGCGTCGAAGCGGGACACCGGGACCGGCGGGGCGGCGAACACGTCGTGGACGTCCACGTCTCCGCCCAAAGCGTCTGATTTGATGCAGGCCGCCCGGTGCAGCGCCCCGCCGGGAACGGGCGCCAGGGCCGGCTCGCCTTCCAGGCAGGCCTCCGACGCCAGGGGGCAGCGGGGGGCGAACGAGCAGCCGGTGGGCGGGTGCAGCAGGTTCGGCGGCATGCCTTCGATCGGAACCAGTGAGGTCTTCTCCGCCACGTCCACCCGCGGGACGGCGCCGAGAAGGCCCAGGGTGTAGGGCATCCGCGGGTTGTAGTAGATGTCGTCCACGGCCCCGGTTTCCACAGGTTTGCCCGCGTACATGACCATGATGTCGTCCGCCATCCCGGCCACCACGCCAAGGTCGTGGGTGATCATCACGACGGCGGCCCCGGTCTCCTCTTGCGCGGTGTGGAGCACCTCAAGGACCTGGGCCTGGATGGTGACGTCCAGGGCCGTGGTGGGCTCATCCGCGATCAGGACGCGGGGGTTGTTGGCGATGGCGATAGCGATCATGACGCGCTGGCGCATGCCCCCGGAGAATTCGTGCGGAAAGGCCTTCAGCCGATCCTTGGGGCTGGGGATGCCCACCATGGCCAGGAGTTCGACGGCGCGTGCTTCCTTGGCCTTCCTGCTCATGGCGGGGTGGTGGATGGTCAGCGCTTCGACGATCTGGGTGCCCACGGTGAACACGGGCGTGAGGGAGGACAGGGGGTCCTGGAAGATCATGGCAAGGTCGTTGCCACGGTACTGGCACATCTCCTTGTCGCTGAGGCCCAGCAGTTCCCTGCCCTTGAGCCGGACCGAACCGGACACCTGGGCGGTCGGCGCGAGGAGCCCCATGATGGCCAGCGAGGTGACCGATTTGCCGGAGCCGGATTCACCCACGATTCCCAGCGTCTTTCCGGGCATGAGATCGAAGTCGACGCCCCTGACGGCATGGACCACGCCGTTTTCCGAGCTGAAACGGACGTTCAGGTCACGGACGGACAGGACTGCATCGGTAGGGGCATGCAGCCCTGCAGTATGCAGGCGCTCCACGTCCGACCGTGCTGGTTCGGTGGCTCCGGTGGTGGTTTCGCTGCTCATGCCGTCTTCTTTTCCACAGTGATTTTCCGGGCTTTGGCCTTTTTGGCCTTGCCGGTGGAACTGGAGCTGGGGTCGAACGCGTCACGCAGGCCGTCGTTCATCATGGCCAGGGATCCTGTCAGCAGGAACATGACCGTAAGCGGAACCCAGAACATCCACGGGAAGGTCTGCACCTGGGACGTTGCGCCGCCGATCAGCACGCCAAGGCTCACATCCGGGACCTTGATGCCGATGCCAATGAAGGAAAAGGCCACTTCCGCGAGGATTGCAGCGGTGACGCCGCGGGTGATGTCCAGAATCAGGAGCGAGCCGATGTTCGGCACCAGGTGCCGCCAGACGATCCGGCGCGGCGGTACGCCCATGTACTGGGCTGCCTTGACGAAATCCCGCTGCATCAGCGACGTGGACATGGACCGGATCAGGCGGGCGGTGCCCATCCAGCTGAACACCAGCAGGACGATGATGAGCAGCAGCCATGAGGGAAGGTCGCGTTTGAGGCCGGCACCGCCCCCGCTGGTGGCGACGGCCACTACCAGGAGGGCCGGCATCATGATCAGCGCCTCCAGGATGAACAGCATGACCTTGTCCACCTTGCCGCCGAAATAGGCCATGGTGCAGCCGTAGACGGCGGCGATCAGGACCGATACCAGGCCAACCACCAGGCCGATCAGGATCGAGATCCTGGTGCCCTCCACTGTCATGGCGTAGAGGTCGATTCCTGCCTGCGACGTGCCAAGGTAGTGGTCTGCCGACGGCGGCATGCCGATGTTGAAGGGGTCGATGGTCTCCTTGTCCCACTGGGTGAAGAAGCCGCCGATGAACGAGAACACTGTCAGGACCAGGAAGATGGCCAGGCCCGCTACTGCCGTCTTGTTGCGGAGGAAGCGGCGGAAGATGATGGTGTTCTTGCCGATGACGACGTCGGCGTTGTCCAGGTGCGCGTCCTGCGCCACGGCTGCCGGGTCAACGGCGTTCAGGTTGGTCATGGCTACTGCACCCGCACTCTCGGGTCGACAAGCGTGGTGGCGAAGTCCGCCAGGATGGCGCCGATGGCGAAGATCACGGAGCCGTAGGCCAGCGTGGCCGTGGCGGCATTGACGTCCTGCAGCGAGATGGCATCGATGCTCCAGGAACCAACACCGGGCCAGGCAAAGATCTTTTCGGCGAAGAAGCCGCCGGCGAAAATGGCCGGGATGGTGAAGGCAATGCTTTGTGCAACGGGGATGAAGGAGACGCGCAGCGCATGCCGTGCGATCGCCTGGTTCCGGCTCAGGCCCTTGGCCCGGGCAGTCCTGACGAAGTCGGCGTTCACGTTGTCCAGCAGGTATTGCCGCTGCGCAATCTGGTAGGCGCCCCACCCAACCAGGGTGATGGCCACCGTGGGCACCACGTAATGCGCCAGCAGGTCGACGAATTGGGGCCATCCGGCTGCAACGCCGGGGGTCGAGATGCCGGTGACGAAGAAGATCCTGTTTCCCGCGGATTCGTTGATGCTGATGGCGCCCAGCTGCACGAGGAAGTAGGCGATGGGTGCCGGCACGATGTAGGCGAGGTAGCTGTAGGACGTGATGACACGATCTTGGAACTTGTACTGCCGGGCCGCCGAATAGACGCCCAATGCAACGCCGATGACCAGGGTCAGGATGATGGAAGCCAGGAACAGCCGGGTGGAGATCCAGACGCGGTCTCCGAACTCGGCATTGATGTAGGCGCCGTTGGGGCTCCGGCCCCAGTCCCACCGGGTAACGATGCCGGTTAGCCAGTCAACGTAGCGCTCCCACGGGCTCAGGTCCGGGTCCAGGCCCTTCAGCCGCATGGAGTTGGCAACCTGCTCCGGAGTGGGCCGGGGGATCCGCTCCTGCTCGAGGAGCGCCGGCTTGAGTGAACTGACGGCCAGGAAGTAGCCGGCGGACGTGGTGAGGAAGATCATCACCACATACGTGATGCCGCGCTTGGCGAGGTACTTGAGCATGGGCGCTGCTGGATCCTTCCGTCCTCCCCGGACAAGCACGGGTTGTGCCGCCTCACCGGGGTCCTGCACCAGCGGGTAGCTGGCCTCCCGCAGCCTTGGGGGCAGGTCCTGGTGGACTATGTCGCGGGTCACATTCCAGAGGAAACTATCACAAGCCCCAAGCCGAAAAGAGCGGGAATCCCCTCAAATCCGGCGCGCCGTATCAGATCGTTATGAATACTTCTGTGAAGTTGGTGTGACTGGACGTTTTCGCTGTCCCCCGCGTACTCTACGCAGCCGTTACAACCCGTGTCACAAGGTCTCGCCATGAGACGGCAAGACGTTCACTTGTGACGCCATGTTCACGGATGAGGTGCAGGACCCGTTCGGGGTCGAGGGTGGCGGTGAGGGAGCTGGCCATCAGCCACGGCTCCGGCGACTCGAAGCCGGCCTCGCGCAGCAGCATTTCAACGTGCTGGTTCCAGAGGGCAACGGCGGGAACCTCGAACCTTCCGCGGGAGGCATGTCCGGCCGCGAGAACCAGGTCGCCGTACTCCACCACGTAGGCGATCCGCTCGGTTCCGAAGGAGATGAGCCGCTCAAGCGGCGGAGCGCCAGGTCCCAGCGGCGGCGGACCGAAGAGGAAACGGCCCTGGAAGGCCGCCTCGGAGTCGTTGAGCAGTGTCAGCATCAAGCCTGCGCGGCTGCCGAAGCGGCGGAAGACCGTACCCTTGCCAACGCCCGCGTGCTCCGCAAGCCGATCCATGGTGAGCGCCGCCGCACCCCCTTGCTCAATCAGTTCCCGGGCAGCAAGCAGGAGCCGCTCACGGTTCCGGGCAGCATCACGGCGCTCCGCGGCGGTCACCGGCGGCATTCCGGGGCGCACTGGGATGGAACTCACAAGGCAAGTGTAGCTACGGGGAATACAAACGGACCGCGGTCCGTTTAGTCTGGTGAAGGCTCCCCAAGCCTGAACGTTGATCCATCGCGGCCCCGCCGCCCCCCCTAGCCAGGAGTTCGCATGAGCAAGAGCACCGTACTGACCCTCGTCGGCAGCCTCCGCGCCGAGTCCACCAACCAGAAGCTGGCTGAAGCGATCCAGCTCAATGCCCCCGAGCAGGTGGATGTGGTGATCCACGAAAGCCTGGGCAACATCCCGTTCTACAACGAGGACATCGACGTCGAAGGCCAGGTTCCGGCCGCCGCGGCAGCACTGCGCGCCGCAGCAGAAGAGGCCGACACCGTCCTGCTGGTCACCCCCGAGCACAACGGCACCGTTCCCGCCGCCCTGAAGAACGCCATCGACTGGCTGTCCCGCCCCTTTGGCGCCGGCGCCCTCGCAGGCAAGCCGACCGCCGTCGTCGGCACCGCTTTTGGCCAGTACGGCGGCGTGTGGGCACAGGATGAGGCCCGCAAGGCAGCCGGCATCGCCGGTGCCCGGATCCTGGAAGACGTCAAACTTGCCGTCCCCGGCTCCATGGTCCGCTTCGCAGAAGTCCACCCGAAGGACGACGCCGAGGTTGTGGAACAGATCAAGGGCATCTTTGACTCGCTGGCCGCAGCCGCGCCGGCAGCCTGACCTTTCCCACCACGCGGTGCCCGGTATGCCTCAGGCGTGCCGGGCACCGCCGCTTTAAGGACCAGCCCAAGCTCGCGACCGGAGCCATGACCAACCAGCGCCGTGACCAACTCTTGTCCCAACCGGTACCGTCCGGACATCTGCATCCGGGCGGGCAGCCGTAGCGTTAATCCACTGGACTGACCGGATGGGATCGCGGTGCCGCATGGCGAAAAGAATGACTGCCCACGCCTGCCGGCGTGCCGCATTGGCAGCGGCAGGCTGCGCGGCCCTTCTGCTTACCGGCTGCAGCCCGCTCCCCCGGCCCACGGAGCCCTCCCTGCCCGCCAGCAGCGCCGCGGCGGGATCCAGCCCCGCCCCGATGGCCCTCCTTCCCGCCACGATCGGCGGCACGGCGGCTCCCGCTGCGGCGTCAACGGAGACGGTCACTGCCTACTTTGTGCTGGTGGACGACGGCGGGCTGCACGGTATCCGCTTTGGCTGCAATGACAGCCTGGTCGGCGCGGCCCGGGCCGGGGGCAGCGGGGATGCCCGGCTTCGGGCGGCGATCGAGGCGCTGCTGGGCGGGGCGCAGCAGCCGAAGAATCTCTACTACAACGCACTGGACGGCTCACGACTGAAGTATCTCTCCGGCAGTTTCGACGGCACCACGGTCACGGTCTACCTGGCGGGAACCCTCAACCCGGGCGGAGCCTGCGACCTACCCCGGGTGGAAGCCCAGCTGACCCAGACCGCCCTTGAAGCGGTGGGTGCCGTCAAGGCAAGAATCTATATAAACGGCGAAACCCTGGCGGACTACCTGAGGCTGAAATAGGGACGCGCACAGATAAACAGCCGTTGCTTGATGGACAACAGCGCGCTGTATCCTGACTCTGTGACCCACGAAACACTTGACGCTTCGGCAGGCACGCTGCCGGCAGAGGCCATTGACGCAATCGAGCGTGCCGCCACTTCGGCCCACCGGCATGACGAACTGTTCTCCGAGCGGGCGGCGAACATCCGGCAGTCGGCGGTGCGGGATGTCTTCGACATATCACTGCGCCCGGGGCTGGTATCCCTTGCCGGGGGCAGCCCCTACCTGCAGTCACTTCCCCTTGACCGCCTCGCTGCCACGGCGGCGAAGATCATCGCCGACGACGGGCTCACGGCCCTGCAATACGGCGCCGGGCAGGGAACGGCGGAACTCCGTGCCCAAATCTGTGAAGTCATGGCCGCCGAAGGCATCCTGGATGCCAGCCCGCAGAACGTGGTGATCACTGCAGGTTCCCAGTCGGCACAGGACGTTGCCACCAAGCTATTCTGCAATCCGGGCGACGTGGTGCTGGTGGAGGACCCTACTTATGTAGGCGCATTGAACACTTTCGAGGCGTACCAGGTGCAGGTGGAAACGGTGGAAATGGACCAGTACGGCCTGGTACCGGAACTCCTCGAAGCCCGCATTGCCGCCCTCCAGCTCGCGGGCCGCAGCATCAAGTTTCTCTACACCATCCCCAACTTCAACAACCCCTCCGGCATTACGCTGGCCCGGGAACGGCGGCAGCAGGTAGTGGACATCTGCCGCCGGGCCAACATCCTGGTCCTGGAGGACAACCCGTACGGCCTGCTCCGCTTTGAAGGCGACTCATTGGCCCCTTTGCGCGCCGCCAATCCCGATGACGTCATCTACCTGGGGTCCTTTTCCAAGATCTTCGCTCCCGGGCTGCGCATCGGCTGGGCGTTGGTACCTGAACACCTGCAGCGCCGCTATTACCTGGCCGCGGAAGCAGTGACCCTCTGCCCGCCCGCCCTGAACCAGATGCTGGTCTCGGCGTACCTGCGCGAGTACGACTGGAAGGGCCAGATCGAAACCTACCGCGGACTGTACGCCGAACGGTGCCGGGCGATGCTGGCCGCTCTGAGGGAATACATGCCCGCCGGAACCACGTGGACCAGCCCGCAGGGCGGCTTCTTCGTCTGGGTGACGCTACCTGAAGGCGTCGATACCTACCCCCTGCTGCAAAAGGCGGTCGACGCCGGAGTGGTGTTTATCCCGGGCGCCGCCTTCACGCCGTCGGACGAGCCGTCCAACAAGCTAAGGCTCGCCTTCAGCGCCGTGCCCCCCGAAGCCATCACCGAAGGAGTGCGCCGGTTGGCGCCGGTGCTGCAGGAAGCCATCGCCGCGCTGTAGCGTAAGCCACACAAAGCCGAAACCGAGCAAGGGAGCATGCATATGGGTGGAATCATCGTTGTAGGGGTTGACGGCAGCGAGACCGCGAAGAAGGCCGCAGAGTCAGCAAAGGACCTGGCTGCTGCCATGGACGCTTCGCTGCACGTCGTGTCCGCCTTCGACAGCGACCGGACCGAAGTGTTCGGCAGCGGCAGCGACCGGTGGATCGTCTCCGACGCGGACGCCGCCGAACAGGTGGCACGGACGGTGGCGGAATCGCTGGGCCGGGACATCACCGTGACGTACTCGGCAGCACGGGGACGGCCGGCGGACGCCCTGATCAAGGAAGCAGTCCGGATGGATGCGCGGATCATTGTGGTGGGAAACCGCCGGATGCACGGCATCGGGCGGGTGCTTGGCAGCGTTGCCAACAGCGTGGCCCACAACGCCCCGTGCGACGTTTACATCGCAAACACCTACGACGCCGACTAGGCCCTAAACGGGTGCAAGGGTAACCCGGAACACTCCCCGTGGTGGCGGATATCGCCGCGGGGAGTGTCCGTTCTCACCGCAATACCACCCCTCCCACTGTTAGTGCAACGATAAAATTGGATAGGCCCCCAAAGGCGTGGACACGCACACATCCACCCCCAGCGAAGGGCTTCCCTTGATCACTCTGCAGCGCCGCCAGCTCGTTGGCCACGACATCCTCCTGGCCCGCCACGGCAACCACATCAGCTCAATGCGGGTGGACCGCAGCAACGACAGGGTGGTTGCACTGCTTGACGACGGCAGCCTTGACAGCGCACCCAACCTGATCACCCCCGGCCTCCAGCTACCCCAGACCGTGCGCAGCGTCCTGCGTGAGGACTGGAAGCTGCTGACCGCCTGGGCCGGCATGGCCGCCTTCATGGGCGTCCTGATGACCGGAGCCGCGGTTGTCCTGGGCACCACGGCCGATCCGGCCATCCTTGACGCCCTGACTGCCTACAACGCCTACTAACGCCGGGGCTCAGCCCAGCAGCCAGCCGCGCAGCAGCCACCAGATCCCGGCCATCACCACGCCGCCGAAGAGCGACCCGGCCACCACCTGCGCCAAGGAATGCGCCCGCAGGACCACCCGTGACCAGCCCACCGCCGGGACCAGGAGCAGCAACGGCGCCCACGCCGCGCCCAGCATCAGCACTGACACGACGGCGGCGCAGGACATGGCGGCGGCATGGCCGCTCATTTTCCAGAACGGGCTCACCCCCGCCAGCACCGCTACGCCACCCACCACCGCCAGGACCATGGCCACCACACTCAGCGGGGCGTCCACCGCGTTGAGTACCAGCAGCCCCAGCGCAATGCAGCCCAGCGCCATCAGGAGCACGGGGGCACGCTGCTTCCGGTCGCTGACGTGGTGGTCGGTGACCTTCCCCTTCCTGACCAGGACCAGCAGCACCACCAGCGGAAGCACGCACACGAAGAGGGCGGCCAGCGCGCCGTAGCCGATGGTCCCCGGAAATCCGGGTTCAACCAGCGGGCTGATGATCAGCTGGAGGGAGACCACCACCGGCGGCTGGAAAACCTCGGTCAGCCACTTAGCACTGCGGTTCTTTATCCGGATTGTCCCGCTGGTTACTGTCACGGGTTAGTCCAGGAGGAGCGCGGGCTCTTCCAGGATGGCCGCGACGTCGGCCATGAAGCGGGCAGACAAATCACCATCCACCACGCGGTGGTCGAAGGATCCTCCCAGCGTGGTGATCCAGCGCGGAATCACCTCCCCGTCCAGGACCCAGGGCTTCTGCTTGATGGTTCCGAAGGCGACGATTGCCACCTCGCCCGGATTGATGATGGGCGTCCCCGTGTCGATGCCCAGGGCGCCGATGTTGGTAATCGTCAGCGTGCCGCCCTGCATCTCCGGCGGCTGCGTCTTCCCGGCCCTGGCCGTGGTGGCCAGGTTGTTCAGGGCCAGCGCGAGTTCCTTCAGCGACAGATCCTGGGCGTTCTTGATGTTCGGCACCATGAGGCCCCGTGGAGTGGCTGCGGCGATGCCCAGGTTCATGAAGTGCTTGACCTGGATTTCGGCAGTCCCGTCCTGGTTGTCCACCCACGACGCGTTCACGCTGGGGTTCCGGGCAGCCGCCCAGATGACGGCCTTGGCCAGGATCAGCAGCGGGGAGACCTTGATGCCCTCGAAGTCCCGGGACGCCTTGAGCCGCTTGACGAACTCCATGGTCCGGCTGGCGTCGACGTCAACGAAGATGCTGACGTGCGGCGCTGCGAAGGCCGATTCCACCATCGCCTTTGCCGTGGCCTTGCGGACGCCCTTGACCTGGATCCGCTCCACCCTCTGGTCCTGCGGCTTTCCGGCCCTTCCCCAGAAGCCCTCGGCCTTGTCCAGCTCGGCGTCCCGCTGCGCCTGATAGCTGACCAGGTCCTCGCGCGTCACCTCGCCGCGTGAGCCGGTGGCCACGACGTCGGCGAGGTCGATCCCCAGGTCGCGGGCGATCTTCCGGACCGGCGGCTTGGCAAGGACCCGGTTGACCAGGCCGGTGATGGTGCCCCCAAGGGTTGGGCGGTTGTCGACGGCGGCAGGTGCGGCGGCGGACACCTCTGCGGGGCTTCGCGGCTGCACAGGCTCAACCTCAGGGGCGTTGACCGTTACGGCTGCGGCGGGTGTGGTCTTGCGCGGACGCCGCTTGACGGCGTCGGCCTTGGGACCGGAACCCACCAGCGGACCGCCGGCCGGGGCACCGCCGCCAGTGCCGCCGTCGTCCGCCCCGTCTCCTGCTGCATTCTCGGACAGCTTGCCGTAGAGCGGCTGCGCTGTTTGTTGCGGCTGCGCGGCTGCCTCCGGTGCAAGGACGTCTGCAGGGGTGGGATCCCCGGAAACTTCGTCGCTGACGCTGATGATGGCGGTCCCGACGTCGACTGTCACCCCTTCCTGCACAAGGAGTTCGGTGACGGTCCCGGCGAACGGGGACGGCAGTTCCACGATCGACTTTGCGGTTTCGATCTCGCAGATGACGTCGTTGATCGCTACGGCATCGCCCGGCTTGACCTTCCAGGAGACGATTTCCGCCTCGGTGAGGCCCTCGCCGACGTCGGGCAGGTTGAACTTGTTCAGGGTCATGGTGTCCTCAGTAGGAGAGGGCGCGATCCAGCGCCTCCAGGATGCGGTCGATGTCCGGAAGGTAGTCTTCCTCCACCTTGGCAACGGGGTAGGGCATGTGGAATCCGCCCACGCGGATCACGGGGGATTCGAGCGAGTGGAAGGCCCGCTCGCTGATCCGGGCTGCGATCTCGCCGCCGATTCCGCCGAACGTGGGGGCCTCGTGCGTCACGATCAACCGACCGGTCTTCTGAACGGAGGCGGTGACGGTGTCGAAGTCGATCGGGGAAATGGAACGGAGGTCGATCACCTCGACACTCCTGCCGTCCTCCTCCGCCGCGTTGGCGGCCGCCAGCGCCACGGGAACCAGCGGGCCGTAGGCCACAATGGTGGCGTCTGTCCCTTCCCGGAGCACGTGGGCCTTGAACGGATCCTCCGATCGTCCGGCTGCGTCAACATCAACGTCGCCCTTGAGCCAGTAGCGGCGCTTGGGTTCGAAAATGATGACCGGGTCCTGGCACTCCACAGCCTGCTGGATCATCCAGTAGGCATCATGGGGATTGGACGGGGTGATGATGCGCAGCCCTGCAGTATGTGCGAACAGAGCCTCCGGGGATTCGGAGTGGTGTTCAATGGAGCCGATGCCGCCGCCGTACGGAATGCGGATGACCACGGGCACGCTGAGGTTGCCGCTGCTGCGCGAATGGATCTTGGCCAGCTGAGTGGTGATCTGGTTGAAGCCGGGAAAGACGAACCCGTCGAACTGAATCTCACAGACCGGGCTGTACCCCCGCAGGGCCAGGCCTATGGCGGTGCCGATGATGCCGGACTCGGCCAGCGGGGTGTCCACCACACGGTCCGGGCCGAATTCGCCGATGAGTCCATCCGTGACCCGGTAAACGCCGCCCAGGGGCCCGATGTCCTCGCCCATCAGAAGCGATTTGGGGTTGGCGGCCAAGGTTGCCCGGAGGCCCTCGTTGATGGCCTTGGCGATGGTCATGGTGGTCATCAGTGGCCTGCCTTTGCTGCCTGCGCCGCGGACTCTTCCTCGCCGGCGAATCCTGCCGTGTACTCCTCGAACCATGCCAGTTCCTCGGCCACCAGCGGGTGCGCTTCAGCGTAGACGTTGGCGAAGGCCTGCCGGATGTCCGGGTTTTCAAGATCATGTGCGGTGCGCCGGACGTAGGCGGCCAGCTCATCGCCGTCGGCCTTGACCTTGGCGAAGAAGTCGTCGTCGGCCGCGCCTTCGGAGCGCAGGTACTTCTCAAGCCGCTTCAGGGGGTCCTTGGCGCGCCAGGCGTCCTCCTCGTCGGAGTGCCGGTACTTGGTGGGATCGTCTGCTGTGGTGTGCGCACCCACGCGGTAGGTGAAGGCTTCAATCAGGACCGGGCCCTTGCCCTGGCGTGCGTGCTCCAGCGCCCACTCGGTAACCGCATGCACGGCGATTACGTCATTGCCGTCCACCCGGATCCCCGGGAAGCCGTAACCCTTGGCCCGGTTGGAGAGGGGCACGCGGGTCTGGACGTTGGTGGGTACCGAGATGGCCCAATGGTTGTTCTGGCAGAAGAACACCACCGGTGCCTTGTACGAGGAGGCGAACACCATGGATTCGTGAACGTCCCCTTCGGAGCTGGCGCCGTCACCGAAGTAGGCGATGACTGCCGCGTCCGGCTGCTTGCCTGCCGAATCCGCTGCCGCGGCGAGCTTCTGGTCGCGCTGGATGCCCATTGCGTAGCCGACGGCGTGCAGGGTCTGGGCCGCCAGAACCAGCGTGTAAAGGTGGAAGTTGGTCTCTTTGGGATCCCAGCCGCCGTTGGATACTCCACGAAACTGCCGCAGGAGTTCGGCCAGGTCCACGTTGCGGGTCAGGGCCACTCCGTGCTCACGGTAGGTGGGAAAGATATAGTCCTGGGGCTGGCTTGCCCTGCCCGAACCGATCTGGGCAGCTTCCTGGCCGGTGAGCGGCACCCACAGCGCCAGCTGGCCCTGGCGCTGGAGGGCGGTGGCCTCCACGTCGAACCGGCGGATGGCAGCCATGTCCGCGTACAGACCGCGCAGGTGCTCGGGGGTGAGTTTGTCCGCGTATTCACTGAAGACAGGATCGGCGCCCAGCTTTCCGTCGGGGCCGAGCAGCTGGACCATTTGGGCAGGGGGCTCGCCCATGACGGCTTCAGCATCGGCTTCCCGCTGGTCGTCTACCGCTGTTCCGTCGAACTCGGTGGAAGGCAGATGAGTGCCCATACCGTCTCCTTGCTTGCCGCATCCGGATGCAATGCAATGTCGCTGGGATACATGCCGCTAACGGAATTCATTCCTTTTGCGGCATATACATTGACTTGTTGATCCTAACTTTATCTTCGGTAAGTAGCGGGAGGGCTACTTGTTAAGTGCTAGGAAGTTGCTCGCGCCTTTGTATAGTCGGCACACAACTGGAGGAACCGGGTGTTGGCCTCGGGTTCCCCGATACTGACCCGGACACCCTCACCCGGGAAGGCGCGCAGGGAGAGGGCGCGCGTCCCGGCCAGCTCTGCAAAGGCTGCACTTTCGGCGCCAAGGGCAAGCCACACGAAATTCCCTTGGGCGTCGGGGACGGCCCATCCAAGCTCCCGCAAGCCGGCCAGGACCCGCGTCCGCTCCTCAACGAGTTTTTGTACCCTTTCCACAACCTGGGCGTAATTTTCGAGGGAAACAATTGCGGCCTTTTCCGCTATTTGGGACACGGCGAACGGTGTTGCGGCCACCCGCAAATACTGCGTCAGCTCCGGATGGGAGACGCTGTAGCCGACGCGGAGCCCGGCCAGGCCGTGTGCCTTGGAGAAGGTCCGGAGCACCACAACGTTGGGGTACTTGCGGTAGAGGTCTATCCCGTCCACGGCGTCCCCGGCCCGGACAAATTCCTGGTAGGCCTCATCGATCACCACGACGACGTCGGCCGGAACGGACCGGATAAACGCGTCGGTTTCAGCTGCGGTGAGGGCGGGGCCCGTGGGGTTGTTGGGGGTGCAGAGAAGGATCACCTTGGTGCGGGCACTCACCGCTGCCGCCATCGCGTCCAGGTCATGGCGGCCGTCGGCAGTCACGGGCACCCGCACACTTTCGGCGCCTGCAAGGCCGACGCTGATGGGATACGCCTCGAAGGAACGCCACGCGTATATGACCTCATCCGCCTTGCCGTCCTCGTTCTGGCCTGCAAAGGCCGCAAGGATCTGGTTCAGCGCCCCCAGGCTTCCGGCGCCGGTGACAATGTCCTCGGCGGGCACGCCCAGGAATTCCGCGAGCGCGGCGCGCAGCTTGGTGCTCAGCGGATCCGGGTAGCGGTTAAAGTCCATTTGGTGGGCGATGGCGTCCATGACGGCCGGGATGGGCGGCAGCGGGTTCTCGTTTGAGGAGAGTTTGTAGCTGGCCAGTCCGCTGACGGCAGCCGCCGGCTTTCCTGCGGCGTAGCGGGGCAGCCGGTCAAGTACCGGGCGCGGTGCGATTCCGCCCGCCCTGGTCTCAGATGAAGTCATGGCCTCTAGCCTACTTCCAGCCCCGGCACGGATCAGGGGAGCGCACGACCGAAATTCAGGGTCCTCCCCCAGCCGCCCCGGAGGACGTTATGGAAGCATGGTGCCATGGGTTCCTTTATCCTCCGGGTCGTCGTCAACGCAGCAGCTCTGTGGGTGGCCAATTGGCTCTTGCCCGGCATGGACATCTCAAGCACTGCGGCGTCCGATGCTGTGGCAAGGACAGGAATAGCGCAGGACACCGGGACCATCGGGATTGTCCTGGCCTACCTCTTTATCGGCCTCATCTTCGGGGTGGTGAATGCCTTCGTGCGGCCGCTGGTGAGGCTTCTTGCGCTGCCCATCACTGTCCTGACGCTTGGGCTTTTTGCAATAGTCATCAATGCAGCAATGCTTTACCTGACGGCTTGGATCAGCAGCTACACGCCGGTACACCTCATCATCGATTCCTTCTTCTGGACTGCGGTCCTTGCTGCAATCATCATCTCCCTCGTTTCCATGGTGGCGGGGCTGCTGCCAGGCGGCCGGCGCTGACAGCCCCAGCCAGGGCGTGCCCGTCCAAGTAGGAGTGCGGGCGGAAACAAGTACCGGCAGGTGGCGTTTGCCTTACCCGCTGGCCAAATTCCAGTACCGGCCACCCATGACCCCCCGCGGACACGCCTTTTAGGCTGCACATCTGGCCGTAAAGGTCGGACGCCGTCAGTTCCGCAACATCGGGGGCAAAAAATGAAGCCCATAAAAATCCTTCTTGCCGCCTGCCTGGTTTTCGCCTGGCAGGCCGGCCCCGCCTACGCAGAGGCTGGAACAGATACCGCCGTGCCCACGGCCGGCGTACTGGGCAATGACATCTCCTGGCCCCAATGCGGGAGCGAGCTTCCCGCACCGCCGGCATTCGCGATCGTCGGCGTAACCGGCGGCCGCCCGGACACCGCGAACCCATGCCTGGCTGCCCAACTTGCCTGGGCTGACCAGAGCGCGGAATCCACGGGCGGCAGACCGGCAGCCGTATATGTGAATACCGCCGCAACAGGACCGGTGGAGTCTTTGTGGTGGCCGGCAGGCAACAGCTATGAGGGCACGGAGGTCAGCAATCCCTATGGTTTGTGTGATGGCACTGCTTCCCCTGCCTGCGCCTACGTCCACGGTTACGCCATGGCCGTCAACGCCGCTGCAACCCTGAAGGAAGCTGGTGACACTGCGGCACGCCGTATGTGGTGGCTGGATGTTGAGTTCGGAAACAGCTGGCTGTGGGACAAGGCCGTCAACGCAGCCGAGCTCGAGGGTATGACCGCGTACTTGCAGGGGACCGGCGCGGAAGTGGGGATCTACTCCACCGGGTACCAATTCAGCGAGATCGCGGGCGAGGTCAGCGCGGGCAGCAACCTTTATAAACTTCAGAACTGGCTTGCGGGCGCCTACTCCGCAGAAACTGCCCGAGAGTTCTGTGCGGCTGACCCTTTGACGGCCGGCGGGACGGTCACCACAACGCAATTCACCGATAACGACCTCGACTACAACTACCGGTGTCCTGCCGCCGCGCCGGTACCTGCGCCGGAGCCGGCCCCGCAGCCCGCCCCGCAGCCCAAGAAGCCGAGGCTCAATACCCACGCTGAGCTGCACGCCGCGCAGATCTCATGAGACCAGCGTGCCGATGCGGGCAGCTAACCTACCGGGCACCAGGTTGCGGCTGCCCGGAGAAGGGGTCCCTGCGGTCCCTGTGAACGGGTGGTGGCGCAGCCTTGGACAAGGAGAAGCGGGTGGCCGTGGCAGCACCGCCGACTCCCAGGACACCGCCCAGCACCGCCGTGGAATGGAGCAGCGACGGATCCTTGCTGGCTCCGATTTGGCGAGCCGCCTCTTCGTAGCCACTGAGGCGGTGCCCGGGCCCCAAGCCTGCGTCCTCTCCCCCACGCACGTACAGGTCATTGGTCATGGTCACGGTGACCCGGTTCCTGGCGTCGGGGTTTGGCAGGCCGTCGCTGCCGGGCACCCAGTCTGTCCGGTGCTCGAGGTGAAGGGTGCTGACATCAGGTGGAGGAGTAATGCGCGACACGGGCGACCCGGCAGTCAGGACGTATTTCACGTTGTACTCCTTGAGGATGCCTTCATCGGCTGCCAGGTTCATCGCGTGTATGCCGCCCTGGCTGTAGCCCACGGCAACCACGTCCGCTCCCGGCTCCGCACCAGCTGCCCGCAGCGACTCGAGGACAGCTGCATTCACGCGTTCGGAGTGCGCGCCCAGGCCGTCGACTATTCCGCCCAAATTAAAGGGATTCGTGCCGCCATCGGATTCTTTCACCTGCGTCCCGGGAACCACCACGACGTAGGCTTTTCCGCCGCCAGTGTTCACTTCGATAACTTCGATGAAGCCACTCCCCCGCTCTTCGACCAACCGGACCCGTTCAAGCAATCCGGCGGGACTGGGATCGAGATCGATCGGAACACTTTCGGCCTGCGTTGCCGTTACCGGGCCCGTCCGCAGCCCGGGGAGATTTGTTTCAACCGCTGGTTTGATCAGCGGCAGGAGCGTCACCGCCTTTGCCGCCAGCATTTCCGTGGCATCACCGTTGAGGAATCCCGTCCGCCAGAAGTCCACGTGCTTTTGAAGTTCCACCGCCGGGCTCGACAGGCCCAGCATCCGAGCCATGTGGGCCGACGATTCGGCCAGTTGGTAATCCCACCTGCAGCTGCGCACCTGCCCGCTGGTCCGCTGCAGCTCCAGGCGGACTTTCTGGACTGCGTCCCTTGCCTCTCCGACCGCGATGAGGGCGGCGGTTCCCGTAACACGCGGGTGGTTCTGGTAGGTGCCGAGCTCCTGCCAAGCGGTGAAAAGCGCCGCCTCGATCTCGGCGAGCCGGTGGGCCAATGCGTCCAGCCTGCCGGCCCCCATGTCCAGCTCCTCCAACTGGACCGTGATGCCTCCCACGCCTCCGGAGATGGTCAGGTTGCCGTCAGGGGGTGGCGGCGAAACGTGGATGGGCCCTCCTGTGCCGGAAGGCGTTGCGTCCGCCATCAGAACCGGCCGTCAGGCGAACACTCGGATGTCAGTGCCGCACGCGCATGTGCCGCCACTGCAGCCGAAGCCTCGCGGATCCGGTCCAGCGCCCTCCGTACCGCCACCGCCTGAAGGCTCAACGAGTCCCGATACGCCTGCCCGGCGGGCGACTGCCAGTCCGCCAATTGGATCTCATGGAATCCCGCAAGCACCTCCTCCCCGCTGGCGGAACACTGCGACACCTTTCTGCCCACCTCCTCCACTGCAAGGCTGATGCCCAGTCCGCTGCCCCATAAGCCGTCCATCAGTTCGTCCCCCATCCCCCGGCCTCCTCTCGCGGCCTCCGCGGCCGGATGCTTCGCCCTACCCCCGCCGCTCCCAACGTTAGGGACGCTCCCCGGGCCAGGTAAGCGCCGTCGTCGGCTATGTGGAAAAGTAACGTGGCTGGCCCGCTTAAGGCGCCGCCGGACTTCGTGAAAGAATCAGAACATGCCTGAAACTGCCGCCACAGCTGATACCCGCACGCCCTCAGGACGCCTGGCCCTCGCCGCGTCACCGGAAAAAATCGCGCTTGGACCCTTGGATGGCCGCTACCAGTCCGCCGTCGCACCCCTCGTTGACTACCTGTCCGAGGCAGCCCTGAACCGGGACCGCGTGGCGGTCGAAGTTGAATGGCTCATTCACCTGACCAGCAACAACGTCCTTCCAGGCGCGGGGCCACTGAGCGCCGAACAGCAGCAAAAGCTCCGGGCCATCGTCACCGAATTCGACGCAAATTCCGTGGCGGAACTCGCCGAGATCGAAGCCGTCACCGTCCACGACGTGAAGGCCGTGGAGTACTACATCGGCCGCCGCCTCCCCGGAATCGGCATCGACCACTTGACCGCGATGGTGCACTTCGGCTGCACGTCCGAGGACATCAACAACCTCTCCTACGCACTGGGCATCAAGGGCGCTGTGGAGGACGTGTGGCTGCCGGCAGCCCGTGCGCTGGTGGGCCAGATCAGCAAGATGGCGGAGGACAACCGCGCGGTTCCCATGCTCTCCCGTACCCACGGCCAGCCAGCCACGCCCACCACCCTGGGCAAGGAACTGGCAGTCATCGCGCACCGCCTGACCCGCCAGCTGGACCGCATTGCCAAGACCGAATACCTGGGCAAGATCAACGGCGCCACCGGCACCTATGCAGCCCACGTGGCCTCCGTCCCGGGTGCAGACTGGCAGCAGGTGTCCAGGTCCTTTGTCGAAGGACTCGGCCTCACCTGGAACCCCCTGACCACCCAAATCGAAAGCCACGACTGGCAGGCCGAGCTGTACGCCGACGTCGCGCGCTTCAACCGCATCCTGCACAACGTCTGCACGGACATCTGGAGCTACATCTCCATCGGTTACTTCGCTCAGATCCCCGTCGCCGGCGCCACCGGTTCGTCCACCATGCCGCACAAGGTCAACCCCATCCGCTTCGAAAACGCCGAGGCCAACCTGGAGATCTCCTCCGGGCTGCTGGACGTCCTGGGCTCCACCCTGGTGACCTCCCGCTGGCAGCGCGACCTCACCGACTCCTCCAGCCAGCGCAACATCGGCGTGGCATTCGGCCACTCCCTTCTGGCAATCTCCAATGTGGCCAAGGGCCTGGAGCGGCTTGACGTGGCCGGGGAGGTCCTCGCCGCGGACCTGGACACCAACTGGGAAGTCCTGGGCGAAGCCATCCAGATGGTGATGCGGGCCGAGGCGATCGCCGGCGTGGAAGGCATGGAGAACCCCTACGAACGCCTCAAGGACCTCACCCGCGGCCACCGCGTGGATGCTGCACGCATGCAGGAGTTCGTGCAGGGCCTGGGCCTTTCCCCTGAGGCGGAGGCACGCCTCCTTGCGCTTACCCCCGGTAAGTACACCGGCATTGCTGACCAGCTGGTGGACCACCTGAAGTAACGCCCAAAACAGGGCAGGAAAGTACGACGGCGGCGCCGGGCTTCGACGAGGCCCGGCGCTTTGCTGCCTGCGGGCCACGTGACGGAGAGTTCCGCCGCACGCCCTCAGCCGTCAGGAGTGGGAAACTGGGAACATGAAGCTGCTCCTGATCCGCCACGGTGAAACCCCCGGCAATGTGCTGGGCCAACTGGACACCGACCACCCCGGTCCCGGCCTGACCGAGCTGGGCGAACGCCAGGCGGAGGCCATGGCACGGGCACTGGCCAACGAACGCATCGGAGCACTGTACGCTTCCACCCTGATTCGGACGCAAATCACTGCCGCCCCGCTGGCCCGGCTGCAAACCCTTGAGGTGGAGGTACTGGACGGGCTGCACGAAATCGAGGCCGGGTCCCTGGAGAAGCTGACGGATCATGAAGCCCACAAGCGTTACATGGGGACGGTGATCTCCTGGGCTGCGGGAGACCTCGACCGCCGCATGCCGGCAGGACCTGACGGCCACGCTTTTTTCGAGCGGTTTGACGCCGCCATCGCACAGGTAGTGGAACGGGCCGAAGAGCAGCAGCATGGCACCGTCGCCGTCGTCAGCCATGGCGCCGCCATCCGCACCTGGGCAGGCCTCCGCGCCGAGGGCGCCGACCATGAATTCGCTGCCCGCCATGTCCTGGCGAACACGGGGATTGTGGCCTTGGAAGGCAACCTGGCTGCCGGCTGGAACCTGATCCACTGGGACGGAAGCCCTGTGGGCGGCCTTGCCCTGGCAGACCCCACAGCGGAGGATCCCACAGGGCGGGACGTGGCAGCTCCCTAAGCCCGCAGCCGGTGGCGCCGGGGAGAAAATGCCCGCACTGCTGAACACCGCCCGGCAGGTGCCTGGATCCGCTGTAGGCCTTGGACGTGGGACGGTACCGCGGGGATAAGCTGCCTTGCCATCGCTCCGGCGACTGCCGCCGTCGGACGTTCGCGTGGATCCATCGCTGTCAGGGAACGCAGCAGGGCTGCCCAGTCGCCAAGGTGGTCCGGAATTTCCGGGGAGCGCAGGGTACGGGCAACGAGGGACTCGATTGCAGTCCCGGGGAATGCCTTGGCACCGGTCAGGAGCTCCAGCAGCACCAGCCCCATCGCGTAAACGTCCCATGATGGCTCCGCTGGGCCACCGGCTGCCTGCTCGGGGCTCATGTAATGCGCCGTTCCGGAGGATATCCCGGGCTCTGGGGCCGACCCGCGCGCCGCTGTGATGCCAAAGTCGATGATCCGGACCGGACTTCTCCGCAGGCCGCTGAGCATCAGGTTTGCCGGTTTGATGTCCCGGTGCACCAGGCCCTGGGCGTGAAGGTGGGCGAGCGCATCCAAAAGTCCGCGCGCCCAAAGCGCTACGTCGGCTGGCTTGGGGCGTTGAAGCCGGATGGTTTCGGCCAGATTTGTACCCAAGGCCAGTTCCTCCACCAGGAACGGACGACCCCCGTATGGCCCTGCGCCCGGCATGACGCCTTGAGCTATAAGCCGCACGATGGAAGGGTGGTTAAGTCCGGCCAGGATGCCGGCCTCGTTTTGGATGCGCTGGTGCTGCTTGCGACCCTTGGCTGCCGCCATCTTAACCGCTGCATCGGGACCTCCCTCGAGGTCCACCGCACGAAAGACTTCAGCGGCAGACCCGCGGCCCAGGCGTTCCCTGAGCTCGTAGCGCCCGGCGACGAGGAGTCCGGTGGCGGCCTGCGAAGAAGCGGCAGGGAGGGCAGCCACTTCTGCTTCGATGACGCTCATGCGCGGGAAGCTGTGGACGCATGTCCCGGCAGCGTGTCATCAGACCAGGCATCAAGCTGGAACCCGCAGCCGCAGCGCCAGACGGGCGGAAGCAGCTCGGAGCCGCCCCAGTCGGTCGGTGCAAAGGTGTAGCTCGCGCCCCCCGACCCGATGGCGGGCGTCACAAGCTGCATTGGAGTACCACAGTGGATTGCCGGCCCATCCTGCGGCGCAGTGGTGCCGTCCAGGGTGGGTTGCGTCAGGTCAATGCGGCTGCCCGGGATTGACGCGCCCATCCAGGGATCAGGCGGCGAAACTTTGGTGAAAGTAATCAAAACGCTCACGACTCCGTTGGGAAGCAACATCAGGAACGTTCGTAAGCATACATATAACTAGCCGGACTAGCTAGTCCACCTAGTGAATTTTCGATTCCTCGTCTTGAACCTGAAGTGATTGGGTCATCCGCTGAAGGAAATCGACCACGATGCGCGCCTCGTCCGCGGTGAGGCTCTCCGCCACTGACATCATGCGACGGTGCATGGCACCGAGCGTCTCACGCACCTCCTTGTCGGACTCGACCGTGGGGACGACGACGACGGAACGACGGTCCGAGGGATGCGGCTCGCGCCGGACGTGGCCGCTGGCCACCAGCCGGTCGATAAGCGAGGTGGTGGAAGCACTAGTAATATTGAGGAACTGGCTGAGATCCTTCGGGACAACCTGCTTGCCCGAGGCCTGGACCCTCAGCAGGTAGCGCAGGGCAAGGATGTCCGTTTCTCCCATGCCCATGGAGTCCCTGGTATTGCGGCGGATTTCCGTTTCTGCAGCCCGGTAATCCCGGAGTGACTTCAGTACTGCTGCACTGTAGTCCAGCTGCCCGTCGGGTCCGTACCAGTAGCCGGATCCCTCGTTGCCCGTAGAAACCATGCAATCATTTTAGACCAACTTATAACTAGCCTGCCAAGTAACTTGCTTTCGCCCCTCCCCGCGGTGTTATCCAGGCCCTAACCGCCAGGAAACAAGCGTGTAACCGCGCGCGCCTAGCCTTATCAGGCATACCCCCCCCGGCGAATCGAGGCAGTTATGCAGACCAACCCCAGGCTGAACATCCGCCAAGTCTCCTGGTCCAACCCCGTGGGCGCGGACTTGCGCCGGGCCCAACAGGCCGAACTCGACGCCCGCTTTGGCCGGCCGGACCACGAACCCGGCCCGCCGCCGTCAGGCGCCGATTGCGCGGTGTTCCTCGTGGCCTACGACAAGGGCTCCGGGCAGCCCGTTGGCTGCGGCGGACTGCGGCTCCTGGACGGATCAACAGCGGAGATCAAGCGCCTGTACGTAGTGCCCTACACCCGAGGTTCGGGAGTGGCCAGCTCAATCCTGGCGGCACTCGAAGCGGAAGCGTTCAGGCAGGGCATCACCCGCATCAAGGCGGAGGCGGGGTCGGCGCAGCCGGACGGCCGCAATTTCTACCAGAACTCAGGATTCGACCCGATCCCGAACTTTGGGCCTTACGTCGGGGCGGAACACTCGTACTGCTATGCCAAGAGCATCAATGCCCACAGCGCCGCCCAGACCGCGATGGCCTAGCGGGCACTCCTTCACCCCACACCGCCGTCACACTGGGAGGGCGGGCAGCGGCTTCAGCTAATCTCAGCCCATGGAAACAGCAGACATCACCTTCCGGACCCGCAAGTGGGTCAGGCCCGAGGACCTCAATGCCAACGGGACGCTCTTCGGCGGCAGCCTGCTGAAGTGGATTGACGAAGAGGCCGCCATTTACGCCATCCTCCAGCTGGGCAACGGCCGGGCAGTCACCAAGTACATTTCGGAGATCAACTTCGTCAGCTCGGCAGTCCAGGGCGACCTCATCGAGATGGGCCTCACGGCCACGCGGTTCGGCCGGACCTCACTGACCATGCGCGCCGAAGTGCGGAACATGATCACCAGGCAGAGCATCCTCACCATCGAGGAGATCGTGTTCGTCAACCTGGGCCAGGATGGCAAGCCCGAGCCGCACGGCTACACGGAAATCACCTACGACCGGGACCGGATCCCCACCCACCACCTGAGCGGGACCGCCAGCAAGGACTAAGGTTCGCCCCCGGTTCACACCTACGGCGCTTTCCGTTTCCCCAACTGGTCCAAAGTGGGCAGCCGGGCTGTTTATCGAATCGATAGCTATAACAGCCCGGTTTTCGTCATGTCCGGCTATAGGCTGTGCGGACATGCTCCGATTCCAGTCCAGAAATGAGTCCTGATCGTGCGTAAATTGCAGACTTTGGTTGCCGCCGCCGTCGCCGCCACCCTTCTCGCCGGATGCGGTGGCCCCGCGAACCCGCCGTCTTCATCAGGGGATGCCTCCGGTTCTCCGGCAGGTGCGTCCCCGGACACGCTTGTTGTTTACACCAACTCCAATGGCGAAGGCCGCGGCGATTGGCTGACCAAGAAAGCGGCCGATGCCGGTTTCAAGATCGAGATCGTGGGGGCTGGCGGCGCTGATGCCACCAACAAGCTCATCGCCGAGAAGAACAATCCCATCGCAGACGTCGCATTCGGCCTGAACAACATGTACTTCTCGCAGGTCAAGAACGAGGGAGCGCTGGAGGCCTACCAACCCAAATGGGCCGGTGACGTGGACAAAGGCCTGGGCGATGGGGAGACGTACTGGCCGCTGGTGAAGCAGGCAATCCTCCTGGGCTACAACTCAGACAAGATCAGCAAGGACGCGGCCCCGAAGGACTGGACGGATCTTTGGACAAAGGACGAGTTCAAGAGCCGCTACGAACGGGTCACCGGCATGGGCACCGCCACGGCACAGCTGGTCTTCGCCGGCATCCTGTCGCGCTACCGCGATGACTCCGGAGATTTGGGAATATCCGACGAAGGCTGGAAGCAAGTTGAACAGTACTTCAAGAACGGAAGCCCGGCGGTAGCGAAAACCGACCTGTTCGCCCGCATCGCGTCCGGCGAGGTGGACATGGGCCAGATGCCGTCCTCCATCATTGCTGAGCGCGAGAAGTCCTTCAAAGTGAATGTTGACACCGTCGTCCCCTCCGTCGGCGTCCCCCTTGCCGTGGAGCAGATAGCCCTTGTGAAGGGGACAAAGAAGAAGGAGCAGGCGCAGAAATTCATCGACTGGTTCGGCAGCGCCGGCGTCCAGGGTGAGTTCGCCCAGCAGTTCAACTCCATGCCCGTCAACAAGGGTGCGCAGGCAAAAGCCAATCCGGAGGTGGTCAACTTCTTTGCGGACCTCAAGCAGCAGGACATCGACTGGAACTTCGTGCAGAAGAACATGGGCTCCTGGGTGGAAAAGATCGAGCTTGAATACATGACGTAACCCCCTCCGCCCGCCGTTCCCGCGCCACACCAGACAGGTTTGCCATGATCCGCTTGGAGAACATCGAAGTTACCTTTGGCGATTTCACCGCCATTCCACACCTGGACCTGCATGTCCGCCCGGGCGAATTCTTCACCCTCCTGGGGCCCTCCGGTTGCGGAAAGACCACGGCACTGCGCACCCTGGCCGGCTTTATCCAGCCGGCCAGGGGCACGGTCCGGGTGGACGGAAAGGACGTCACCCGCCTTCCCAGCGATAAGCGGCAAGTAGGCATGGTGTTCCAGAACTATGCCCTGTTTCCGAGCATGAGCGTGTGGGAGAACATCGCTTTCGGGCTCCGGGTCCGGAAGGAGAAAGCAGCCGACAGCGACCGCCTCGTGCGGGATATTGCACGGCGGGTGGAGCTCAGCGACGAGCAACTGGCGAAGAATGTGGCCGAACTTTCCGGCGGCCAGCAGCAGCGGGTGGCCGTTGCGCGTGCGCTGGTGCTGCGGCCGAAGATCCTGCTGCTGGACGAACCATTGTCCAACCTGGACGCCAAGCTCCGCCACCAACTGCGCCAGCAGCTCAAAGACCTGCAAAGCGAGTTTGGCATCACCACCGTGTACGTCACCCACGACCAGGACGAGGCACTTGCAATGAGTGACCGGGTGGCCGTGTTCAACAAGGGCGTCATTGAGCAGGTCGGAACGCCGCAGGACATCTACGACCATGCCGCGACGGAATTCGTTTGCAACTTCATTGGCGACAGTTCGGCCCTGACGCCGGAGTTTGTGGCGGAGGTCAACCGGCTCTCGGGGGCCGGGCTCAGCACCGATGCGAGGTCCTACCTGCGGGTGGAAAAGGCCTCACTGGACCAGCCTGCGGGCGGAGGGAACGCCGTCGGACTATCCGCCACAGTCGTCTCACGCACATACCACGGCCTCCACAGCCGGTACGTGGTCCGCAGCCACGGCGCCGACGTCCGCCTCCTGGTCAGGGAGGACGGCGCTACCCACCCGGACGCCGGCACGGGTACGACGGTCTACGTCCGTCCGGAGCACATCCTCCAGTACCAACCGGATACGGGCGTCGCCTTGACCCGGGACCAGGCGGTTGCCCTGCCATGAGTGCAAACACCACGGTGCGCCACATGGGTCGCTCCCCCTTCGTCCTGGTGGTCGGAGTGGTCCTCACGTGGTTTATTGCCGCCTTCCTGGTTTGGCCCAACGTCAACATCCTGATCGCCACGTTCTTTCCTGACGGGAGCTTTTCGGGCCGGGCTGCGGAAAAACTGTTCTCCTCGCAGCGGGCAATGAAGGCCCTTGGCAACAGCTTCCTCCTGGCCGTAGCGCTCTCCATCACCGTCAATGTGGTGGGGGTCTTTATCGTCCTGGTCACGCACTACTTCCGCATCCGCGGCTCCAGGATCCTCTTCCTGGGATATGCCTCCACCTTCATCTACGGCGGCATCGTGCTGGCGGCGGGCTACAAATTCATTTACGGCGACAAGGGAATTGTCACCTCGCTGCTGGCCAAGATGATTCCCGGCATGGACCCGGGCTGGTTCTCCGGGTTTCTTGCCGTCCTGGTGGTGATGACCTTTGCCACCACCACCAACCACATGCTGTTCGTGGCAAATGCGCTCAAAGGCATCGACTACCAGACCATCGAGGCGGCGCGGAATCTTGGTGCCTCCACGTGGACCATCCTGCGGCGCATTGTCCTGCCCATGCTCAAACCCACACTGTTCGCCGTCACCATCCTGTCGTTCCTCACCGGACTGGGTGCGTTGAGCGCACCACAGGTGCTGGGTGGCCGGGACTTCCAGACCATCACACCGATGATCCTGACGTTTACCAACAGCCCCACCTCACGCGACCTCGCCGCACTGCTGGCCGTGATCCTGGGCCTGGCCACCATCCTGATGCTCGGCGTGATGTCCCGCCTGGAGAGGGGCGGCACCTACTTCTCCGTCTCAAAGGTGTCTTCCGAGCTGGAGAAGCAGGAAATCCGCAACCCGGCAGCCAACCTGGCCGTGCATGCTGTGGCATATCTGCTTTTCGCCATATACACGCTTCCGGTCGTGTTGATCGTGCTTTATTCATTTGCCGACGGCGCGGCCATCCAAACCGGACAGCTGTCGCTCGCGAACCTGACACTGGAGAACTACGTCCGCGTCCTCACCCAGGAGTCAGGGATCCGGCCGTTCATCGTGAGCGTGGTGTACAGCGCCTTGGCGGCTGCCATCGCCGTCGCCGGACTCCTTTTCGTGGCCCGGCTGCTGCAGAAATACAGGAACTGGGTGGCCTCAGCTTTTGAGTACCTGCTGCACATCCCCTGGATCCTGCCCTCCGCGCTGCTGGCCCTTGGCTTGATCGTCAGCTATGACCATCCCAGTCCGCTGGTGGGAGGCGCCGTCCTCACCGGGACCACCGTGATCCTGCTTATCGCGTTTGTCACGGTGAAGATCCCGTTCACGCTCCGGATGCTCAAAGCGTCCTTTGCCTCCGTGAACTCCTCGCTGGAGGAGGCGGCAGCCATCATGGGCGCCAAGACACTGTACGTCTTCCGGCGGATCCTCCTGCCGCTGGTGCTTCCGGCCGCGGCCGCCATCACAGCCCTGAACTTCAACAGCCTGCTGGACGACTATGACACCGCCATCTTCCTGGCCCATCCGCTGGTTCAGCCGCTGGGCCTGGTGATCAAGGCCAACACTGACGGGGCCGAGGGCACCGAGGGAATCGCCAATACCTTCGTGTACACGGTGCTCCTCATGGTCATTACGGGCGTGACCATGTACCTGGTGTACGGCAGGTCCAGGCGGCGCAGGACAGGGAAGCGCCTGCCCATACTGCCCTCAGCATCGCAGTCCCCCGGCCCGGAAGGCCTGGGCGCCCAGGCGCCGGGTGAGGATGACGCCACGCGTCCCGCCGCTGCCGTCCGCTGATCACCTACCCGCAGAGCTGCCGACGGCGGCCCTTGTGTTCCCCCGTCGGGCGAGGTTGAGCAGCCGGTCCCGCAGGGGCTGGGCACGCTCGGCGAGCGCCACCCGTCCCAGCGCTGAGGACGCCAGGCTGAGGGCCCGGGTGGGCAGCCGGCGCTGCCTGTCGTAGGCGCGGAGCGCCTGATCCCGGGGCAGAGCGTTGAGAAGGTCTGCGAGGGTCACCGCGTCCACCAGCGACTCGCAGGCGCCGCGGCCCAGCGTGGGCATCATCGCATGGGCGGCATCTCCGATCAGCACGGTCCTGCCGCGGGAGTAGGAGCGCAGGCGCGGGGCCGTCCAGAGCCGCTGGACCAGGCATTCCTCCGGCGTGGCAGCGGCGAGTGCGCGGCGGATGGCAGGCGCGTTGGTGGCAAAGCGCTCCCGTGCCTGCTCCAGGACAGAGGCCGGGTCAATCCCGTAGGGACCGAGTTCCGACCGGTAGCTGGCGTACCAGAAGGACCCGCCCCGCGCGGCCGCCATCCCGAACAGGTCGCCGCGGCCCCAGTACTCGCCCACCTCCTCGGGAGCGACCGGAGTGGGGAGGGTGCCGCGAAGGGCGAGGTAGGGCGTGAGGCGGGCATCAGTTCCGGGCCCCCACGCCGCGCGGCGGACCATGCTGTGGACGCCGTCGGCGCCGACCACCAGGCTGCCGTCCGCGGGAAGAGCCTGGAGATTGTCCGTGATCCGGCGGACGGTCTCCGGCACGGCCCTGTCCAGCAACTGCAGCAGGTCCACCCGGGAAATCGCAAACATGTTTCCCGCATCGACGGTGACCCATGGCTCACCCTGGGCGTTACGGACCGATCCGCTGCCGAGGACGGGGCTGACGGCGCGGGCCTCATCAAGAATGCCCAGCCGGGCAAGTGCGCGCTGGGCATTCGGCCACATCCCCAGGGCGTTGCCCACCGCGGGCAGCTCGGGGCGTTTCTCATGCACCGTTACCTGGAAGCGGCTGCCATCCAAAGCCGCAGCAAGGGCGAGCCCGGCGATTCCGCCGCCAACGATCGTGATCGTTTCCATGCGCTCATTTTACTACTTTTGTAGTGGTTCGGAAGAGGTTGTCATTACACTGAACCCATGCCCGACCGTCGCACCCAGCTCCTTGACGCCGCCCTGGCCGTGGTGGCGGACAGGGGGATGAAAGGCCTCACCCACCGCGCGGTTGACGCCGAAGCGGAGGTCGCCGAGGGGACCACCTCGAACTACTACCGCAGCCGGGCCACCCTGGTGGCGGCAGTGCTGGAGCGGCTGCTGGAACTGGATGCGACGCTGTTGGCCGAACAGGGGCCGGCCGGGCCGCCACAGGACGTTGAGGAACTGGCCAACCAGCTGGCATCCCTGGTGCTGGCGCTTGCCGGGCGGCACGCCGGCCTCACCCGTGCCCGGCTGGCACTCTCCCTGGACAAGCCGGAGTCGGTAACCGCCGGCCATTTCCGGCTGGTGGGCGGCCTGGAGCAGGCACTGGCCGCTTTGGGCGTTCCGGACGCCGGGGCCAGGGCGCGGGACGTGGCGGATTACGGCGACGGCGTGCTGCTGCACCTGCTGACGGTGCGCAGGGATGACCCTCCCGACGCTGCCGCCATTTCAGCAGCGATGCGGCGCCTGCTGGCGCCCTGAGCCCGTTCCCCGGCCAGCCGCCGTCGTAATCTACCTTCCCTTAGGAGGCTGCGGTGGGCCAGCCGGTGTAAGCCTCGGCAAGGTAGGCCCGCCCGTGCCGGGAGGACACCACGGAGATCAGTTCCCCGAGCTGGCGGGCGCGGGAGAAATCGTCGGCGTCAGCGGGGGTGTGCAGCATGGTGGTCATCCAGTAGGAGAACTGCTGCGCCTTCCATACCCGGTCCAGGGCGCGGTCACTGTAGGTCTCAAGCAGTGCATCCGAGCCGGAGTTGTAGTGGTTGTCCAACCCCTCGAAGAGGACCTTGACGTCGTTGATGGCCAGGTTGAGGCCCTTGGCGCCCGTGGGCGGCACGGTGTGGGCTGCGTCGCCGGCCAGGAACAGGTTGCCGTGGCGCATGGGCGTGTGGACGAAGCTGCGGAACGGCAGCACCATCTTCTCCAGGACCGGGCCTTCCTTCAGCTCGAAGCCGTTGCCGTTCACGCGGCTGCGGAATTCGGCCCAGATCCGGTCGTCATCCCACTCCGCCACGTTTTCCTTGGGGTCGCACTGGAAGTACATCCGCTGCACGGTCTCCGTGCGCTGGCTGATCAAGGCGAAACCGTTGGCCGAGTTGGCGTAGATCAGTTCATCTGAGCTGCGCGGCGCCTCAGCCAGGATGCCGAACCAGGCGAAGGGGTATTCGTGGAAGTACCACTTGCGGTGGGCTTCGGGGATCTGGAACCGGCAATGGCTGCGGGAGCCGTCGGCGCCGACCAGGAAATCGGCCTGGATCTCGAACTCGGCGCCGTCCGCATCGGTGAACCAGACCTTCGGCTTGCCTTCGAGATCGTGCACGGAAGTGTCGGTGACGCTGTAGTGGACGTCGCCGCCGTCGCCCTTCCTGCGGGCCGCGATGTCCAGGAAGACGTCCGTCTGCGGGTAGAGCCACACCGACTCCCCCACCAGGTCCTTGAAGTCGATGCGGTGGCTCTCGCCATTGAAGCGCAGTTCGATGCCGTCATGGCGGTCCCCGTCGCGCAGCACCCGGTCCGAGACACCGCTGTCCACCAGCAGGTTGACGGTCCCGTGTTCCAGGATGCCGGCACGTACGGTGTGGGCGATGTCCTCGTGGCTGCGGATCTCGATCACCGTGGACTCGATGCCTGCCTCGGCCAGCAGGTGGGAGAGCATGAGTCCCGCGGGGCCGCCGCCCATGATGGCTACCTGGGTGGTGATGACTTTTCGTGCCATGGTCTGTTCTCGCTTCATTGCGGGCCCCGCCGGAGGCGGCACCGGTTTGGTTCGTCTGCCAACCAGTGTGGGCCGAAGCCGGTGACCTCCGTTACATCATTTCCGTTCAACGGATCAGAAGTCGGCCAATTGCCGGGCGATACCGCGGGCGGCGGTCTGCAGTGCGGGCACCAGGGCCTGCAGGCGCATCTCGCGGAGGGGAACTACGACGCCGAGGGAGGCCACGGCGCGCTGCCTGCGGTTCAGGACGGGGACGGCTATGCCCCAGGTGTCCGGATCCACCACGCCCTTGAGCTGGGCGAAACCTTGGTGGGAAGTTTCGGCAAGGAGGGCGCGCACGGAGTCCGATTCGACCCTCCCGTCCGGATCCGTGAAGCCGCGAAGGTATTCCTCCTGCGCCGCCTTGTCCTGGTGCGCCATCAGCGCCAGGCCTGCCGATGAAATGTGGACAGGCATCCGTCCCGCCACTTGGGCACGGTTGGCCACCGAGCCCCTCCTGGACAGCCGCTCCACGAACAGCGCCTCCCACCCATCCAGCACCGCCAGGTTCACGTTCTGGTTCAGGACCTGCTGGATGTCCTCCATGAACGGCATGGCCGCCTGGCGCAGGGCGAGCGTGGGTGACGTCCGGTTCACCAGTTCCCATAACCGGACACCGGGCCGGACCATGCCGCCCGGCGCCGCCTCCAGCAATCCATGGGAGGCCAGCTGGCCCACCAGGCGGTGCGTGGTGGTGAGTGGCAGGCCTGCCCGCTGCGCCAGGTCGCTGAGCTGCAGGGCGCCGACATCCTGGGGGAACGCGGAAATCAGGTGGACGATCCGGTCCACCACCGAATCGCCGGAGGGAGAGTTGGCCAAGGCGATCACTCGCTTCCGTTGAATGGGAAAAGTTGTCCCAGATTACACCCCCTAGTGATACAAACCTCACTGGGGATCTGGGCGATGCTGCCCGAAACCACCACGGCAAAGCAGCCCGCCGCCCAAACTCCTGGAAGATACACCGAGGTATTTCTATGTCATTTGCGCCATCTCAACACCGCTCCAAGTGGCCGGTCTGGCTTTGCTGGCTCGCGATGGTCCTTGACGGCTTTGACCTGGTGGTACTGGGCACCGTCATCCCCACGCTGATCAAGACCCGCGACCTTGGTTTCGACGCCGTGGGCGCCACGTGGGCCGCCACCATCTCGCTGGTCGGCGTTGGCGCCGGGGCCCTGTTCATCGCCCCGCTGTCAGACCGCTTTGGCCGACGCCGGCTCCTGGTGGCGTGCGTCCTGTGGTTTTCGATCTTCACCATTGCCGTGGTGTTCGCTCCCAACGTCACGGTGTTCTGCGTCTTCCGGCTTCTTGCCGGGCTGGGCCTGGGCGCTTGCCTCCCGGCCGCCCTGGCTTACATGAACGATTACGCTCCGGCAGGTACAGCCGGTAAGTCCACCACCCGCACCATGACGGGCTACCACGCGGGCGCCGTGGCCACGTCCTTCCTTGCCCTGATGCTGATCCCGGACTGGCGGATGATGTTCATCGTGGGCGGCCTCGCGGGCATCGTCCTGGCACCCTTCCTGTGGTTCAAGCTCCCGGAGACCCTCCCCTCCGCTGCGGAAGGAAAGGCACCGGCCCCAGCGCGCGCAAGCTTCCGCGACCTGGCACGGAAGCCGTACCCCCTTGTGGCGCTGGCGATCGCGGCGGCATCCTTCATGGGCCTGCTCCTGGTCTACGGCCTGAACACCTGGCTGCCGCAGTTGATGGCAGGCGCGGGATACACGGTCAGCACCGGCCTGGTCCTCCTGCTGGTGCTCAACGTCGGTGCCGTGGCGGGCCTGGTGATCGCCGGGATTCTGGCTGACAAGCACGGCACAAAACGGGTGGTGCTGCTGTGGTTCGGGCTGTCCGCCGTCTTCCTGGCGGTCCTGAGCGTCAAAATCCAAAGCGAACTGCTGCTCAACGCGGCAGTCTTTGTCACGGGCGTGTTCGTGTTCAGCGCACAGGTGCTGGTCTACGCCTGGGTCAGCCAACTGTTCCCGGCAGCCCTCCGCGCCACAGCCCTGGGCTTCGCCGCCGGCGTGGGCCGGCTCGGAGCGATCATGGGTCCTGCCGTCACGGGAACGCTGGTGGCTGCCAATATCGCCTACCCCTGGGGCTTCTATGTCTTTGCGGTCGCTGCCGCCATCGCCGCGGTGGCACTGGTGACGGTGCCGCACACCATCCGGGCGGTCCGGGAAGAGGCAGTGGCGGAGCGCCCGTAGCCGCCGCCGTCCGGGCCGCCGCGGGAGCACCAGGGCGGTCGGGACGCTGGAGGCGGTCAGGCCGCCGTCGTAACCTGGTCCCGCCTGCTCTGTACACGTCGCCACGCGCCGGGAGCCAGCACCACGGCAATGCCGACGGCGGCGCCAATGACCGTCTCGATGATGCGGTCCCGGAGCAGGATGGAGGGCGAGGCCGGGACCACCAGGAGCGTAGAGACCAGCGCCAGGGGCGTCACGAAGACCTGGGCCAGCAGGTACTGGCGGATGATGAACATTTCGGCGCCGAACTGGCAGAGCGCCATCACCAACACTGTCTGCCAGGGCTGCAGGCCGATCAGCAGGACCGCAGCAAGGACCAGCAGGCCCAGGACGGTGCCGATGATCCTTTGGATGCCGCGGCGCACCCGGTGCCGGGTGGTATGGCCTACCAGGGGAACCACGGCGGCCACCATGGCCCAGTAGTTGTGCCCAAACCCAAGCCGGCCGCCCGCCCACGTGGCCAGCGAACCGGCAAGTCCCGCGGCCACCAGATAGCCGAACCCCTCAAGCCAGGCAGCACGCTTTTCGGCGGCGGTGCGACGGATCCGCGGAGGCCTGGCCCACGGGGTTCGATGGCTGGGCAGGATCCGGGACGAGAATCCCACCAGCAGGGCGAACACCGAGGTGAGGACGGCCACCAGCATGCCCTGCCATAGCGGCGGCTGGTTGGGAATCGACGCAATGGCGGCGAACGCGAAGATATGGAAGAGCGAACCCGCCGGCCTCAGCCGCAGCCAGGAGATCGCGACGGAGCACGCGCCGGCCACCAGCGTGGTGGCCAGGACCAGCAGCCAGGTGTGTGCGGCGGCATCCAATCCCCAGGCGGGACCCATCCGGGCTGCGAGAGCGGCCAGGAAGATCACCAGCAGCATCAGCAGCCCGGCCCGCAGCTGCAGCACAAAGCGGACGGCATGGGGTTCGCCGCGGCCATAGATCCCGGTGAAGGCCCCGAAGGACGCGAAGATTGCCAGGTCCAGCCGGCCCAGCAGCACCAGCGTGATGAGGGGAACGAAGACGCCCACGGCACACCGAAGTGCCGGGTGGTGGTCCTTGTTGCCGGGGCCAATGGTGAACATCTCGGCAAACATCTTCACGGGCAGCGCCTTCCTTGGGGTGATTCTGACGGGCGGCCGCGCTGACGTTCCCGATAAATCCTACGGCGCGGACCCCTGCCGGCGCCCGGCACGTTCCCCTGAATGGAATCGGAAGGCAACGCGGCGGAAACAACGCGCCGTGATGCTTGAGTCATGAAGCGCCCTTCGCACCACACCCCCGTTGCCGAACTGCGCTGCGAAGTCTGCGGCCAGCTGCCGGAACCGCCCAAGACCCGGCTCACCCTGGCCAACGTGGCCGTGATGCTGCCCATCGAGCTGCTGGTCCATGCCGTGGTGGTGGAGACCCACCTTCCGTATGTGGCCAAAGTGCTGGTGCTGGCCCTCACAGCTACGGTACTGGTGATCTGGGTGGCTGAGCCGTCAGCCGCCAGGATCCTGCTGCGCTGGCTGCATGCGCCCGCCCTCCGGCACCGCCGGCAGCTGGCGGCAGCCCCCTCGCTGTGGCGGGCACGGACCCTGCTGCGCGACCAGCCCGGTTCACTGCAGCGGCTCACCCGGGCCCTGGCCGGGCTGGGCAGCAACATCCTCAGCATCCACGTCCACCCGGTACCGGGCGGGGTCCTGGACGAGTTCGTCCTCTCCGTGCCCGGTGACGTGGGCGAGCAGGAGCTTTTGGATGCGCTGCACGACGGCGGCGGCAGCAGCCCGCACGTTTGGCCCACCACGGCGCTGGCCATGGCTGACGGGCAGACCAAGGCACTCAGTCTCGCGGCACGGATCGCTGCCACCCCGGACGAACTGCCCCTTGCGGTGGCCGAGCTGCTGCACGCACGGATCGTGCCGCCGTCGGACGCCGGCAGGAACGGGCCCGACGACGGGACGCGCCTAAAGATCCCCACGGCATGGCACGGCCCCATCACCTTTACCCGCCCCGGTGAGCCGTTCACCCCCGCGGAGTCGGCGCGCGCCCACCGGCTGGCTGAACTGGCCGAAACTATGTCTTATCGGCCGGCCGGGTCCCCAGCAGCACGTTGAGCCCCCATCCCACCACGGTTACCAGGATGATGGCCCCGGCCGTGGAGGCCAGCTGGACCGGAGTGGACAGGATGCCGAGGCTGACGATCAGCGTGGTGGCCCCTGCGGGCGGGTGGGGAAGGCCCAGCCACGTCACCCACGCCGTGTCCCACGAGGGTGTTGAGCGGCCGTGAGGCTTTCTGTTCGGGCGATTCAAAGAACAGCATCACCGTGGGGCCGAGGCTGGGAAAGAGCCAAGGGAGGTGGAACAGTAGCCGCGCCACGCCGCTGACGGCGAGGACCACGATGCTGAGGACCCCGGCGTAAACCCCGGCACCCAGCTTGTTGCAGTTCGTCTTGGCCCGTTCGAGGACTGGTGTGTTCATTGTTGGCCCGTATCCCTTGTCCGCCGGTCACAATCCGTTGACAGGCTGCGCGCAGCGGTGTCAGCAGGAAAAACCCTTGACAGTGGCGCGAGTCACTCCTACCTTTGTTTTTGGGATCCCAATTTGGGATCCCAAAAGCGCATCTTTCCGCTCGACGCTCCGGATCGTCCAGCGGCCCCTCCCCACAGGCAACGGCCCAGCGGGCACGTGCCACCCACCGTTCGCATCCCCCCATCCGTAAACTTCCCCGTGAAGGAGAAGCTGTGTCCATCCCAAACACCGAAACAACGGCCACATCCCCCGAGGCCACCCCCGGCACCGCCGACGAACCCGGAAAGGACGGCACGCAACGGCGCACCGCCGTCCGCTGGAAGCTCTTCCTGCTGCTCCTGGTCCTGGTCTCCGTCAACTACATCGACCGCGGTTCCATCTCCGTCGCGCTGCCCATCATCCAAAAGGAATTCAACCTCGCCCCTGAACTGGTGGGCCTGCTGCTCTCCGCGTTCTTCTGGACCTACGCCCTGATGCAGGTTCCGGTGGGCTGGCTGATCGACAAATTCGGCCCGCGCAAAGTCATGACCGCCTCCTGCATTGGCTGGGGTGCTGCCACGGCGGCCTCCGGCATGGCAGGCGGCTTCCTCAGCATGTTCATCGCCCGCCTGGGCATCGGCGTCACCGAGGCCGGCGTGATGCCCGCCGGCGGCAAACTCAACGCCATCTGGATGCACAAGTCCGAACGCGGCCGCGGCGCCACCATCCTTGACGCCGGCGCACCCCTGGGCGCCGGACTTGGCGGCATCATCATTGCCGGGCTCATTGCCTCCACCGGCAGCTGGCGCTGGTCCTTCGTCATCGCCGGTGCCGCCACCGTCCTCATGGGCCTGGCCGTCTGGTGGTACGTGCGGGACAACCCCCGCCAGCACCGCGGCGTCAACGACGCCGAGGCCTCCTACATCGAAGCATCCCACGCTGCCGAGGACGCCGAAGCAGCCATGGACGGCAGCAAGGGCAAGCGCGGCCTGCTTCCCTACCTCAAATTCCGCTCCTTCTGGGCCATGTGCCTGGGCTGGCTCGGCTTCAACGGCGTGTTCTACGGGCTGCTGACCTGGGGCCCGCTGTACCTGGCGCAGGCCAAGGGCTTCGACCTGAAGACCATCGGCTGGTCCACGCTGGTGATCTTTGGCGCCGGGTTCGTCGGCGAAATCATCGGCGGCACCATCGCCGACAAGTGGCGCGCATCCGGCGCCTCCGCCAACCTGGTGATGCGGACCCTCCTGGGCATCTCCAGCGCCATCGTGGTGGCCGGCCTGGTGGGTGTGACCGTGGTACCGGACGCCACCACCGCCGTGGTCCTGCTCTCCCTGGTCCTGTTCTTCCTGCGTTGGGTGGGCCTGTTCTGGAGCATCCCGTCCATCCTGGGCGGCCGCACCAACGCCGGTGTCCTGGGCGGGGCCATGAACCTCAGCGGCAACATCTCCGGCTTCGTCACCCCGATCGTCGTCGGCCTGATCGTTGGCGCCACCGGTTCCTACACCTGGGCGCTGCTGTACTTTGTGGGTTCCGCCGTGATCATGGGCGCATCAGTGCTGACCCTGAACTACAACAAGCGGCTTCCTGTCTAAGCTGACCCTCGCAGGGAAACTTGCAACCGACGCCCCCGCAGCCGGGAGCCGTGCCGTACAAAATCCGAATGGAGCACCATGCTGACCGCAGAAGAGACCCAGGACAAGGACCGCCCCCTTCGCGAGACTGTCCGGGACACCCTCCGCACCCGGATTTTCGAAGGACACTACGCTCCCGGCACGCGGCTGGTGGAACGTGACCTGGCAGCCGAATTCTCCGTATCCCGGCTGCCGGTCCGCGAGGCCCTGCGCATGCTCCGCCAGGAAGGCCTCATCAGCGACCGCGGCGCCCGCGGGGCCGAGGTCAGCAGCCTTAGCCCCAAGGACGTGGAGGACCTGTTCGACGTCCGCCAATCCCTGGAGGTGCTGGCCTGCCGGCTCGCCGCCAAGCGGGCCACCAAGGAGCACCTCGCCTACCTCAAAGGCCTGCTGGACAACGCCGAAGCCTTCCTGGCCAAGGGCTCGGTGATGGAGGCGCACCGCTCCAACAGCGAATTCCACGACGCCATCACCCGGATCGCGGACAACAACTTCCTCAAATCCGCCCTGGAACCCCTCCAGGGCCGGATGCACTGGCTCTTCCGGCACGTCAGCGACCTGCCCGAACTCATCCGCGAACACCGCGAACTCTACGCCGCCATCGCCAGCGGCGACCCCGACAGGGCAGCGGCCCAGTCCGCGTCCCACATCGGAAAGTATCGGGACCAGTTCCCCGAGGACTTCCAAAAAACCGAACCAGAATTCAACCGGAAGAGAAAATGAAGCTCCTGGTCATCAACCCCAACATCAGTGCCGATGTCACCGCACTGATCGAATCCGAGGCGCTGCGCTCCGCCTCCCCCGGCACCGACCTGCTGGTCCGTACGGCCGGCCACGGCGTGGAGTACATCGAAACCCGCTTCGAAGCCCTCATCGCCGCCGGCGCGGTGGCAGAAATCATCGCCCAACACACCCGCCCCGGCGCCGACCCGGTGGATGCCGTAGTGGTCGCGGCCTTCGGCGACCCCGGCATGCCGGCCCTCAAGGAGCTGGCGGACGTACCCGTCATCGGCATCACCGAGGCAGCCCTTTGCGCCGCGGCACTGCAGGGCCACCGCTTCTCCATCATTGCCATCTCGGACCGGATCAAGCCCTGGTACCGCGAATGCGTGGAGCACTTCGGCATGGCAGGCCGACTGGCCTCCATGCGTTCCATCAACGACTCGCTCACCAGCATCGCCTCCGTCCAGCAGGACTTCCGGGAAACCCTGCTGGCACTCAGCCGGCAGGCCGTCGCCGAGGACGGTGCCGACGTCGTCATCCTCGCCGGCGCCCCGCTGGCCGGGCTGGCCCGCGACCTCAACGGACAGATCCCCGTGCCCGTGGTTGACGGCATTTCCGCCGGCATCCGCATGGCCGAAGCCGTGGCTGCGCTGCAGTCCGGAACCCACCGCGCCGGCGCCTTCGCCCCGCCCCCGGCCAAGGACCGCAAGGGTTTCTCCGGCAACCTGGACGCGGCCCTCGCCGCCCGCCAGGCGCACACCGAAACCCCGCAGCCCGCCGCCTAAACAGACTTCACCCCTCCAAGGAGGACACCGATGTCCCACCAGCCAGAACTCGTCATTGCCAACGCCACCGTCGTCAACAGCACCGGCCGGCAGGAAGCCCACATCGTGGTGCGCGAAGGAAAGATCGCCACCCTCATCGACGCCGCCCAGCCGGCCCCCGCGGCCGACCGCACCATCGACGCCACGGGCAAGCTCGTGATCCCCGGCGGCGTAGACGGACACTGCCACGTGGCGCAGGTGACCGGCCGCTTCCGCACCCTGGACGACTACCGCACCACCTCCACCGCGGCCCTGTGGGGCGGCACCACCACCATCATCGACTTCGGCGTTCCCCGCGATGCCCAGGAAACCCCGCTGGCCGCCGTCCTGCACAAGAAGGAACTGGCCACCCAGTCCCGCTGCGACGTGGCCCTGCACGGCGCCGTCATCAACTGGGACGAAACGGTGCCGTGGCAGCTGGAGCAGCTGGCTGCCGAAGGCGTCCGCTCGGTGAAGATGTACACCACCAACCGCGGCACCACCATGGCCGACGGCAACACCATCCTCAAGGTCATGCGGGAAATGGTGCGGCTGGACGGCCTGGCCTATATCCACGCCGAGCACGACCCCATCATTGCCGACTGCACAGAACAGCACGCCCAGGACGGACGGATCGGCATCGAACATCTGCACCGGACCCGGCCCGAGCTGGCTGAGGAGATCTCCGTCAAGGAGACCCTGGCCATGGCCGAATACACGGGGTCGCCGGTGTACTTCGTGCACCAATCCACGCCCGGCGCCGTCGACCTGGTGTCGCAGGCCCGGGAGCGCGGGATTGAGGCCTACTCCGAAACCTGCCCGCACTACGTCACCCTGGACGACTCCGTCTACGCCTCCACCTTCCCCGAGTGGTTCGCCTGCTGCCCGCCCATGCGCTGCCCGGAAACGGTGGCGGCCCTGAAGGAGCGCCTGGCGGCCGGGGCCATCCACACCATGTCCTCGGACCACTCCTGCTACGACCTGTCCCAAAAGCGCGAGCGCACCGACGACGTCCGCGCCATGCCGCACGGACTCCCCGGGGTGGAGACGCGCATGCCGGTCACGTTCACGGCAATGACCTCGGCCGGGGCCAGCGTGGAACAGTTCGTGAGTGCCTTCGCCGCCGAACCTGCGCGGATCAATGCCGTCCCGGGCAAGGGCCGCATCGCCGAAGGGTTCGACGCCGACCTGGTGGTTTTCGATCCCGCCGAGGAACGCACGGTGAACGGCGCCGCCCTGCACATGGGCACGGACTTCTCACCCTTTGACGGGAAGGCACTCACCGGCTGGCCCGCCGTCGTCGTTTCCAACGGCCGTGTGGTCCTGGATCCGGACGGCTTCCACGATCCCGGCGCCAGGGGCCGCTTCATCCACCGCAACGGCTTCCGGGAGCACCAGTCCGCCCGTGAAGCCGCCCACCTGCCCGCCGCCCTCTAGGAGACACCATGCCTGCAAGCACCCGCCCCCGCCGGATCGGCATGATCGTGCCGTCCTCCAACACCTGCCTGGAACCACAGACCTACCGCATCCTGGGCGGCCGCACCGACGTCACGGTGCACTTCACCCGGATCCCGGTTACCCGGATCGCCCTCGACGATTCCTCCGACCGCCAGTTCGACCCCGCGGTCATGCGGGAGGGGGCACAGCTGCTGGCCACGGCCGATGTGGACGTGATTGCCTGGAACGGCACCTCAGGCTCCTGGCTGGGCGCCGCGCACGACCAGGAACTGGCCGCGGAGATCACCGGCGCCACCGGGATCCCGGCCACCACTTCCACGCTGGCCTACCTGGAAGCGTTCCGGGAGTTCGGCACGGAGCGGATTGGCCTGTTCACGCCGTACACGGAGGACGTGAACCAGCAGGTCATCGCATCCTACGAGCGTGAAGGGATCAAGACGGTGGACCACCGGGCCCTGGGCCTGAGCGACAACGAGTCCTTTGCCCGGGTCACGGACGACGAGATGCGCCCCGGTTCACTGAAGCTCGCTGCCGCCGCGCCGGACGCCCTGGTCTACCTGTGCACCAACCTGTACGGGGCCAACATCACCGCGGAAATCGAGGACACCACGGGTGTTCCGGTTCTGGATTCCGTGGCCGTCACGCTCTGGCACGCCCTGAAGCTCGCGGACGCGCCGCTGCTCGAGCCGCGCTGGGGGCGGCTGCTGGGCTAAACCCCTACACCGCAGGTCCCTACATCCGCAGGGTCAGGGCACCGGGCTCCATGGTCATGAGCACGTGCTTGCCCTGGCCCTCGTGGTCGCCGTCCAGCTGGTAGTCGTCCTTGTGCTCCAGCGTGATCTCAACGCTCTTGCCCTGGAAGTACTCCACGGCGGTGTCCTTGTTCTTGCCCTTGCCGATGATGCCGGCAAGGACGGACAGCCAGCCAAGCTTGCCGTGGTGCGGCGCCAGGACGGCGATGTCCAACAGCCCGTCGTCGACCTTGGCTTCGGGGAAGATCTCCAGGCCACCCTGGACCTTGCCGCAGTTGCCCACCATTACGCTGCGGACGCCTCGGTGGACAGCCCTCTTGCCGTCAATCACCACGGTCGCCTTGACCGGTTTTCCAGGCAGGTTGCGGATGCCGGCGTCGACGTAAGCCAGCCAGCCCACCTTGTGCTTCAGCTCCTGGTTGGTGTCAGCCATGATGGTGGCGTCGTAACCCATGCCGGCCATTACCAGAAACACCTGCTCCTTGTCGGGGTCGTTCCTGCGGGCGCGGACCACGTCGATTTTCCGCTCAGTACCTACGAGGGCTCCTGACAGGGCGCCGTCATAGTCAGTCACGTCGATGCCCAGGTTGCGGGCCAGCAGGTTGCCCGTGCCCAGCGGCAGCAGGCCCATGGGGATGTCCCCGCCGGCAAGGACCTCGGCCACGCAGCGGACTGTACCGTCGCCGCCTGCGGCAATGATGAGGTCCGCGCCCTGTGCCAGGGCCTCCTTCGCCTGCCCCACGCCAGGGTCCTCCTCCGTGGTCTCGAACCAGAGGGTTTCGCCCCAGCCGTTTTCCTCGCAGTGCTTGGCCATGAGTTCGCGCACGTCGATGTCCACCGTCTTGGCGGGGTTGATGACCACGGCGGCGCGTTTGGGCGAAGGGGAACTGGTGTCGGTCATGGCGTCCTCACAGGGGAGATGGAAAGCAAGCTTCTGAAAGAAGGGTATCCCGGCGGGAGGCGTGTTCCGCGCCTACAGGGCCTTGACCGCACCCAGCACCTGCGCCAAGGAGTCCTTGGCGTCCCCAAAAAGCAGCGACGTTTGCGGCTCGTACAGCAAGTCGTTTTCGATTCCGGCGAAGCCCGGGCGCATGGAGCGCTTGAGGAACACCACCTGCCGGGCCTCCGCCACCTCCAGGATGGGCATCCCGTAAATCGGCGAGCCCGAGGAGGTTTTGGCGGCCGGGTTCACCACGTCATTGGCGCCCACCACCAGGGCCACGTCCGTGGTCTTGAATTCCGGGTTGATCTCGCCCATTTCCTTGAGGGACTCGTACGGCACGTTGGCCTCCGCCAGGAGCACGTTCATGTGGCCCGGCATGCGGCCGGCCACGGGATGGATGGCGAAATCGACCTCGATGCCTCTCGCTTCCAGCGCCTGGGCCAGTTCGGCGGCAGTGTGCTGGCCCTGGGCCACCGCCAGGCCGTAGCCGGGGACGATGATCACCCGCTGGGCATACCCCAGCAGAACTGCCACGTCCTCCGCTGAGGACGATCGGACCGGACGTTCGCTCACCGCGGTGGATCCCGCCGTCGAACCTCCCCGGAAGGCGCCGAACAGGATGCCCGCCACGCTGCGCCCCATGGCCGCGGCCATGGCACGGGTGAGGATGGTGCCGGAGGCGCCCACCAGGGTGCCGGCCACCACCAGCAGGACATTGCCCAGCACCAGGCCGGAGGCAGCGACGGCGAGGCCGGTGAAGGCGTTCAGCAGCGAGATGACAATGGGTACGTCGGCTCCGCCGACGGGAAGTACCAGCAGGACACCGGCGGCGAGGCCCAGGACCAGCAGGAGGACCGCAAGGGGCACCGAGGCGGTCAGGACCACGGCGGCCGCAGCGGCCACGGCGGCGAGCAGGACCACGCCCATCACCGCCGGCAGGCCCGGGAACACCACTGGCCTGGTGGTCATGAGTTCCTGAAGCTTGGCGAAGGTTATGCCGGAGCCGGCGAAGGAGACGGCCCCCACCAGGAGCGTGAAGACAATGGCCACACGCACCCAGGGATTGTCCGCGTGGCCCAGTTCCAGCAGGGCCACCAGGGCTGCCGCGCCGCCGCCCACGCCGTTGAACAACGCCACCAGCTGCGGCATCTGCGTCATTTTCACCCGGCGGGCCACGGGTGCTGCCACGGCGGAACCAACGGCAATGGCGGCCAGGATCCAGGGGATGTTCTCCAGCCGGGCGGACAGGAAGACGGTGGCGACGGCGATCAGCGCCCCGAGTGCGCCCACCAGGTTTCCGCGGCGTGCCGTACGGGGAGAGCTGAGCCCGCGCAGCGCCAGGATGAAGCAGACCGCGGCGGCGAGGTAGAGCAGGGAGGTCCACACGGGACTCAGGAGGCTCATTTGCTGCCTGCCTCGGGTCCGGCAACGGTCCGCGCGGGGTCTTTCCTGGCGTGGAACATGTGCAGCATCCGGTCCGTCACCACGAAACCGCCCACCAGGTTGGCGGTGGCAAGGACGACGGCGAGCAGCGCCACCGCGAGCACCCAGGGGTCCGCTGCCTGGCCGGCCACGATGATGGCACCTACCAGGATGATCCCGTGGATGGCATTGGCGCCGGACATCAGCGGGGTGTGCAGGGTGCTGGAAACCTTGGAGACCACTTCGAAGCCGACAAACACCGCCAGCACGGTAATGGTCAGCAGGGCGATCCCGTCCATCAGAGCGCTCCTTCCTGCCGGGCTGCGGCAGCGGCGCCGGCCCGTTGCGCCAGCAGTTCGGCCGTGGGCTGGTGCCGGACCTCCCCTGCGTGGGTGAGGCATGCACCTGCCACCACTTCGTCGTCGAAATCCAGCGAAAGCGTGCCGTCGCGGACCAGCAGCGCCAGCAGGTTGGCCACGTTTTTGGCGTAAAGGCGGGAGGCGTCCGAGGCCATGGCAGAGGCAGGGTCCTTCAGGCCCACCAGGGTGACCTGCCCGGTTCCGTCGGCGGTAGGGACCGGGATGTCCTGGCCCGGCACCGAGCCCTCCACGTTGCCCCCGGACTCCGCGGCGAGGTCCACGACAACCGACCCCGGGCGCATGCCCTGCACCATCTCGCGGGTCACCAATAGGGGGGCCGGACGCCCGGGGATTGCCGCCGTCGTAATCAAGACGTCCGACTGCGCCACGTGCGGTGCCAGCAGCTGCCGCTGCCGGGTGCCGGCGTCGGAACTCAACTGCCGGGCGTAGCCACCGGCCGCTTCTGCCGTTTCCAAATCCAAACGGATGAACGTGCCGCCCATGGATGCCACTTCGTCCGCGGAGGCGGGGCGGATGTCGTTGGCGAAGACCCGGGCCCCCAGGCGCTTGGCGGTGCCGATGGCCTGCAGCCCTGCCACGCCGGCGCCGAGTACCAGGACACGCGCAGGCGGGACGGTTCCGGCCGCGGTCATGTACAGCGGGAAGAACCTGGGCAGCCGGATGGCGGCTTCCAGTACGCAGCGGTACCCGGCCACCAGCGCCTGCGACGTCAGCGCGTCCATCGACTGGGCACGGGAAATGCGGGGCACCAGTTCCAGCGCGAAGGAGGTCACGCCATTGTCCGCGAGCGCCTGGACGGCCGGGAGTTCGGACGACGGCGACGCGAGGCCCACGGTGACGGCGCCCCTTCCAAGGGATGCGGCGGTGTGCGGGTCGAGGGGGCGGACGTGGGCAAGGATGTCCAGGGTGCCCAGGTCCAGCTGCTGGACAACCGTGGCGCCGGCATTTTGGTACCCGGGGTCCGCGTGCCCGGCACCGTCCCCTGCCCCGGATTCGACCAGGACGTCCAGCCCCATCGCCGCCAGCTGTTTGACCGTGTCCGGGGTGGCGGCCACGCGCCGCTCGCCCTCCCGGCATTCCCGCGGAATCCCCAGTTTCACCCGCCGACTCCTCTTCCTGACGAGCAGTGCAGCGGCTCTGCTGCACGCAGTTGGCTTGAGTCTAAAGCGCTCCGCGCTGCGGCGGGAGTAGGGGCCGGAGGGTTAGTGGTAACGATTCGCCTGTCAGGCTGCCTCCCGGGGCCCGGTTGTTGCCTGGCTGAGGGCCCGGGTTACTTGCTGCTGGCGCGGATCGCGTCCGCCACGCTCTCCAGATGGAGCCGCATGGCTTCGGCCGCGGCATCCGGATCACGGGCACAGACCGCGTCGATGATGGCGAGGTGCTCCGGCAAGGAGACGGCCGGGCGGCCCGACTGGCGGGCAAGGCGGAACTGGAACCGGACCGCCTGTCCCCGGAGCCGCTGGATGGTGGCCGCGGCGGTCTTCTGCGCGCTTATGGCGATGATCTTTTCGTGCATCGCCTGGTTGCCTTCCGAGTAGGACTCGCGGTCACCCCGGTCCACGGCGTCCTTCATGCGGGAGGCCAGGTCCTGCAGCTCAGCGACGTCGTCCCCGGTGACCCGTTCGGCTGCTTTGCGGGCGCAGAGCGCCTCGAGGGCGGCGCGTACCTCGGTGATTTCCACCGCTTCCTCCACCGAGACCGCACGGACCCGCGCTCCCCGGTTCTGGATACGCTCCACGAGGCCTTCGACACTCAGCTCCGAGAGGGCAACCCTGATGTTTCCCCTGCTCGCCCCGTACTCGGCGGCGAGGTCGCCTTCCACGAGGCGCTGGTTGGGCACAAGTTCCCCGCTGACAATGGCGGTGCGCAGCAGTCCTGCGAGCTCAACGGCGGTGGGAGTCCGGCGTGCTCCATCCACGGTTGTGTCCACAGCCAACCTTCTCCCTGTCCCTGTCGGTTGCCAATTTTGCTGACAATTTCCGAACCCAGCGTACTCCAGCTCCTGGGCAAGGAGGCCTACTGTGCATTGATTGTTAGCTATATTGCTGACAAAATCTGGTTGTGCAGTTTTTCCATTAGTGCGGCGTCGCTAGGCGGGCGCCCCTGCCAGGAGCGTGCGCGATGATCATCGATATCCACGGCCACTACACCACGGCACCCAACGCCCTGGGCGAGTGGCGGGACCGGCAGGTGGCGGCGCTGCAGGACCCGGCGATGGCGCCCCGCCGCAGCGACCTGGAAATTTCCGACGACGAGCTGCGCGAGAGCATCGAAGCGAACCAGCTGTGGCTGATGGATGAACGCGGGATCGACCTCACTGTCTTCTCGCCCCGGGCTTCCTTCATGGCCCACCACGTCGGCTCCTTTGAAACCTCCTCCGAATGGGCGGCCATCTGCAACGAGCTCTGCTACCGGATCAGCCGGCTCTACCCGGGGCGGTTTGCTCCAGCCGCAATGCTTCCCCAATCACCGGGGGTGGACCCGGCCACCTGCATCCCGGAGCTGGCCCGCTGCGTGGAGGAATACGGTGCCGTGGCCCTGAACCTGAATCCCGATCCATCAGGGGGCCACTGGACCGCTCCGCCGCTGACGGACCGGTACTGGTACCCCATCTACGAAAAGATGGTGGAGTACGGGATCCCGGCCATGGTCCACGTCAGCACCAGCGTCAACCCCGCATTCCACACCACCGGCGCCCACTACCTCAACGCCGACACCACCGCGTTCATGCAGCTCATCCAGGGGAACCTGTTCGCGGACTTCCCGACCCTGAAGCTGGTCATCCCGCACGGCGGCGGGGCGGTGCCCTACCACTGGGGACGGTTCCGCGGCCTGGCCATGGCGCTGCACAAGCCGCCCCTTGAAGAGCACCTTCTGGATAACGTCTTTTTCGACACGTGCGTCTACCACCAGCCGGGGGTTGACCTGCTCCTGGAGGTCATCCCCACGCAGAACATCCTCTTCGCGTCCGAGATGATCGGCGCCGTCCGGGACATCGACCCCTGGACCGGCCATCACTTCGATGACACGGCACGGTACCTGGACGACGCAGGCCTTGATGAAGCCGAACTCGGCGCCATCCAGGAGCACAATGCCCGCGCCGTCTATCCACGCCTCGATGCCCTGCTCAAGCAGCAAGGCCGCTGACTCCGCCTCTGAAGGGAACCACCATGCAGGAACTCGGTGTTGTCCACACCAACATCACCCGGGCGGCTGAAGACAGCGTCAAGGCACTGTCCGCCTTCGGCGTCAGCACCGTCCACGAGGCCATGGGCCGGCTGGGCCTGATGCGCCCCTATATCCGGCCGGCCTACCCTGGCGCGGCAATGTGCGGCACGGCCATCACCGTCCTGCTCCAGCCCGGGGACAACTGGATGCTGCACGTCGCCGCCGAGCAGGTCCGGCCCGGAGACGTGGTGGTGGCCGGCTGCACCACCGAATGCGAGGACGGCTTCTTCGGAGAGCTGCTGGCAACGTCGCTGCGCGCGCAGGGCGCGGCGGGCCTGGTCATCGACGGCGGCTGCCGGGATGTTGCGGCCCTGCAGGCCATGGACTTCCCGGTCTTCAGCCGCGCCATCAACTCCAGGGGAACGGTCAAAGCCACCCTTGGCTCCGTCAATGTCCCCGTGGTCTGCGCCAACGCCCTGGTCGACCCGGGGGATGTGGTGATCGCCGACGTCGACGGCGTTGTGGTGGTGCCGGCCGCCAGGGCAGCCGATGTGGCCGAAGCTGCACGGGCGCGCGAAGACAACGAGAAAGCCAAGCGCGAGCGCTTTGCCAGCGGGGAACTTGGACTGGACATTTACGGCATGCGGGGGCCGCTCGAAGCGGCGGGACTGCGCTACCTGGATTGATGCGCTACGTGGATTGAACGGCGGGACCGCCGTAATCAAGGGCAATGCGGCGTGCGGTTTCCATCAACTGCGGCAGGACGGCCGCTTCGATGTCCTGGGCCGCGGCCCGGTGCGTTTGCAGCGAAACGTTGGCCGCGGCCACAACCTCGTGTCCGCGCCGGACCGGCACTGCCACGCCCCGCAGGCCTTCCTCCAGTTCCTGCGAAACCATGCACCAGCCCCTGGCCCTTGCCGCTTCCACTTCGGCACGCAGGTCCTCCACGCTGCCGACGGAGCGGTCCGTGAAGCGCTGGAGCCGGACCGAGTGGAGGTATTCCTCCAGCTGCGGTGCAGGGAGCCCGGCAAGGAGGACGCGGCCCATGGAGGTTGCCCAGGCGGGGAAGCGGGTGCCCACCGTGATGGACACGCTCAGCAGGCGCGGAGAGGGAACGCAGGCAACGTAGACCACGTCACCGCCGTCGAGGATGCACAGGGAAGTTGTCTCGTTAAGCTCCGCCGCCAAGTCCCGCAGGTGCGGCTCGGCCACCTTGGGTAAGGTCAGCGCGGCCAGATAGGACCGGCCCACGTCCAGGGAACGCGCGGTCAGCTCGAAAGCCGGCCCGACAGCCCGGAGGTAGCCAAGGTCAGCGAGGGTGAGCAGGAAGCGCCGGGCCGAAGCCCGCGTCATGTCCGTCCGGGCTGCAACCTGGGACACGGTGAGCCGGGGCTGGTCCGGAGTAAAGGCCAGCAGGACGTCAAAAGCCTTCTCAACCGACTTAACGAAGTAGCCTGCTTGCTCCTCCACGCTGCTGTTCCCCTCTGAACCAAGCGGGCGTACCGCCACGGAATTGCCGGGCTTTTCGCACCTGTTCGATCATATCGGGCACCGGCGGGGAGGAAGTCCCGCCAAGAGCCGGCGCCCTAGTGCGCATCCCGAAGGCGGACGAGGGTCTCCTGCAACAGTGCGCTTGCTTTTCCGTCCAGTCCCAGGAGGGGCACCATGGCCACCGCCTGCTCCCGAAGGTGGTCCCACCCGTCGATGCACCGGATGCCCGTCGCCTCTGCGCAGGCCACGCTGGCGGTGGTGTGGCGGGCGTATACGAAGTCGTACAGGACGGCGTCGGGCGCCAGTGCAGCATCACCCCAGGCCGCCGGGTCGGAGGTGCTTTTCCCGATGGGGGTGGCGTTGACAATCAGGGAGGCATCAGCGGCGGCATCGCGGGCTTGCTCCCACGTGACGGCGCGCGCGTCGAGGCCCAGTTCGCGCGCCAGTTCCAGCAGCTCGGCGGAAGCATGGGGATCGCGGTCCGTGATGGACACGGCCCCCACGTTTTCCCGGATGGAAATGAGGGCTGCGCGGGCCGCTCCCCCTGCCCCGAGCAGGAGGGCATGGCGCTGGTAGGCGGGCCCAAGCAGTTTCCGGGCAGCGGTGATGTCTGTGTTGTGGGCCTCCAGCCTTTCACCTGCCCGCACCAGCAAATTGCAGGCACCACTCAGCCTCACGGATTCGTCGGCAGCATCAGCGGTTTCCGCAGCCCAATGCTTATGGGGCATGGTCACGTTGGCGGCCACCGTATCCGGCCCCAGGAGCTTTCTACGGACGTGCGCAAGGTCGCCGTCCGGCGGCACATCCCATGCCTCGTACCTCCAGCCGTTGCCCAGCCGGTCAAGGACGGGGTTCCAAAGCGCGGGCGACATGGCCTGGGAAGCCGCTGATCCGATCAGGACCAGGCGGGAAGCGTGAGTGCGCGGTTCCATGCGGTGCTCCACCTTTCGCAGAGATGGACGTTGTGATTGGCGTCACCGGCTAGTATCCTCTTTTTAGACGCATTTCGCACACTTGTTCGGTGTGCGTACAAATAGGAAAAGATCGCCACCTTCAGTGTGGAAGGAACCCCACAATGACCAACATCGCAGCAGGAGCCCAGGCCCAGGCGACGCCCGAGGCGCAGCGCCGCCTCAAACGCGCAAAGAAGGCAGCGTTGGCAGCCTTCCTCGGCGGCGCGCTGGAGTACTACGACTTCTTCATCTATGCCACTGCCGCCTCCCTCGTCTTCTCGAAGATCTTCTTCCCTGCGGGCGACCCCACGGTGGCGCTTATCGCCTCCTTCGCCACCTTCGGTGTCGCCTACGTCGCGAGGCCGTTCGGCGCAGTGGTGTTCGGGCACCTGGGTGACAAGATCGGCCGCAAGAACACCCTGGTTCTCACCCTGGTCCTGATGGGCAGCGCCACGTTCCTGATCGGCGCCCTGCCGGACTTCAGCCTGGCAGGCTACTGGGCCCCCGCAC
>Ga0308169_10000605_pt1 | contig 49741 bp, 37 predicted proteins | sample PhyBR1_2_FD_202139 | JGI IMG/M metagenome (GOLD analysis project Ga0308169, IMG submission 202139) | Phyllosphere microbial communities from UC Gill Tract Community Farm, Albany, California, United States - DLSLSB.R1 | ecosystem: Host-associated > Plants > Phyllosphere > Unclassified | place... | reverse complement strand
GCCATCTTGCTCGACGTGTGATGGGCGAGTGCAGATGGGGTGTGTGTGTGTGTGTGTGCGAGAGTGTGTGAAGGCGAAGGAGGGATGAGTGAGGAGGGATGAGGTGGGAGGAGTGAGGAGGAGGAGAGAGAGAGAGGGCGGCCGCCGAGGGCGGCCTTTTCTCAGGCAGGCCTGCCCTTCCTGGACCTGCCAAGAGTGCCACCAGTCGTGTCGAGGCGAGCCGTCGCGTAGTCGCGACGACGGGTCCCGCGAGCGCGACTGCGGCCCGGTCGAGAGAGCCCGCGAGCGCTTTGCCGTCCGTCGAGCGCGCTTTCCGACGCGCCGAGCAGTGCCACGTCTCTCTCACGTCGCTCAGAGATGCCCGCGTGTGCTGCACAATGTGTTCCTGCATTGCAGCCGCCGTGAGAGGGGTACGAGGGGGAGGGAAATGGCTGGCGGCGGGAGCTCGGGCGACAATGGCGGCGCTACTGAGCTCTGATCGAGCGCTCGAGTGCGATCTCGCTCGGGGCGACCAGAGCCCTCGATCGCCCTGCTCGAAAGCGCAGGTCGGGACGGTCGGCATGCCGGGCGGATGTGGTGGACGACGACGAGGAGGACGACGAGGCGGCGGCGACGAGTGCTGGGTGGGCGAGGGCGAGTGCTGGACACGGCGGGAGCGATGCTTGAGGACGGGCGTGCTAGCTTGCACACAGCGGTGCTCGGGAGCGAGCCGAGAGCGGGGAGACGAAGAGCCGAAGGTGGGACGACGACGACGACGACGACGAAGGCCGCCATGGCCCGCTCAGCTCGGGCGCTGGGGCGTGTTGCAGTGCTCGAGGCTCCTTGCTAGAAGTGTCCGACCTGCTGTAGCCACACGTCGGGCTCTCAAGCGCGAGGTGTTGTCGCCGCTTCCTCGACGGCGACGAGCCGCAGCTGTTGATGCTCTTCTTCGACATCGCCGTCTCCTCTGAGCCGCCAGGACGCGCTCGCGACCGCTCGGTACCAAGCGCAGCTACGCGCACACCACCCTCGCGCTCGCCCCGCCAGCCTCGCTCTCGCGACCTCGCCTCATCGCCGCCCGGCCCCGCTCAACCCTCCGCCGCTACCACCTCGACCCCGACAGCCCTCGAGCACAGCAGGCGACGCGACATGAGCCTGTTCAAGAAGAAGGCCGCCACCCGCAAGCTCAGCTTCGGCCCCGATCCCTCGACCTCGTCCCTCCCCTCCTCCTCCGCCCTCGACCCTCCCCCACTTCTCGCCTCGCCACCACCCTCGCCCTACGAGGCGTCGCTCCACATCGACGACTTTGGTCGACCTATCACGCAGCCCGCCTTTGCCGCCGCAGGAAGGGGCGGCAGCCCCCGCTTCGGCGACGGCTACGGCGTGGGCGACGACCTCGAGCCGGCGCAGCCCGCCGAGATGCAGCTCTTGTACGGCTACGCGCCCATCGCGACGACGCTCGAGCTGTCCATCGTCAAGCTCGACAAGGTTGTCGCAGCGTGCGCCGACGAGATCCGCCGCCGTGAGTGGGTTTCCTCATGTGGGGGAGGGAGCTCGTCGTCTCTCGCCGCGTGGCTCGCTGACTCTTCCTCCTACGCTCGCAGGAGGACTCGACACGCCCCTCATCATGTCGAGCCTGGCTCTCGACATCTCGCTCGACGGCGTCTGCTCCCTCATCCGCTCGTACCTCGACGATCCGGCCGACTGGGCTCAAGGTGCGGCCTCTCTCGCCTCTGTTTCTCGCTCACCTCGTCTTCACGGCTACGTCCTGACGCTGCGACGTACAGGCCTCAACTTGGCGCACCCGCTCTCGGTCGGCGCCTTCATGAAGTGGGCCCTGGCTCGCCTCGTCAACGAGCGCGGTCGGCGCGGCTTCCTGTCGGCTGCTGCGTACGATACTTTCCGGTCTGCAGAGCGAGGTGCGGACCTTCTCGTTCTTCTCAGCCCGCCGTACCGAGCTGACGGTGGCCCTGTACACAGCCAGCAACTTTGCGTCGACGGCCTGCGCGCGGTACCTCATCTCGTCCCTGCCTCCCTCGAACGCCCGCCTCCTGTGCGTCCTGTTTTCGAGCAGTCTCGGTTTGAGAACTCTCTGAGAGCCTCGGGCTGACGCCTTTCTTCGTCCGCAGCACCAACCTCCTGTCGCTCTTCTCGAGCATCGCCGCGCACAGCGCCGCGAACGGCATGCCCCCGAGAAAGCTCGCCTCGCTCTTCTCGCCCTACGTCTTCGGCCTCGCCGACGACCGCAGCTTCGACGAGACGTACCGCGAGTGGCAGCGCGCGACCGACGCCCTCGAGCACATCCTCCTCGCCTTCATCCGGGACCAGCAGGCGCAGGGCCAGATCCCGACCTTCCTCGAGCGCTACGTCGTCGGCTACCCCGACATACTCAACGTGTCGTACTCGGGCGCGCCGCCAAAGGTTCCAGCGGGCGCGAGGGTCGAGGAGGTGACTCGGATCAAGCGCGCGACGAGGTTCCACAGCCGCAACCTCATCAAGGACGCCCCGAGGTGCGTCCCTCTTCTCCCTCTCCACCTTTGTCTCTTTGCCGCGAGCCGCCGAGGCTGATTCGCGTCCTTCTGCAGCTGGGACGTCCCGCACTCGAAGGACTGGGCCCGCTTCTTCGCCCCCGGCGCGTCGCTCTCGGCTTCGACCTCCTCGACCGCATCCACCTCGACCTCGTCGCCCGACCGACCCGTCTACACGCCGTCGTACCGTCACCTCCTCAACATCCGCTCCTCGGCGTCGCACGGGCTCGTCGACGACGACGACGAGGGCGAGCTGCAGCGGTACAAGACGGCCGTCGAGAAGGAGTGGGCCAAGTTCGGCGAGATCGGCTTCTCGGATGTCGACGAGAAGAAGCTCGAGTTCGACCTGACCGAGGGAGAGCGCGAGGCGGTCAAGCGCAAGAGGGACACGATGGACTGGGTGCGTCTCGTCCTTCCTCAACCTTGCCTCGAGGTCGCTTCCGCACAGAGGTCGAAGACTGACTCGCTCTCGCACTCTCCCTCGTTTGCGCCGTCGCAGAGCACCTTCGAGTCGGCCGGCTTCACGCACGAGATGTTCGCGCCGGGTCACCTCGTCTTCCACCACACGCTCAAGCAGCAGCTCAACACGTGGCCCTCGTCGGCCAAGATCCTCGACCAGCGCCTGCGCCAAGCCGAGCAGGCCCTCCCGGCCTTTCCCTACGACACGACGCCGCGGGAGGAGGGCCGCATCACGGTCGACGCGGCCTTCTTCGAAGCGTGGGCCGACGTGCTCGTCGGCGGCGGGTGGGCCAAGGACGAGCTCAAGGAGAGCAGCTGGGCGCTCGTGCACTGGAAGGCGAGGCCTCGGGACGGCACGGTACCGCTTCGGGCGGCAGGAGGAGCAGGAGCGGACCCGAGGACCGAGGAGAGGTGGGTGCTCGTCGAGGAGTTCGTGCCGCACGAGTACCGCGAGGCTTTGCTCGCCGACCCCAAGGTGCGTCCGCTTCCGCTCGCCTCGTGCCAGCTCTCTATAGAAGTTACGCTGACGCACCGCCTCGCTCGCGCAGGTCAAGCTCAAGGAGAGCCGGCGCATCTCGTTCATGCGCGCCGTCCGCCGCCGCGGCTCGTTCGTCAAGGACTCGTCCTCCGCCTCGGCACCTACCCCTCGCGCACAGCCCGTCTCGTCCTCGTCCCACTTCCTCGCCGCGCCCCTCTCGTCGTCGCACGCCCGACGAGAACCCGCCCTGCGCCCCATCGACGAGGCCGTCTTCGACCCGGGCAGCGACGTCGAGACCAAGCTCATGTCGCTGTCGAACGTGCACCTCGCGCCCGAGGCGACCGGTGCCCCATCTCGGTACGCGCCGTCGACGTCGTACGCGCCGTCGGTCGTCTCGACCGCTCGAGCCGCAGACGGGCACTCGTCGACCATCTTCGGCGGCGACGACGCCTCGCTCGAGCAGCCGCCGCAGTCGACTCGTGCGCCTGCCGTCCCGCACAACGGCGAGCGCAATGGCCTCGGCAGCAGGCTCGGCGCGCAGCTCGGCCCGACGAGCGCAAGCGTGAGCCCGCTTGGACCTCGAGCGGCAGCGCAGCAGGCGCCGTTGCCGATGGGCGGCGCGAGCCCGTTCTCGTCCGTCCCTGTCGGGTACAGCAAGCCCGACAAGAAGGAAAAGGGCGGTTTCCTCAAGCGCATGAACACCAAGAAGGTGTCCGAGGGCATGAACCGACTCTGGCGCGGGCCGAACGGGACGGCGGCGTCGAGCGCGACTACCGGCGGCGACAGGTCAGTGCCAGCAGCAGCAGCGTCGCAGCAGAGCGCGCCGTACCCGACGTACAGCTCGAGGTCGACCGGCGCCGCCTCTTCCCCCTCGCCCTTCCCCGCGCCTGCACCTCCACCGCCGCCGACTGCGCCGCAGCTCCAGCACGGTCACTCGTACTCGACACCGGTGCCCGGCGTACCGCTCGCCCTCGCCCCTGTCGCCGCTCGCTCGCCCGCCTCGTCGCCGCTCGCGCCCACGGCCGAGGACAACTCGCCGTACCTGTCGCCCTCGGCCGGCGCCACCTCGTCGCCCTTCGACAACGGGTACCGCCAGTCGATCCAGTCGACGGCGTCGGGCAACCCGTACGACGGGCTCGACGACACGGATGCGAGCTTCGGCGGGACCGAGACCGAGGCGGACGTCGACGGCGCCGAGGTCGGCGAGGTCCTGTTCCGCGGGTCGAGGTCGTTCCCCGACGGGCTCGATGGCGTCACCGAGGGGCGCAGGCCGAGTGTGACGAGCATGGACACGGTCCAGCAGCCGCAGCCGCACGTGCAGGCGCCTACGCCGTCCACGAGCCCGCGCCTCGCGCCCGCCGCCCAGTTCGCGAGCCCGCCTCGGCACGCCTCGCTCCCCGACTCGCCCAAGCCCGACGCAGACGCGCCTGTGCGTCCTCTTTCCTTTTTCCTTGTTCTCCCTGTCTCTCTCGCCGTCGCTGACTCGCTCCTTCGCCCGCAGTACGACGCGCACGACCCTCGCTTCCCCTCGGCACGATACGCCTCGGGCACGTCGCAGCTTACGCAGCGCGTGGCTGGCATCGTCGGCCTGTACGAGCAGCGTGACCATGACGCTGTCGCACACGGCTCGCCGCCCAAGGGAGGCGACGACGTGCGGCTGACCCAGTTCGGCTTCGGCGAGGGAGCAGCGCCTACGCGGGCGTAAACGCCGCTTCCTCTCTTCTGCGAGCTTGTAGACCTCGTCTCTCTCTATCTCCTGAATGCAGTTTTGCGCTGCTGCAGTGCCTCGCCGCCTCGCGAGTCGCGCTCGTGCCGTCGTCTCGGACCGGGAGAGGGGCTCTCTCTCTCTCGCCTCTCTGCTGCTCGGGTCTGACTGTGAGCACACGAATATGCGAGATACGCACGAGCAAAGCCCGCTGCAGGCCTGCCGAGAGCCAGGTTGGCGAGCGAAAGTCGGCACCTCGTCGCGTCGCCGACTCCGCTCCTCTCCGCACCACCCGCTCGTCGACAAGCCCGCCAGAGCCCGACTTACTCGCCCAGGCCGCCAAAGCCGCCCTCTCGCTCCCCCGACTAGGACGCACTACAGCCGGTACGCGTCTCTCGCTCAGTAGGACAGTCCCCCCGAGGCGAGCGAGCGATGAAGTTGGCGGACGGCCTTTCTCTCCGACGGCGGCACGCAGGGGTCGAGTGACAGCGGGAGGGGTTGCTCGAGCTGCTGGAGGGCAACACGGTGCCACTGAGGCCGCCAGCTGACGCCTTTCTCTGATCCAGCAGCATGGCTCCTCTCGCCCCCGCCGCCTCTCCCCTCACCAAGCTGTGCGCCCACTTTCTCCGTCCCGTCCACTGGTGCGGGCAGCAGCTGATCTTATCTTCTACCCCTGCAGCGCCGACCCCTCGGGCGCGTGGACTGGGTGGGTCAGCGTCGAGCAGCAGCCCGTCGACATCTACAAGGTCGAGCACAAGGACAAGAAGACGACGTGCTGCATCGAGGCGCGCGAGGGCAAGGAGTTTGTCGTCCAGTTTGCGCCGGCCCTCCGCGGCGGCACCGACCTCGCCGTGTACGCCGTCATCGACGGCTCGAGGTGCGTCCTCTCTCTCTCCCTCCTCCCCTCGCTGTGCTGGCACAGCCGCACAGCCAGCGCCGAAGAGGCATACGCACTTCGGTCATCCTCGAAGATACCTTTCGCTGACCCGCAGCCTGCACCCGCAGGATCGGCGGCGTCTCGTTCACGAGGACAAGGGGCAACCACGCGTACACGTTCGAGGGAGCGCGCATCTCGAACACGGCCATCCGCCCTTTCCAGTTCGCCCAGATCGCTCTCACGGACGACGGCGACGAGGCGTGCGCCGCCGAGGCGGTCGTCAAGAACCTCGGCACGATCCAGCTCGACATCCACCGCACGCGCATCCTCGGCAAGGTGCCGAACTCGGAGCAATACAGCAACTTCAAGCAGCCTGTGCGTCGACACATCTCCTCATTCCTCCTCCTCGCGAGGTCCTCGCTGACTCTTGGTCTCGACGCTTGTGCAGGTCGTCGACGAGAAGTCGAAGAAGGCGACCATGTCGCACTCGACGGCGTGCGTCCTCCTCTCTCAGCTGTTACATCTCGTCAAGCTGACTCCTGGCTGACGTTCTGTATCTCCTGCAGATACGGCGCCGCCAAGGCGAGTGCCTCGTCGGGTCAGACCGACTCGGTCGACTGGATCGACCCTTTGGGCTCGCCGTTCTGGACGCTCGAGTTCAAGTACCGCTCGCGCGCCCTCCTCGAGCTCGAGGACATCGTCAAGCGTGCGTCCTCTCCCTCCATGGTGGCTCTCTGCGAGGTCGCCCTTGCTGACCCGACCTTGCCTTGCGCGCAGCCGTCGTCGGACCCTCCCCTCCTCCCGCCGACGCTCGCGCCGCATCCGCCTCCTCCTCTGCCTCGGGCTCGGGCTCGCCCGCCGTCAAGGACAAGGACAAGGTCAAGAAGCGCAAGGCGACGGCCATCTCGATCTCGGACAGCGACGACGACGACGACCTGCGCGCCAAGGTCGCCCGCCTCGAGGCCGAGAACAGCAAGCTCAGAGGAGGAGGCGTCAAGCGCGAGAAGGACGACGTCAAGCCGTTCGTCAAGGGTGAGCGCATCGGCAAGACGAGCAAGGACGAGAAGGGCAGGACCGTCATCGACCTGCTCGACGAGGATGACGACTGAGGGCGACGTTCTCTGGCGGTGTGCGCTTGTATCTGTGGTGCGTCCCCTCTCTCTTGCCGTCGTCCTCGTCTCACCCCTGTCGCTCACGATGGCGCTCTCCCTCTGCAGGTTTCCGGGTTCTCGTCTCGCCTCGTCTCGCCTCGTCGTCCTCTGTTGTTCCCCCTTCGACTTTTTGCTCCAGAGTCATCGATCAGTACCTTCTCTCGCAACCTCTTTGCAACCTGCAGCATTTCTTCCTGACCTCGAGCGAGCGAGCGAGCGAGACTGTTCCTTGTCAGCTTCCGCTTCGCACAGACCCTCGCGAGGCTGAGCCGTCGATCAGGCTCTCTCCGCGCGGCGGCAAGCTGCAACCGACTACGAGCGTCCGTGTGCGCCTTTTCGGCTCCTGTCCGTCGCCGCCGACCGTATCCGCGGAGCGTCCGTCCGCTCGGCTCTCGTCCGGCGCGCCTCGCTCCGCCCGCCTCACCTCGCCTCGACATGCCGCTCTCGCCTCCGCGACGAAATACACCGGCAGCGCGACCGTCTCGCTCGCTCCGCAAGGCGCGGTACCTCCCCGCCGTCTCCTCGTCCTCCTGCGACGGCGGCGATGACGACGACGATGACTTCGACTTCGACCCGTCGGCGGTCCCGCCCAAGGACCCAGTCGACCCGTTGCGCAGGGTCAACGTCATTCTGCAGCTGCTCGGCGCAGGCGCGCTCGCTGTCGGCTGTGCGTCTCCTTCCTCTTCCCCTCCTCGCCCCGTTCGACTCCGGCTGACCCTTCGACCTCGCAGCCGCCCTCCTCATCTCGCTCTACGTTACGGGACCGCCTCGGCTCGACGATATGGCGACGAGCAGCACCGCGGTCCTCTTCATGACGCTCCTCATCGGCTGCCTCGCCGTCGTTCCGTCCTGGTCCGTCCTCTCGAGCGAGCCCTCCTCGCGCGCACTCGCTGATCTGCTTCTCCCTGCAGGGCCGCCGCCATCCTCATCCTCCTCCAGAAGAAGCCGGCAAAGGGTATGCCGCCGCACAACCCGCGATGGCTGCGCTCAGCAGCCTTGCTCGCTCTTGTGCGTCCTCCCCTCGCCGTCGTCCCCTCCGAGACCGCGCTGACAGACTACTTGCCGTGCCCGCAGCTCATCGCCATGCTCTACGTGATCGCCGGCATCATCCTCTTCGTCGTGCTCGAGCAAGAGTCGTCGTTCGTCTCGTTCTGGTCCGTCGAGTTCTCCCTCTCCTTGCGCGAAAGGCGGCGGTTTCGCCCTGTCACTGGCTCACCTCGCTCCTCTAGCCTGCAGAACATTTCCTCTACGACGAGGGAAGATTGCGAGGAGCGCTACAATCGCGCCTGGCTCATCCTGCTCGCTGTCGGGTGCGTCGCTTCGACCTTCCCACCTGCGCTTTGGCTCCCACTCGCTGCGCGTCTGACCCCATTCTCTACCTGCAGGTTCGTTCTCTTCTCGCACATCGCTCTTGGCTTCCCCGTCTACCGCTACACAAGTACGTGCGGCTCCTCTTCAGGCCCCACCGCAATCGACCTTCTCAACCTCGAGCTCGCCCGCAGGAGGACCGGCTTACGGCGTGCAGCTCGAGGAGGGCTTCCTCCTCGAGCCCGGGAGCTCGGCTCTTCGACACGATGGCGAGGGGCGCGCACGGTACCTGCGCCGCTCGCCGTCTCGGCGTCGGTCGCCGTCCGCGAGCGGCTCGCAGGCTGTACGGCTCGGCGGCGCGACGGCAGGTCGAGCCGCGGCGGCGAGGCGAGCAGAACAGCAGATGGTCAGACTTGACAGAGGGAGGAAGAGCGGGCGCGCAGGGCGGTCGTCGGAGCCGTCGAGCGAGGAGGAGGGTTCGAGCGTCGGCGACGAGGATGACGAGCGGGTAGTGGCGCGGCACTTGCGGCGGGCGCCTGGGCGGCACTGACACTGTAATGTAACGAGCGTGTACGCCTTGTGCAGGCGACGACCCGGAGTTGGGAGCGAGAGGGTCGGTAAAGACGCGGCTCGACGCGCGAGGAGGTCTGGTCGAGCGAGCGGAGGCCGGCAGCCTCGCCCTCGCTTCCGCACTCCTCACCACCGCTCCAGCTCCTGTTCCACCCCGTGTACCCTCTAGACGCTCCTGCTCAGCCCCGCTGCAGCCTCGCCCGTCTCGCGCTCGCCTCTGTACTACTTTAGGTGCGCCGCTCCTCCCCCCCCAGCCTCTCATCGCGACCGGCCAGGCCAAGCAGCTGACTCGTTGACTGTGCAGGTCGCAGTGCGTCCGCAACGAGCAGCCATGAGCCTGCCCGTGCACACTGGGCCGGCCCAGGGTGCGCGCCTTCGCCGCGCGTCGTCGCACCGCCCGCCAGCGCTCCCTCTCGCCAACACCTCGCCTCGGCTCGACATCACCAGCCCGAGCGGCTCGACCTCGCCACACTCGCCAGCGTTCTACTCGCCCAACCCGCACCTCGGCGCACCCCGCTCCCCTGTCGCCGGCACGCCCAACTACTTCTCGACCCTCCCGCCCTCGCCGCCGCTCGTCAGCAGCGAGTTCCCGCCAGCACAGCCCCTCAAGCGCTCCGGCAGCGCAGGAGCCTACCCGACGCCGCCCACGACTGCGCCAAACAGCGCACGGCCTCGCGGCGGCTTCGACCTCTGTGCGTCGTTTGCTCCCTCATCCTGCGCACTCACGCTCTGCGCGCAAGCTCGCGCACTGGCTGACGCACCCATGACGACGCTCGCAGCGGTTCTCGTCGACGGCGCTCCTCTCGCGGCACCGATGCAGCGGCAAGCGTCGAGCGGTTCGTCGATCCTCCTCGGCGAGGACCTGCACCCGGGCGCCGACTCGACGGGCAAGCGCCGCCCGTCCCTCATCCTCACGTCCGCCACCGAGGAGCCGCACGGGCTCGCCATCGGCGTCGACATGGGCGACGGCAGGCTCCCGTCGCCCCTCCTCGGCAGCTCGTTCTCGACCTCGCCGCTCAACTCGCCCGCCCAGCCGTACTTTTCGACGAGCCCAGTCAGCTCGCCCACCCTCGGCAACTTCCCGAGCCCCTACCTCGCGGCGAGCCCGACGTTCGCGGCCGCGTCGACCTCGATGGAGCGCGCGCCGTCCTCTCCACGGTTGGCGTCGTTCACCGACCCGCTCGGCCGCCTCGCGACGGGTCTCGTCCGCCGCGCCTCGTCCAACTCGCTCAACACCGACCTCCCGACCTCGGTCAAGCCGCCGCCCTCGCCGACCCTCTCCGCGCCGTCCCTCAGCCCGTCTTTCGGCGCCGGCGCGAGCGGGCCCATCCGCCGCACCAGCTTCGCATCGGCGGCGCGCGAGAAGGAGAAGGAGGTCCAGGAGGCCGAGGTCAAGAAGCGCACCGACAAGTTCAAGCACTCGCGCATGTTCAGCTGGGCGGCGAGGCCCAACGACCCCAAGTCGGCGTCGGCCGCCGGGCAGCGCAAGCCGCAGACGGGCGCGAGCAAGGGTTGGCGCAAGCGTACCCTCGCGCTCTTTGCGCTCGTCGTCGTCGGCGTCGTCTACTTCGCGCTCGGCCAGCGCGCCAGCGCGACGCCGCCGCCGATGGGTCGCCGCCTGAGGGCGGCCGCCGGGCGGGTCCCGGTCGGCGGTCGGCTCCTTCGGCGACCCGAGACGGGCCGCAAGTTCATCCACCCGGCCGTCCTCGACCGCGAGGGCGGCAAGAAGGCGGCGTCGTCGTCGGGCAGCTGGGTCGCAGCGCCGGTTCGTGCGGCGCAGCGCCTCTTCGGCGGCGGCTCGGACACGGCGACTGTCGATCGCGCCCGCTCGGGCGAGATGCGCCAAGCCGGGCGTGCGCAGGAGCGCTCGACGGCGGCGCAGGCGTCGGCGACCGACAACGAGGTCAAGCGCCGCAACGTCTTCGTCGCTCGCCCGCACGTCGAGTTCGTCGAACACGAGGCGCTCCCGCCGCCGATCGAGCACAACGACCGCCCCGAGCGCGACACGCTCGTCCTGTACCGCATCCTCGGCAACGACCTCCCGCCCCGCCACTCGCCCGGCCAGACGCTGCGCAACCTGCGCTTCCTCCTCCAGCACGAGTCCGACTTCTCGGTCCTGCCGCCGCTCGGCCCGCACGGCATCCACCACTCGCACCTGTACGGCTCGGGCAACAAGGCCAAGGAGGCGCACACGCAGATGGGCGGCCTGCGCGTCGACAAGTACTTCGTCCTCAACCGTATCGCCGAGCCCGAGATGGTGAGCGCCATCATCGGCCTCCTCCACCTGTACTCGGTCCCGGACTCGCGCATCCTCGTCATCCCCTTCGACTGGAGCGAGTACCAGCGGCGCGAGTTCCGGTGGGACGGCGGCGTCGACATGGCGCGCGGCTGGGGCCTCGGCGACGGCACGGGCGACACGAGCGGGCTCCCGCAGAAGCTGTACCGCGCCGACCCGGACGAGCTCGCCGCGCTCCTCGAGGAGGCCGACGGCGACGAGGCGCGCGCGCACGAGGCGCTGCAGCTGCGCCGCCGCAAGGCCGAGACGCTCGGGCGCCTGCGCGCGCTCGACTTTGTCTACCACGAGAAGAACCTGTACGCCATGAACAATGTGCGTCGACTCTCCTCTCTCCTCTTCTGCTCGCTGGTCCCTGTGCGCAGCCTGCTGACGGTCCTCGTCGTCGTCTTTCTCCCTCTTCCCACCCCACAGAACGGCGGCCGCAACTTCGCCCTGCAGCACGGTCGCTCGCTCCCGAACGCTCGATGGATCCTCCCCCTCGACGGCAACTCGTTCTTCACGCCCGCCGCCATGTACTCGATCGTGCGCACCTTGTCCATCGCCGGCGAGGGTCCTGCGGCGTCGCGCTACGTCATCATCCCCATGGCTCGCCTCCTCGACAACGAGGACGTGCGCAAGAACAACACGGTCGCCCTCGTCCCGCTCGGCGTCGAGGAGTCGGCCTCCGCCATCGCCGACGCCGAGGTCCACCACCGCCCTGCGGCGGCGCCCATCACGCCCGAGGAGCCGCAGGTCGGCTTCCGCTACGACTCGACCGAGTCGTTCCAAGAGGCGATGCGGTACGGTCGCCGCAGCAAGCTCGAGCTCCTGTGGCGGCTCGGCGCCATCCCGTACTCGCGCGGGCTCGACCGCCGCACGCTCCCCTGGGAGGTGACGGACCGCGCCCACATCACGCCCAAGACGTGGGGCTCGATCCCGGGCGTCGAGGGCGCCGCAACTCGCGACTCGGTCATCCACGCGCCGCACGGCGAGGTCGACGCGTACGGCGAGCCCAACCCGGACCGAGGCGACCTCGCCTACGTCAAGGCCGGCTGGGTCTACCGCCTCTTCGCCGGGTACAAGATGCAGGAGGAGCACAGCACCGAGGCGGCGACGCTGCGCAACACGAACCGCATCCGCGGCATCGTCGCCTTCCTCGAGCACCTCGACGAGCTCGTCGCCCGAGGCGAGCACGGCTGCTACGGCGAGGAGAACCCGTTCCACTGCGGCTTTCACGTCGACCGCCTGTGGAATTGGGACATGTTCGACGTCGACCGCCTGCGCCAGAAGTACCGCCTGCACCGCCGCGACGCGCTCGAGAAGGTCGACCGGTACGAGGCCCTCATCCAGCCGACGCTGCGCGACGTCGCGCACGCGCTCAAGGACCCGCAGGCGATGCGCGACCTGCACGCGCAAAAGGCGGCAACGGCGTCGATGCTGCTCGCGATGGCGGGCTACCTCACGGGCAACTCGACCTACTCGAACGCGGCGAGCGACTTCCTCCACGAGCGCTTCGTGCGCCGCACGCCGCACTTCTACCTGCGCGTCGACCAGCACGAGCAGTTCCTGCGGCAGCAGGACGACGAGGGCGCCGCCAACCTGGCCGACAGCGAGCGCGACATCATCGGCTACGCCTTCCCGCCGTTCCCCAAGGACCAGGCGGCGACGTGGAGCGCGAGCCTCGCCGGCAAGCTCTCCGAGCCGGGCGCACCTCCTTTGCCCTTTGACGCCCTCACGTTCGACGTGCGTCCCTCTCTTTCTCTCTCCCTCGCTCGTCTCGTCGTCCTCTCTCAAAGGTCCGGCTCGCTGACGCCCTCTCCCCGCCCTCTCCTCGCCCTCTCTCGCCCTCTCCCCCGCCCGCAGCCGCTCCTCCTCCTCGACGCCGTCCGCCTCTTGTCGCACCCGAGCGGGCCCAAGCTCGCCAACCCGTCCCAGGTGTCGCGCAAGGCGTTCCAGCCCCTCGTCAACTCGCACCTGTCGTACCTCCTCTTTGCGCCCTCGGCGCTCGCCCTCTCGGCCGACCCGCCCAACGGCGAGACGGGCGCGACGTACGACGCGCGCGTCGCAGCGCTCGCCGCGTTCCTCGACGACGTGCAGCTCGTCGGGCGCGTCGCGAACCGTGCGCGGCTGCGGCTGCCGCGCGGGATGCGCGCCGAGGGCCTCATGGACAACGACCGCGCCGTGCAGGAGACGCACTGGAGGCTCCTGCAGGGCCTGCGCAACCTCAAGATGCGGCCGTGGAGCTTGGCGGGCAAGGTCGAGGACGAGGAGGCGCTGTGGGCCATGCATCACGGCGGCGGCGAGACGCCGCTCGCCGTGCTCGGGTTCTAGTTGCCGGGCGCGAGGGTGCGGGCGAGCTGTCGAGACGGTTGGCGGCGTCGTCGAGGGGCTCGTCGCGAGGAGGGGAGGAGGGTTCACGCATCTTGATGACTCACGCTTAGCATTCTCAGCATTCCCTCACGCCCGCATTCTTCTCTCTCTTGATCCGTCTGTCATTCGAGCACGTTGTTCTCACTGCTCTTCTCGGCTTTGCGCGAGCTCGAGAGCGAGATGGACCCTTTCGTGTGCGACGTCGAGAAAAAGGCGCTTGAGACGATGCGCGTGACGGGTTCGATTACACGGCGACAGTACGTTCAGCTACTGCAAGAGATCGAGAGTATCGACGTCGACACGAGCGAGGAAGAGCAGAGGAGGAGGAAGACAGAGGAGGACCAAGAAAGAGAGAAGGCGGGAGGACGAAGCAGTGCCAGCGCACGAGCCTCTCGAACTCGAGCCCGCTCTCACTCCCTCCCGAACGCAAAGTCCCCGACGTACGCCGTTGCGCTCGTCGCACCCTCGATGATGGCGCGGTAAATGCCCGTCTTGAGGTAGCCGTTGGCCGGGAGGCTTGTGCCCGAGCGCGAGTAGCTGAGGAGGCGGGCGTTGGTGCGCTGGTCGCGGATCGTGTCTGCGAGGGGGGAGAGGGAGTCAGCGAGAGTCAGAGCGAGGGCGAGGGCGAGGAGGAGTGCGAGGCGGAGCTCTAACGAGGATTGGCTGAGGAGGAAGGGCGAGAGGGAAAGGAGGAGGTCCGAGCAACGCACAGTCGAAGAAGCCCTGCGCGCCCCACCTGACCCTGAGGACATGCCTCGTCGTCCTGCCGACGAATCTGCTCAGCGGCAAGCTCGGGCAGTCGCCCCTCGCCGTCGCGCACCGTCCCTGGTCGCTGTCAACGATGCGCACGACCGGTCCTGCGCCGTCGCCGAGGTCGAGCGCGTCGAGCGCAAAGAGGAAGCCGTCCGTCGTGCGGCTGAAGAGCTGGACGAGGTGGAAGAAGTGGTCCTGCGGTCGGGCGAGCGGAGGGACGGCGAGCGAGCGTCAGTGAGGCGACTTGAGAAGGTTGCCGAGGACGCGGAAGGGACGACGCACAGAGGTGCTGACGCCAGGAGCGAGGCGGTACGACCAAGCGTAGGTCCACGCCTCGCCGTCGCGCGAGTTTGGGCGCGACAGGAACTCGATGCGCTGACGAGGCGCCGTGCGCGGCTCGAGCGAGCTGCTGCGCTCGTCGAAGGTGAAGGTGGAGCGGCGCGCGAGCTGACCCGACGGCGCGAGGGCGAGCGTGTGGCAGTCAGAGATGCCCGTCGCGATGCTGTCGCGGAGAGGGAGACGGTATCAGGGTCCGTCGAGGTGCGAGGCGGAATGAGCGTGAGGAAGAGTGGGACGCACTCGCAGCCGTCGAGGAGGACGCCGCTCGCCTGCCAGTCGACCGAGTCGAAGAGAGTGCCCGACTGGAGCGATGTGCCGTCGGCGATGACGGTCGCGCGCTTGTTGAGCTGGCCCGAGAGTGCCGAGTGCGACGAGTTGCGCGTGTCGAGCGGAAGAGCGACGACGAGCGAGGCGGCGAGGAAGAGGGAGACGACGAGGCGCATGTCAGACTCTGTGTGGGAAGAAGAGGAAGAGGAGGGCGAGGTCAGAGAAGGTCAGAGCGAGGCGAGACGCGCTCTTGAAAGGGATGAGCGAGCCAGGACGCACCTGACCCTGCCCGACCATCGGCACGACCGAGCAGCAGCGGCCATCTCTAGGGCCTCGAGCTGATATGCCGACGATAACCGGCGAGTGAATGAGCGTCGCCTGTGGGTGATCAGGGGGTTAGCTTGCGCTCGAGGCTCGGGGGGAGAGGGTGAGAGGAGGTGGAGGGCGATGGCTCACAAGTGCAAGTTATTGAGGGCGTCGCCGTGCGCGCACAGTATGTCGGGGCGATGGGCCGAAGCAAGAGCCGTGCAGATACAGTGAGCCGCTCTCCTAAGCCTCATCAGTGCCGAGAGCAGAGCTGCACCGAGAGAGACGAGTGCTCGACGAGCGGCGGGCTTGTGGTGCACAGCGGGTGCATCGATGGCCCACACAGAGGAGGGACGGCATAGCTGAACCGTCTGAGGCGCAGCGAGCGAGTGAGGCGGGTAGGAGATCTGGGCGAGGCGAGTTGGAGGAGGGCGAGTCGGGGTCGCGGCGTGGCGGGGTCTCGCTCGAGCAGGGAGGCCGAGCTGTGTCGCATGAGCCTAGCAGGCCTACGCAAGTCTTGCTGAGCGGCAGGACGAGGTCGCTGTGGAGGAGAGGAGCTCGTCGTCGCGTCGTCGTCCGTCCTGTTCGTCCCTCTGTGCCTGTCCACCTCTCGCCTACCAGCTCGCAGAGCGTGTCCGACAGCCAAGAGCGCAGCCAGAGACCGCACTGTGCCCCCAGCCTCTTCACATCGCCGCTCCTCATCGACCTCTCTCCCCCACCACTCGACCTCGCGACCAGATGGCTCCCGCCCCGCCTCCGCCGCCCGCCCCTGCGCCTCAGCAGCAGCAGACGCCTCAAGACCTCCACGACCTCCTCCGCGCCCGCCTCGTCCAGAGCGGCGAGTACTCGCGGTGCGTTCCTCCCTCCTCCCGCTCTCCCCCCCCTCCAGGACGCCCCGCTGACGCGCCTGCCGAGCACGCAGGATCATGGATGCACTCAGGGCCAAGCTCGACGATGCTGGGTGGGAAGACTCGGTGCGCGATGCTGCTCGTGGTGCGTCGGCTCGTCCATCTCCCGTGCGCGCGAAGGAGCGGGTTCCGCCGCCTCTCGTCGGCGCTGCGAGTGCTTGACCTTGTGGATGCTGACGACCTTACCTCGATCGCAAACAGAGAAAGCCCGCGTGCAGGACCCGCCGAGCCTGCAGGCCCTCGTCGCCGACCTCGAGCCGCAGGCGCTCGGTGCGCTCCCTCTCCTCCCTCTCACTCTCGCAGTTGCGCTCTCGCTGACATGATGACCCTCCCTGCGCGCAGGCATGATCCCCGCCGAGGCGCGCGCCGAGGTCGAGGCCATGGTGCGCGCGTTCGTCGAGAAGAGCGTCGAGTAGCCGGACGGACCTCGCCTTCCGTAGCTTCCCTCCCTCCTTCTCGGTGCTGTCGCTCTCTCCTCGTGTGCTTGTTGTACTCCTACGCACTCTTTCCTCATCTCTCTCTCCTGCGGTCGTGCGAGCGAGAGGAACGTCGTGATTTACAGAGAGGAAGGACTGCACGAACAAAGCGCGCTCTCGAGCGCCGGCGCCGTCTAGTAGTGCTCGTCCGAGTTGCCGTCTGCGTGCCAGGATTCGGCTCGATCAGCATCTCAACGCAGAGGATCGAGAGAGCCGAGAGCGCGAGGCGAAAGGGCGACGCACATCCTCGCAGGCCCTCGGCAAAGCCCCACTCGGTCGGTGCCGCCTGCGGCTCGCCAATCTTGACCCCCTCGGCCGTCACGGTCGCGATTTGGAACTGTGCGAGGGCAAGAACGGCACCAGTCAGCTGTGACGACCTCGAGAGGCGCGAGGACGGCTCCGGGCCGACAAGGGAGAGCGCAGGCGCGAGCGCACCTTGTTCAAGCTCCTCGCGTCGCGGTAGAACAGGACGCGCATCGCGTTCTCGAGGATCTTGCGCGCCTCGTCCTCCTCGAGCGTCTTCTCGCCGTCGACGCCGCGCTTGTCGAGCGCGGCACGGAGGAGCGGCTGCGCGAGGTGCATGCCGAAGCCGGTCGCGATCGAGGGCGAGGTGTAGGTGACGCCGAGGAGGTCGACGTGCGCGAGGAAGCTGCGAGAGTGGGGAGGGGGTCAGTGAGAGGGCGCGCGAGGCGGGGCAAGGCGAGTGAAGCGAGAGCTGGAGAGGGTGAGGAGGTCGAGGAAGAGGGAGTGCGAGGGAAAGGAAGAGGCGGAAGACGGAGGGATGGGGAGGAGGGAGGGAAGGCAGGGAGAGAGAGGAAAGAGAGAGAGGTGGACGCACGGCTCGCCCTTGTCGAGGCCGGCGACGAGGAGGGCGTTCCAGTAGGGGTCGAACTTGCTGCGGCGGGCGTACATGACGTTGCTCAGGTACTCGTAGATCTGCGAGGTCGACAGCTCGTGGCCGTCCTCGAGGATGGCCTCGTCGGTCATGAGGCCCTCGAGCATGCGCTTGACCTGCTGGAAGTCGGCCATGTCGCCCGACGCGCCGACGATGGTCGAGTCGGAGATCTGGTGGATGCGGCGGATGTCCTTGAAGCGGGCGAGCGAGCCGTACGAGGCTGTTGCCGGGTGCAGGAGTCAGCTGGTCGTCCCCGGTTCAGCTCGAGGAGGAGGAGGAGAGGAGGAGGGAGGGTGGACGGACCGAGGTTGTCGGCTGCGAGCATGACGCCGCCCTTGAACTTGAGTCCGAGGACCGAGGTGCCGGTGACGATGGGCTGCCTGCGGGCGAGGTCCAAGCTAGGGGTCAGCGCCGTGCACGAGCAGGACGAGAGAGGGGGGCCGCGCAACTGACTGAGTGTGCTGCACGCCCTGGGAGAAGCGGTCGGTGCCCGGTCGCTGACCGCGGCCCTGGTGGATCGGGTAGGTGGCGTACGGGTCGAGCTGGTCGTTCCTGGGCTTGCCCCTGTGTCGGGCGAGGGGAGGGTGTGAGTTGCGGGGTGAGGCTGATGAGGGGGCGAGGAGCGAGAGGGAGCGCACCACGAGGTCGAGGGGAAGTGCTGCATGGCCGAGTCGGGGTGGTAGAGTGTGCTAGAGTGGGTGGCGTGGCTGCTAGAGCGAGAGCGGCGAGTGGTCGACAGCAACCCGGCGGCGGTGACGAAGACGAGGCGACGAAGACGACGACGACGACGACGCTCAGCCCAGACCAAAGCAGCCATGGTCCTCTTCCGCCAGGCCCTTCCGCGCTACTCGGGCCAGTACTCGGTGTCGACCCTCGACCTCGAACTCGCCGTCCCTCCTCCTCCTCCCGCCGCCGGCACCGACCCGCGCTCCTTCACCCGCGCCACCCTCAAGGGCTCCGGCAGGCCCGCACTCGAGCTCGACACGGTCCTCGCCACCGTCTTCTACCCGGCCAACCCGCACCAAGCCTCGTCCCCGACCCGACAGCCCTGGCTCCAGCGCCCGGTCGGCCAGACCGCAGAGGGCTACGCCCGCTTCCTCAACTTCGGCAAGCCCTGGGTCCTCAAGGCCCTCTTCTGGCTCGTCGGCGCACGCATCCGCCTCCCCGTCCCGTCCAACGCCCCCATCGCCGACCACCTCGCCTCGTCTTCGGCCGACACGCTCCTCGACGGCCCCGACCCGGCCGCGTTCCCGCTCGTCGTCTTCTCGCACGGCCTCAGCGGTACCCGCACCACCTACAGGTGCGTCCTCGGCCTTGGCTCCCTCCCTCCCCTCGTTCCCGCGCTCGTTGGCTCACTCGATCCCTCGAACCGCTCGCAGCCACTGGTGCGGCGAGATCGCCTCGCGCGGCTACATCGTCGCCGCCATCGAGCACCGCGATGGCTCGGGCCCCGTCTCGGTCGTCCGCCTCGACAACGGCCACGAGCGCGTCGTCGACTACCTGCGCCCAGAGGAGCACCTCAGGTGAGCCGGCTCGCTCTCGGACCTCTTCGCGGACGTCGGCATAAGCAGTGCCAGCGTCGCGATGGGCCTTTGTGAGAACGATGGCTCACATCCTTTCCACGCTCCCTGCAGCTGGCCGAACGGCACCCGCCCGCAGACCTCGCTCGAGTTCCGCTCGTCGGCCCAGCTCCCCTTCCGCCTCGCCGAGGTCTCGGCCCTCCTGCACCACCTGCGGCGACTCGACGTCGGCGAGGGCGCCGCCGTCGCGCGCGAGAACCGGCGCATCGGCGAGCGCGAGCGGGACGAGCTCGGGAGGAGGCTCGAGGGGTGGAAGGGCAGGGTCGGGCTCGAGGGCGCGATGGTCATGGCCGGGCACAGCTTTGGCGGGGCGACGACTGTGCGTCTCCTCCCTCTCTCGTTCACTCTCGAGCTCGTCGCTCTGCGAGAGCGCCCACTGACGCTCGGACCCCTCGCAGATCCAGGTCCTGCGCGCCGGCCACTCGGCCTTCCCCTTCACGCGCGGCATCGCCCTCGACCCCTGGGCCGACCCGATCCCGCCTGCGCCCTCGCGCCGCCGCCGCTCGTCGTCGACCTCGCTCGCCCAGCTCGTCGAGGACGCCGAGGCGCCGCCGACCGCCGAGGCCGACCCGGACCCCGCCGCGACCGCCGCCTCGTCGCGCGAGGGCGCCCAGGACGGCAAGGTCCCGCTCGACATCAAGGTGCCGCTCCTCGTCATCAACAGCGAGAGCTTCACGCTGTGGAAGGCGCACTACAAGCTCGTGCGCGACATCGTCACGTCCGTCGGCGGCGGCGCAGAGCGGTACCTCCTCACGCTCGGTGCGTCCCTCTCTCTCTCTTCCTCGCTCTCTCGACTCTCCTCGCGGCGCACAAAGACTCACACTCATCGCACACGTTGCACGCAGTCGGCTCGATCCACACGTCGTTCTCGGACCTCCCGCTCCTCCTCTCGTCGCTCCCGCTCGTCCCTTCGTCCCTCGCGCGCCGCACCGGCGCGCGCGTCGACCCGCTCGTCGGCCTCGGCGCCGTCGTCGAGGCGTGCGGCGAGTTCCTCGGCGGCGAGGGCCGCGCAGGCGCCGTGCTCGGGCGCGAGGTCGACCGAGGGGACGGCGAGGAGAAGAGCGACGACGGCAAGACGAGGCTCGTCGGCGAGCCGGGCAGCTGGAGGGTGCACGTCGCGAGCGAGGGCAAGAAGAAGACGGCGTAAGAGCTGTGTAGATTCGCTGAGCGCGTCCGTAACCTTGTCGTTGTACTTCCTCTGCTCGAGCTCGCCGAATCTCGGGCGCTATCTCGATGGACCTAGAGCGCAGAGAGAGGAGTGCGAGTTGCAGGCAAAGCGAAAGGAAGACACGCAACAACGGCGAGGCGGGCACAGAGAGAGGGACGGCACGAACGAGGGGAAAAGTACAGGAGGGGAGGAAGAACCGACTCGCCCTCGAGATCAAGCAGCTGCACGACGAGCTCCGAGTCAGCACTGGACCAAGGAGCAGAGAGGAGGGATAGGAAGAGGGAGAGGGAGCACGCACATGGACCCGGATCAACACGACGAGGACCGCCGACCTCAGTCGCTCTCGTCGAGCAGGTCGATGACGGTCCTGCCCTTCTTGTCCTTGCTCGTCTTGCCGATGCGCTCGCCCTTGACGACCGGCTTGACGTCGTCCTCCTCGCTCTTGACGCCTCCTCCTCTGAGCTTGCTGTTCTCGGCCTCGAGGCGGGCGACCTTGGCGCGCAGGTCGTCCTCGTCGTCGTAGTCGCTATCCGAGAGCGAGATCGTCGAGTCCTCGCGCTCCTTGGTCTTGATGGCGGGCGGGCCTGAGCCTGAGGCTGACGCCGAGGCGGAAGCGGCGCGAGCGTCGGCAGGAGGGGGGGAAGGCTCGACGACGGCTGCGCGCGAGGCGAGGTTGGGTCAGCAGTGTCGTCTTCGTGCATCGCTGAGAGAGTGAGGAAGGGGACGCACTTTTGACGAGACCCTCGATCTCGAGCAGGGCGCGCGACCGGTACTTGAACTCGAGCGTCCAGACAGGCGAGCCGACGCGGTCGATCCAGTCGATCGTGTGGCTAGAACTTGCGGCGACGCTCGGCTTAGAGATCCCAAAGCTGTAGATGTGTCCGAGTCAGCTCTCAGCATTTGGGCGCACCCGAGCGAGGCGAGAGAGACGCACGCAGTGGAGTGCGACATGGTGGCCTTTTTGGCCTTCTCGTCGATGAGCTGCATCACGATGGGCAAAGCCGAGTCAGCTTAGTTCGCTGGAAAGCAAGGAGGGAGATCGACGCACAGGCTGCTTGACGGTGTCCTCGTACTGGATCGTGCTTGGTTTGATGCTGAGGATGCGCGTGCGGTGGATGTCGAGCTGGATCGTGCCGAGGTTCTTGACGACCGCCTCGGTCTGACATGCGCTGTCGGCGTCGTCCGTGAGAGCGACCTCGGTGAAGCAGAAGGGTCGGATCGCCGTGTTGGAGATGCGCGCGCCCTCGAACTTGCAGAAGTCGTCGGTCGGGTCGTTCCGCCGGAGCGAGAAGCCGTCGACCCTGCGCACGTAGGCAGCACGATTAGTCGGAGTGCTCAGTTTCACATCGTCGAAGACTCGACGGCCCTCGAGCTAGCATGCTCGGAAGGTGAGCTGGGAACGGGCGAGGAAGCGGTGCTCACCTCGAACCGTCAATCTTGGCGTCGACGACGAGATCGGTCGGGCCTCCGTGCCGCCTCGAGAAGTGGACGACGAACTCCTTGCCCTCGCGCGCCTCGATGTAGCACTTCGTCTTCTTGTCCGTGTGCTCGACCTTGTAGATGTCGACCGGCTGCTCCTCGACGCTCACCCACCCGGTCCACGCACCCGACGGGTCGACGCTGCGAGCAAGGGTGCGCTTCAGCATAGCTCGAAGGGGCGGGGCGAGGTAAAGGAAAAGCGGTGCGCACAGCTTGGTGACGACGGGTGCAGCAGCTTCGGGCGCGACGAGCGGCATGGCTGCGAAGGGGAGAGAGAGAGGGTCAGCTCGCGCTCGTGCTGTAGGCGCAGGCTGTTCCAGAGCGTTCCCAGCAGTCCATCATGCCGCTCCTTGACCAGCCTGAGCGCTTGCCATCGAGTGAAGCCGCCCGACGTGCTCATCGCTCCCGCGCCGTACAGAGACCTCGGCGAGGAGAGAGAGGGACGCACTGGCTGCGGCAAGCGTGCCTGGCCGTCGAGAGAGCTTGTCACTATGCGTGTATTAAGCTGCGGCGCGCGCTGGTGAGGTGGTGAAGGCGCGGCGCGAGGGTGGAGCGACGAAGTTCGCCTAGCGCGGCGGGGAAGAGGAGCCGGCTCTCGAGCTCCTCACGGCGACGCTCCAGTGGGGTGCAGAACAGGGGAATATCGAATGCAAGTCTACAAAGAGCAGAAGAGAAGCTTGGATCGAGAGAGAAGTGGAGACAAGGGGCGAGGAGGCGGTGCGGGTCCGACGAACGAGGAGAGCGAGGGCGAGACGAGGAACGACAAGGACGAGGACGACAAGGAAAGAGGGCATTCTGGGGTGTATCTGTGAGTGAGGCGAGGGGAAAAGGGAATACAGGACAGGGCAGGGAGAGGGCGAAAGGGGAGAAGAGGAGGCGAGTCCGGCTCGTCTAGGCGTAGAACGCCTTGCCCTGCTTCTTCTTCTTCTTGCCGCCGTCGTCGGCGCAGCGCGAAGGAGGCGAGTAGTCCTCAGTGCGGGACCCGCCGCCCCAAGGGGTGCTGCCGACGACGCGCGACGCCGGGCCGAGGCCGCGACGAGCAAAGGCGTGCTGGATGACGCAGTAGTTCTTGCCGCCCGTGAGCGCCTCGTCGGCCGTGACGATGGCGTCGCGCGCGTTCTGGAACGACGGGCGGCACGGCTGGAGCTTCATGCCGTCGACGACAAGCTGCACGGCGAGCGTGTTGCCGTGCGCGGGCACCTTCTTGCCCTTCTTGGCGAGCAGGTCGGCGTCGTAGTAGCCCGTGTGGTCGGTGCCGTTGACGGGCGGCGGGAAGAGGGTCGGGTGGAAGCCGTACTCGTCGATGAGGCCTTCGGCGAGCTCGAACAGCATCTCGGCCCAGACCTCGCCGATCGCGTGGACGCCTGCAGGCGCTCGAGCCGAGTCAGCTCTTCGTCCTCGACGACATCGTGAGCGAGAGAGAGAGAGGGCGAGGGAGAGTGGGACGCACCCCAGTAGCCGGGCTTGTCGAGGAACTTGTAGGTCGAGGGGTTCTCGGTCAAGTTGCGCGAGTAGCGGTAGTTGCGGATGCCGTTGGCGCGGCCCGAGGCCCACTCGCCCATCGAGTAGTCGGTCTGGTTGACGTCGTGCATGCGGATCATGGTCGCGAGGAAGTCGCCCCAGCCCTCGCCCATGCCGCCGGCCTCGCCCCAGCCGAGGCAGCCGCTGTTGGCCGGGCCGCCCGTGAGCCGGGTCGACAGGCCGTGCGAGTACTCGTGGATGACGATGCCGGCCTCGAAGTCGCCGTCGCGGTACGGCTGCTGCCCGTTCCAGACTGCGAGAGGGAGGAGTCAGCTCGAGAAGGTCCCGGACGACACAGGGAGCGGGCTCGACGCACCGTACATGCGCATGCGCGGTCGCTGACCGTCGGGCGGCGTGGCGAAGTTGGCGTTGTTCTGCGTTTTCCGAAAAGGCTGAGCGTCAGCACAGGCGCAGGGGGGAGGGAGGAGGGGAGGGGGAGGGGAGAGGGGACGCACGTAGCCCGAGCCGTCCTGCGCGTTGGCCTGGACCGCATCGCCGCCGTAGCCGCCGCGGCCGAAGCTGCACATCGCAAGGAGGAGAAAGACCGAGGAGGAGAGGAGGAGGGCGCAGCGAGAGAGCAGGGCGGAAGGACGAAGGGAGAGGGGCGAGGAGGACGAGGACGAGGGTCAGCAGCTGCGCTTCGTGGCTGCGAGAACGACAAGCACAAGAGGGAGAGAGGGACGCACTTGGCGTCCTGGAAGTTGCCGGCCTCCTCGTCGAAGCCGTAGCGGTGGTAGAGGTCGTGGATCTCGTTGTTGGTGTAGAAGAGCTCGGTCGTCGACGCCTCGATGTACGACGTCGGCTCGAGCGGGTGGCCCTCCTTGGGCATGTGGATGCCGAACTTGAAGCTCATGTCCTTGCCGCCGTTGGCGCGGAACCCGCTCGCCGAGTTGCCACCCGACGGGTTGTCCTGCGCCATGACGTTGTTGCCGCGCGTCTCGTAGTAGAACGTGTCGGGCGTCATGCCGTCGCCGTAGGGCCGCTTCTCGCCCGGGACCGTGTGCCAGCCGGCGGGCGACGCCTCGTCGTCGAGCTCGACGAGCGTGCCGCGCAGGACGGCGCGCTTGCCCTCGTCGGGCGCGTTGACGCCCCAGGGGAAGACCTTGTACGCCGGCTTGACCTTGCGCATGGCGGCGACCTCCTTCTTGTCGGTCGTCGAGGCGACCGGCGCCGAGGTGACGGCCGAGGCGGGCCGCGCGGCGAGGTCGCGCAGGGGGACGTCGGACGCGCGCGAGTCGATGCCGAGCTCGCCGCCGGTCGGCGCAAAGTCGCGCACCCAGTCGACGACGAGGAGCGGCACCTCGTCGCCCGGGGCGACCGAGCCGTCGGCCGTGAGGTACGCCTCGTACATGTTGTCGCTCGACTTGACCTCGTACTTCCACGCGAGCTTGAGGTCGGCGCCGTCGTGCACGTACGTGAGCGTCGCCTTGACGGGCTCGTCGAGGTCGACGACGTCCAGGGCGATCTCGAAGTCGTGCTTGTCGTCGAGCGACGCCTCGGCGACCGTCATCTCGTCGACGAGCTGGGCGCGAGGAGCCGACTCGAGGGCGGTCGACAGCTGGACGTTGTTGGACTGGATGCCGAGGAACGTGAGGAGGCCCTGGCGCGGGTCTGCAGCCGAAGCGCGAGCACCGGCCCGGGCACCCTGCGGCCCGTTGTCGGACGACGACGAGGAGGGCGAGCCGAAGACGACCTGGCCGGCGGCGTGCTCGATCGACTCGACGGCGTCGGCCGCCCAGCTCTGGACGCGCTGCTTCCACGCCGAGGCGCGGCGCGAGCGCGAGTAGGCGCCGGCGGCCGAGTCCTCGAGGGCCTTGACCGAGCCGACGAAGCTCGAGTCGCCGTACGAGAGGACCTTGCCCGTCGCGAGGTCGACGTTGACGTTGAGGTTGGCGTTGGCGACGGGCACGCCGTCGATCTGCTGGACGAAGTGGGCGTGGACGACGCCCGAGTGGTGCGACAGGACCGTGTCGACGAGGCGGAACTCGGCGTCCGGGTGGAGCTGCTCGACGAAGCTCGCGGCGAGCTGCTGACCGACGCAGCGCGCAACGGCGCGGGTACCCTCGTCGACGAGCGCGTCACACTTGTCGCCGATGGCGTGCAGGGCGGCGAAGTGGTTGGCGTTCCACACGCTCAGGGCCGGCGACGGGTCGTGGGCATGGTGCGAGGCGGCCTGGATCGAGGGCCCGAAGTTGATCGACTTGCGGACGCTGCTGCCCGTGTGCTGAGCGGTGCCGAGGGTGCCAGTGGCGGGGAGCGAGATAAGCGAGGTGGGGAGGACGAGGGAGTGGGCACAGGTGAAGGCGAGCGACGCTGTGGTGAGGAGCGTGCGAGGGAGCGAGGGAAGGGTGCGTCGGTGGTGGTGGTGCGAGTTCATGTGGTGTGTGTGAGGAGAGAGAGAGAGCGAGGGGAGGAGGAGGAGGCGCGGACGCGGCCGCCGATGAGTCGCCCCCACTTGGCACCACGAGACCTGTCGAGTGTCGCTCAACCTAGCCCTCTCTGCAGCGAGTGCGAGGCTCGAGAGCAGCGTCAAACTCTCACGAAGGTGCAGAGCCGCACGCAGCGATTTTGCAAGTCCAAGTCCGGCTCGTCCCGCGGAGGTAACGCTCGCGCTCGTCGGGTTGCACTCGTGCGCCGAGCTACGACTCGCCTCGTCGTGCCATCGCCCTCGTCCTCGTGCCCGACAACCCTCGACCCGAGCTCCTCGGCCGCCGCACCCGCCGCCGAGCGTGCCCTCCTCGCTGCCGTCCCGCCCGCCCCTCGCCCTTGTCGGCCTGGAGCGGCCTGTCCTGGCGCCCTAGCCGTCGCAGCTCGAACAGGTGCACCTGCTGCACGTCCTGGACGCCGAGAGGAGCGCCTCGGGACCGGTGTGGGCATTGCGCTGCGGGTCGAGGAGGGCGCAGGGCGAGGTGCCCATGTCGAAGACGGGACGGCGCCGATGGTCGGGACTGCGAGTAGCGACGCCTCGTGCCGGCATGACAAGCTCCTTGAAAAGATGTGCGAGGCGAGAACGGCGTTCAGGTTCTGGTCGAGGCGGTCGAAGCGCGGCGGGAGGAGCGGCGAGCGGATCGAGGTGCGGGCGGGCTGTCGACGAGAGTGGCCGGGTCGGCAATGGTTCGAGGCGGCGGCGAGCGAGGTTGAAGCGGGATTGGGTCCTTGTGCGAGAGGCGACAGGCGGGCGAGCGAGTCGGCTGCAGCGCGAGGAGGAGGAGGGAGGTCAGCTGCGATGCGCAGAGGGGAGAGTTCTGGTCGAGCGCACCTGTGTGAAGCTCGTCCAGTTCATCTACGACTCGGATCCGCCGCTCTGCGTCGTACTCGAGCCCGCTGGTGCGCCGGGTCGTCGGTCGGCTGGACGTGCGGCGCCACGAAGGGCGAGGTCGAAGACGGGTGGGGGGGCCTCGTCGCGCTTGTCCGGTCTGCTGGTCGAGCGCGTATTGTGCCGGCTATGGTCGGCGATCTTTGAGAGCAGCTGGTGCACGCTCAGCGGCTGTCGACGAGGCGGTGGACCACATGGGACGAAGAGGTTGATGAGGGCGGGGGGAGAGAGAGGGCGGCTGCTGGGGCGGGATGCGCGGCGTCGAGGGCGTGTGTTGACATGTCGTGAGTGAGCTGGTAGCACTCTGACTCGTCTCAGCGGGGAGAGGGTCGAGGTCGAGGAGGGAGCCGACGAACGACGACGAGCCGCTGGCTTGTTGTCCTCGATCCTGGCTCCTCGTCTCGCCTGGATGCCATGAGCGCATTCTACTCGGTGCAGGACTTTATCGCAGACGCCCAGGTCCGCCCCCTTGTCCATTCCCCTCCCTCGCTTCCCACCTGACCCTCCTCCTCCGGTCGCGTCGCCGTCGCGTGCCCGCAGAAGCTCCCCTGCAAGGTCGCCTTCGACGTGCCCAACACGGGCCACCTCGAGGGCAGTGCAGACAAGGATGTGCGTCTCATCCCCCGCCCCGCTCGGCCGCCGTCCGCTCGCTCGCTGACCCGGACCATCTCTCTCCCACCTCGCAGCTCAAGGCCGGCTCGACCCTCGAGCTCCCCTTCTGGATGGCCGAGAAGCTCTACGAGCAGTGCGTCCGATCCACCCCTCTTCGCCGCCCACCAACGCACAGGCCCGACAGCTGACCTCGTTGAACCCGCGCCCGCAGGGACACGGTCGACCTCAACCTCCCTCGCCCTTACTCGCCCCAAGTCCGACACGCCCTCCAGGCCGCACCCGAAGCTGTGCACCTGCGCAACCTCGGCGGCGGCGGCGGCGGCTTCTACGCCGGCGGCGTCCGCCTCCTGCGCCTGTGCGTCCCTCTCCCTCCATCCTTCGGCTCTCGCGCCTCTCCTCCCTCGCCACGCTGACGCCGCCCGTCCCACGCCCGCAGCGTCGACGACCCCGAGCTATCGAAGATCCTCGAGCACAGCTTCAGGACGCGCCTCGTCCAGGTCATGGACCAGAGCCAGCACTCGCTCGCCGACCACGGCGGCGAGGGCGCCGCGTACGAGTTCTCGCAGGGGCTCGACAGCTGGGAGAAGGAGCGTGCGTCCTTCTTTCCCTCTCTCTTCCTGTCTCGCTAGCCGAGCGCGCACAAGTGCTGAAGCCTCTTGCGCGCGCGCAGTCTTTGTCGTCGGCGAGAACTCGGCAAAGCAGATGAAGGCGTGGTTTGACACAAAGGCCAAGAAGCGGTAGCGCTCTCTCGATCTCCCTCCTCTCCTCGAGCCTCCTCGTAGTACCCCCCTCCACGCTGTTCTGTTGTAAAGCTAGAGCATCTCTCGTCCTCGTCCTCCTCGACCTCGTCCGAGAAAGCGAGAGGCTTGGCATGGGTATCGCTCTGCGTTGCGGGGAAGAGGGGTATGGCTACATGCTCGGGTGCGCGTGCGGGATGTCGAAGAGCTGCGGGCGTTGATCGAGAGCGGGCGAGGTCGGCGAGAGAGGGTGGACGAGGAGAGGCTGCGCGCGCGCACGCAGGAGAGTCAGCTTCGGCAGCTCGGGGCCGCACGCGGTAGAAGGACGCACTGAGAGGACCTCGCGCGAGCCCGCTCACTCCGTCTTGCCCTCCTTGCCGTCCAGCAAAGGCCGAGCCGCATCGCCGCCCTGCGCGACTTCTGCCCGCTCCTTGGCGAGTCGCTCCTCGCGCTGCGCCGCCTCGGCGTTGGCAATCTGTGCCAGGAACCTGTGCGAGGCGAGTCGTCCCCCGAGTCAGCTGCGAACGTGCGAGAGCGCGAGCAAGAGAGGCGAGAGCGAGGACGCACCACTTGATGCTCGCCCACAGAGCAACGCTGAGCGTGAGGAGCGCGACGACGTGCACGTTGCCCCTCGTGGCGACCAAGAGCGCGGCGAGCGTCGCAAACAGGGCGTAGAACGACGCGTTCATCGCTCGCAAGAGCCCTTGGTTGGTGCCGGGCTCGAAGATCGAGTTGACGATGTCTCGAAGGGTGCTCGACATGGTGAGGCGGGCTGGAGGTAGTAGTGAAGCCCCGTGAAAGTGCGTGTGTAGGCGAACAGGGCGTGGGTGAGGGAGAGAGCCGAGGGGACGAGGAGGAGGGAGATGAGGAGGATCGGCCCTGCGCGCGCTTGGTGGGTCAGCGAGCGCACAGGAGGGTCGTAGAGAGCTGCACGCACAAGTTTCTTGCTCGTCGCAGGCTGCAAAGCGTGCGCGGTTGGAGGGAAGAGAGCGAGGAGGTGCGCGCGCCTTCGCTGAGACGACGACGACGGTCGACTTGCGCAGGCTCACGCTCTCGCTTTCACAGACCGCTGAAGCTCTCTTCTTTGACTCTCGAGAGCAACGGCTTAACTCTGACGGGGTCGCGAAGCCGACTGCAGTTGCACGGTCCGCGCCTCGCACGTCTATCCGCTCAGCCTCCCCTCCAACCGCTGCACGAGCTCCTCGACGAGAAGCGGGTCGACCCTCGAGAGCCACGTCGCCGAGAAGGCCTCGGCGCCGCCGTTGAGCGCCTGCGCCTCGGACAGCTTGGTGCCGATCGTCGCCTTGAGCGGGTGCGTGCGGATCGGGTCGCGCGAGGCGAGCTGCGGGCGAGACGAGCCGGCGAGGAGGTCAGGTGGGCCCGAGACGGCGAGAGGTAGGAGAGAGGAGGACGCACAGTAGCTCGTCGGCTCGTCTCGAGCGTCTCGGTGTAGTCGACCTCGACGTCCGACTGGTAGTCGTCCGGCATGGCGTACCCTGCGTCGTCGGCCTCGCCGTTCTGGTACAGCTCGGCACTGTGGCGAGAGGGGCAAGTCAGCCCTGCGTCGTCGTGCTCGAGAAGCAAGCGCAGGAGAGAGAGTGAGGGACGCACTCGCCGCACTCGGACTCCTCGGTCAGCGCCAGCACACTCGACCACAGCGAGACGAGGTCCGTCAGTCGACCAAGGACGACGGCGCTCGTCGTCGGTGCGAGGTACGCGAGCGCGAGCGCAGCGAGCTTGCGCTGCCCACCCTGCGACATGTTGTCGAGCTGCGCGCGGGGTGACCATCAGCTCGTCGCACGCGCGCTCGACCGCAGAAGAAGAGAGAGCTGGGACGCACACGATCAACGTACTGCGACAGGAGCGCGTCGATGATGGCGTCGGGCGAGACGCCGGTGCGTGCTGCGGTCGCGGCGACGAGATGGTGGAAGGTTTCCGGGTCGGCGAGGATGATGCGAGCGACGGCGCACAGGTCTGCGAGCGGATGTTGAGGATCAGGTAGGTGAAGAGGGACGTGAGAGCGAGAGCAGGACGCACACTTGGTCGTGATGAGGGCCGAGGTGTCCTGTCGTCGCTCGGGAGGATCAGCTTCGAGGTCTGCGCGTGCACGACACGAGCGAGAGAGCCGACGCACCTTTGCCGAGATGATCTTGACGGCGACGTCGAAGCACCCGGACGCATCGAGCGCTGCCGCCCAGCACTGCGGCGGCGCCGCCTGGAAGACCGTGTTGAGCGCGTGCAGGACCACCTTGAGCGACTCGAGCGCGAGGCCCTCGATGAACGTCCGGGTCGCCGAGAAGAAGTCGGTCGCGCACAGCTGCGCACGAGGGGAGACGCAGCGTCAGTCTCGGGCCAAGTAGAGCGAGGACGAGAGAGGAGGCTCGAGCGCACCTCGAGGACGCGAGGCGCGTCGAGCAGGAGGTAGCTCTCGAAGATGGCGAGGCAGCGCGGCAGCGCGTCGGTACCGCTTGCGACGAGGGCGACGAGCGCAGGGACGAGGCGGAGCATGTCGGGCGAGAGGACCGACGAGCGCCGGAGGAGGACCTGCCACAGTTCGAGGCCGTCTTCTTGCAGGTAGACGTGCGAGGGCTGCAGGGCGAGGTCGCGAGTCAGCTCTCGAGGAACGCAAGGATGAGGAGGCGGAACCGGACGCACCTGCTGCGGGTCGATGCTGAGCTGGATGATCGGGCAAGCTTGGGCGTGAAGGCCCTGCGACTGCTCTCCGAGTGCCTGCGGGACGATCTCCTCGTCAGCGCCCTGCACTTGTCGATGCACGTCGAGAGGGAGGGAGGACGTACCTCGGCGAGCTTGGTGAAGGTGACGAGGATCGAGGTCTGGAAGTGATTCTCCTGCGTGTTCGACCACAGCGTCGCAAGGATGTCGGCGAGCTGCGGCGCGTACGGCGAGATCTGCAGGTCGTCGTGCCCGTCAGTCGCTGCGAGTATGACGAGGAGAGAGGGAGGAGAAGGCGAAAGGGAGAGCGCACATGCTGCCCGACCCGGTCGATGACGACGCCGAGCGTCTGGTTGAGCCGCATCCTCGAGTCGCTCAGCTCGACCTCGCCCAACAGCTGCACGATCTCCTCGATGGCCCTCGGCAGGAGCGGCACGAACGCGTCCTGGTCAAAGTCCCACGTGTCGCACCGCGCGAGGCTGCGCGCCGCCGTGAGCCGGATCGCCGGGTCGGTCGAGGCGTTGCGCGACAAGAGATGGACGAGGAGCTGGTAGATGAGCGAGCGCGACGACGCGGCGAGGTCCTCGCCGACCCAGTTGCCGAGGAGCCAGGCGATGCGGCGCCGGATGAGGCGGTACCTGCGCGCGAGCGGGTTTGGGAAGGTCAGCTCTGGCTCAACTCGGGGGAGGAGCGCGCGAGAGCTGGACGCACGCCGAGTCCTCGCCTGCGCACTCGGGCGCGAGCACGTTCTCGAGCCAATCCTTGAAGTTGATCGACGCCTCGAGGTCGCTCGGGCTGCGGCCGATCGCCGTGTAGACCGCCTCCTTGAGGAGGAGACCGGCCATGTCCTGCGGCGCTGCACGTCGAGGGTCGCGTCAAAAGCTGCACTCAGTAGCGAAGGACGAAAGGAGAGACGAGCGCACCTGACACTTGCTGCAGGAGGCCTGCTATGCTCGGGCCGAGCTCGTCTCGGAACGCGCTCAAGAGCGCCCGCAGGACGTACTCTGCACAAGGCTGCGCGCATGCTCGACAGCATCAGCGTCTGCACATTTTGTGAGAAGAGGAAGAGAGGAACGAGGCGACGCACCCTCAGCTCGAACTCCCACCGCTCCGCCTCCTCCTCGTTCATCCACTCCTCGGGGTCGTCGCTCCACTTGTCGAGGTCGTCCTGGCCGAGCGGAAGCAGGCGCGTGATGAGGAGCTCGGCGAACTGCTGTACGAAGCCGGGCGGGATGGCGAGGCCCGACGAGCCGTCCCAGTCGCCGAGGAGCGACTTGAGGAGGAGGAGGGCCTGGACGACGAGGCGGGTCGGGTAGGGCGCTAAAGGCGAGTCTGCGGGGCGAGCGACGGCGCGTCAGCTTTCGTACGTGTAGGAGCGGAACGAGAAGAGGGGAGCGAGCGCACCTTCGACTCGGGCGACGACGTCCTGGGCCGCGGCCTGGACGACCTGGAAGTAGACCTCCTCGAGCTGGAGCGCGACGTCCATGGCCGCAAAGTGGAACGGGCTGTGCGAGTTGAGCGCGCGGTACATCTTGCCAAAGAGGAGGACGTGCTTGGTGAGGTGCTCGAGGCGCGAGGTCGAGTGGGAGGGAGGGGAGGTCGAGAGGAGCTGCTGGCGGACGGCGAGGAGGGATGAAAGGGTTGGGACGCTCGAGCGGAAGAAGTCCTGCAGAGTGAGAGTGTCAGCAAAAGAGCGTAGGTGAGGCGAGAAGAGCGAGGACGCACCTTGGGCTCGTCTCGTGCGCTCGGGTCGCCGTAGCCGTACAGCAGAAGGTAGCGCAGCGACTTGAACGCCAAGAGCGCGCACTCCATCTCGTCGACCTGCGGCGCACTGCCCTCGCCTGCCGACGCCGGCGACGCGAGGCCCTCGGCCTGTAAGCGCTGGACGGCCTGCTGGAGGATCTCGGTGTGCAGCTGCCGCAGCGGCGCGAAGAGGATGTCGGCGAGGCGGAGCATGAGGGCGCGGCCTTTGGGCATGCGGTTCGACGAGAGCTGCTTGATGGCGGCGTGGAGGAAGAGGAGGGCGCGGTTGAGGATGAGGCGGCCGGTCGAGGGGTCCGGGTGCGCGAAGCCGGCGCGGACCGAGGCGAGGAGGGTGTGAGGAAAGTCCCTGCGGGGAGGAAGTCAGCGGGTGCCCGTCGAGAACGGAGAGCGATGCTCAGACGCACCATTCGGTGCCGTAGTCGAGGCGAGCGACCTTGCCGACGGTGAGGGCGAGGTTCTTGGCGACCTGCGGGCGACACACGACGTCAGCAGGACGTCTCTCGAGCGATCGGGAGGGCTTGGACGCACCACTCGGTCGGGTTCGTCGACGAGAGCGATGAGCCGAGGGCGGATCTGGTCCTTCTCGGCGGGCGAGATGGCGCTGTGAGGCGGTGCAGGTCGAGGAGGAGTAGGGTCAGCTCGCGCCCTCCGCAGTCGGCGAGGACCTGTGCCGCTGCAGCACAGGTCGTCGCAGGGCTGCAGGACCCACGGGCAGGCAGCAGAGAGAGCAAGGGGACGCACTGAACGGCTCCTCGTCGCCAGTAGCGGTCGACGCCGTTCTTGAGCTGGATGGCGGCCTGCTGGCGGATGTCGGGCGGGACGTGGGTGCGGGCCTCGACGGCCTGGACGAGGTGGGCGTAGTAGCCGGGCAAGGTGGCCCAGGCTGCGAGCTGGACGCCGGCAGCGTTGCGGAGAGCCGAGTCGGGCGAGAGGGCGTGAGCGAGGGCCTCGAGGACGGCGTTGGGGCTCGAGGGCGGCGCGGCCATGTCGGTCGTGTGCTCTCTGCTGCTGTGGCGTGCTCGCTCTGGCGGGTAGAGCTGTGCGAGGTCGAGACGAGGGAGGCGAGCGGGCCTGCCAGTGGTTCGGTCCGGGCGGAGACGAAGCTCTCTCGCTCGCTCTCTTCGCGCTCGACGCATGCTGAGAAGCCTCGCACCGGCCAGGACTACCCTCTGCAGCAGCCTCCACGCCCGACCAGCCCTCCACCAGGCCCCCGTCCCCTTTCGCTCCTCCTCATCTCCATCTCGCCGCGACCCGACCATGGCCGACTCGATCACGCTCGCCGCGCCCTTCGACGCACACGTCCACCTCCGACAGGGCAACCTCATGCGCCTCGTCACCCCGCACGTCCACCAGGGCGGTATCCGCATGGCCTTCGTCATGGTCCGTCTCCGCTCTCTCTCCCGCCTTCTCCCGCTCGAGGACGACCCGCTCATCCTTCCCCCTACGCACGCTACAGCCTAACCTCGTGCCGCCTCTCACCCTCCCCGAGCACACGATCGCCTACGCCAAGGAGCTCCAGGCCCTCGCCCCCTCGCTCACCATCCTCCCCTCGCTCTACTTGACGGCCAACCTCACCCCGGCCCACATCCGCGAGGCCAAGGAGGGCGGCATCGTCGGCGTCAAGAGCTACCCGCGCGGCGTCACGACCAACTCGGAGGGCGGCGTCGGCATGGAGGGCTACGCCGTGTACGACGCCGTCTTCGCCGAGATGGAGCGCGTCGACATGGTCCTCAACCTTCACGGCGAGGTCCCGAGCGACGTCGATGGCGACGTGAGTCTCTCCTCCTTCTCTTCCACTTTGCAGAGCCGAGGTCGCATAGCGAGCAGTGCAGCTGATGCCGCTCTCTTCGCTCGCAGGGCACGTGCGTCCTCAACGCCGAGGAGCGCTTCCTCCCGCACCTGCGCGAGATCAACCGCAAGTTCCCCAAGCTGCGCATTGTCCTCGAGCACTGCACGACTGCCGCCGCCGTCGAGGCTGTACGTCCTCTCTCTCTCTCTCTTCCGCCGACCCTCCTTCCCTCAGGAGCAGTCGCTGACCCCTCCCCGCCCGCCCGCAGGTCAAGTCGCTCCCGCCCAACGTCGTCGCAACCATCACCCCGCACCACCTGCACCTCACGATCGACGGCGCGTGCTCGACCCCGCTCGGGTTCTGCAAGCCGCTCGCCAAGTTCCCCTCGGACCGCGCCGCCCTGCGCGCCGCCGTCGCCTCGGGCTCGCCCAAGTTCTTCCTCGGGTCCGACTCGGCCCCGCACCCGTCGCGCTCCAAGCTCCCCGCGCTCGGCGTCGCGCGCGTCGCTGCGAGCGCCGACGGCGGCGAGGCGCACGACGAGGTGACGCTCCCGAGCCCGTGCGCGGCGGGCATCTACACGGGCGCCAACCTCGTGCCGCTCACGGCCGAGATCTTTGAGCGGTCGGGCATCCCGCTCGAGCGCCTCGAAGGGTTCGTCAGCACGCACGGGCGCGCGTTCTACGGGTTCCCGGCGCGCGAAGGCGACGAGGTCGTGCTCCGGCGGGTCGAGGGCCGCACGGTCGACAAGGCGTACGCGTACAAGACGGACAAGGGCGAGGACGAGTGGGTCATCACGTTCCTCGCCGGCGAGGAGATCCGGTGGGAGGTTGCGGCGTGAGCGGGAGCGGGTCGAGCGGGGCGACACGGGCGAGAAGAGCAGGGGACCGTAGCCGAGCCGGTGTTGTAGTGCAGTAGCTGTCGCAGTCTGTCCCTGTTTCCGTGCATACGAGAGGCTCGAGCCATGCAGCGAGGGCAGCGCTCCCGAGTCCGTCGAAGCAGCTCTCCTCGTCGCTCTCTTGGCAGGGTCGTCTCGCTCCGCCGCCGCACCTGCACCTCGAGAGCTGCTGTGGGACGTGATGTTACAGGGGTGGGGGTATGTGCGCGCGGGTACGGCTGCCGCCCTCCTCTCATCCTCGAGTCGCCATGAGCTCCATGCTTGTCACGCTGTTGCCGCGGATGACCTGCAGGGAGGGGCTCGCTCGTCAGCTCGGGTCGGGGGTGAGACGCTCGAGAGAGAGAGAGGGGAGGGACGCACGACGGTGCCGACGTCGGTCTTGTCTGCCGAGCCCTCCTCGCGCGCCTCCTCGAGGACGAGGTTGAGGAAAATGTCGAAGCCGCGCAGGTAGCCCGAGACCTTGCGGTGACCCTGCAAGTTGACGAACAAGAGCTTGTCCATGTACTGTGCGAGTCGAAGAGGCGGGATGGCGGGCGAGGGCGAGGTGGGAGATGAGGAGGAGAGGGGGAGGAAGAGAGGGTCAGCGGGGGTTCCCAAGGTAGGCGTTGGCTGCTCGCTACGCTTCGAGTGCCGTTCGAAACGCATGGGCGAGTCCCGGCGCACCAAGAGGCTACGGTGGCCTCGAGATGGCTCGCAGCTGATGGAGGTCGAGGCGAGGAGGGACGCGAGAGGGGACGACGAGGGCTACGAGGAGGGTGGGTTGCGCACCTTCTTGAGCTCTGGTGCCTGGACTTTGGACATGGTGGCGGCTGGTTTGACGGTGTGCGAGGTGGGCGAGACAGAGGGCGAGGTCGACTCGAGCGAGGAGGAGGACGAGGACGGCGAGGGGGGTCGCTGCTCCTGCAACCACGGCTCACTCGCTGGGCTCGGCTCTACTCTCGCTCACCTGCCAGACCTCATCAAGCCGCGTCTAGCCAGCCAAGACCGCCTTCACCCCGTCGAGGCGCCGTCGAGCCTGGTCGGTTTCCACCCCCACCCCGGTCCTCCGTCCGCTCGCCGCGACCCTCGCCCTCGGGAGCAACACACGGCCAGCTCAAGCCGGTACAAGGTCTCGCAGCTGCCTATCAAGCCCTCAGTGCGTCCGCCTCTTGCTGCCGTCGCCCTTGTCCCCCTCGCTCATCTGCCCCGCCTCCTCTCGCAGAACCTCGAGCGCTGCCTCGACAAGCGCTACACTCGCTCCAGCCGCGCACCGACCCTCCCCGAGTACACCACCGCCGACCGCGCACCCGCCCCCTCGCTCCACCATGCCGTCCGCCGACCCTACCCCGTCACTCCTCTCGCGCCTCTCTCCCGCACCGCCCTACCCGGCCGTCTCGAGATCGTCGCCCAGTCGCGAGCTCCCGCCTCACCTCCAGCACGCTCTCGACAACGACGTCCGCCTCGGCCGCAGCCCGCCGGCCTCGTCGGCCTTCTCGGCCTCGCCGCCAAAGCCCTCGGGCCTGTCGGCCTCGCCGCCCAAACCGTCGACCTCGCCGCGCAAGGGCAACCCAAACGCCCTGCGCTCGCCTCAGCCCGGGTCCCACCTCTCGTCGCTCCCCGACGACGTCCTGAGCAGGACGGCGCAGCCCATCCCCGCCGCGCGCAGCACGCGCAGCTCGCGCTGGGCGGCGAGCCCGCCGACCTCGCCCGCGCTCGGCGCCGCGAGCAGCTCGCCTCAGGCCGTCTTCGGCTCGCCGTCATCATTGCGCTCGTCGGCGGCCGCGTTGGGCGCGAGCCCGATCGCCATCAAGCTCGGCACGTCGCCCGGCGCGAGGAGCGGCCTGTCGCCGCCCAAGGCGTCGGCGTCGGGCGCGCTCAACCAGATCGAGTCGATGCTGGCCCAGCTCAGGGCGACGCCGACGTCGTCCCCGCCCAACGCCTCGACGTCGATCCCCAAGGCGTCGTGGTCCGTCCCTCGGCACTCGCCCCTCGCCGGCACGAGCCCGCTCCCGCCCAGCGCGCCCGCCGTCGCACCGCCTCCTCCCGCCGCGACGCCTGCCCCCGCACCTGCGTCTACATCAGCGACTGTCGCAGCGTCGACGTCGCCGAAGAAGAAGGTGCTCGGCGGGCGGTCCAAGTGGGCCCGAGCGGACGACGACGAGCCGGACGAGTTTGCGTCGGTCCAGGACAAGGAGCAGCGGCAGCAGGGCGCGTCGACCGGTGACGAGGTGGCAGTCAAGGCCGAGCCTGCGCCTGCGCCGCCGCCTGTTCCAGCAGTTGCACCCGCCGCAGCTACGACAACCCCGCACGAGCCCCGACCCGAGGCCGTTCCTCCTCCCGCACCCGCCTCAGCACCCACGCCCGCACCCGCTCTTCCTCCCCTTGAGCACCGCCCCGCGTTCGCGCCGTCGGTCGCCACGATCCGCACCGAGACGGCCAACGCGCACCTGAGCTGGGCCGACGACGACGACGACGAGCTGCCCGACCTCGACGACTGGGGCATCCCGGCCTCGTCGCTCCCTCCACCTTCGTTCGACGACCTCGACGAGCCCGCACCGCGGCAGCCGCCTTGGAGCACGGCAGCTCCCCCTCCTCAGCAGCAGCAGCAGTCGCAGCCGACGCTCCCGCCGCTCGGCGCGCGCAGGCGCTCGCACAGCAACGCGAGCGGCGGCGGCGGCGGCAAGCACGGTCACGGCCACGGCCATGGTCACGGCTCGGGTCGACAAGCGCGCAGCCCGCCGAACCAGCACGCCCAGCCGCCGCACCACGCCCTTCGCTCGCCGCCGACCTCGCCTCGCGCTGCCGCCGCCGCGACCCAGCCGCTCAAGCCCCCGAGCCGGCTCTTCGCGAGCGCAGCACGTGCCGCCGCCGCCGGCGCAAGCGCAGGCGCAGGAGCGAGGGAGCTCCCGCCGCACGTGATCCCGCACCCGGCGCAGGCGCCCTCGCCCGCCGCCGCCGCGCCGCCGACCAAGCCGCGCGAGCGCATGGCGCCCTCGAGCACCCTCTTCTCGCGCCTGAGCGGGATCGGTCCGCCTGGCGCTGCTGGGTCCGGGTCGGGCGCAGCGGCGAGGGGCGCGCCGCCGCCCACGTCCGGGCCTGCGGCAGGGTCCGGCGCGGGCGCAGGACCGGCTGCTGCGTCGGCGGGCAGCAAGCGCCGCTCGAAGGCCGGCAAGCCGCGAGCGTCGGGCGCAGCGAGCGGCGGCGGCGTGGGGGCGGCTCCTCCCTCGTCGCCTGCGCCGGCGCGCTTCGCGCCGGCGCCCGAGGGCGGGTCGTGGCGTGCGCGTGGACCGGCCGAGGGAGGCGCGGCGGCGAGCCGGTGGGCGCAGTCTTAGCTAGCGCCGCCGGGCGTGGAGGAGGAAAAGCGCGAACCATCTTCGCCGGCTGCATTCGAGCCCTAAGTTATCTCTGTACCGCCGTCGTCGTCGAGCGTTGGACATGTGTAGGAGCAGGGACTGTATTGATCAGCGCGAGCGTGTTGTCCTGGCCGTCGAGGCGTCTGCTCCTGCGAGACGGAAGCTGCGACGGCCTTCAGCTCCTTTCCGCTCTCGCTTTCCGAGTACTCGCTCTCGCTGCGACTCACGGTCCAGCGCTAGAGCCTAGAGAAGTGCTCGCCGCGAGGGTGCCCTTCACGGCGGCCGGGCGAGCCAGAAATACGAGCCGAAGGAGCGGCACGGCCCTCGGCCGGCACGTCGTGCTCGAACGTCGCCTCGCGGCTCACGAGCGTGGACGCTCGGAGCGCATATAGCTTCCGAGCGTCGCCCACGTCGGCCCACGCTCGACCCGCGGTGCGGCGTACCGTGTAGCGAGGATGAGCGCTCGTGAGCGGTGCGAATTCTCCGTCGACCCGGGCGGGGTCTGAGCGGCGCCCACGCCTCGCTCGTGAGCCCTGTCGAGCTTAGTCTCGCTGATCGACTGCAGCGCTACGCCAACAAGTACATACTCGTTTATCCCGGCGGCGTACTAGTTTCATCTGCAAGTAGCGTCGCGCGGCGGCTCGGAACGTGTCGCTCCCTGAGCAGCCGTGCCGTGCTCTCGAGCGACCGCACAGCGTCGAGCGAGCGCTGTCTGACCCGGTGCGAGGCAGCAGAGCGTCGTGGAAGAGAGCGTGATCGTCTTGGCGTAAGGGGAGAGCCGCTCAGCTGAGCAGACCGAGCCGACGAAAGTTCGCAAGTGGAGCTCGCGAGAGGGCGAGGGTGGGCGGCGAGGGCTCAAGTGGGGCCGGCGCCTGCAAGGGCTCGAAGACATCAACGACGACTCGGCCGCGAAGCGGCATCGATGCGCCGTCGCGCTGCGGCCGGGTCGTCGCGCCGTCGCAGGGACGGATCTCGAGGAGGTCCCAGAGCCCCTTCTCGCGAGGCGCGCCTCGCCCAGCCGCTGCGCAGTCGCTCGTGCGCCGAAAGGCCGCATCGCAGCAGACGACGCTCCGCTCCGTGACTGCACGTGCGGCCCTTGTCGCCCACCTGGAGACGACGCTAGCGAGGACGATCGAGAGGGTTCGGCGCTAGCTCGAGGAGAGCTGCGGCGACGAGCGCCGTCGAGAGCTGGCGGTCTGCGCCCGACGGTGCGGCTCGACCTCGGGCGTGTCCCGCTTTCGAGCAAGCTGCCGCACAGGCAGAGGAGCAGAGCGTCGAGCGGAGCTGTCGGAACGTGCGTCACCGGGGCAGCCTCGCCCGAGGAGCTGGCGCCAGCGCGCCGAGTTGCAAGCGTGCGACAGGCTCGCCGGGGCGTGCATTGAGCAGAGCTGGCGCGCGGCCGTCGCAGCCCGCAGCTTGCCGGCGGAGCAGAGCTGGCGAGCCGACTCGGAGCCGGAGCGAGGGGAGCGTGAGGAGGGGCGGCATCGACGGCTGTGGAAGAGGAGCGCGGTACGGCTGGCCGAATACAGCCCAGGTAGCAGGGAGCGGTCAAACACGCACACAGGAGCGAGAGGGAGAGAGAGAGCCGAGCTGAGAGCGGGACCGTCGCGCACGCTCGGCGAGCGAGCGAACCCTCTCACCGCACACGATCCTCCTCGAGCTCGGCTGAGCAGGAGCGCCATTCGAGCAGCTCCCAGCACCACCACTCACCCACGACCAGCACCGCCCGACCGCCCCAAGGCGAGGCCCGCCCCGAGCCTGTCGCCGTTCGTCCCGGTCTCGCGCTCCCCACCTGCGACTTGTCGCGCGCCCCCTGCGGCCCCCTCATGGCCAGTAGTGTGCGTCCACTCCGATCTAGCCTCACCGGGCTCCGAGCTGACTCCTCCCACACCCGCCCTGACCGCAGGACCCGCCGCTCTCGAGACGGACCTCCTCCTCCTCGACCTCGACCTCGTCTCCGCCCTCGCAAGGACGCCGCTCAGCGACGGGCTCGCCAGGGGCCGCACCAGCTCGCCCGACCGCACCCGCACAAGCCCTCCCCGTCTCGCCCAACCGCCGCCTCGCGAGCGCCCTCCCGCTCTCGTCGTCGCCCTTGAGTTCGGCCAGCGCAGCCTCGCGCCGGCGTCGTCACGACTCGATCTCGTCGAGCGTCTCCAACACGACCGAGGCCACCTCGCTCGACGAGTCGGGCGAAGAGTGCATGGCGCCCGACGCGGCCGACAAGCCAGAGCCGTCCGCCTCGTCCGGGTCGTCGTCGAGCAGCGGCAGCAAGGACGCGACCTACGTCGGCTCGACCCTCACGCTCGGCAGCGTCACGCCAGGACGTCGACTCGCCGGCCCGAGCACGCTCAGCACCCAGGACCTCCTGCCCTCGCCCCCCTCGTCCTCGTCGTCGTCGTCCGCGTCCGGGTTCGGCTCGCCGCATGCCCTCTCGGTCGCCATCCCGCCGCCTTCGTCGTTCCCGATCCCCATCGCGACCTCGATCCCGTCGTCGTCGGTGCGCCTCTCGACGACGCCGCTCTTCCCGTCCCCGCTCGCCCAGGCGTCCGGCCCGGAGGAGGACCCGAGCCGCGGCGACGACGGCGACAGCGAGGGCGACGAGGACGACGAGGTGGACGACGATGCGTGGGCCGACAAGGCCAAGGAGCGGCGGCACTCGTCGCTGCGCGGGGCTGCTCCCTTCGGAGGTGCGTGCTCTCTCTCTCTCTCTTTCTCCGTCCTCTTCCGCTCGCGCAGCAGCTCATCTCGATCTCGTTGCTGCGCAGACCTCGAGTTCTCGCCGCCGACCGGCATCGCCGAGCTGCCCGACACGGGCTCGCCCGCAGGCGCAGAGCCGACGCTCACGCCTCGCGCCGCCGCTCGGCCTCGCACGCGGCACACACCGGACGCGCGCGACAGCTCGCCCGAGCACGACCCGGCGCGCACGGCGCGCGCAGCTCGAGTGCGAACGTCGGTCGGGCGGGCGAGCGGCCTCTCGGCGGTCCTGCACGCGTCGGGCGAGGAGAGCCCCGTCTCGAGGCGGCGCTCGCGCGAGTCGAGCGGGCTCTCGGGCTTGGGCGTCGACATCCGCGGCTCGCCGACCACTCCGACGTCGCGCAGCCCGGCCCTGCCGTCGGGCTTCGCGGCGACGGTCGGCTCGCCGCCCTCGCCGTCGATCAGCATGTCGGGCTCGTCCATCTCGCGACGCTCGTCGATCAGCGTCGCCTCTCCGCCTCGGCACCTCGTCTCGGGCTCGCCGACGTCGCACCGCCTTTCGCGCGGCTCGATCAGCGGCGTCTCGTCGGGCCTCCCTCTGCCCTTCCCGGCCGCGCCGCCGCCGTCCGAGTCGATCAAGCTGCAGAGGGTGCCCGAGTCGGTGCGCACGGCCATCGACTTCCGTCAGCCCAACGCTCTCGCCGCGGCGTACTCGGGCGAGGCGATGAGCGCGCCGAGCGGCGGGCACGGCTTCAAGCCGTCGTCGTCCCCGGTCGAGTTCCGCCTCCCTGCGACGCCGGTCGCGACGCGCGCACCCTCGCCCGCCTCGCCCACTTCCTCGCGCTCGTCGCAGTACGTGTCGCCGACGACGTCGCGCCCCAACTCGCGCTTGCCCTCGCGCCAGGGCAGTCGAGAAAAGCTCTCGGCGACGAGCAGCTCGACGCAGCCGACCGAGCGCTCGGGCGCCTCGTCGGCGCACTCGGCGTTCGCCCCGCTCTTCAACGTTCCCGCCGCACCTCCTGCCACCCGCACCCGCGACCGCTCGCGCAGCATCAGCAGCCACCCGCCGCCGTCGTACCCTCCCTCTCTCAGCGCCCACTCGACCGACCCCTTCCCCATCTCGGCTGCCGGGCCCTCCTCGCCTTCTTCGTCCTCGTCACGTCCCTCGCGCAACTCGCCGCCCGTCTTCAACCTCTCGTCGTTCTCGGCCGGGCCGCAGCGCGCCGTCTCGGCCTCGGTCTCGCCGCCGACGCACCGCGCCACCGCCTCGTTCGCGAGCGTCGGGCCCTCGTCATCGAGGGACCCGAACGGGCCGCCGCCGGTCTTCGGCTCGCTCGGCAGCAGCAGCAGCGCCGCAGCGTTCGCGCCGTCGACGCCCATGCTCGGCGGCCGGCTCTCGTCGCACCGCATGAGCATCGCACCGAGCAGCGGCGTCGCAGGATTCGGTGCCGCCGACTCGACCGACGAGTACGCCCAGATCATCCTCTCGACGCGCAACGCCAAGGTGCGCAAGTGGAAGGCGAGCGGCGGCGGCGGCGGCGGCGGCCCGAGCGTGTCGACGCTCGAGGCGGGCACGGCCGGTACGGGCAAGACGTGGGCCAACCTCGCCGAGGCGACCGAGGATGCCTCGGGCGAGGCCGGCGGCGCGCGCGAGGGCGTCGCCGGGTACGAGGTGCAGCCCGGGACGCGCGAGATCGAGTGGGTCGATTGGCTCGACGAGTACCGCAAGATGAAGGAGGCCAAGCTCAAGCTTGACGAGCAACACGGCCCCGGCGGCATCGTCGTCGAGGAGAACGACGAGGTCGAGGACGAGGCGGTCGAGCCAGGGCAGCACGTGGCGCCGGCGGCGGAGTCGAAGGAGAAGAAGGCCGGGCAGGGCGACAAGGCGCCGCCGCAGGAGGGCAGGCCGTCGACGCCCAGTCCTCCTCGACGCGCAGAGCTTGCAGAGCCCGCGCTAACGACGATGCAGAAGGGCAAGGCCCCAGCAACGAGTGCGTCCCCTCTCTCTGATCGTCCCTTCCTGCCGCCGACGCTCGGACCTGACTCGGCCTTCTTGCCTCACACAGCGACTCGCTACAACCCGTTCGAGGCCACGAGCGCTCCCGGGACGACGGCCGTCGTCGGCGCCGGCTTCCTCACCCCGAGCCTGCCGCAGCACCACGACTACTTCCCCCTCACGGCCTCGTCGCGCTCGGGCTCGTTCCAGCCCTTGGCGACGGCCTCGCCCCTCACGATCTCGGACCCGTTCGACTTTGCGCCGCTGCGCCCGACGCCGTCCAACGCCGGCAGCATGAGCAGCTACGTCGGCTCGCCGGGCAAGCGCCGCCGCAACTTTGCCAAGCTCGGCACCAAGATCGACGCGTGGTGGTCCGCCGTCCGCACGAGCTTCGCCGGCGCCGAGGAGGGCAAGACGCAGCGGCGCAAGCCGTCGTCGTCGTCGCACGAGCACCCGATGCTGTCGCAGATGCCTTCCATCGAGCCGTTGCCGAGCCGCACCTCGGGCCAGTTCGCCCGCCCGACGTCGCCCGGCACGCCGACCCTCCGCAACATCGCCTCGACGTCCAACCTCCTGCGCCCGCCTGTCGCACCGCCCATCCCGGCGTACAAGGGCGGCGTGCCCGGCGGCGCGCTCGCGCCCGCCGCGCGTGTCGACTCGCAGCATAGGCCGAGGACGGCCGAGCTCGTCGTGCCCAAGGCCGTCTCGTCGGGCGAGGAGAGCGACGGCGCCGCGACGGCCGCAACCTCGAGGGCTCGGCGCAACCCGCACCTGTCGCTCAACCTCGACCCGACGATGAACAACATGACGTCGCAGCGGTCGCCCTCGTCCAGTCGCTCGCCCGCCCGCTCTTCGTCGCCCGCCGAGGTCCAGCTCGCCACCTCGCCGCCGCGAGCGAGCCCCAGGACGGCGGCGCAGACGTCCCTCCCCGCACCCGTCCCCGTCCCCTCAGTGTCGCCCGACGAGTCCCGCCTCACGCCCGACCACTCGCCCATGTGGGACCGCACGCCGGGCCTCGTTCCCTCACCGTCGATGCACTTCCCCGTGCGCGAGCGGCAGACGTCGACGCTGAGCCAGACGCGCCCTAAGCCGACCAAGGAGGGCAGCAAGAGCTCGTCCTTCTCGATGCAGACGGTGCGGCAGCAGATTCGGCAGCGTCTCGCGAGCGCCAAGGAGAACTGCGACAAGGAGCTGCGCCGCATCGTCGCCGGCATCACGGCGTACGTCGAGACCGAGCTGCACCGCGACATCTCGACGCCCATGCCGCTTGGCGGGCTCGGCGGCAGCGGCGGCGGCGGCGGCAGCAGCGGCGCGAGCCGGTTCGGCGAGCTCACGTTCGACGAGGGCTCGAACCGCGGCTACTCGTCCAACGCCGAGTACGACGAGTCGGGCGCCGAGGACGACGCCGTCGAGGAGCTCGTCTTCTCCGACTCGGACGGCGCGAGCACGAGCATCCCGCCTTCGCGGCTCAAGACCAGGACGAGCGCGTCGCCGCACGACTCAGGCCGTCGCCGCCCGTCGATGCGCGCCGAGTCGCCCCTGTCGGCGTCGCTCCAGGTGCGGCAGCGCCGCCTGACGAGCGTCCCGCGCGACTCGAGCCAGCCCGGCGAGCGGCGACCTCGCTCGGCCGGCAACGGCGCGTCCAACGCGAGCTCGCGCTCGACGTCGCGCTCGCGCTCGGCGCTGCCGCACGGCCGGCGGCACGTCTCGGGCTCGCGCTCGCCGGCCCTCTCTGGGCTCGGCGCCCTCCCGCAAAGCAGCGCGACCGACCTCGCCCAGTCGGCCCTCATCGTCCTCCTCCAGGACATCATCACGGTCGCGACCGAGGTGCTCGACACGCCGATCTCGAAGCTCACGAGCCGCTCGGGCCTGTGCGGCGAGTACATCCAGCGCGTGCAGCAGATCGGCGAGGCGTGGAGCGAGAACGCCGAGCTGCCCTGCCGAGGGTGGTACGTCCAGCTCCTGCTCGCCGTCGCGGGCCTGAGCCGCGTCGTCGAGTGGTGGGAGGCCGAGAAGGGCTTCTGGTCGTTCGAGGCGGCGGCCGACGGCGACGGCGAGCCCATCCTCTTTGTCGCCAAGCCCACCGCCGACGACTCGCCCGAGGTGCGCGCGCGAGGCGAGAGCGTGTCGTCGGTGCCGTCGACAGCGGCAATGGGCGGCGCGTCGGCGCCGAAATGGTCGCCGCTCGGCATCGACCTCGGCGGCGACCGCAGCGCGGTCCTCGTCGACGAGCGCGAGCCGCGCACTCGCGAGCCGACGCAGACGGCGCAGCAGGAGGAGGACGAGACGCACCAACGTGCCGACGACCTGCGCCAAGCCGTCGAGACGATCCGCTCGCAGACGCTCCTCATCGAGTTGAGCCTCGACGGCCAGCTCTTCCAGTACCTCAGCTCGGCGTGGCGGGACCTCGTCGGGTGCGTCTCCTCCTCTTCCTTCTCTGTCGCGGTCGAGCACGAGTGCGACGCCCGTGACTGACCCTTCGCTCACTGCGCGCAGCATGGACCCGGACGAGTGCCTCGACATGCCCATCTCCGACTTCTTGTACCCGGGCGACGCGTCCGTCTTCGCCGAGGCGACCCGCCAGCTCGAGTCGGACGACTCGCACACGGTCGAGGTCAACTTCCGCCTGCGCGTCGCGTCGGCGTCCGAGACGTCGCAGGACGACCAGGACCCCGAGGACCTGTACGAGGCCATGGAGGGCAAGGGCATGCTCATGCTCGACGGCCTCACGGGCAGCGCGTCGCACACGATGTGGGTCGTCCGGCCGACGCCCTACACCGAGGCGGCGCTCGAGGCCAACCAGGCCCTGTCGCGGTACGGGCTCGACACGCTCCGGTGGCGCTCGTCGAGCGACCCGACCTCGTTCCTCTCGCCCGAGCGCATCGCCCTCGAGCCCATCCTGTGCCGCATCTGCGAGCGCCCGACGCCGGCCTGGTTCTTCGAGAAGCACAACGAGACGTGCAACGAGGTCCACCACCTCGAGAGCGACATCTCCGAGTGCAACGACCGCCTCAAGGAGCTCCTGCGCACGGTCGACGAGCTCGTCGAGGGTCTCGACCACGCCGAGGGCGACGACTCGACCGTCCAGTACGAGGGCATCCCGCTCAACCTGTCGCCCGTCTCGACGCCGCCGTCGTACCTCGAGGGCCTGCGCCCGCCTCTCGCGCCCAAGTCGAGCTCGGGTCAGGGCCACCAGGTCCGCCGCACGCAGCAGCGCGTCTTCGAGCACGTCCGCGAGATCGTCCAGATCGCCATGGCCATCTCGACGCCATCCGTCACCGACGAGACGGGCGAGATCCCGATCCAGGAGCAGCGCCTCCTCAGCCCGAATGTGCGTCCGCTCTTCTCTCCCTCTCTCCCTCCTCCTGCTTCGTCCCTCCTACAGAGCGCACGTGCTGACTCTGCACATCCTTGCTCTCGCTCGCAGTCGGAGAACAACCTCGCCGCCGTCATGCGCTGGCAGCGCCCGAACGCCGAGGAGCCCGCCCTCTCGCGCCTCGTCAACGACACCGAGGACCACATCCGCTTCAAGCTCAACAGCGTCAACCGCTTGCGCAACACGATCCTGTACGCCGAGAAGGTGCGCCAAGAGTGGGAGGCCAAGGCGCAGGACGCCATCGCGGCGATGCAGGACGCCGAGCAGCAGCAGCAGCAGCAGCAGTCGCCGGCACACGGTCGCGCTCCTTCGCCCTTCCCCTTCGACTCGCCGCAGCTCCAGCCGCTCCCCTCGGACGAGTCGCCGCGCGGCCTCGAGGCGCTCGACCTTCCTCGGCCGACCCAGACCCTGCGGCGCCAGATCTCGCAGCCCATGAGCCTCCTCTCGCCCAACATGGCGCCGCAGGACGACGCCGCGTCGGGCCTGTCGGCGAGTCCGAGCGCCAACCTCGCCCTGTCGCCGCGCATCCCGGCCGCCGTGCCGTCGTCGCGCACCAAGGTGTCGTCGATCAAGGACTTCAAGGTGATCAAGCCCATCTCGAAGGGCGCATTCGGCTCGGTCTACCTCGCCAAGAAGATCACGACGGGCGACTACTACGCGATCAAGGTGCTCAAGAAGTCGGACATGGTCGCCAAGAACCAGGTCACGAACGTCAAGGCCGAGCGCATGATCCTCATGACCCAGACCGAGTCGGACTTCGTCGTCAAGCTGTACTACACCTTCCAGAGCAAGGACTATTTGTACCTCGTCATGGAGTACCTCAACGGCGGCGACTGCGCGGCGCTCGTCAAGAACCTCGGCGGCCTCCCCGAGGATTGGGCGCGCCGGTACATCGCCGAGGTCGTCGTCGGGCTCGAGCACCTGCACCAGCACGGCATCGTCCACCGCGACCTCAAGCCCGACAACCTCCTCATCGACTCGAAGGGCCACCTCAAGCTCACCGACTTTGGCCTGAGCCGGATCGGCCTTCTCGGGCGCCAGACGCAGCTCCCGAGCCTGCGCGACCAGCGCCGCCCGTCCGTCTTCGGTCGCACCGGCTCGGGCGGCCTCTCGAACCGCTCGTCGCCCATGTCGACGCCGGCGCTCGCGCCCCAGTCGTCGTCGTCGCAGACCGGCTACTTCGGCAACGTGCCCATCACCGACGCCTTCTCGCTCGACACGCCGAGCGAGTCGAGCGGGTCGTCGAGCGCTCCCCCCTCGGCGCACGCCAAGTTTGCCTCGCCGTCGCCGCTCAGCCCGACCTCGATGGCGACGCGCCCGCTCGGCGTCGCTGGGCCGCCCGGCGCCGCGCCCGAGACGCCCAACAAGCACTTTGTCGGCACGCCCGACTACCTCGCGCCCGAGAGCATCCTCGGTGTCGGTATGGACGCCTGCGTCGACTGGTGGGCCCTCGGCGTCATCTGCTACGAGTGCGTCCCTCTCTCTCTCTCTCTTCCTCCCGCACCTGTACTCGACCCTCCCCTCGCCCTCCTGCACATGCTGAATCGGTTTCGGTCACCCTCATCTGCAGGTTCCTCTTCGGCATCCCGCCTTTCCACGACGAGACGCCCGAAAAGGTCTTCGAGAACATCCTCTCGCGCCGGTTCGAGTGGCACGAGGACGTGATCGACATCTCGCCCGAGGCGCACGACTTCATCGACCGCCTCATGTGCACCGACACGCACCGCCGTCTCGGCAGCAAAGGCGCCGCCGAGGTCAAGGCGCACTCGTTCCTCGCCGACGTCGACTGGGCCAACCTTCTCAAGCAGCCGGTCGACTTTGTCCCGACCGTCGCCGACCCCGAGTCGACCGACTACTTCGACCCGCGCGGCGCGACCGAGGGCGAGTTCAAGGAGGACGACACGGGGGAGCACGCCGCCGTGTCGAGCGACCCGGCCGTCTCGAGCGATCCCGCCATCGCGCAGATGCAGGGCCTGCCGACGCCGGGCAAGGAGACGTCGACCGAGACGACGGCCACCTCTCGCGCGCCGCGCGAGCGGTCCGAGACGACGTCGAGCCAGCACGACGACTTCGGCACGTTCAACTTCCGCAACCTGACCGTCCTCAAGCAGGCCAACGACGACGTCATCCGCAAGCTCAAGGACGAGCAGCTCCTGCCGCCGTCGGGCGGCGTGCCCCTCCCGACGCACCGAGGCGTCAGCAGGAGCCGCGGCGGGACCAACGACGCGCGCATGGGCGGGCCCTCGTCGCCGTCGTCCGTCTCGAACAGCTCGAGCAGCTCGGTCGCGCAGCGCACGACGGCGCCCTCGTCGCTCTTCAGCGGCGGCGGGCACTCGCGCCAGGCGTCCGAGCAGCACGTCCCGGGCGAGCGCGCTCGGTACCGCCAGCCGAGCATGTCGTCGCCGGTCCAGACGGCGCTGCACCGCCGCCGCAACTCGCTCCCGTCGAGGTTGCGCAAGGTGTCGGTCTCGGACGGTCGCCCGCCCTTGCCCGACAGCTGGGAGGCGCCCGAGTCGCCGTCTGGGAGCGGGTCGCGGCGAGGGTCGGTCCAGAACGCGCCGCCGGACTCGACCTTGTCGTCGCCCATGTCGGCCATGGCCGACCTCCCGCCGTTGCAGATCCCGGGCGCGCCCGTGGCCGACGACGACTACAAGCCCCAGTCGGTGCCGACGAGCATGGCGCCGCTCGACACGAACGTGCGCTCGTCGGCGTCGCCCGCCTCGGCCGGTCCCGCCTCGTCGAACCGCCTCTCGACGATCGACTGCCTCGTCGCCGGCCGCAACCCGATCGTCACCAAGGTCCTCGAGACGATGCTGCAGCGCCTCGGCTGTCGTGTCGTCGTCGTCCCCAACGGCGCCGAGGCCATCCTCGCCGCGGGCGGCATCCCCTTCGACGTCCTCTTTCTCGGTGCGTCTCGTCCTCTTTCTCTCTCTCTTCCGGCTCTGGAACCTGTCGCAGAGGCTGACTCGTACGCCCTTCCCTCGCAGACCTGGCCATGCCCGTCGTCGACGGCGAAAAGGCGGCGCGCATGATCAAGAGCACCGTCAACCCTTCGTCGAACGCGCCCATCGTCGCCGTGTGCTCGCAGTCGTCGGCCATTGACGACGCGACGGGCACCCTCTTCACTGCGACGCTGTCCAAGCCCATTGTGCGTCGTCCCCTCTC
>Ga0308169_10000604_pt1 | contig 49742 bp, 41 predicted proteins | sample PhyBR1_2_FD_202139 | JGI IMG/M metagenome (GOLD analysis project Ga0308169, IMG submission 202139) | Phyllosphere microbial communities from UC Gill Tract Community Farm, Albany, California, United States - DLSLSB.R1 | ecosystem: Host-associated > Plants > Phyllosphere > Unclassified | place... | reverse complement strand
CACGTTCTTCTGGAACACCTTGCGCAACAAGCTCCGCGACATGCTCTGAGGTCGAGAGATTACGATAGGGGATCGGGGCACCCAATTGGCGCGATGCCTCTGCCGCCAGTTCGTCCATGGTCCAGGCGTCGTCTCCGGCAAGCTCGTAGACCTGGAAGCGCTGTTCTTGATCCGACATGGCGACGATAGCAAGCGCTTCCGCAAGATCGGAACGCGCCGCCGGCGCGACGCGGCCGTCGGCCGCACTGCCAATGAAAGCCGCCTTCATGACCGCCTCTGCAATCCTTGGAACATAAATGTCCGAATAGATGCTGTGCCGCATGACGGTCACGGGAATGCCTGCTTCCTTGAGACCCGCCTCCGTAATTTTATGGTCGTTGACCAGAGCCCATGACGATGTGTCGGTATGAAGTACACTGGTATAGATGATGCGTGTTACGCCTGCCGTCTGCGCCGCCTGGATAACATCCCTGTGCTGCGCAACACGTGTGCCACCGGTCGACGAGATCATAATCAAGGTGTCGATCCCAGCCAGCGCGGGAACTAGTGCATCCTTTTTCTCATAGTCGAACGCCCTGACATCGACATCTGAATGCCCCACCTTCTCCGGCGATCGCGCCAGAGCGACGATTTGATCTAGGCCAACCCATTTCTTGAGCTCACCGATGACAAATCGACTAAGGTTGCCGCTGGCTCCAGTTACTCCGATAATCATCGCCATCCTCACTTTTCGCATGAGTAATCGTGATAAACGACTTGCAAACATTTCGTGAGTACGTACGTAAAAGTAAGTATGGAAAACGAGGTTCAACCTTTATCGAAACTTCTTGGCCGGTCGGCCGGACGCGGGAACGTGATGGCTTCCGCCTGTCCATCCCGTGAAGTTCTTGAGCACGTTACAAGCCGATGGGGCATCCTTGCCTTGATTGTGCTACAGCGCGGCACGCATCGTTTCGGAGAGATGCGGCGGGCAATCGGAGGCGTCAGCGAGCGGATGCTGGCGCAAACTCTGCAGCGACTGGAGAGCGACGGCTTTGTCGATCGTGTCGCCAAACAGACCGTTCCGCCTCATGTCGAGTATAGTTTAACTCCCCTCGGGAAACAGGCCGCTGATCAAGTCAAGGCGCTGGCCGATTGGATCGAGACCAGCATGCCGGAAATTAATGCGGCCAGGGAACGGCGGTGTACCGAATAGCTCGACCGGGAGATAGATATGGCGCTGGAGCTTCGACCGAATTGCGAATTCTGTGGCCGCGATCTGCCGCCGAACGCGACGGAAGCACGGATTTGCACCTATGAATGCACCTTTTGCGTGGAATGCGTAGAGACGCAGTTGCACAATGTCTGCCCCAACTATGGTGGCGGTTTCACCCCACGTCCCATCCGCCCGGCCACCGAATGGAGGCCAGGACTGTCCGTGGCGAAGCGGCCGCCATCCTTGCAGCGGCGTTCTCTTAGCTATGATCCAGACAGCCTTCAACTCTTCGAGCTAGAAGCAATCGATCATGCCGATCGGTCAATCCGCCTTCGAAGCGTATGGCGTGAAACCATATCTGGCTAACGACGTCGATGACACCAATGATAACAAGGCAGTTACAATTTTGACCTCCCTTGGAACTGTAGATTTTTGCTGATGCGCGGATCGGATAACGCGCCTCTCCACCGGAAACCTTCGCGCCGAAAATTTTTCAGGATATCGACGCCGTCCCATCAAATCGGGTATCGCAAGCAACTTCCTTGCAGTTACACACCGTGGTAGTTCGAAGGACAATTCAGGTGCCGGAGGCCGACAAACAGTACGTACAGAGGGTGGAGTCGCGATCAAGTCAAGGCCGTTTGAGCTGCGACGTGATGCACTGCCAGAAGAGAATAGCGTGCGACCGCAGCGCGCAGCTCCGCTTTACCCGTTTCCTCGATCTGCGGCTGCACCAGGGAGGCCACGACGTGGTCGCACCAGGATGGCTTGGTAATCGCCATGGGGCTGGGCGAACTGACCCGTCGCCGAGTTCCGGAAGTTCGTTTCAACTTGGGAGGCGTTAGCCGACGTCCGGTCCGTGCGGACCAACGACGGCAGGAAACGCCCCGGGTGCGAGGCTTTCGATCCTTGCCACGATCCCGTTGACAGCGGCCAGAACGCGAACGAGATAGTCGGGGCTGAACGGGGCGTAGAGATCCGACACGTCGTCGAACCTCGCATGGCCGAGGAACATCTCTAGTTCGCCCCAAGCCTCCTGAGGCAGCGCCGCCCTGACGATGTTCGCCACAGACCGCCTGATGAGCTTCATGCCGCTTTGGCCGGCACTGGGCAGATCCAGCGCGGTCGCCATGCTTTCCCAGGCCGATTTGACCGACTGCCCGCTGACCAGCATCCCCGACGTCCCATCCAGAATGGCGTGCATGGATCGTCCGACCGGAACCACGGCACGATACTTTCGGGTCTGGCGTCGTCCTACAGGATTCAAGTTGAGCACACCGCGTTCGCTGTTCCATTGGCCTCGTTCCGGTGCGGTCGAGACGTCGTGCGCGGCGTCGGGGCGCGCCATGGTCGTCACGCTGATCCTGAGGAACGCGAGCAGCCCGCTGCGCTCGCGCTTCCGTCGTTCGACTTCCTTGTCGGAGCGAGCTTCCGGCTGAAGGCAATAACGGAACATCGCCGCCAACTGCGTGACATCTGCTCTGAACTGCGGTGTGCGGTTCACGTCCTTAGGCTGCATCGATCGGAACCGCGCTTTGATGCCGCCGCATTCGTTTATCGCCGCTGCGAGTTGCAGGACGCTGTTTTCGACGGTCGAAAGCGCCCGAGCGCGAGTCTTTCCAGTCGGAGAAACGATGGGGCGGGCCGCAAGCCATTTGCGGAAGCGTTCGACCCATGCCGCATCGATCCGGTCACACTTGATCGTCGCCAGATCCTTGTCGACCAGATAGAGCAGGACATGTTGAAGTCTGGCTCTAATGGCGTCGATGGATGGCTTGTCCGCCGACAAGGTCAGATAATCGGCAATCGCCGCACTGACGTATACCCCGTCAGCGGCCCTGGGTTGACCGCACGTTGGACAGAAAGCGTCGCCCCGCGTCCGTTCTAGGTAGAGGCGATCGAGCGCAGCACGTGCGGCTGCGACATCCTCTGTGCGCGCACTAGCGCTTCGCTCGCGCTTTCGCTCCTCGTCGTACCAGACGATTTCGAACGCTTCTCGGTCCGCTCGACGGTAGAGCTTGTAGCCGCCGCGCTGGTAGACCGGCTTGGCACGCTTCGTTGCAGGCATTGCTTCCTCTGATGATCAGCGACTGCCCCACGGAAGGCGTCGTAGGCGCCCGACTCGACGAGCAGGTTCAAGTCGTCGGCGCTGAGCTGAATGCCCCGCCCGGTTTCCAGTTTGCGCGATAGCCGACGATCGAGATCAGCGAGTCCCGGCATGTCGGCAAATTCCCTGAGACTGAGGCCGTTCACTTTCCATAACGGCATCGTTATGGCTGTTATGCTGGATAATTGCAATACCATAACGAACCGGTTATCGTGGGGGATGATTTCCATCCGAAAGATCGAGGCGGTGATCGCCGGAATGTACGGTCTCGAGCCGACTAAGGTGGTTCGGGCCAGGCTGCAGCACCTAAACGTTCGGGACTTTCCTCCCGGACTGCGGGTTGGAAAGGCCAAACGTGCTGAATACGGCGTGGCTGAACTCTACGCCTATGCTCTCTGGTTCGCCTTGGCGGAGGCCTTCGTTCCCGGGGCGGTGGCTGTCGAAATCGTCCGCGATGCCTGGCCTGAACTGGTCAGGGCGTTGCTCGCGTCGGCGGAGCCAACGGCGGTGGAAAGTCATCCCGCCACCAACTTCGTCTGCCTCGTTCCCGAGGCTCTGGCCGCGACCGGCCCCACGACAAATGCCCGTGCTGCCGCCGCCGATGCCTGGGATATTCGGATCGTCAACGGAACCGACCTCGCTCCGCTGGTTTCAGGTGCGGTCGGGGGTGCGTGGTTCCTGGACGTAAGCGGGCTTCTTGACCGAATGATCAATTGGCTTGGCGCCGGACCGATGCCGGTCGCTGCTGACATCGTGCGTTCCGAGATAGGTGGCCTGCTACTGCTCGATGGGTGGATACCCGGGCCGTCAAAAGCCGAAAGCCCGGAAGCTTCGCCGTCAATCCGGCATGCCGAGGCGCGGGTTAGAGGCGACCGTCTGTTCGAGGCAGACTATTACTTCGCTCGCGCGATAGCCATCCTGGACGATCTTGGTTCAAGCCATGCGACCTCGCCGCTCAGTGCGCGCGCGATGCGATACCTGCGCTACCTCGAGGATCCTGCGCCGCGCGAACGGTGGAAGGCTTGGCCGCGCGTGACGGGATCGGAGATACCGTTTTGGTGGGCGTTCGCAGCCTTGGTGCAAGCTCATCACCCGGACGCCGTTCCGCACCTTTCCGGTACCCTTATCGCGATTGCGACCAATGCTCTCGGAGATGTGGGTGACACCGCTGCACAAATTTCGCTCCTGCGAAGCGATGCGGAACGTTACCGGGAAATGGAACTGCACGAGGCCTGATGGCGATGGTCACGGGCTCCGATCACCAGACGCACCAAGTGCCTTCCGGCATCACCTATCGGGCTTTCGTTGGCGTAACCAACGGGAGACGGGAAAACGATTTTATCTTGATCGGCAAGCCCGGGCAGGTCTGTCGAGACGCACGATCCGCTTCATCGGGTCGGCTGCTTAATCATAACTTCAGTACGCAGCCGAGCGTCACAGAAGTGCTGACGGACGCAGTCAACCAAGGCGGAATGGCCGAGGCCTGCAATCCGCGTGTCGAACGCCGCGAAGGTTCGAGGTAACTGTCAGGTGGAACCGACGGAGCACCGCATTTCGGACGATCGACTTGAAGACGGAAGGGGAGGGGAAAACCTTCGGAAGTCGTCGTCGAGCGCCAAACGTCCGTATCAGCGCGATCCTGTTAGGAACATCATGATCAACGCATTTGATCATTACGTCATGAACCACATGATCGTCACGCTCAGCCGTGAGATGACGCCGTGCGGCGCGAGGCCGAACGCGACAGCGGAAGCGGACACCGTATTCATCGACGGCGCGGAGCCAACGGAGGCGGATAGGGCTTCTCTCGCGCGTTTCGGGCTCGACAAGAACTACAAGGTAGTTTTCTCTTCATTCGATCTCGACGACCCATACGCCGGTCCGATCGGGTTTCACGTCGTCGTCACGGACGGGCTGACGCAAGTTACCACGCTGCGAGATGGACGACTTTGGAAACGTGGTCATCGCAGCCCCACCTTTCTCGTGTTTTCGGAGATCAGGGCGTGGTGAAACTCGATTCGAAGGGGCAGTTGGTGGTTCGGGACACGTGCGGACGATTTCACGATCACGGATATGACCTTGCGCTCTCTGCCGTACGCTCCGGTGCGGACAAACATCCTGGAACCCTTCCCATAGTTTCCATGATCGGCAGCACGCTCGGGATCCTCGACACCGAAAAGACGTCCTTCGCTCATGGCGTAGCCGAATGACGTCGGGCCGGCGGCTGACAGCTGTCGGGTTCATTCCGTGGGGGACGGACCGGATTGGTCCGTCGCGAGATTTCCTTCGCTCCCGGATGTGGTAGGGGCGGGGCAAGCGGCGATTCCCCGACCGCGATGGGTACGTTGTGGCTGACAAGTTCGAAGATCTGCGTACCTACATCGCAATCGTCGAGGCCGGTGGGGTCAACTCGGCTGCGGTGAAACTCGAGATCGCCAAAAGCGCGGCGAGCCGCCGACTGTCCGATCTGGAGGAACGGCTCGGGGTCACTCTGATCCAGCGCACCACCAGAAGCTTCGAACTGACGGAAGCCGGTCGTACGTTCTACAACGAGGCCCGTCGAATCCTAGACGACATCGCTTCCGTCGAGGAGAGACTGCGCGTCGGCGGCGTCGGCGACTCGGGGCAACTGGTCGTCGTGGCTGATCGGGGACTGAGTCGGCTTCTGATGCCTGCTATCGCCGCCTTCCGCGGAAAGCATCCCGGCACGGGCGTCTGCCTGCGGTCGGATGTCGCCAAAGCCGGCGCCGACAGCCTCATCGTGACCACTGCTCGACTTGATACGATGCGCTCAGGTCGAGGAATAGGCGAATTTCGTTCAGTCCTCTTCGCCTCGCCGACTTATCTCGCACGATCGGCTCCACTTCGGAGTCCGGCGGACCTTGCAGAGCATGACGGCGTCCTGGTCGCCGCAGCTGGCTCGTCGCACTGGATTTTCGGCTCCGGCACCGAAATTTTGCCAAGGCCAGCCGTGACCGTGGCGGACGACGAGGCAGCGCTGGCCGCCGCGATTGCGGGCCTCGGTCTGGCGCGCCTTCCCGAATTTCTCGCACAATCGGCTGTTCGCGCAAGGGATCTCGTCGGTTGTCTCGCCGACCACCACGTCAAGACTCTCGTGAGTGCCTACAAGCCGAGTCGCCCCTCCGGCGGTGTCGATGGGCTGCTGGACCATCTGGGAGCTTCGCTGATACGAAGCTGAATCAGTCCGGGTTTCCCGCCGACCGGGATGCTCAGGGTCGGCAGCTACAGCGAGGCAACTCTCGGATGCGAGGTCGCGAACCCACACGATATTATCGCCTGAAGGTTGCCAGCATGCCTCTCAACTGCCCGTCGAGTCTCACGCGGGCGCCACGTAGATGGTCCAACAGACCGGCCGCCTCGTCCTGTTCGAGCCTAATCGCGTCACGATGAATTTCGGCGCCGCGGAACGTCAGTAGATCGAGGGCGATGGTCCAACGACCGAGCTCGTCGACCGTCACCGTGCTCGATCCGTGACAGAGGAACGACCGAAATCGGTGAAGATCGGTGAAATCTTCGAGCGCCTTGGCGACTCTGACTCCCTCCCGTGACAGTGGACCGCCGCGATCGACCACGGTCCTCAGCGCGGTGAACCGCTGTCCCATCAGATGAGGGAGCAAGCTCCGCGAGCCTTCCGTCGCCACCTTCGCCAGATGGACGAGCGCCTCGCTGACGATCGTCTCCGACAAAGCGAACTCGCTGATGAAGCGGCCACGCCAAAGATCGGCCGCGTCATATGCCGTCTGAATTGCACAGCCGTTAGACTGGATGGAAGTGCCGTTCCCCTTCATAGTCTCTACGTAAGCGCGGGCGCGTTACGAATGCCTTAGCTACGGCTTCATCGCGGTCCTCGCTTCACGTGGACGGCCGCCGACCAGTGGTCGTCTGATAGTCGCGATGCGCAAGCGACGCGCCGAGATTACCAGGTTTGCTGACGATCGCTCTTCATGCCGATCGCTTCTGGCCGTTGGCCATGGCGGCGCTGCAGACGATGGCGGTCGCGGCCCATTTGGCGAAGGCACTCGAAATGCGCTTCGGAGCCGGGGCGTATCGACAGGCTCTCGTGTTCTGGAGCTACGCCACCCTTCCGCTGCTCGCCCTCGCCGTCTGGCGTCACGGGCGAAGCTTGGCCCGGGGAGGAAAAGACCGTGATTGGAGTAGGTATCGTGAACACTCAGACGAAGGAGCTTCAGGGCCACCCTGATGCCGACGTTCGAGTCGTGACGTACCGCGATCTGGCGATACTCATCTACAAGGAGAGACGGGACCGCGATCTAGAGTTGCCGGAGGCTCGTGATTTCCGGAGCGAACCCGCGTGGGATATGTTGCTCGATCTGTTCATCGCCACGGAGGAGGGACGGGTGGTCAATGTCACGAGCGCTTGCATCGGAGCCTGCGTGCCATCGACGCCGGGGCTGCGCTGGATCGCGCAGCTTTCGAAGGCCCGACCGATATGGCGCGGTGTCGATCCGTTCGACGCGCGGAAGGGCACGTTGGGGCTGACGAAGAAAGCAATCGCCAGCATGAGGCGCTACCTGGATCGTGTCGGGGCGGCCCAAGGCTATCGTCGTATCAACGGGTCTTTTGACCGGTCGGCAATATGGTGCGGGGTGCCGGAAGTAGGCGCCCCCGAGTCCGTATCGCTTGGGCAGGCGGGGCTCCAAGAGTACGGTGTACTCGAAGCGAACGCTCCAGAGATGAGTTTCAACAGCTCTGTCGACGGCGAGGCAAAATTGCAGTCGCCTCACCCGGCACGGCACGGCACGCGCTTCTTGACGAAGCACGGATCAGGTCATGAAGATTCACCATGCGCTGCTGAATTATGCGCGTTTGCCTCTTTCGCCGCTGCGACTGAATGTCGTTGGTCAGAGGAGGCTGGCAGAGCACCTAGTTGGGATCGCCCGATGTGCCGCGAGGTGTCGGCGCGCTGCGGCCTCGTTTCTGAGCATGTCGATCGAAACCTCGTGGTCCCACCTTCGGGAGGGGCTTCGAGATCGAACCAGGCCCAGCAACCGGGTGTGATACGTTGGAGTTATCAAGTGCCGCTGACCTTCCACGACGCGATTATTCCATCCAATCTTCAGATACTTCGAGCCGTGAAGACACTCGTCGACAAGGCCGCCGCCTTTGGTGAGGAGAACGGCATCGCGGAGGTGGACGTCATCGACACCCGGCTTGTCGCCGACATGCTGCCGTTCGGTTATCAGGTCCTGTCCTGCGCTGATAATTCGGCAGGTGCGATACGCGGGGTCGAGGCCGGGGTGTTCGCTCCCAAGATCACAACCTGGCCCACGACTTACGCCGGTCTGCACCGCGTCATCGACGCTGCGATCGCGGACCTAGAAGCGGTCGATGCAGAAGCGTTCGATGCGCTGGTCGACGTCGAGACGTGGTTCGTCGCAGGCGAGACGAGAATCCCGTTCACCGGTGCCAGTTTTCTCTTTTCATTCGCTCAACCCAACTTCTATTTCCATGCCGCCACTGCTTACGACATCCTGCGCGCGCAGGGCGCGACCGTCGGGAAGTCGGATTTCATGGGTGTGATGCGGTCGCGGCGTTGAGCACAGGTTGCCGCTTCGGTGCGATGTGTTCGGGCGAGTTCCTTCGCTCAGCCTCTTGATGCTGCGATTGGAGTATCCGCATCGTTCGGCTCACCGCCGCGACGGACACCGTGGTTCTGAGGCACAGAGCCATCCGGTGGTGCAGCACCTCCTGGCTCAGCAGAACATCTCCGTGGCCCAGCGCGTGAAGCGGTCGACGTTGGAACTCGAAAGCTGAGGCGGATGGACGACGTGATAGCCCGCCCCCGATGCGATCCGCACCGAGAACGGCTCGACGAGGCGGCCCTTCTCGATGTCCTCCCTGACCACCGCGCTCCGCCCCATCGCCACGCCCACGCCGTCGATTGCGAGCTGATAGGACGGATACAGCAGATCGCACGTGATCTCGCGGTCGAAGGTGAGATCTGCCACGCCTGCGCGTCTGAGCCAGAACGGCCAATCATCCCGCAGGATGAGCGGCGACGCGGTCCGGATGACGGTCTGCTTCGCCAAGTCGGCAGGCGTGGAGATCGGCGTGGATCCGTCGAGCAGCGACGGACTGCATACCGGGAAAAGTTCGTCCGTCGTGATGCGGGTGGTAACGAAACCGGACCAGTCGCTCTCGCTGCCGTACAGTATCGACACGTCGCAATCGGAGAATTCCGGATCCGGCGCGGCGGGCAGAATCTTCAGCCGAAGCACGATGTCCGGATGTTCGGAAATGAAGTCCTTTACGTGCGGGATGAGACACTTGACGGCGAAGGTCCCGAGCGAACCGACGGTCAGTATCTCGTCCTGACCCTGCCGCATCACACGATCCGTAGCACCTCGAAGTTCAGTGATGATCGCACGCGCAACGTTGTAGTAAGCCGTTCCCGCCTCGAGCAGCTGGATATCGTTCCCAAGACGATCGAAGAGTTTGAGTCCGATGAGATCCTCGAGCTTCCGGATCTGATGGCTGACCGCGCTCTGCGTCAGGTTAAGCTCGATCGCCGCTCGCGTGAAACTTCGATGTCGTGCCGCAGCTTCGAAGGCGCGCAGGCCGGTGATGGAGGGAAACACGTTCTGCATCGTCATTCCTTCGAACATTTTTCCGGAATGGGCAAACGGCCCGCTGCGACGCTGGACGATCTAAGAAGGCGCCCGCCGTGATCCGTGCCCCTCGCCCCCCAGTTGCGTCGAAAACAACGAACACCCTGAAGAAAGGTCAATACCCATGAGAACGTCAGGATCATCGATCGAGCCGATCGTCGCGCCGTCCGCCCCCCCAGCCGGAGGTCATTACTCACAGGCGGTGAAGCACGCCGGCCTCATCTACGTCTCCGGGCAGCTGCCCGTTTCACTGGACGGATCAGTGGGGCCATCGGCGACGTTCGAGGAGCAGGCCGGCCAGGCGATCACCAACCTTCTCGCCGTCGTGGAAGCCGCTGGCAGCGACCCGTCACGATTGCTGAAGGTCACCGTCTACGTGGTCGGCATCGAGAACTGGCCTGTCTTCAACGCGATCTACGCACGCCGGCTCGGCGACGTTCGACCGGCGCGCGCCATCGTTCCGGTTCCGGAACTGCATCACGGTTATCTCGTCGAGATCGACGCCATCGCCGCGGCTTAGGCTGCACACCGAGCGGGTAGGCGCCATTCGCACCGTCTTCGCGAAAATCCGTCATGCACGGACGAATTCAATTCGCTTTCGCGGGGACGGGGCGGGCTGGCAAACGAAACTCCAATCGTACGACGATCAAGTCGGCTTGGAGAGTTAGATGTCCCCGGGTAAATTCGCCGTCACGCCGGACGGAACGCGACTGCACTACCGACTGCGCGGTACCGGGCCGATCCGCTTCGCCCTGACGCATTCCCTTGCCATGACGGAATCGTTCTGGAAGCCAGTGGCCGACGCGCTCGGCGAGCGCGCGAGCATCCTGACGTGGGACTGCCGCGGCCACGGAGCCTCCGACAAGCCGGAAGGACCTTACACGGTCGAGCTCTTCGCCGACGATCTGGCGGTGCTTTTCGACGTCGTGGGTTGGAGCGATGCGATCTGCGCCGGAGCGTCGATGGGCGGGACCGTCACCCTCGCGTTCGCCGGTCGTCACCCGGAGCGGGTCTCCGCCGTCGGTCTCGTCGACACCACCGCCAGATACGGGGCGGAGGCGCCAGCAGCGTGGGAGGAAAGGGCGGCGAAGGCGAGAGCTGACGGTCTCGCTTCGCTAACGGCGTTTCAGCAGACACGCTGGTTCAGCGACGCCTTCCGAGCCGCTCGACCCGAGATGGTGCAGCGCTGCGTCGAAACGTTCTGCGCTAACGACGTCGATGCGTACGTAGAAACATGCCGCATGCTGGGACGGGCGGACATGCGGCAGACCCTACGTTCGATCACAGTGCCGACGACGATCCTCGTCGGAGAGGAGGACTACGCCACCCCGCCCGCAATGGCGCTCGAGATGCACGAAGGCATCGGCGGATCCACGCTGGAGGTGATCCCTTCCGCACGTCATCTGACGCCGCTCGAATGTCCCGATCTCGTCGCGGATCGGCTGCTGCGGCTCGCTGCCGGGGAGGTCGCATGAAGCTCACCGGTCAGTTCAGGATCCCGGCCCCGCGGCCTGCCGTGTTCGCGAAGCTCAATGATCCGCACTTCTTCGCCTCGTGTCTGGAAGGCGTGAGCGATCTGGAGGAGATCGACGCGGACCACTATTCGGCGACGCTCGAAACGAAGATCGCCTACATCAACTTCCGTTTCGACATCGCCGTCGAGCTCGTGGAGCGGACGCCCGAGCGTGTCGTGGTCGCGCTTGAGGGAACCCCTCGGGGCATGGTCGGGCGGCTGTCCACCAACGCCGTGGCGAACCTCGTCGACGCAGAGGGCGGATCCGAGACCGACATCCTCTACGAGATGGAACTCGCGATGACCGGCCGCCTCGGGAGCCTGGGCCAGCCGGTGATGAAGTCCAAGGCAAAGGACATGGAGCGCGGCTTCGTCCGGAAGGCAACGGCGGCCTTCGCGCCGCCCGAGGCGGCGGGCACAGGTCTGGCCGTCGGCACCGGCCCCGCCCGGGCGGCGGCTGGCCGGCCAGGCGATGCGGGTCCTGGACGCGTCAAGCTCTGGTTCGCGGGAGCCGCCCAGAACGTCGCCGATCGGCTGCGCGGCGACCGGGGAGATGCACCCGGCATCGTGGCGGGGGCGTCCCTGGTCGCCAACGGTACCACAGCTTCCGTCAACTCCCGGGGGGCGGCCGTGCGCACGCGTCTCGACTTCGAGATGCTGCTGCCATCCACTGTCGCCGAAGCGATCGAGATGCTGGACACCGAGGACCCTGCCGTCCGGGCTGTGTCGGGCGGCACGGCCTTGATGCTCATGATCAAGGCCGGGGTTTTCAGGCCGACGCGCCTCGTGGATCTGTCACGACTGGGCGAGGGCGTGGCGGGCATCGCGGGTTCGGGCCCCGGAGGTCTCCGCATCGGCGGCTTGGTGCGATTGTCCGACATCGGTCGCAGTGCCGAGGTCCGGATGACGGCGCCGGTCATCACCTGCACGATGCCGCGAATTTCGAACGTACGCGTGAGGAACGCGTCCAGGCTCGGTGGCTGCCTCGCGCACGGAGATCCTCACATGGATCTTCCTCCGATCCTCGCCAGCCTGCGTGCCGAGGTGGAGATCGACGGTCCCTCTGGCCGGCGCCTGCTCAAGGCCGAGGATCTGTACATCGGCTACTATCAGACGGTGCTCCAACGTGGGGAGATCATAGTTGCGACCCGCTTGCCTTCACAAATCGGTTGGCGATCGGCATATCGCAAGACGACCGTGCGGACCTATGACGACTGGCCTGCGCTGGGCGTCGCGGTCTCTCTCCAGACCGACGCCATCCACGTGCGCGATGCGCGCGTAGTTGTGTCCGCCGCGACGGAGAAGGTGACCAGGCTGAGGGGGGTGGAGGACATGATCCGAGGCGCCGATTTGACAGAGCGTCTCGCCGCCGAAGCCGGTGACTACGCCGCGGATGCGGTCGAGACGGTCGACGATGTGCAGGGTTCGGCTGCGTACAAGCGCGAGCTCGTAAGGGTCGAAGTCCGCCGGGCGCTCTGCGCGGCGCTTCTCGAGGAGGCAGTTCGATGAACGGAACCGATCAGCGGTCGTCAGCCGGGCAGGCCGGGGCAGGTCAGGTCGGCAGTTCGCCGCCGCGACTCGAGGCGAGACGCAAGGTCACCGGCAGGGCAAGCTACGTCCACAACGCCTCCGCTCCGCGGATGCTGCATGCCAAGGTGTTCCGCAGCACCGTGCCGCACGGCCGCATCCTTTCCATCGATGTCGCCGCAGCGCTCGCGATGCCCGGCGTGCATTGGGTACTGACGGGAGCCGACATCCAGCAGATCGTGCCCAACCCGTACTACGGACCGGCCTTCCACGATCAACCGGTGCTCGCGTTGGACAAGGTTCGTTATGTCGGAGAGCCGGTCGCGGTTGTGCTGGCCGACGATCCGTACCTCGCCGCCGACGCCGTCGATGCGATCGTCGCCGAGTACGAGCCGCTGGAGGCGGTGTACGACGAAGTCGAGGCCATGACGTCGTCTGTGGTCGTGCACGATGTCCTGAAGCCCGCCGGAACGTTCCCGGATCTCAAGCATCTGCACGGCAAGCGCGATACGAATATCGCCCTCGACTATCGCCTCCGCCGCGGTGACGTCGACGCGGCGTTCGCGGCGGCCGACCAGATCTTCGAGAACGAATTCCGCTCGCAACCGGTGCTTCACGTGCCTCTCGAGCCGATGGTCTCGATGGCTGTACCGGAGGACGACCGGATGATCATTCACACGGCGTCCCAGAGTCCGTCGTTCGTCCGCCTGGAGATCGCCCGTCTGCTTGGTTGGGCGGAGAACCGCGTACAGGTCAAGGTGGCCCATCTCGGTGGCGGCTTCGGGGCAAAGCTCTACATCAAGTTGGAGGCGCTGGTCGCGTGTGCCGCGTTGATCGCGCGCGCGCCCGTCAAGCTCTCGCTGACAATGGAGGAGCAGTTCTACACCATTACGAAGCACGCGACGACGTTCAGGATCAGGACAGCGATCGACAAGGAAGGACGCATCACGGGTCGTCGTTGCGAGATCTACTGGAACGGTGGCGCATATGCCGACATCGGGCCGCGCGTTACGCAGAAGTCGGGATTCACGGCGCCGGGTCCATACGACATCGACAACGTCGAGGTCGCCTCCTACGCCCTGTACACCAATCGTCCTCCCGCGGGCGCACTGAGGGGGTTCGGCATTCCTCAGCTCGTCTGGGCCTACGAATGCCAAGCCGACATCATCGCTCGGGCGATCGGGCAGGATCCCGTAGAATTCCGCCGGCGCAACCTGCTGCGCAACGGCAGACCCCATGCAACGGGAACCGTCATGCAGGACGCCGCGATCATGGAGTCGCTGGAGCACGTCGCCGATCGCATCGGCTGGGGCACGCCGCTGGACCACGGAACGGGGCCGCTGCGTCGCGGTCGCGGCGTCGCCGTCGGCTTCAAGGCGTCCATTTCGCCAACGACCTCGGTGGCCATGGTGACCATCGCCGCGGACGGAAGCGTCTCCTTGTCAATCTCCACCGTCGACATGGGGCAGGGGTCCGACACCGCGATGGCGCAGATCGTCGCCGAGGTGCTCGATATAGAAACCACCACCATCAACGTCGTGCGTCCGGACACCGACGTCACTCCATACGACATGGCCACGCTCGGGTCGCGTTCGACATATCACAGCGGCAACGCGGTGAAGGCTGCGGCGGAGCATGCACGGGACCAACTTGCGCGGATGGCCGCCGAAGCCGGAGTGGGCCACGACGGTTGCATCGTTCCTGCGGCGGTCTTCAAGGCCAAGTTCGGAATGCAGGCCGGCACGATCATTGGCGTCGGAACCTTCACCCCGAAATATGCGCCGCAGGACGAGAACGGTCAGTCGCCGAACGTGACGCCCTACTGGATGGTCGGCGCGACTGCCGTGGAGATCGAGGTCGACGTCGAAACTGGCCACATCCGCATCCTGCGCATGGTCAACGCAGTGGACTGCGGCGCGCCGCTGAATCCACGGATCGTCGAAACGCAGATTTCGGGCGCGGCGATCATGCAATTGGGCTTCACGTTGTCAGAGAAGATGGAGTTCCAGTCGGGGCAGGTCACCAATGCCTCCTTTGCTGACTACAAGATTCCCGGCATTCACGACATCCCGGATAGCATGGAGAACGTGATACTGGAGGGGCAGCAGACCGGCGGTCCCTTCGGCGCCAAGGGCGTCGGGGAGAGTTCCACGTTCGGCGTCTCGCCGTCGATCGCCAATGCCCTGGAGGACGCAGTCGGCATTCGGCTGACCGATCTTCCTCTCACGCCCGAAAAGGTCCTGCGGGCGATCCGCGCGGCCGCCGGCACCCCTCTCGAGGACTGATACCGTATGGCCAAGGACATCTCCTTCACGCTGAATTCGCGTCCGGTCAGCATCAGCGTGGGATCCCACGAAAACGCAGTCGACGTGATGCGACGCTTCGATCTTTTCGGCGCGCGGGAGAGCTGCGGGCAGGGTCTATGCGGCTGCTGCACCATCAACGTCGATGGCCGGCCACTCTCAGGATGTCTAACCATGGCGCTTCGGCTCGACGGTACCACCGTTGATACGGTCGAATCGCTCGACGCCAGTGGCGAACTGGATCCAGTGCAGCAGGCCTTCATCGACGCTGGCGCCTTCCAGTGCGGCTTCTGTACCCCAGGCTTCGTCATGATGACCAAACAGCTGCTGATCGAGAACGTCGACCCCAGTGACGACGAGATTCGCAACTACCTGTCGGGCAACCTATGCCGCTGCGCCGCCTACCCGGAGATAATTCAGGCTGTTCGCAGTGCTGCGCGTCGGATCGCTCGGCCGACGGGCTGACCCCGACGGTACCCTCCTCGATATGGTGAAAAATCATGAGCGGTTCGCTCTCTCATCTCCGCGTCCTTGACCTCTCCCGCATTCTGGCGGGACCATGGTGTGCGCAGTTGCTCGGTGACCTCGGTGCCGAAATCATCAAAGTCGAACGACCAGGCGAGGGCGACGACACTCGGGGATGGGGCCCCCCGTTCCTGACCAGCGCCGAGGGCGACGACGCGGACGCCGCGTATTTCCTCTGCGCAAACCGCAACAAGAAGTCGGTGACCATCGATTTCACCCGCCCCGAGGGGCAGGAACTTGTGCGTCGTCTGGTCGGGGAATGCGACGTCCTGGTGGAGAACTTCAAAGTCGGCGGACTCAAGAGGTATGGCCTCGACTACGCTTCCCTCAAAGCGGTGAATCCGGGGCTGATCTACTGCTCGATCACCGGCTTCGGTCAGGACGGCCCCTACGCGGCGCGTGCCGGCTACGACTTTCTGATTCAAGCGATGGGCGGACTGATGAGCATCACCGGGCGCAGGGAGGGCGAGCCTGGGGCAGGTCCGCAGAAGGTCGGTGTCGCCCTCACCGACATCCTCACCGGCCTCTACGGCGGTGTAGGCATCCTGGCCGCGCTGGCGCACCGGGACCGGACCGGCGAGGGGCAGCACATCGATCTCGCGCTGCTCGACGTGCATGTGGCCTGCCTCGCCAATCAGGCGATGAACTTCCTCGTCAGTGGCGAGGCGCCCGCCGCTTTGGGAAACGCCCACCCGAACATCGTGCCCTATCAGGACTTCCCGACCTATGATGGCCACATGGTGATCGCCGTCGGCAACGACGCGCAATTCCGCCGTCTCTGCGTGGTCCTCGGGCGTCCGACGCTTGCGGACGATGATCGCTACGCCACCAATCGCGCACGCGTCGACAACCGCGAAACGCTGATACCGGAACTCTTCGAGCTCACTTGCTCCGCGACCACGTCCGAATGGGTGCGGCGCCTTGAGACCGAGGGAGTTCCCTGCGGTCCCATCAACGACCTTGAGGGCGTCTTTGACGATCCGCAGGTCAAGGCTCGTGGTCTGCGGCTGGACATGCCCCACACCCATGCCGGTACTGCGCCAGGCGTCGCGAACCCGCTGAGAATGTCCGCGACACCGGTCGAGTACCGCACGGCGCCGCCGATCCTCAGCGGCGACACCGAGGTCGTTCTCAACGACCTGCTCGGGTTGGAACCAGCCGAGATCGCTGCGCTCCGCTCGCGAGGAATAGTCTGAATCGACCCTAGCAATCCGCACTGCGCGTTCGACGTGCGGAGGCGTCATGAGTTAGGTCGCAGGTACGGCCCGGCCACTGACTAAAAGTCAGCTTAAATTCCCGACAGGACGACACCAACGTCGTCCGCGGCCACACTCAATGGAGAGAATGCTATGCCGAGGCTCATCGTCGTCAAGCGCGACGGAACCGAGCAGGAGATCGATGCCGTCGAAGGGCTCTCCGTCATGGAGGCCATTCGCGACGCGGGTATCGACGAAATGCTTGCGCTCTGCGGCGGCTGCTGCAGCTGCGCGACATGCCACGTCCACGTGGATCAAGCTCACGCGGGTCTTCTGCCGAGCATGGGTCCGGATGAGGATGATCTGCTGGATGCTAGCAGTACGCGCGATGCGCACTCGCGACTTTGCTGCCAGATCACGGTCGGGCCGAACCTCGACGGTCTCAGGGTCAGCATCGCTGCCGAAGACTGAGCTGTGTTGACGTTCCCAAAATCTCGATCGTGCTCGTGGTCTTCGGCGACAAGTAACACGAGCCGCGCCCTCCAGCCCGACGCGAGCTGACGACGCGCTGCCACTTTCGAACCACGAGCTGGAGGTAGGTGCGCTCGAACGTCTATCGATACAGCCTGCGTCGCCTTCCGGCGCTCGCAGGCCGTAACGACGTCAAGGTGCTAGAATTTGTATCCGAGCGAGACGCCGTACTCTCGCGGATCGGCGTATGCGGCCGACGTGTTGCCACTCGTCTGCGAACCCGCGAGAAGAAGCGTACGCCGATCGGTGAGGTTGCGCCCGTAGACTCCGACGCTCACCCCGGAGAGCGCGGTCCATTTCAAGGATGCTCCAAGCTTCGCGTATCTGGTCTGCCGCAGAACGTTGTCCGTCTCGAAGAAGTAGCCGCTGTTGTAGTACATGTTGCCCGAGGCGGCGAGCTTTCCTGTTCCGACGTCGCGGGTATAGCTGGCCGTGAGGCTACCGCTGAACTTGGCCGCGAACGGGACCTGATTTCCCGCGCAGCTGCCGATCGAAAGCGGCACGCCACCTGCGGGTGAGGACAACGGACATTGTGGAAAATTCTGAAATCTCGTGTCGATCCAGTTCAGTCCGCCTGTGACGCTGAATTCCGGTGACAGTACGGCCGTAAAGTCCGCGTCGACACCGTAGATCCGAGCCTGCGCACCGTTGAACACGATGAGGGAAGCAAGACCGAGCCTTTGAACCTGGATGTCCTTGTAGTCGTAATAGAACGAAGAGACGTTCACTCGGAGGCGTCGGTCGAGCAAATCAGTCTTGATGCCCACCTCGTAGGCGTAGAGGTTCTCGGGTCCGTAGCCGGGTTCACCAGGAGCGCCGGTGTTATATCCACCGCTCTTGAAGCCCGTGTTGAACGATGCGTAAGCCAGGACCTCGTCTGAGAATCGGTGATCGAGGCTGATCCGGTAGGTGAACTTCCGCGCCGTCTGACTGCGGTCCGGGAAGGACGCGGGGATAACGATGTTCGCAGCCGGAATGGTGATGGTCTGCGTGGCATCGTACGTGGTTCGCCGCTCGGTCGTGTAGCGTCCGCCGAGCGTCAGGTTCGTGTCTGGAACGATCTCGTACGTCGCCTGCCCGTAGCCCGCGAACGATCGACCCTTCTGTCGTTCGTTCGAGGAGATGTCCGCGCCGACCGGAGCGAAAAGCGAAAGGTCGACATCGAGCGGCGAGTACTGACTGCCGAGATAGAAGTAGTAGAGGCCCGCGGTGTAGCGGAGCCGCGACTTGCCGATTGAGCTGAATTGCAGTTCCTGGCTGAACTGCTTGTCCTTCTGCTGGAGTCGAAGCGCGACGAGCGAGCGATCAGTGAAGTCCAGATCGCGAACGAGGTCGAGGACGCCCCTTCGGTATGCGCTAGTGCTGACGATCCTGACGTTGCCCACGTCCTGCTGAATCTTCAGCGCACCCAACGCGCTCCATCCGATCTGGCGTGTTTCCCGGTCGGTATTGGCGTCGTAGCCGAGATCGGGAGCCACGAAACCGGGCACGAAGCCCGAGGTTTTCCCAGGATAGCCGACGAACCACCCGTTCGTGTCCTCGCCGTCCCAGTAGTTGCCGATCGCCGTGATCGTAGTCTCAGCGCCAGGCGTCCACACGATCTTGGACCGTGCGTTCACGTCGTGTCCCACGGCGCCTACGTCCTTGCCATCGAACAGGTTCTTTCCGATGCCGTCACGACGCCGACCCGAAACCGCGATGTCGGCCGCGAGATCCTTGGACAGTGGTCCTGAAAGGTACAGACTGCCCACCAAGGTGTTGAGGTTGCCGTAGCTGACGTTGGCGTTGCCCTTGAACGTGGAACCCGGCGTCGCGGTCGTGATCTGGATCAGTCCACCCGTGGCGTTGCGGCCGAAGAGCGTTCCCTGCGGCCCCTTGAGAACCTCGATGTTCTCGACGCTGTTCAGAGTCAGTTCGCCGGCTTGCGGCGCGGCCAGGTAGACGCCATCGATGTACAGTCCCACCGGAGATTCCAGGCCGGGAGCGTACCCCAGCGATCCCACGCCGCGGATGCTGTTCGCGACGAAGCCGCTGGCGTTGGTGGAGTTGAGCGAGGGGGCAGCGATCCGAAGGTCGATCGAACTTTGTACACCGACGGCCTGAAGCTGGCTGGTTCCGATGACCGTCACCGCGACCGGAACATCCTGCAGGCGTTCGCTGCGCCGTTGCGCCGTGACGATGATGTCGGCGACCTGACCGGTCGTGGTTGTCTTTGCGACAGCCTCGTCAGTCGGGGTCTGCGTCGCAGCGTCGATCTCGGATCGGCCCGCTTGCACCGCCTGTGCGCCTGCCGACGACGTATTCAGCACGATGGTCGCGGTTGCAGTAAGCAGCCACAGCTTGTTCGTCTTGTTCATTTCGTCCACCCTCTCCTTCGATCCGGCTTCTCGATCATCGCGTCGAGTAAACTCAGATCTGCCTCAGAACAGTCGTCAGGGCGCGACTAGGATCATCGGAAAGATGATCGATGTGTGATCGACTCGATTGGGATCGATCGACCGACCGCAGCTGACGAACTTCGCAGACAGTTTAATGCTGTCGGAAGAACTCAGTTGTGTACGCCCTTACTTCACTGCCTGAACGATGACCCTGGTCTGGAATCAGTACAATCGACGAATCCGACGATGCTCATGAAAAACGCTCATGATGAATGCTTCCGCGGACGGCGAGCTGGCGGAACCGCGATCGGGGACCAAATGAGGCCGGGTGTTCACGGAACCCAAGAGCGGCAACCGATGCCGGATCGGCCGTTGCGGTTGCGAGATGCATCATCGCGGTTTGGGATCTGGTCGCATAGACCCCTTTTTGTCAGCCGACCGGAACGGTATCGGCAAGATCACCTGTCCGAACCGGCATTGCCTTCCCCACCAATCCGTCGTTTCGCGTTCGATCTGCAGGATGACCCGGCCGCTTCCATCGCGCTGTGGTCATGGTCAAAAATTCGTCATGACGTGCTGAAACTCATTCGTTTGCAAGCATGTGCACCAATCCTAAACGTACCAGACAAGTTTTTTCCAAGTATGATCATTCAAGGCAGTGCACCGGATCGATCATAGGCTTTTCATGATGGCCAAATCTCGAGAAGGTCGTCAGCATCAAATGACCAAGAGCGACATCCATTCTAGATGTTTGGAGGAATGAAAACAGTTCTGGTCTCATCTTGAAGGGCGGGTCGCCGAGGTTGTCCCCTCGGGTGTCCAGAGGTCCTGCCGCTGCCGTTGCTGTGTGGATGCTGACGCTGGGTCCATCGTGAATACGTCCGTTGCGCCGCCCAGCGTCTCAGGGAGTTGCCGCGATGCGTCCGGCTCAGACGTCAGGTGAGGAAAGTGAAATCATGGACGTAGAAACACCGTCGCCGCGCGATGCCGAGGCCCCTTGGTATCAGGCCCTCGACCGGAAGCAGTGGAACACCCTGATCGCCTCCAATCTCGGCTGGTTGTTCGATGGGTTCGAGAACTACGCCCTCATCCTCACGGTCGCGCCGGCTCTCTACCAGCTGCTTCCGCAGACTGAGCAGGCGCAACTACCGTTCTACATAGGGGCGGTCCTTGCAATCAACCTGTTGGGATGGGCCGTCGGCGGCTTGCTCGGCGGCATCCTCGCGGACTATGTCGGCCGGAAGCGAATGATGATGTACGCCATCATCGGCTACTCAATCGCCACAGGTCTTTCAGCCTTCGCATTCTCCTGGTGGTCGTTCGCCGCCCTGCGCTTCGTCGTGGGGGTCACCGTGGGTTCCGAGTGGGCCACAGGCAGCTCCATGATGGCTGAACTCTGGCCCGATCGCGCTCGCGGCAGGGGAGCCGGTCTGATGCAGTGCGGATTGGGCTTCGGCTTCTTCCTTGCTTCGTTGGTCTGGTTGTTCATCGCCCCCCTGGGCACCGACGCGTGGCGCTACATGTACGTCCTCGGAGTCTTGCCGGCTCTGGTGACGCTTTGGATCCGGCGCGCAATCCCAGAGTCCGAACTGTGGAAGGCGGCGATGGCCCGCCGCGCCGAGGCGAAAGCCCGTGCCAGCGACGGGGACATCCTCACGAACGAAGAGGAGCAACTCACGAGGTTCACGCTCGTCGACCTCTTCACGGATCGGGTGGCGCGGCGTCTGACGATGCTCGCTCTGCTCATGTCTCTCGCGACGACGGTCGGCTTCTGGAGCATCTCCACATGGGTGCCACAATTCGTAGGTTCACTGGCCACCGCAGAGGGGCGTCAGGCCGCCCGCTGGGCAAGCTTCGCCGGCATGGCCTACACCGCGGGTTCGATCACGGGCTACATCGCCTTCGGATTCTTGGCTGACGCGTTTGGGCGCAAGCCGGTGACCTTCTTCTATTTCACGATCGCACTGGTGATGACGCCAGTCCTATTCTTTGCGACGAAGGATCTCGGCTGGCTGCTCGTGCTTGCCTTCTTCAATGCGATCTTCTCCAACGGCCAGTACACGTGGATGCCAGTCTGGCTTCCGGAGCTCTTTCCGACTCGTATGCGTGGTACCGCACTTGCGGTGATCTTCAATCTCCCACGCTTCCTGGCATTTGCCGGACCGTTGTTGGCGGGGACGCTCATCGTGACCTTCGGCGGCTTCGAATGGGCTGCGATGGCGCTTTCATCCGTTTACTTGGTCGGGATGGTCGTAACGCCGTTCCTGCCCGAGACGCTCGGCAAGCGGCTGCCACTGTGAAGTCGCATACGGTGCGACGGTGACGAAGTTCCTTGTCCATGCGACTGCGGCGATCGTCGCTTCGTCCGTCCCCACGATTTCACTTCGCACCGCGCGCTCCGAACGTGATCATCAACGACCTGGTCTTTTGGCTGGACGGCGAGCCGTCAGAGCCTGCGATCGAACAGGCCGAGCGCACGAAGCCAAGGCTCCATCAGTTCGGGCCAGCGGGCGAGGGCGGTATCGGAGCCGCCAAGGCCGGTACCATGCCGGCCGACCGCGAAGATATGCAGTTCGACCGGCACGTGGCGCGACTGCAGGGCGTCGTAGAACCGCGTGATCCCGCCGGCGTCGACGACCGGGTCGCTGCTCGTGTGATAGAGGAAGACGGGTGGCATGGCGGCCGTCACGGACCGCGTCGGCATGTACCGCGCATAGGTCTTGGGATCGCATGCGCCGCCGGCGAACGTGCAATATTGTGAATGGCCCTTGGCATCGACCGCGGTTCCCTCCAGCCATGGGTAGCCGAGCACGAGGAAGTCGGGCCGGCTGCTTACGCGCTCGACGGGATCGGGGGATGACGGCTGGCCAGGCGACGCCGTTGCCGCGGTCGTCGCGGCAAGGTGTCCGCCGGCCGAGAAACCGATCATGCCGATGCGCGCCGGATCGAGGCCGTAGCGTGCCGCGTTCGCGCGGGCGAAACGGATCGCGCGGGCGCCGTCGAGCAGCGGGATGGGCAGGCGCGCGGTCCGCCCGATGCGATATTTCAGGACGAACGTCGTGATGCCGCGCGAGGCGAACCAGTCCGCGACCTGCCGGCCTTCGATATTGCCGGCGAGTTCGACATAGCCGCCACCCGGCGCGACGATGACCGCGGCACCGTTGGCCTGTCCTTTTTGCGGGCGAAGAATGGTCATGGTCGGGGTCTGTTCGATGCTGTCGTCGGTCGCCCCGGCGGCACGCCCGGGCCAGAGCCGGACGGTTTCGGTTTCCATGAACGGATCGGCGATCAGCGCGACCGGATGCGCGGGTGTCGCAGGACGACGCGGTTCGTCGCCTGCCATCGCGGCGGTGCCGACGAAGGCCAGCGCGAGCCAGATCGGTTTGATAAGACTCATGGTTCGTCTCCTCGTTGCACGATATCGCGGCGCGAATGCTTAAGCGTCGGTCAGGGACTCACCACGGGGGATGCGGTTTCCGGCGTCGACGCGCAAGGTGGCGATCGTGCCGGCCAGCATCAGCGCACCCGCGACGTACAGCATCCCGCGCGCATCGCCGCCCAGCAGCGGGCGGTAGAACAGCGGTACGGTGAGGCTCTCGATCATCATCGGCACGACGATGAACATGTTGAAGATGCCCATGTAGATACCGAACCGCGCGGGCGGTACGGTGTCGGTAAGCATCACATAAGGGTTGCCCATCATGCTCGCCCAGCCAATGCCGATGCCGATCATCGGCAGGTACAGCCAGCCCTCGATCGCGATGCTCGGGATCGTCAGCATCGCCGCGCCGGATGCGGCAAGGCACGCGGCATGGACGACGCGCGCGCCGTAACGCCGCGTCACCGGCACCATCGCGAGTGCCCCCACGAACGCGACCGCGTTGTAGAACGCCCCGACCTGGCCGACCGTGAGCGCCGCATCGCGAAATCCTTGGCTCGCCGGATCGGCGGTGCCGTGCAGCGACCGCGCGAGCGCGAAGGCAATGAACTGCCAATAGGCGAACATCGCATACCATTGGCACAGCATCGCGACACCTAGCTGTCGCATCGGCTTGGGCATGTCGCGGATTGCCGCAACGACGTCGCGTAGCGCGCCGCCGAGGGTCAGCTTCTCGGCCTGCATCGCCGCACGTTCCTCGGGCGTCAGCGGCAGTTCCGGCACGCGCAGGACCGACCACAGGATGGTCGACAGCGAAAGGATCGCGCCGACGACGAACGCGATTCGCGTGATGTCGGGGATGCCGTTCGCATCGACCGCGTCCTTGTTCATGCCCCACCACACCAGCAGCGACGGCGAGAGATAGGACAGCGTCTGCGCGAGACCGGTAAAGGCCGCCTGCGTCAGGAACCCGGTTGGCCGCTGGTCCTCCGAAAGCCGGTCGCCGACGTAGGCGCGATAGGGCTCCATCGTGACGTTGTTGGCGGCGTCGAGGATCCACAACAGGCTCGCGGCGACCCAGAGCGTCGGGCTGTACGGCATCGCCAGCAGGCACAGGCTGCACAGCACCGCGCCGACCAGGAAATACGGCGTACGTCGTCCCAGCCGACTTGTGGTCTTGTCGGACAGCGCACCGATCAACGGCTGGACCAGCAGCCCTGTCATCGGCCCCGCCAGCCACAATAGCGGCAGCGATGCCTCGTCGGCGCCGAGATAGCCGTAGATCGGCGCCATGTTCGCTTGCTGCAGGCCGAACGAGAATTGCAGCCCGAGGAACCCGAGGTTCATCTCGATGATGCGCGCCAGCGACAGCCGTGGTTTCATGCGCCTGCTCCCGACAGCCAGACGACCTGCCACGGTTCGAGCGCCGCGGGGGCAGCGTGCCCGGTCAGGCGATCGATCCCGCTGTTCGCGATCGCAACCGGCTCCCCGGAGAAATTCAGGAACACGCGATCGTTGCCACAACCGATCCCGAGCAGCGCGGGCATCGCTGCGTCCGACGCCAGGATCGTCGGTGCCCCAGCGCCGTCGCTGGCAATCCTTGCCGCGCGCAGACTTGCGAGATCACCGGATATCCGCGTTGTCGTCGCGTCGTTCAGCGACGACCAGTCCATCGCGGGACGGTGCACCCAGCGACCTTCGTGCGCCTTGTCGGGATCGCCCCGATAGCTCTGGTCGTTCGTCATGCCGGCCTCGTCGCCCATATAGGTCGTCGCGAGGCCACCGCTGGCGATCGCGAGTGCGTTCACCAGCATGATCCGCCGCAGCGCATCCTCGCGCTCCGCGTCGGTGCCCGCGGTCTCCAGGCCGGCGAGCGATGCGAGCGTGCCGTTGGTGCCGTGCAGTACCGAACCATCCGACTGGAACGGCTCGCCGCGCGCCCAGCTGTCGCCGGCCCCTTCGAGAAAATGCGCCGCGACCGTCAGCCGGTCTTCGGGCGCGGCGTCGATCCCGCGCAGGTCACCGAGGACCGCGCCCCAGCCGATATCGTCGTGGCACCGCGCATAGGTCAGCCAGTTGGCGCCGCGGGGCAGGCCGCCGCTGGCGCCGACGATCGCCGCGGGCAACGCCGCCGACTGCTCGGCCAGTGCGACCCAGCCCGCCACCATCAGCGAGTTGTTGTACACCAGGTGGCATTCGGGCTCGAACCCGTCGCCATCGTCCGCGCCGAAATAGGGCGGCACGAACGCCGTCGGCACGATCGCCTCCGCCTTCAGCAACGTCGCCGGCGCGGCGATCTCGAGTGCGGCGCGAAGCGCGCGGACGATGTGATGCGCCTGGGGCAGGTTGCGGCAATCGGTCCCCGTCTGTTTCCAGAGGAACGCGGTGGAATCGAGCCGGAACGCCTCAAACCCGTGATTGGCGAGCCGTAGCATCGTATCGATCATCGCCAGCATGACTTCGGGGTTCGCCCAGTTCAGGTCCCACTGGAACGGGTAGAAGGTGGTCCATACGCTGCCACCCATCGCGGGCACGACGGTGAAATTGCCCGGCGCGGTGGTCGGGAACACCTGAGGCAACAGGGCCTCGCGCGCGGCCGCCTCGGCCTCGTCGAGCACGATGTAGAAATCGCGGTAGTGCGGATCGCCTGCCTTGGCGGCGAGCGCCCAGATGTGATCGTCCGCGGTGTGGTTGAGCGCCAGATCGACGCACAGGCTGATGCGGCTCGCGCGCAACCTGTCGCATAGCGCCTCGACATCCGCCATCGTGCCCAGCGCCGGCTCGACGCGGAGATAATCGGCGACCGCAAAGCCGCCATCGCTGTCGCCAGCGCGAGCCTTGAGCAGTGCGAGCAAGTGGAGATACCGCACGCCCAGCGTTTCGAGATGATCGACGTGCGCGGTCAGCCCCGCCACGGTGTCGGCGAAGCGATCGACATAGGTCGAATAGCCGATCATGTCGGGCGCGACGAACCAGTCCGGGTCGGCGATCCGGGCATTATCCAATGCCTGCATCACTGCCGGCCGTGTCGCAATCCGCTCGCGCAGCATCGCCTCGACCCGCGACCAGAGCGCGTCGAGATCGTGATCCGCCCCATACAGCCGCGCAATCTGTCGACGCAGCGTCGCGCCGTGGCGGCTCAGGCGATCGTCGAACATCGCTGGTCCGGAATGGTCGTGCGGCATGATGATCAGAACGCTCGTAGCAGGAGGGCGCCGTGACGCGGGACGGTGGCGGTGTAGGTCGGCCGGATCGGCAGATCGACGCCGCGCCACAGGTCGCGGAGTCTTTTCGGCTGGGCCACCCCGATCGTACCGCCCCAGCGCACCGTCATCGCGGCCGACGCATCGCCGCGGTTGAACAAGGCGACCGCAGTCGATCCGTCGGCGAGCCGCTTGGTCCATATCTCGGTCTTGCCGTCTTGCGATACGCGCCGCCCCTGAACGCCGAGCGGGTCCTGGTCGACCGCGATCACCGCGCGATTGGCGACCAACGCCTTGATCTCGGGCGTCATCGTCCGCAGGTCGTTGCCGAGGATGATCGGCGACGCGGCCATCGTCCACAGCGTGTAGTGCGTCCGGTATTCCTCGGGCGTCAGGCCGTCGATGCCGACCAGCATCATGTCGGCATCGTTCCAGGCACTCGGTCCGGCGTGCGCGGCATCGCCGTTATGATCGAAACGGAAATCGATCGCGTGCCACAGATCGCCCTCGATGCTGTCGCCGCCGGTCCGCCAGAGGTGACCGCCGACGCGGTTGCCCCAGCTGCCGACATCGAACAGGCCGTATTGGCACAGGCTGTAGACGATCGCGCGCCCGGTCTCTGCCAACGCGTCGCCCATCTTCTGGTACTGCGCCTGCATCTCGACCTTGGTGTCGTAGATGTTGGATGCGCTGCACCAGTCGTATTTCAGCAGGTCGACGCCCCAGGCGGCATAGCTCTTCGCATCCTGCTTCTCATGGCCGTGGCTGCCCACGTACCCGGTGCAGGTGACCGGCCCCGGCGAACTGTAGATGCCGACCTTCAGGCCGCGGGCGTGGATATAGTCGACCAGCCCCTTCATGTCGGGAAACTTGGCGTTGGGATGCAGCACGCCCGCCGCGTCGCGCTTGCCCTGCCAGCCATCGTCGATCGTGACATAGCGGTACCCGGCATCGCGCAGTCCGGTGGAGACCAGCTCGTCGGCCATCGCGCGCACCGCCTTGTCGTCGACCGCCTCACGAAAGACGTTCCAGCTGTTCCAGCCCATCGGCGGTGTCGGCGCGAGGTTCTTGACCCCGACGTCGTGCAACGCGGGCAGGGGGAGTTTCGTCATGTTGTCGGGCCGCGGGGCATCGCGTTCGACCGTGGCGAGCTCGGCGGGCGTCACGCGCCGCGCAAGGAAGGGCGCGACGCCGACTACTTCGTCGCCGATCCAGACGTCGAGGAACCGACCGTCCGCGGACAGCTTGGCGCGCATCTTCACGAACGGCGGCTTGCCGGTCAGGTCGAAGGCGAACCCGTCGGGCCGCGCGACCATGTTCGCGATCGGATAGACCCAGCCGTTGAAGCGAAACTCGCCTGTTACGGCCTTGCCATTGCTCGACAGGACGAACGATCGCGGGATGCCGCCGATCGCGATCGATCCCGGCGTGCGGCGGGGAACGACCAGCCAGCTGCCGTCGAGCTTCGCCAGCGGCTGGGGCGCTACTGCCATCTGCGCAAGGGCAGGGGCCACGCCCGGCGGTAGAACCGCGCCAATCAATCCGGCGACCACCGCGATGCAGATCGCGTCAAGCTTTCCACGCATATGCAAACGTTCCACTTTCATCCCCTCTGAGGGGCCTATCGCTCCTCCTGCGATCAGGTGTCGCAATAGGCCGCCGCCTCAAGATTCACTCAGAACCGAAGGCCGATCGTCGCGCTGATGTTTCGACCTGGAATGGTACGCGCGGTGTTGATGCCGTTCGTCGGCACGGTGTCGGTCGACTGCCCAAGCTCGGTGATCGCAAGCGCGTCGAAGATGTTCTGCGCGTTGACCGACAGCCGCAGCGCAGGGGTTACCGCGAAGGACGCGAACGCCCCGGTCACGACATAGCCCGGGATCTTCAACTGATTGAGATCGGACGCGTAGGACGAAGTCGTGCCAATGACGTTCGCACCGATCGAGAAGCGATCCAGCACGATCGACGGCGATGCCTGGAAGATCAGCGCCGCCTGGCGGTACGGGGTGTTACCATTGAGCGCCGGTGTCACTTCGCTCTCGGTGATGCGAGCATGGGTGTAGGTCGCGCCGCCCGTCAGGTGGAAAACATCGTAGTCGAGCCCTGCCTCAAGCTCGAGGCCATAGGAACGATATTTGTTGTTGATGGTGCGCTGCTGCGGGATGATGATCTCGTTCGATTCCTCGGTCGTTGCGCGAAACGCGGTCGCATTGGCGAAGAACCCACCTGAGCGGAATTTGACGCCCGCCTCTTGTTGGTTGACGAAGTTCACCGCGACATCGTCGGCGATGCTGCCATCCGCGCGAACGCCGCCGCCGAACAGCACGCGGTCCGCGTTGAAACGCGCACCGCGGCTGACGCGGGCGAACAGCGCCAGATCGTTCTGGATCTCGTAATTGGCGCCGATCGACCAGGTGAAGTAGTTCTTGCGGTAGTCCACCCGCTGCGCGGCAGCCAGATTGACCACGGGTACGGCTCGCTCGGGGTTCTGGATGATGCCGTCTTGGTTGACGTCGATCGTGCTCAGTCCGGTGTTCGTGGCGTAACGGCCGTCCGTCTTCGAGCTGTTCCAGCGGATGCTGCCGTCGACGTTCAGACGGCCGGCCTTCCATGTCCCGGCGAGGTACGGTGCGTCGATCGTGTAGTCGACATCGTAGAAACGCTGGCAGCAATTGCCGAACACGGGTTCGCCGTACGCGATCAGGCCGTTCTGCGTGATCGGCTGCCCGGCCGCGTTGAAGACGTCAAGTAGGGCGGGCCTGTTGCCGCTGACTTCCTGGAGATAGCTGTTCCAGTGCCAGTCCATCTTCACCGCCTGGCGCGACTTGAAGTAGCCGAGTGTGATCGAGCCGGTTCCGAGTGAACCGCCGTTGATGTCCTTGGCCAGCGTCAGCACGTTGGTGATGTTGGTGAAATCATCGAGCGTCACGTTGAAGAGCAGTGCGTTGGTGGCGAGGCCGTTGCCATTGAGCGTCGCCGGGTTGGTGATCGTCTGCCCGGCATTCGGGCCGTTTGCATAGCGCAGCGTCCCACCGGCGCCGCCAAGCGAGGATGCGAACGACGCCGCGGTCTGGACGTTGGCCGCGTACGGCGTCGTGAACCCGCCGGAGTTCTTGGCGTAGTTGAACTTGTCATTGAAGTTCCAGCCGCCGCCGAGGTCGAACGACGCCTCGCCGCCGATTCCGCGGACCTTGGTACGATAGCCGTCGGCCACGTCGGTACGGAGCCGCTCGCCCTTGGCGTTGATCGCCAGGTCGGACCGGAAGAAGGGCGACTGAAGCGGGTCGCTCTTGGCGTTGAAGTTCGGGAACGAACTGAACTTCGGGTCGCTGTTCGTTCCGGTGTTGCGGATCGGCACGGGGATATAGGCAGGCGCCTTGTCATCCAGGAACTTGCCGTTCAGCCGCACGAACCCGTTCGCGAAGTTCCGCGTGATGTTGGCCTTGATCTGGCCGCCCTTCTCGGCGTTGTAGCCAATCTTCTTCACGCCGTCGCCGACCCGATAAAAACCACCGACATGGAAGCTCCAGTCGTCGCCGATCGGTGCGCCGTAATCGGCGTCGATGCGTGTGCGATCGAAATCGATGCCCTTGGTGAGCGCGATATTACCGCCCGCCGTCTTGCCGGTCTTGCTGATGAAGTTGATGATCGCGCCCGGCGCATTGCTCGTGAACGTCGACGCCGAACCACCGCGCACCACTTCGACGCGCTGGATGTTGTTGTCGGGCCGTACGAAGGCGTCGGCCGTCGCAAACGCGATGTCGCCGAAATCTAGAACCGGCAGGCCATCTTCCTGGAACTGGACGAACTTGGCGCCGCCGCTGGCGACCGGCAGGCCGCGCACGGCGATGTTGGCGTTGCCTTCGCCGCCCGAGGCTTCCGAGCGGAGACCCGGGATGTTGCGGACCAGATCGGCGCTGCCGAGCGGCGCGGCCTGGGCGATCTGCGCGGCGTCGAGCGCGCTGACCGAGATGCTGGTCGTCAGCCGGCGTTCGGGGCGCGAGGTGCCGGTGACGACGATGTCGTTACCGCGATCGCTAGGGTCGTTGGTCGGATCGGTAGCGACATCGATCGACGCCGGGTTCGTAGCTTGCGCCGGTACGTTTTGTGCCGAAGCGACGAACGGCTGGAATGCTGCCAGCGCGACGCCAGCGAACCAATACGATGCCTTGCTCATGAAACCCCTCCTGAATGAACCACCGTGATCGGCAGCCTATTTGTCGGGTGCTTATGCATACGATTGCAATTGATGGCAACAAACGTTTGCATTCAGGCGGCACTCTTTGGCGGCGATTTATCGCCAATGCAAAAAGTAACGGTATTCGAGCGCAATGGAATGCTAAGCCGAGTCTCGCGATGCAAGTTCGGGTTCCATGATGACCGAAGGCGCATCGATCCCATCCATGCGAGCGAAGAGTGCGCGAATCATCTCCGATGCGCCCCGTTGGACATCCTGGCGGATCGTCGTCAGCCGGGGAATGATCTGGCTGGCGAGCGGTAGATCGTCGAAACCGACCACGGGGATGTCGCTCGGCACTGCTAAACCGTGATCGGCAAGCACGCGTACGCTGCGCATCGCGATGACGTCCGACGCAGCGGCGATGCCGTCTATCTTGCCCGACAACCGATTGAGATGACTGGAGATCTCTGCCGCCATCACGTCGGATGCAAGATGCGTGTCGCACTGGAAGGGCTCCGCGATGCCCGCTTCTCGCGCCGCCTGCTTGAGCCCCTCGTATCGGTGCGTCAATTCCAGCGTGCGGATTTCGCCGAAGAACGCCAGTTGCCGACACCCACGCTCGATCAGTCGTCGTCCAGCCAGCACGCCGCCCAACCTGTTGTCGACGCCGACCGCGCAGTGGCGCTGACCGTCAACATGATCTCCCCATACGACGAGTGGCCGATAGCGCGCGGCAACGCGTTCGATCGCGTCGAACTGGTCCGACTGACCGATCAGCAGCACGCCGTCGAGCATGCCGGAGTCGACGATCCGCTCCAGCCAGTCGTGCGCGTCCGGAATGACGCGGGAGAGCATGATGTCGTAGCCCCCTTCGGTCAGCTCATCGGCCAGATGGCCGAGGATCGTCATGAAGAACGGGTCGGACAGATGCTGGCGTCGTTCGTGGCCGAGAGGGACGACGACCCCGACGACATTGGTCTTCTGGGTCCGTAGGCTGCTGGCCATCTGATTGGGACGAAAACCGTGCTCGTCGGCCAGCGCCTGAATGCGTGCGCGCGTCTCGGCGTTCACCAGCGGATTGTTCGCGAGCGCCCGTGAGACGGTCCCGGCATGAACACCCGCAAGTCGAGCGATGTCGCTGATGGTACGCGGCCGCCGTTTACCGTCGGTGGGGATGTCACTCATGCCCCCGTATATGACCGTCGGCGAACCCTCGGCAAACGCAATACGCCATCACCGTGGCGTGACTGTCACAGCGCCGGTGCTCAGCCAGTCTGATTGGGTCGCTCGATCGGGAAGATCAATAGCGTTGAGGTTGCCGTTGCGCACAGTCGGCCGTTGCAATCGGTGAGCCTGGCTTCGGAAAAGGCGGTGCGGCGGCCGATCGAGACGATCCTGCCCTCGGCGCGGACCGGGCCGCTCATGTCGTTCAACGGGCGATGATAGGCGACCTTCAGTTCGAGCGTGGTGTAGCCTTGCTCGGCGGTCAGTTTGGAATGCACCGCGCACCCGCACGCGCTGTCGAGCAGCGTTGCCGCATACCCGCCATGGACCGAGCCGATCGGGTTGTAGACGCTGCGGTCCGGGTTCCCCTCGAACACCGCGCGACCTTCCTCGATCTCAACCAACGTGAACCCCAGCGTCACGTTGATCGGCGGCGGCGTATTCTCGGCGATGATCGCGTGGAGTTGCTCCAGGCCCGACAGGCCGGATGCGTTGTTCTTGATGATATCCATGATGCGTCCTTGCGGTCGAGGTGGCTGGTGAGGCGGGGCGGAATCAAACCTGGCGGGCAGGTGCCTGCGAAGTCGCGCTGACCGCGTTGAGGCGGCGGGACTGGTCGTCGGTCAGGACGACGTCGAGCGCACCGAGGTTGCTGGTCAGTTGCGCCATCGACCGCGGCCCGATCATCGGCACCGCGCCGTGGCTTCCGGCCCAGGCGATCGCGACCTGGTCGGGGCTGGCATGGAGTTCGTCGGCGATCGCGATCACGGTATCGATGATCGCGGTACGTTGCGCGGTGTCCTCCGCCTGGAAGACCTTGCCGCCGAACCCTTCGGCGCGGCCGGTCTCGCCCTTGCGGTACTTGCCGGTTAGCACGCCGCCGCCGAGCGGCGACCAGGTGACGACGCCGAGCCCCAGCCCGCGCGAGGCGGGGAACAGGTCGGCCTCGGGATCGCGGTGGACGAGGCTGTGCTCGAACTGCGCGGCTGCGATCGGCAGCGCGCGGGTCAGGTCCGCGATCGTCGCCGCCTGCGCGAGGCGCCACGCCGGGAAGTTCGACAGGCCTGCGTAGAGGATCTTGCCGGCCCGCGCGAGGTCGTCGAAGCCGCGGACGATCTCGTCGGTCGCGGTCACGTCGTCGGGATGGTGGACCCAGTACAGGTCGATGCGGTCGGTCTTGAGACGCTTCAGGCTCGCTTCGACTGAGGCGATCATCGCCTTGCGGCTGTTGCCGGTGACGAGCCGGTTGGCATTGGGGGCGGCGCCGTTGCTGAATTTCGAGGCGAGCACGAAATCCTCGCGCCGCCCCGCCAGCGCCTTGCCGATGATCTCTTCGGATTGGCCGAATTGATAGACGTCCGCGGTATCGAGGAAATTGCCGCCCGCATCGGCATAGGCGTCGAGGATCGCGGTGCTGGTCTCCGCATCGGCGCCATGGCCCCAGCCGGTGCCGAAGTTGCCGGTCCCGAGTGCGATCTGCGACACGGTCAGGCCAGTGCGGCCGAAGGGTATGTAGTCCATGATCTATACCTTCTTGGAGGGGCGATGACTCTTGAAGAGCGATGAGTCTTGGAGGGCGATGGGTCTTGAAGGGCGATGACTGGGGGAGGGGGCTCAGGCGGCCAGAAACGCACGCACGCGCTGCACGAAGTCCTCGTGATACTGGAAGATGCCGCCATGGCCCGCGTCTGGGTACAGGACCAGTTCGGCCCCCGGGATGCGGCGCGCCATGTCGGCGGAGTTCTCGCTCGGCACCATGATGTCGCGATCGCCGTTCGCGACCAGGACAGGCTTGGCGATGCTCCCGAGATCCTGCGCGGGCTGGCGACCCCATGCCGTGATCGCCTTCAACTGGCGCAGGAACACTTTCGGGGTGATCGGCGCATCGCGGTCGATCTTGCGCGCCTTCAACCGAAGCAGGAACGCCTTCGCCGCCTGCCGACCGTTCGCGGTCGAGGTGAAGAAGAGATAGGTTTTCGGATCCTTCAGCGTCAGCAGGCCCTTGATCATGAGCGGCCACGCGACCGCACCGACCCGCGCGATGCCTCTGCCGCCTGCCGGCCCGGTACCCGCGAGCACCAGCTTGCGGACCAGGTCGGGGCGGGTGAGCGTGATCTGTTGCGCGACGAAACCGCCGAGCGAGACGCCGATCAGGTCGATCGTGTCGAGCCCGAGGCTGGCGACGACCGCGACGATGTCCTCGGCCATCGCCGCAACCGTCGTCGGCGCGTTGCCACCCGACTTGCCGACGCCGCGGTAATCCAGCGCGTAGACCGGCCGGTCCCGCGCCAGACCATCGACGATCCGGGGATCGAAATCGTCGAGATTGGCGACCCAATGGTTGAGCAGGACGACCGGGACGCCCTGCACCGGGCCTAGCCGACGATAGGCGAACGTCGTGCCGGCCGCCTCGATGGTCAGGGTCGGCGTTCCGATCCAGGTGTCGGCGGCACGGATGTGCGAAGCGGGATGTGTCATGGGCGCTACCTTGCTGGAGGATCGCGATCAGCGGATGCTGACGACGACCTTGCCCTTCGCGCGGCCGGTATCGATGTAGGCCATCGCATCGTTCAATGCGGCGAAGGGGAAGACGCGGTCGACGACCGGGCGGATTTCGCCGCCCTCGATCAGCGTGGCGATGGTCGCCAGCTGCTCGCCGCTCGCCTGCATGAACAGGAACGAATAGCTGACGTCGTGGCGCCTGGCCTTGGCGCGGATACCTGCGCTGAGCAGCCGCATCACCAGACGCAGCCCCCAGTTCAGCCCTTGCTGTCGCGCAAACGCCGGATCGGGCGGCCCCGAGATCGAGATCAGCTTGCCGCCGGGCTTGAGCGTATCGAGCGACTTGGCGAGCGTCTTCCCGTCGAGGCTGTTGAGCGCCACATCATAGCCGGACACCAGCTCGGCGAAATCCTGCGTCCTGTAATCGATGACCGTGTCCGCGCCGAGATCGCGAACTAGGTCGAGGTTGCTCGTCCCCGCGGTCGTCGCGACGTGCAGACCCAGGTGTTTCGCAAGCTGGATGGCGAACGTCCCGACACCGCCCGATCCGGCGTGGATCAACACCTTCTGCCCGCGCTTCAATTTGGCGCGCTCGACCAGCACCTGCCACGCGGTGAGGCCGACGAGCGGGATCGACGCTGCCTCCTCCATCGAGAGGTTGACGGGTTTCAGCGCGACATCGGCTTGATCCACCGCGATGAGTTCGGCAAACGTGCCGATCCGTCCCTGGCGCGGGCTGCCATAGACCGCATCGCCGACCGCGAACCGCGTCACGTTGGCACCGACCTGCCTGACGATCCCGGCGAAATCCGCCCCCAGGACGAAGGGTGGCTTGTACGGCAGGACGAGCTTGAACTCGCCGTTGCGGATCTTCGAATCGATCACGTTGAGCGCGGCGGCGTGGATCTCGACCAGCACGTCGTCCGGCCCGACGACCGGGTCCGGCCTGTCGCCGAGGCGTAGTCGATTGGCCTTGCCGTAAGCGTCGAGGATATAGGCTTTCATGATGCTTCCCTCTGGAGGCGTTGGGAACTGCGCCCGGCGTGAGCGCGTCGGATCAGGCGGCGGCGTAGCGATCCGCGCGGAGACGCTGGGCGAACCGCGGCACCATCGCCTTGCGCGCGTTATCAAAGGCATCCCAGAGTTCGCCCTCGTGCAGCGTCGGGATCGTCACGCCTTCGCGACGATCGAAGCCGACGAGCGCCGCATCGACCAGTTCGTTGACGTCCATCATCGCGGAGAGGTCTGCATCGGTCATTCCTGCGCGACCCCATAATTCGGTGCCGGTTGCGGCCGGCAACACGGCCTGGACGTAGACGCCCTTCGGGCCGAGTTCGAGCGCGAGGCCCTGCGACAGGAACAGCACGAACGCCTTGGTCGCGCCGTACACGCTCATGCCGAACTCCGGTGCGAGTCCGACGACCGACCCCAGGTTGACGATCGACCCAGTGCCCGCCGCCACCAGACGCGGCGCGATCGCGTGCGCGAGCCGGACGACCGCCGTCGTGTTGAGCGCGACGTTGCCGCGGACGGCCTCCGCGGACTGATCGACGAAGCTCCCGCCGAGCCCTGCGCCGGCGTTGTTGATCAGGATTTCTATCTTCACATCGTCACGCAACCGTGCCTCGACCGCGGCGACGTCAGCCTCGCGGGTCAGGTCCGCCGTCAGGATATCGACCGCCACACCGGTCTCGGCCGCGAGCTGTGCCGCAAGCGCTTCTAGCCGCGCGGTGTCGCGGGCGACGAGCACGAGGTCGTGGCCGCGACGGGCGAAACGATCGGCATAGGTCGCGCCGATGCCGGTCGAGGCGCCGGTGATGAGAACGGTCGGAAGGGTCATGGGATTGCTCTCTTTCGGTCAATGTCTATATACATGACATGCATCATGATTGTTCAAATATGATGGCTATCATAAAACTGTCAATGCCGGTTCAGGAGTTTTGGACATGAAGGTCAGTCGCGAGCAGATGGCTGTGAACCGCTTGCGCATTCTCGATGCCGCCAGCACGCTGTTCCGCGATCGCGGGTTCGACTCGGTCACCGTGTCTGAAGTGATGAAGGCGGCCGGGCTGACTCACGGGGGCTTCTACGGCCACTTCAAGTCGAAGGACGATCTGATAGCTCAGACGGTCACGCATGCGCTCACCCCGTCCGAGAGCTCCGATGGTGGCCTTAAAGGGTATCTGGATGCTTATCTGGCGCCACATCACCGCGACCGTCCGGCGACCGGCTGCCCGACTGCCAGCCTTGCCAGCGCGCTGCGGCATCAGTCGCCCGAGGCGCAAGCAGCAATGACCATTGGCCTGCGCGGTCAGTTTGACCGTCTCGCCCAGTCCGTACCTGGCGCCGATGCCGCCGAAAGGCGGCGTGCGGCGATAGGCAGCTGGGCGGCGATGGTGGGCGCCGTGATCCTTGCGCGCGCCGTCGATGATCCCGTTCTATCCGATGAGGTCCTGACGGAGGTTCGGGCATGGATCGAGCATCGAGCGTAAGCGCTCGATTGAGATCGCTCGCCGGAAGCCGAGCAAGGCCTCGAGGGATTCTCCGAGTCGCCGTTCGCGGAAGGCGATAGGGAAATCGTACCCAGAAGGGCGAGCGAGGCGAACGGCCATGGGCACCGCGGTTACGGGGTGGATGCCTCGACAGATGACCAGCCCCCACCCAGAGCACGGAAGGCGGCTACGGCAGACAGCGTGGACAGGACCTGCGCTTGGGCTTCTGCGTCACGGGTCGCAAGCAGGCGATTCTGCGCGTCTAGCACCTCGACGAGACTGACGACGCCTCCTTTGTAGGCCGCGAGCGAGGCGACATGCGCTCGGGCGAGTGCCGTCTCGCCTTGTTTCAGGGTTCGGGCCTGCTCTTCCCGCTCTACCAACCCGACGAACGCGTTTTCCACGTCCTCCGAGGCACGGAGCACCGCGAGCCGGTAGGCAGCCAGTGCTTCGGCATCACGGCCTCGAGCGGCTGCAACCTCGGCATCGACGCGACCGAAGTCGAACAGCCGCCAGCGAAGGCCCAATACGCCCTGCGCCTGATTGGCGCTGGATCCGAACAGGCCGCCGACCGCAGTCGTCGCGGTGCCGACCAGGCCGCTCAATGAAAATTTCGGATAGTATTCCGCGATTGCCGAACCGATCCGCGCGTTTGTTGCGACCAGTTTCTGTTCGGCCGCAATCAAGTCCGGACGGCGGCGCAACAGGTCGGCAGGGCCCCCTGCGTCGGAGATGCTTGGAGCCAGAGGAATCGGCGCGGGAGCGGCGATGACTGGACGATGCGTTCCAGGCTGCTGTCCGGTCAGGACGTCAAGCGCGTTCATCGCATTTTCGAGCGCGATTCGCAGTCCCGGCAACATGGCCGCGACCTGCTTGTACGCACCCTCCGCCTGACGCAACTGAAGTTCGGCGGCGACACCCTTGCGGTATTGGAGATCGACGATCGAAACCAACCGACGCTGGGCCTCGATCTGTTCGCCGACGATCACGATCCGCTGCTGGAGGCCTCGGATCGTCAGGTAGGTTTCGGCTGCCTGCGCCGCGACCGTGATCCGCGCGCCCGACACTTCGGCACGCGATGCGGCATAGTCCGCGCGCGCCGCCGCCTGGCCGCCGCGAAGGCTGCCGAAGACATCGGGTTCCCAGATTGCGCCGACGCTGGCGTCATACAGCCCCGTGCTGCGCTCAAAACCAGGAGCGGCGCCGAGTGCCCGGCCGGTCGGCGTCTTCAGCGATTGCACCTGAGACGCCGCATTGCCGGAGATCTGGCCACTGGGTAGCAACGCCGCGTTGGCGGAGCGCAGCCCGGCCCGCGCTTGTTGCACTCGCGCGATTGCCTGAGCGATGTCGAGATTGTTTCGCAACGATTCTTCGACCAACGCGGCCATCGTTGGATCGTGGAAGCCCCGCCACCAGGACGTCAGGTCTACCGTCGCCGAGGCGGGGCGCGCACCGACAGCCGACGAGTTGTGGAAGAGAGCCGGGGCGGCAATCTGAGGGCGCTCGTAAGCAGGTCCCGGAGCGCATGCCGTCGAGGAAAGCGCGAACGCCGCAGGGAGAAGATCACGAGCGCGCAGCATCTAAATCCGATCAATGGTGTCGGTTACTGATACCTATTAGAGTCACTCGTTGTCAACGCCTCCATCTTGTGGTATGCACTACAGATGACAGCACCGCACATCGGAAGCCCTTCTGGGCAACGCGGCCCTACGGACCACGCCACCCGCGATCAGATCGTCGCAGCCGCGTACGACCACTTCAGCCATTATGGCTACGGTAAGACCACCGTCTCCGACCTCGCGAAAGCGATCGGTTTTTCCAAAGCCTACATCTACAAGTTCTTTGACTCCAAGCAGGCGATCGGACAGGCGATCTGCAGTCAAAGCCTCTATTCGATCATCGACGACGTAGAGGAGGCCGTCGCTGGCGGTCTTTCGGCGACTGACAAGTTACGCCGGTTCGCCGATAGAGTGACGATGCGAAGCGTTGAGCTTTTCTCGCAGGATCGCAGGATCTATGAAATCGCGGTCTATTCGGCGACCGAGCGATGGCCCAGCTCACAAATCTACGTTCAACGCTTGGTTGATCTGCTGGCGAAGATCATTCTGGAAGGCCGCGAGTCGGGTGAGTTCGAACGAAAGACGCCGCTGGACGAGACATGCCGTTCAATAGTCGGCGCGATGGAACCCTATGCCAATCCGGTCATGCTGCAGCATAAGTTGGAAGATCTGCCCCGGGGGGCGAACGAGATGATCAGTCTGGTCCTGCGTAGTCTGGCGCCGTAGCACCATCTCTCAGCGTGGTTACCCGTGACCGATTGACAATCAGGTCACTTGGGGTATCGAGGCGCTTCCGTCCGCCGAGAGATGTTCGCCATGCCACGTTATCCGTCGCTCGCCTCAGTTCTAACGATCACTTTGATGCTGGTACTTGCCGGATGCGGTACACCGGAAGCGGATCCGCGAACCGCGCCCCCGCTGGTCCGCGTGGCGGTCGCCGCGCCCACCGCGAGCGATGGTCGATACTTTACAGGCGTGGTATCCGCCCGCGTGCAGAGCGACATCGGCTTCCGGGTCGGCGGCAAGGTGATCGAGCGTCTGGTAGAAGTTGGCCAGCATGTCCGCCGCGGGCAGGTGCTGATGCGCGTGGACCCAACCGATCTTCTGCTTCAGACCGCCTCCCAGGCGCAGGCGGTCGACGCCGCGCGCGCGCTGGCGGAGCGCGCGGCGGCTGACGAGCATCGCTACCGCGATCTGGTGGCGGCGGGCGCGGTTTCCGCGTCGGCGTATGATCAGACGAAGGCCGCTTCGTTGTCGGCGCGGGCTCAATTGCAGTCGGCGCGGGCGCAAGCGAGGCTCGCAGGCAACGCGGCGAATTATGCCGTGTTGCGGGCGACCTCGGACGGGGTCGTCGTCGGCACGCTGGCCGAGCCGGGGCAGGTCGTGGCGGCGGGGCAGCCGGTCGTCCGGCTTGCAGAAGCCGGGCCGCGCGAAGCCACGGTCAGCCTGCCGGAGTCGCTGCGACCGGCAATCGGATCGGCCGTGCGGACTACGCTGTACGACGGTAGCGTCGAAGGCACCGCTCGGCTTCGCCAATTGTCCGACTCCGCTGATCCGCGGACGCGGACGTTCGAGGCCCGCTACATCCTACAGGGCGCGGCGGCCAGCGCGCCGCTAGGTTCAACCGTGCGGATAACGTTGCCGGGCGATGCGGGAGGCAAGACCATCTCGCTGCCCCTGTCGGCGCTGCACGATGCCGGCCAGGGACCGGGCGTTTGGATCGTCGGGGCGAACGATCGGCGGGTCGTGTGGCGACCTGTCCGGATCGCTGGACTGGGTGAGGAAAGCGCGAAGATCAACGGGGGACTCAACCCCGGCGATCGGTTCGTCGCAATGGGCGCGCATCTCCTGCATCAGGGCGAGCAGGTCCGCATTGCCTCTAGCCGCGACGTTGGCCTGTGAGCGGCTTCAACATATCGGCGCTCGCGGTCCGCGAGCGGTCCATCACGTTGTTCCTGATCGTAGCCATCTCGATCGCCGGCCTGTTCGCCTTCTTCAATCTCGGCCGGGCGGAGGACCCGACCTTCACCGTCAAGGTAATGACCTTTGCCACGGTATGGCCCGGCGCCACGGCGCAGGAAATGCAGGACCAGGTCTCCGAACCGCTGGAGAAGCGGATGCAGGAGCTTACCTGGTACGATCGCAGCGAGACCTATACTCGCCCGGGTTACGCGTTCACGCAATTGTGGCTGAAGGATACGACGCCGCCCGATCAGGTTCCCGAACAGATCTATCAAGCCCGCAAAAAGCTGATCGACGAGACTCCGAAGCTGCCGCGCGGCGTTGTGGGACCGCTGGTCAACGACGAATTCGGCGACGTCACCTTCATGCTCTATGCGCTGAAGGCCCGCGGCGTGGCACCTCGGCTGCTTGTCCGCGAAGCCGAAGCCATCCGTAATCGCCTGCTGCGCGTCCCCGGAGTGAAGAAGGTGCTGCTGATCGGCGAGCAGCCGGAGCGCATCTTCGTCAATCTGTCCGCCGACCGGCTGTCGAACCTGGGATTGGCGCCGGGAGATGTCTTGGGCGCTCTGCGCGACCGCAACCTGCTCACCGCGGCGGGGTCAATCGAGACCAAGGGGCCGCAGGTGCAGGTGCGGCTCGACGGCCCGTTCGATTCAATCGAGGCTATCGGCAGGACGCCGATCGTGGCCGACGGCCGCACTCTGACCCTGGCCGATGTCGCCGAGGTGGAGCGCGGGTATGAAGACCCTGCGACCTACATCATCCGCCATCAGGGCGAACCCGCTCTGGAGTTGGGCGTCGTGATGAAGGAGCGCTATAATGGACTGCAACTCGGCAAGGACCTCGACGCGGCGACAGAAACCATCGCCACCGGCCTGCCGCTGGGCGTCAGCTTCACGAAGATCACCGATCAGTCGGTGAACATCGAAGAAGCGTACGGCGAGTTCATGCTCAAGTTCTTCGTCGCCTTGGCGGTGGTGATAGCGATCAGCTTGCTAAGCCTTGGCTGGCGGGTCGGCGTGGTCGTTGCCGCCGCGGTGCCGCTGACACTGGCGGGCGTGTTCATCATCATGCTGGCAACCGGGCGCGACTTCGACCGCATCACGCTGGGTGCATTGATCCTGTCGCTGGGCCTGTTGGTCGACGACGCGATCATCATCATCGAGGCGATGGTGGTGAAAATGCAGGAGGGCGTCAGCCGGGTAGAAGCTTCGACCTGGGCCTGGGGCCATACCGCGGCACCCATGCTGGCGGGCACGCTGCTGACCGCGATCGGACTGATGCCGGTCGGGTTCGCCAAGTCGAGCGCGGGTGAATACGCCGGCAACATCTTCTGGGTGGTCATGTTCGCGCTGCTAACCTCATGGGTCGTCGCAGTCGTCTTCACGCCGTACATCGGGGTCAAGCTGCTGCCCGACATCGCGAAGGTCGCAGGCGGTCATACGACCATCTACGATACACCGAATTATCGTCGCCTCCGTCGGCTGATAGCCCGAATCGTCAAGCGGAAGGTCTTGGCGGCCTCTGCTGTCGCCGTTGTGTTCGTCGTCGCGATCCTCGGACTTGGTCTGGTCAACCAGCAATTCTTTCCCATCTCCGACCGACCCGAAGTGCTGGTCGAGGTGCAGATGCCCGAAGGCACCTCGATAGGGGCGACGCAGGCGGCCGCGGTGAAGGTGGAACGCTGGCTCCGCAAACAGCCCGAAGCGAAGATCGTCACGACCTATGTCGGGCAGGGGGCACCACGCTTCGTGCTCAACATCTCGCCCGAACTCCCAGATCCATCGTTCGCCAAGATCGTGGTACTGACCGATACGGCCGAACGGCGCGAGGAACTCATGCGCCGCGCGCGGATCGCCGCCGCCGCTGGCCTCGCGTCCGAGGCGAGAGTCCGTGTGACGCAGGTGGTCTTCGGACCGCCATTCCCGTTCCCTGTAGCCTTCCGCGTCGGTGGCCCAGATGCGCAGACGGTCCGCGTGCTCGCCGACAAGGTCGGGGCGGTGATGCGCGCCAACCCGTCGTTGCGACAGGTCAACGCCGATTGGGGCAGCCGCGTGCCGGTGGTGCATTTCGCGATCGATCAGGACCGGCTGAGCGCGTTCGGGCTGACCACGCGTGACGTCGCCGACCAATTGCAGATGCTGCTGACCGGTACGACCGTGACCGAGGTGCGCGAGGATATCCGATCGGTGGCAGTCGTTGCGCGAAGCGGAGGCGCGGAGCGCCTCGATCCCGCGCGGCTCGACAGCCTGACGCTGAAGGGAAAGGGCGGCGAGCGCGTGCCGTTGTCGCAGGTCGGTCGGCTCGAGACCCGCATGGAGGATCCGATACTGCGCCGCTACGATCGGATCCCGACGATAACCGTCCGTGCCGATGTCGGAAACGGCACCCAGCCTCCCCAGGTGGCGGGCGAGGTGCTTCAGCAGCTGAAGCCGCTCATCGATGGCCTGCCCGCAGGCTACAGCATCACCGCCGGGGCGGCGCTGGAGGAGGCAGCCAAGGCCAACACCGCACTCGCCAAGGTGTTCCCGGTCATGCTGATCCTCATGATGATCGTCATCATATTCCAGGTCCGCTCCATCGCGGCGATGGCGATGGTGCTGCTGACCGCGCCGCTCGCATTGGTCGGGGTGGTGCCGACGCTGCTCCTGTTCAGCCAACCGTTCGGGTTCAATGCAATCCTCGGTCTGATCGGGCTCGCGGGCATCATCATGCGCAACACGCTGATCCTGATCGGGCAGATCCACACCAACGAGGCGGAGGGGATGAAGCCCTACGATGCGCTCGTCGAGGCGACGGTGCAGCGCGCACGGCCGGTCATTCTGACCGCGCTGGCTGCGGTGTTCGCGTTTATCCCACTGACGTTTTCGGTTTTCTGGGGCTCGCTAGCCTTCACGCTGATCGGCGGTACGATCGGCGGTACTGTGCTGACTCTGGTCTTCCTGCCGGCGCTGTACGCGATCTGGTTCAGGATCGGAACGTTCGAGCGTAGTGAATAAGCACCCACGGCGGCATTTACTCGATCGGCACCGGTCGTTGGCAGAGCCCGGCAACCAAGGAGAGCATGGCAGCCTTCTCCTGAACGACTCTGCGCAGACACCGGTCAGGACTAAGGCAGCCGTAGCCCGGATTGGGAATGCGGTCGTCATCATGGCCCGATCTGCTGGCCCCCGCAAGCTCGGTCCCTTCCTGCGGTGCGTGTCGCCGCGCGACGCGGCGACCCGGTGCTGATGTGCTGCGACGGCAGCACAGATGCGTGATCCGGCCGATGCCGTGGATGTAGGCACAGCGGATCGCCCCGCTCGCTTACGGCTGCATCGCGACCGGTCGTACGGTGCTTGGGAGGCGAAAGGACTTCGATGACGAAAGCGTCTTCATCTTCCACTGCATGACCGGAACATACTCGTGTCTAGCGTGACGATGTGCTTTCGGGAGCATGGAATGACCCTCGCGCTGCCCCGCGAGGACCGAGCGGGCCAGGCAGACCGCGTTGCTGGTGAGCGCGTTGGCCGACCGGATTCGTTACTGTCCGGCGGATCATTCGGGTGCCCGCGCCGATCATCGACGCTGCGTGGACCGACGCGAGCCGTTGGCATCCGCTCGATGCGGAAAGGTGTCGTCGGCCGCTCGGTGCCTGCCCGATGCGTGAAACTTCCTCCGCGGGATTGACACTTTCATGATGAGCGTCATATTTGAGCTATCATGACAATCGACATGATTGGGAGGGCGGGTCCGCCGGGCCGCCGCCACCACGGGCCGTCCATACGAAAGAGTGACACGATGACCGATTTGTTTAGCCCTTACGATCTCGGCGGCCTCACACTTGCGAACCGCGTCGTCATGGCACCGCTTACACGCAACCGCGCCGGTCCGGGCCTTCTCCCGAGCCCGTTCGCCGCGGAGTACTACGCGCAGCGCGCAACGGCGGGGCTCATCATCACCGAGGCCACGCAGGTTTCCGCGCAAGCTCAGGGCTACCAGAACACGCCCGGTCTCTACACACCCGGACAGATCGCGGGCTGGCGGGCCGTGACCAATGCGGTGCATGCGAAGGGCGGACGCGTCTTCGTCCAACTGTGGCATGTCGGCCGGGTCAGCCATGTCGATCTTCACGCTGGCGAGCAGCCGGTCGCACCTTCGGCGGTCCGTGCGGAGACCAAGACGTACGTGAACAACGAGTTCGTCGACGTGTCGCAGCCTCGCGCATTGGCCCTAGACGAGATTCCCGGCATCGTAGACGATTTCCGCAAGGCTGCCGCCAACGCGATCGAAGCAGGTTTCGATGGGGTGGAGGTGCATGGTGCGAACGGGTATCTGCTCGACCAGTTCCTGCGGCAGACTGCCAACGTACGTACCGACTCCTACGGCGGCTCCGTCGAGAACCGTGCCCGACTGCTGCTTGAAGTAGCGGCGGCCGTCACGAACGAGATCGGCACGCGGCGCACTGGTGTCCGCCTCTCGCCCGTCTCACCCGCAAACGGCATCATCGTGTCGAATGACGAGCAACCCCAGTTCGCCCATGTCGTGGACGGTCTAGATGCGCTCGGCATCGCCTATGTTCACGTCGTGGAGGGTGCAACGGGCGGATCGCGCGATTCGCAGCCGTTCGACTTCGACGCTCTGCGAAATCGATTCAGCAACTGCTACATCGCAAACAATGGGTACGATCGCGATCTGGCCCAATCCCGGCTCGGAGAGGGCAAAGCCGACCTGGTCTCCTTCGGGCATCATTACATCGCCAATCCCGACCTGGTCGACCGTTTGAAAAGCGATGCTCCGCTCTCGCAACTCGACTCGACCACGCTCTATGGGGGCGGTGCGCAAGGCTACACCGACTACCCCGCCGCCACCGCCACGTCGAACGTCTGATCCGCAGCAGATCGGGGAGGCGTCTGCCTCATCCACGTTTCTGGCGGGAAGTTCGACGGGGTTGCGACCGTCGACACTGGGCGTCACGGTGAGGGGCGATGATCGCGCTTGCCCGATGCCTTGCAGCGTCGACGATCACGGCTGACGAGGCTGAGATCGCCGACGCACTGGCCTAGTTCAGCGCATAGCATTCCGACGTGGCGACGTTTTGATCGGTCTGCGGGTTCTGGGCCTTCACGACGCAGACGTTCCACTTGCCCTTGCGAACGACCGTGACGACCGGCCCCTCCTTGCCGATGTACGAGCTAACGATCTGGCCACCGCCGTTCAGGATGTCCGTGAGCGAGTGGGATGTCGGTGACAGCGTCGTGGGGACCTCTAAGGCCTTCGAAGGTGTCTTGACCGGTCCCTCCAAGGGCCAGCGACCTTCCTGTGCGTGGGCGGGTGCGGTGGATATCAGCACGGCGCCCGCTGCGAGCGCAGCATGCAATCTAGTCATCATCTTCCTCGTAGACAGTCAGCCGCAGGACACGGCGCGATGCGCGCTCTACCGGATTGCCGAGGCAGGCGACAAGGAGGCGGGGTGCAAGGTTGCTCGATGTCGGTTCGCGTCGGCTGTGAGTTCGCCAGTCACGTCGCGATCATCCCAGCTTGTCGACGACCAGGCCCTTGTCGGACATCGAGGTGACCTTGTTCGGTTGCGCCCCTGTCAAAGACGAGAGGCCCTGCTCCTTGATCTCTCGGAGAGTGTCGGACGAACCGTCGCTGTAGGCGATGACCGTAATTTTCAGGGATCCCGCATCCGTCGTACGCTGATCGACGATCGTCTTCTGACCGTTCGTGACGGCCTTCTGCGCTGGCCCCTTGTCGTCCCATTTCCCTGAGTTGGCAGTTCTATCCGCACCGAGCGCACTTCCGGCCGCGATGGGTGCGGACTCAGGTATCCCACTTTCTCCGCCATCCTGGTCCAGCAACGACTTCGCAGAAGACGTCTGCAACAGGGGCGGTCTGACCGGCACAAGCAGGCGGGGCATTGAGGTGAGGGAGATCATACCCTGATAACGACCGCTGACCTCAGCACTTAATGGTAGGGGCGAGTTTTTGATGAATCCCTCACGCCTTCTCTACGATGGGGTGGCAGACGGTGCCCCCGTGAGCTGCTTCAATTGGACACCGGCGTCAGCCAGTTCCGCGCGGTCGACACGTAGGTGCTCGGTGACGAGTCGACGCGCTTGAACGAAGTCCTTTGTCGCGTTTACGCAGTCGAGGGCGATGACGCGGCCATCACGAAGATAGACTATGGAGAAGCTGCGTGACGAGGGTTCGCCACGGACCACGAGATCGTCGAACCCGGTCGAAAGTCCTGCCGTCTGGAGTCTGATGTCATATTGATTGGACCAGAACCAAGGCATCGCTGAGTAGACGGTCGGCGTTCCCGTCAGGGTACGAGCGACGGAGTTCGCCTGATCGTTGGCGTTCTGCACCGACTCGAGTCTGATCTCCGCACCGTCGGCGAACGCGCTGGCGTGCAGAGCGCAGTCGCCGATCGCAAAGACGTCGGGCAGAGACGTCCGGCAGTGATCATCCACCCTGACGCCGTTCCCGCCCACGGCGCCCGCCGCTATCAGTGGGGCCACCGCCGGGACGATCCCGATGCCCACGATGACCATGTCCGCGCGGAATTCCTGCCCATCGTGCAGACGTACGCCGATCGCCCGACCGTCCTGCTCGACGATGCAGTCGACATGCGCGCCGAGACGTACGTCGACGCCGTGCGCGCGATGCTCCGCCTCGAAGAAGCGTGAGAGAGGTTCACCCGCTACTCGCGCAAGCACCCGATCGGAGGCTTCCAGCACGGTGACGTTCCTGCCGAGTTTGGACAGGACGGCGGCTGCCTCGAGACCGATGTAGCCTCCACCAATGACGACGACATGCGACGTTGCAGCCAGTTCACTCATCATGCGATCCACGTCGGCACGCGTCCTTACGGTGTGTACGCCGCGAAGGTCGTGTCCGGTACACGTCAGACGGCGCGGGCTGCCTCCGGTCGCCCAGACAAGGGTGCCATAAGTCACCGACAGCCCATCGTCGGTGCGGATCGAATGTCGCTCCGGTTCCACCACGGTCACACGTCGGCCGGTAAGCAGATCGATTTCGCGTTCGGCCCAGAAGCCGGGCGGACGGATCAAGATACGCTCGAAGATCTTGTCGCCGGAGAGATACTCCTTGGACAACGGTGGGCGTTCGTAGGGTGCTTCCAACTCGTCACCGATGATGGCGATCGAGCCCTTGAACCCGTTCTGCCGGAGGGCAACCGCAGCCTGAGCACCGCCGTGTCCTGCGCCCACGATCAGCACGTCGTAAGTTTCTAGCACGGACTCATTCCCTATTCCCTCATCGTTCATTTGATCTCGCCCGCTTCCTGCGTCATCGAGGGACTTCTCGATGCTCGTCGATCGCCGCCGTCAGACGCGACATCATAGCTGCGATTGACACCTGTTCCGAAGTTGAAAGCCGTAGCTTCCAAGCCTCACGAAGTCCGAGCACCTTTCGACGACACCGGATCGAGGATTCACCTCCGGCCGCAGTGGTGGTGAGGCGAACGGTACGCCTGTCTTCCGGGCTGCGCGCGCGTTGGACGAGCCCCCGTTCACAAAGCACGTCGATGATCCTGGAGAGGGCGCCGGTGTCGTGGCCAAGATGAGCCGCGATCGTGCGAGCAGTGGTTCCAGGCGTCTCGTGGATCTCCGAGAGTACGAGCCATTGTCGATACCCGATTTTCTCCCCCTCCAGGGCACGGTCGAGCGCGAGCGTAGCCTTCTTCGAGATCCGATTGACGAGCAGATCGACTGGATCCTCATCGGCCTGACCAACACCTTCCGCTCCGTACGCCACCATCCAGTCGCCGGTTTTCATCTGGAAGCCTCCTGGTCAGTGAACGATGCCGCAGGTGGGAGAGAGGACCTTCGGCCCGCCTTCCGCAGGTCTGCGCCACCTGCGGGAATGTCAGGTGACGAACTGCATCACGTTGGATATCGAGTTGAGCGCCTCGGCCCCCGTCGCCGTCACGAGCACGTTGCCTCCAATGTTCACCTGCTGACGCCCGAAGGCCGCGTTCGGTTCGAGCGCGAGCGCCATCCCGGCCTCGAGTACGACGTCGAGACCGGTGCCGGGAAGCTCATCCACCCTCTTGAACATCGCACGCACGCTCGCATCGAGGCCCTCGGTAACGGGGCTCACAAGCGTGAGAGGGGTGACGCTGTGTATGTGGGGGGTGAGATGCCATGCACCCGCCCGCCGGAGCGGTTCCTGCATCGCCTCGGCTACGTCGCCGAACCGGACGCCTGCCCTGATCGTCCTGAGGCCGGCTTCGTAGGACTCCCTCGCGACATCGGCTGCGCGGCGGAACGGGGCCGGCACGTTGCCCACCCCGATGCACATCTGCGCTTGCGCTTCGATGCCCCCGACCACGAGCATGATCTCGGACAGCACGACGTCGCCGTCTTCGATCACCCTCGGCCTCTGCGCACGGTAGAGCCACCGGGGAGCATCCCAGCTCAGGTTCTCCTTGCCGGAATGAACAAACAGGTCATGGGCCGGGGAGGCACCGTTGCTGTGGTACTCGTGCATCATGGCGGCGTAGATCGCCGACTCGCTGACGCCGACCCGCGTGACGTCCAGCATCACCTGGCAGACCTGCTCGCTCACCTGAGAGACATAGCGGAAGAGCGCGATCTCTTCGTCGCTCTTGGTCAACCAGATGGCTGCGAAGTCCTCCCACAGTTCCACGAACGTTGCATCGGGCAGTGCCTTCGTCATCGATGCCCAGAAGGGGGCAGGCGTCCATCCAACAGGAATAAGATTGGGTCCGCCCAGCACGCCGATCGTGCCGATCCGCGCACTCTCCAGACCACGCTCCTTCAGGACATCCAGCATGATCCCGCCCCGGGGCCCGAAGCGCATGTCCGCGATCCAGCTTCCCTCGTGCCAGTCCCGCGCCTGCTGCCAGGAGCCTGCGACGGACGCGCCGCGATGCATGGCCACCGGTTCGCCTTCGAGCGGAAAGATGATCGAACAACCGGGGATGTCGTTCGTGAAGTACACGTCGGCCGGATAGCGATGGGGCGCGGCAGGCACGATGAGACATTCGACGCCGTTGCGCCGCATCATCTCGCGGATCACAACGTATCGGCGATCCCGTTCAGCAAGTGAAAGCACGGGCGGGTCGGGTACGAACGACAAGTCTTTCATCTCGGAATTCCTATGGCGGCGCGCAAACGTCTGGTCGCCGCAGTGCGGCGGTCAGGCGTCGGCGGTCTGCGCATCGAGATGTCGATGGAAGAACTCGAGCGAACGGCGAAGAGCTTCGTTGGCCTCGGGCTCGCTATAGGTCAGACCGCCATGGCGCGCGAAAGCATGATCGGCGTCGGGATATTGATGGATTTCG
>Ga0308169_10000603_pt1 | contig 49857 bp, 42 predicted proteins | sample PhyBR1_2_FD_202139 | JGI IMG/M metagenome (GOLD analysis project Ga0308169, IMG submission 202139) | Phyllosphere microbial communities from UC Gill Tract Community Farm, Albany, California, United States - DLSLSB.R1 | ecosystem: Host-associated > Plants > Phyllosphere > Unclassified | place... | reverse complement strand
TGGTGGCGTCGCCGACCGACTTGTCGTCGTCGTCCTCGTCGTCGTCGTCCGAGTCGAGGCGGGTCTGGAAGCGGCGCTTGACGGTCGGGGCTGCGCGACGAGGTTCGGATAAGTGTCAGCCGCCGAGCCATGGGCACGTTCAGTGAGGCGCAGAAGCGAGACCGTGCCACGCACCTTTGCCCTTGCCCTTCTTACCCTTGCTCGCGTCACCTCCGCCGCGGCTCGCCGCACCCGGCAGCGCCATGTACGCGACGCGGCCCTTCTTGCCGACGCGCTCGACGCCGTCGGCCTCGTCGTCGTACCCGCGCTCGTCGGCCTCGATCATGGCGCGCTCGTGCGGCGTCAGGTCGAGCGAGGCGAGCGAGTCGTCCTGCGGCGGCGACGGCGAGGCGCGGCGCTTGCGCGACGACGACGAAGGGCTCGACGCCTTGCCCTTGCCCTTGCCCTTGTCCTTGCCCTTGTCCTTGCCCTTGTTCTTGGCGGCGCCCGACGACGACGACGACGACGACGAGCCGTGCGCCTTGGCGGAGCGAGCCTGCTCGGCGCGCTCGGCCGCGTCGTCCTCCTGCTTGACGATCGACGCCCAGTAGCGCATGTCGTCCTCGAGGAAGTGGCGCTCGTCGTCGTCCTCGAACTTGACGTCGTCGTCCTCGGCGTCGCTCTCCCACTCCCACTCGGCCTCGCCGCCCGAGCCCGAGCCCGAGCGCGCCGGCTGCGGCTCGTCATCGTCGCTGTCGTCGAGCACGATGACGCCCGGCGCCTCGGTCTTGATGCGCGGCTTGTCGTCCTCCTGCTTGACCTTGAGCGGCGCGGCGGCGGCGCGAGCGCGAGCGGCGGCGGCCTGCGCGCGCTTCTCGGCGTCGAGACGTGCTTGGGCGGCCTCGGCGCGAGCGTTGACGGCACCCTTGGCCTGCGACCTGCGCCTGCGAGTCGGAGAGCGAGTCAGTCGGGCACGAGGGCGGGGACGAGGAGAGAGGAGGAGGAGGAGGAGGAGGAGGAGGACGCACTTGAAGGTGCTCTGCGCCGGGTCGGCACTGAGCGTCTGCCCTCCTCCCTCGGGGAACGCGCCCTTCCTGCTGACCCTCGCGCCCGGCTTGGCCGCGATCGACGTCGCCTGCGTCTGGCGGCCCGTCGCGCCCTGCGGCACGGGCGCGCCGCGCGGCTTGCTCGGGCCGGCCGTCGGCGCGCGCGGCTGACGGCGGCGGCGACGCTTCTTGTTGGCGCCGCCGCACGTGAAGGCGGGCTCGTCGGCGCCCGTGAGCGGGACGGTCGCGTTGGCGTACTTGAGCGAGCGGCCCGAGCTCCAGAAGCCGTCGCCGTAGTAGCCCTTGGCGCGCAGGGCCGACAGGGCCTCGCGCAGCTGCTTGTTGACGCTCTGGAACGCGTGCGAGTGATTCATCTCGCGGACGTGGGCGAGCTCGTGGCACATGACGTAGAGGAGGAACTGGTAGGGCGCGCTGTTGCGAGGCGCGAGGTCGGTCAGTCTGTACCGCACGACGAGGTTGACAAAGGAGGCAAAGGCGGACGCACAAGCTGCCGTCGCGACGCCTCAGGACGATCTCGATGACCTCGCCTGCGGGAGGAAAGGCTGAGAGTCAGTGCAGCTCACAGGCGCAAGGCAGAAGGAGGACGAGCAGACGGACCGGCGTTCCAATTCCTGCCGGCGAACGTCGGGTTCCACTCGTGCTCGCGGAGCGAGTTGACGCCGAAGCCCCAGCCTGCGACGAGGAGAGTGTGTCTGCGTCAGCTGCCAGTCGGGACAGGCATGAGAGGGCGTGGAGCGAGACGCACTAGTCATGATCGGCTTGAACTGCGCCGCCAGCGCGTCGAGGATCTTCTTGGCCTGCGCGCGCATGGTGATCAAGGTCAGCTCACACACAAAGCTCTTTCCAGGCCGCACGGGCGAGACTGCGCCCATAGCAGCCAAGGCAGGAGCAGGAGGAAAGCCGTCCCACCTGGTCAGCGTCGGGGAGGTCCTCGAGCACGCTGATGAAGACGATGTTGTCGTTCTGCAGGGTGCGACAGCGAGTCAGCTCGTCCGGTGCTCAACTGTCAGGCTCTTGCGCTGCTTGCGCTGAGCGCAGCAGGGCTCGAGGCGAGGGGGACCGAGGCGAGGGGACTGAGCACGCACAGGGTGGGCCTCGCGCGCGTTGATGCGCTCGTGGCCGACGGGCATGCCGACTGCTGGGCTGGACTGGTGCAGGCCTGCTGCGCCGAGCTCGTCCGAGGCGGGATGACGGCGGAGAGGCGAGTCGAGGTGGGGGGACTGTGGCGGCGACGAGAGACTAGGCGAGGGTCGGCAGGGCGAGGCGGGCGAGCGCTCCCCTGGGGTGCTGGACCTTGTGCGACGGTACCCGAGTGCGGTCGAGCTGCTCTCGCTGTGGTCGGGTGAGGTGAGGAGGAAGGAGCGCCGAGTTGACATCGCTCGACGAGGACGAGACGCTGCACCTCACGGGTGGGCCTACAGGTGGACCAGGTCTACTCGTAATGCCTTCCCAGCCCTTGCGAGCCCCTCAGCTACACCTCTAGACGAGAGCGACGAGGCGTGTCTTGGTCGCCTCGTCCCTCTCGCTCCCTCCTCCCCTCAGCTTCACGCACTCGCCCTCCAGAGGCCTTTCACGCACCCAGAGCTCACCCATGTGAGTCACCGCTGCCGCCTTAGCCCTTCAGCTGCACCCTTGCGCGCCTGCACCTCCGGCCAGACGCGCCTTGTTGCCCCTCCCACGAGGCGGCCGCCCACGCCCGCCCAGCACGACGAGCACGCACCCGAGGACATGGAGAGCACCGCACTGACTCTTGCACACTCTCTCGTAGCCCCGTCGACTACTTCAACCCTTCCCCCGCCGCCTCGTCACCATGGTCCGCCCTCATCTCGCTCCCTCCCACCTCCCGCTCTCGCCTCCTGACCCACCTCTCGCCCGCGCGCAGTCCATGAACATCGACAAGCCCCTTGACGACGTCATCGCCGAGAAGCGCAAGAGCCGCGGTCCCACCCGCCGCCGTGGTGGCGCCCGCCACGGCGCACCCGCCACCGCCAACCCCCAGGCCGCTGCTCCGGCTCCCGCCGCCGGCGGCCGCGCCCCGCGCAACGCCCCGCGCAACGACAACAACCCCGCCAAGGCCGCCGCCGGCGCCGCCACCTCGTCGCCCCACGTCGGCGACAAGATCATCGTCTCGAACCTCCCGACCGACGTCGACGAGCGCCAGATCAAGGTGCGCTCCTCTCTCGCTCCCGGCCTCCCCCCTCGTGCGCCGCCTCGCTGATTCGCTCTGCCCGGCGCCTGCAGGAGCTGTTCGCCACCACCGTCGGCCCCGTCCGCACCGTCTCGCTCTCGTACAACGCGCAGGGCCAGTCCAAGGGCGTCGCGACCGTCCAGTTCAACAAGTACGAGCACGCGACGAGCGCCTACAACCAGTACAACAAGCGCTTGATCGATGGCGGTGGGTCGCACCTGTTCCCTTAGACTGCTCTCTCTCGTTTTCCTTCCTCCTCTCGCGCAGGTGTCGCTCGGTCCGTCACGGTCGACCGCCGCCAGCTTCATCGCCTCGGTTCGCGGGCCTCGTGCGCACGAGCGCGCCGCCGAGCCGCAGCCGAGCATGCTCGCCGTCGCACGCTTCGGCGGACGGGCACGGCGAGCCCGCTCAGGGCCGGCGCCTCATGTCGGGCCGACCGACACGAGCGGCAGCTCGCACGACTCGGCACAGCTCGGTCAGTCGACTCGAGGTCGATGGCCGTCAGCTCTGACCGAGGAGCAGCACCCAGACGAGCGCCGAGCCGAGCCGGGACCTGGTCACCCCGCGCTCGCCGTCTCGGTCGGCCGACCAGTCGGCGGCCCGCTCGCAGCACGTCGACATGGCCATCCGCAGAGCCGGACCCGCCGCCGCAGTAGCTCGAGACGACGCCGACGTCGTGCGCTCGGCTGGGTCGTCCAGCACCGTCGTCGAGAGGACGAGGTCGCACCAAAACCCGCCGACCCGGATCCCCGTCCTGACGACTGCCCCTCGCTCTCTCTCCTCCTCGCCTTCCTCTCGCTCCTCGTTCTTCGCCTACGTTCGCCTACGCCGCGCGCCCTCGAATCCGCCCACAGTCAAGGCCATCCGTGTCGAGGGTCCGTCCTCCTCCCTCGCGCTCGTCTCCTCCGCCTTGCGCCCTTGCTGACGCCTTCCCCCTCTCGCAGTCATCGTCGACCCCTCGCGCGCCGCCGCCAACAAGCCCCTGACGGCTCGCCTCGCGCCGGCTCCCCCGGTCAACTCGCGCGCCGCCCAGTCGTCGTGCGTCCCCTCCCTCCTCCTCTGCTCCCTCTCTTCCTTGGCGCACACGCTGACGCAGCCTCCCCCCTCTCCTCTCTCGTGCGCAGGACCGTCGCCGCCGCCGGTGGTCAGTCGCAGCGCGGTGCCGGGCGCAACAACGCGTCGGGCGCAGGTGCCGGTGCCGGCGGCCGTGGCGGTCGCCGCGGCGCGGGCAAGCCGCGCGAGCGCGCGCCCGAGCGGCCCAAGGCGACGCTCGAGAGCCTCGACGCCGAGATGAGCGACTGGCAGGCGCAGGTGAGCGCGGCGCAGCCGGCGGCGGGCGGTGCGGCGGGCGAGGGCACTGCCTGAGCGGGAGAGCGGGTCGGGTTGGACGTGTACTGTTTGCTTGTAGTCGTGCAGTGAGTGGAGGAGCATCGGAAACTCGGGCCTGGGTTTTGTGCTGTCCTCCTGTCGACCAGCTTCGAGAGCAACTGGCTTGAGGATCCGCGAGAGAGCGAGCGAGCGGACGAGAGGATCCGGCTCATCTCTCGCTCTACCGCCGCGCGCTCACCGACAGCCGCACCAGCACGTCCGAGCGATAGCCTGCACCGCGAGCACCGACCGCAGCTGGCCTGCCGACCGCCGCTCTCGCCTCGCCCCTCTCGCTCCCCCCCCACTTCGTCCTCCTCGCACCTCGACCACCCTCGCCATGTCGTCCTCGCCCGACGAGCTCGCCGTTCGAGCACTCCAGCGACCTCGACCACCGCCAGCGCAGCTCCTCGACGAGTGGCAGCGCTACTTCGCCGACCCGCTCCTCTCGCTCGCCGCCCTCAAGGCCGATGCGGAACAAGGCGTCCTCCACGACAAGCGCGGGCTCAGGAGCCTGTCTTGGCGGGTGCGTCTCGTCCCCTAGTGACTTGCGCTGCGTCCCAAGCTGACCCAGTCGTGCCTGCGCGCAGTACTTTCTCGGCCTCCTCCCCGCCCCGACACCCTCGCCGACGACGCCCGCCTCGCGCGAGCCCTACGAGCTCGGCCTCGCCCAGTCCCGCACCGCCTACACCGCTCTCCGAGAGCGTTACCTGCGCTCGCCCGACGGGCGCTGGGTCGCCGACGGGCCAGGAGATTCGCCGGCGGCGGCGGGCAAGGGCCAGGCGCGCGTCGAGGACCTCAAGGTCAACAACCCGCTCGGCCTCGACGACGGCAACCCGTGGCAAGAATGGTTCTCCGACCTCGAGACGCGCAGCGAGATCCGCAAGGATGTGTTGAGGACGTGCGTCGCGCCCCTTCTCCTCCTCCTCGAGCAGCGTATGACCTTCTCTCGGACGAGTTGCTGACTCTGCTACCCTTCGTGCGCCCGCAGGTTCCCCGAGATCGACTACTTCCGCAGCGCCGAGACGCAGGACCGCATGACCGACCTCCTCTTCATCTGGTGCAAGCTCGCGCCCGAGGTCGGCTACCGCCAGGGCATGCACGAGCTCCTCGCGCCGCTCCTCTGGTTCGTCGACTACGACTCGCTCCCGCCGGCCGGCGCGCGAGGAGTGCAGGGCGGCGACGACGATGGCGACGGCGACGCGACGCTCGCGCACCTCGTCCTCGCGCGCGAGTGGGTCGAGCACGACACGTGGGCGCTCTTCGCCGCCGTCATGCAGTCGGCCAAGGTCTTCTACGACCACACGCCGTCCGTCACCCTCACGCCGAGGTCGTCGAGCGCGTTCCACGCGCCCGGTCAAGGCCCGTCGCCGAGCTCGTCGGCGCTCGTCCAGCCCGTCGTCGCCCTCTCGTCGCACCTCCACTCGCTCCTCTCGACCGTCGACCCGTCTCTCGCCCGCACCTTCACCGTCCTCCAGGTCGAGCCGCAGCTCTACGCCATCCGATGGTTCCGCCTCCTCTTCTCGCGCGAGTTCCCCCTCCCGGCCACCCTCACCCTGTGGGACGCCCTCCTCGCGACCGACGGCACCTCGCTCCGCCTCGCGACGCACATCGCGCTCGCGCTCCTCCTCCGCGCCCGCGACGCCCTCATCCGCGCCGCGAGCGACGGCGACTACGGCGCGTTCGTCCAGCTCCTCTTGCGGTACCCGCCCTGCGCCGACGGCGGGTACGCGACGGCGCTCCTCGTCCGCCAGGCCCTGCACCTGCGCGACAATTGCTCGCCCGAGGGCGCGCGGCACGTGCGGCGCGAGAACGCAGCGCTCGGGACGGCGATCGGCGAGCCGCTCTCGGACGACGAGCTCGGCGGCGACGCGCTCGAGGCCTCGACGCCGTACGGCGGCGGCGCGAGGGCTGCGGGCGCACCGACGCACCGTCGGGTCCAGACGGTCGCGCAGGTGAACGGGCTCGGCTTCTTCGGCGGCGAGGGCGGGCTAGTGTTCGGCGATTTGGCCAAGGGCGTGCTCGCCAAGTCGGAGGCGCTCGGGATCAACAAGGCCCTGAGGGGCACGTACGACGAGATCAAGGTGCGTCACTCTCTCCTTCTCTGCTTCTCGTGCTGCAGGGTCCGGCGGCTGACGCTGGAGCGAGTTGTCCGCAGCGAGGCGTCGCCGAGGCCCAGTCGCTCGCCGAGGAACGCCGCCGCGCCGCTCGTCTCTCGCCCTCGGCGTCGGGCTTCTCCCAGATCCCGCAGCGCGCGCCCTGGGGCGTCCCCTCACCCTCACCGACCTCGCCCATTGCCGGTCCCGCCGACCCGACCCGCTCCCCTCCTCCTCCGCCCGCAGCAGCCAAAGACGCCCTCGCCGACCTCGAGGCGATGCGGCGTACGAGCTCGGGCATGAGTGCAGCGATCGCGAGGGCGGTCGGCGTGCTCGAGCGGGCGGTTGGGCCGGACAAGGCGCAGGAGGACGAGGTCAAGGCGGCGCTCGACGCGCTGCGGCATGTCGGCGACGTGCTCGGCGGCCGAGCCGACGGCTTCCTCGGTCCGGCGTCGCAGGGCTCGCAGGCGAGCGTGTCGACGGCGACGGCGACGTCGAGCAGCGCGCGAGCGCAGCCGGCGAACGGCGGGACGACCCTCGAGCGCCCTTCTCCTCTCGCCTCGGCAGCCACGTCGACCTCGGCTTCACCCAACGTCGATGCAGCACTACCGTCCAAGTACCTCGGCGCGCGCACCGACAAGCCCCTCCCCTCCCTCAGCCGCACGCCGCAGACGCCCTCGCCCGCGCTTCCTCCTCCTCCTCCTCCGCCGCCCTCCTCGCAGGGCTCGCCCGCCTACCCTCCCGCACCAGCTTCTTCGGCAGCGTCGTACCCTCCCTCGCCCATGCCGGCCCCGCCTCGATCGCCCGCCGTCGCTTCCTACCCTTCCGCCCTTCCGCCACCCACTTCGACCCTCCCCTCGCCGGCCTTCTCAACTCGACCCGCCGCCTCTCGCCCTCCAGCAGCCGCTCCTCTCGACCCTCTCGGCGCCCTCTCCTCTCTGTAGCCCCGCTCGACCGGCTCGTGCGAGTCGACTGTCTATTTCCAGGCTTCGCGCGCCCAATCTTTTCTGCTCCTCGGGCGGGGAGAGATGCAGCGGTTTGCCGACGAGGAAGGACAGGAGCTCGCGAGGCTTGCGGGGACCGGCGTGCAATCAGGGCGGTGCGCTCGTCTGTCGCTCGACGAAGGGCGCGCTCGCCGCCGTCAGCCTTGCTGCTGCCTGCGGCCGCTCCTCGCACTGGCTGTCGAGGCCCGTGCGAGGCGCTCGAGCTCTTCGCCCTCTCGAGCGGAGCGACTCGCTGTCCCTGCTGCGAAGCTGATTGTGCTCTCGTTCCCCGTCGCCGACCTTGCGCAACGCCCTGCGGGGCATCGACCCGGGTCCGCCGGGCGAGTCCGCGGCCGACGCGTACGGCGTCTGCGAGCGTTTTTCTCCCTCGCCTCGTGAGCGAGACGACTGTGAGCAGCTGCCGAGCCTTGCGCGACTCGTGCTTTCCTGCTTGCTGTGGCGAGCGAGCGCTCGAGTGAGCAGCGCTCGGCAGCCTGGAGCTCGTCAAATTTGAGAAGGTCGGCTTCCTCGACCGTCGCCCTGCGTCCGTTTCCAAAAATAGGCCGCGATACGCAAGGCGCGCAAACGCTCGCCCACGGTCTGCTGGCCTCCCCCCTCCCCTCCCTCTCCCTCCTCTGCTCTCCTATCACCCTCACCCGCCCTCGCTCACGCACCTGCTGCACTCGAGCAAGATGGCCGACTACGCTGCCGACCCGGAAAAGGGCCACCAGACGACGTTCGCGACGGGCGAGAAGGGCGGCGCCAATGGGCAGGTCGTCCTGCGCGGGCTCGACCAGGACGCTCCCGAGGGAGCTGTGCACCGTGCGTGGCTTCCCCTCTTGAGCTCCTCTCGTGCACGCAGGGAGCAGCGCTGACTCCTGTCCCCTCGTCGCGCAGGCAACCTCAAGTCGAGGCATCTCCAGGTGCGCCGTGACGCTATCTCGGCATCCTCCGCCGGGGCTCACTTTGCGCGCACGAGTTGGCTGACCTGCTTGCCCATGCGCCCTCCTCGACTCGCAGATGATTGCCATCGGTGCGTGCACGAGCCGCTGCGAGCTGTGCGCTCTTGCCGAGCCTCGGCTGACCTTCTCCCTCGTCGTCGCGCAGGTGGCTGCATCGGTACCGGCCTGTTCGTCGGTGCGGGAGGTGCGCTCGCCAACGGTGGACCGCTCGGACTCTGGCTCGGCTACTCGATCATGGGCTGGTGCGTGCCGTCCTCCCTGCTCCTCGACGCCTCGTCGTCGAGTCGCCTCCTGACCTTTCTTCCCTCCGACCTACCTACACCCTCTCCCTCCGCTCTCGGCACGTCGCTCCCTCCTCCTCTCCTGCAGCATCGTCGGCACCATGATGGTCGCGCTCGGCGAGATGACAACTCTCTACCCCGTCTCGGGCGCCTTCACGCACTACTCGGCCCGCTTCGTCGACCCGGCTCTCGGGTGCGTCGAGCTCTTCCTCCTCTCGAGCCCGCCCGGGCGCACATACCTCGCCCTCCTGCACGGTCGACTGACTCTCGCTCTCGTGCGCGCGCAGCTTCGCTCTCGGCTGGAACTAGTGCGTCCTGCTCTCTCGAGCCCTAGTCAGGCTCGAAGCAGACGCTCTCGGACACTGTGCTGACCTCCTTTCGAACTCCTCGCAGCTGGTACTCGTACGCCATCACGCTGCCGACCGAGATCACGGCCGCCGCCCTCGTCATCCAGTTCTGGCGCGACGACATCAACGTCGCCGTCTGGATCTCGGTCTTCTACGTCGTCATCTGCAGCTTCAACTTCTTCGGCGTCCGTGCCTACGGCGAGGCCGAGTTCTGGTGCGTCCTCTCAAGCTCCCTCCCCCTCGTCGAGCTGCTCGCTCGAGAGCAAGTGCCGCCTCGAGCGCCCTCGTTGACTTCTTCTCTCTCTTCTCCTGCAGGTTCTCGATCCTCAAGATCATCACCATCATTGGCCTCATCTTGCTCGGCATCATCATCACGGCCGGCGGCGTCCCGGGCACGGACCCCATCGGCTTCCGCTTCTGGCGCAACCCGGGTCCGTTCCAGCAGCAGAACGGCATCCCTGGGTCCAAGGGCCGCTTCCTCTCCTTCTGGACGACCCTCGTGCAGGCCGCCTTCTCGTACCTCGGTACCGAGATCGTCGCACTGACCGCGGGCGAGGCCGAGAACCCGCGCCGCAACGTCCCCAAGGCCATCCGCCGCGTCTTCTTCCGCATCATCTTCTTGTGCGTCGACCCTCTTGATCTCCTCTCGGCCGTCCAGATCGTCGGGCTCGAGGACTGACCCTTTCACCTCCACCGCTCGCGCCTCTCCTCCTCCCTCCCTCCCCCTCCCATCCCTTCTCGCCTTCCTCCGCCGTTCCACTCTCGCCGCCTCCTCTCTCACACTCACTCGCCGCTACGTCCTCCTTGCGCCCGCTCTGCGCCGCCTGCAGCTACATCATCGGCACGTTCGTCATCGGCCTCATCGTCTCGCCAGACGACCCCAACCTCACGAACGGCGACGGCGTCAACGCGTCGCCCTGGGTCATCGTGCGTCCCCTCTCACGGTCGACTGTGACGAGAAAGAGAACACGGACGAGGAAACTGACCGTCGTCACCGTTCCTCGTCGCCCGCTCCTCCCCCTCCTCCTCTCCCTCCGCCTTTCCCTCTCCCTCCTCGCCCTCCTCCTCTTCACCTATCTCTCCTCGGCCTCGACCCTCTCCATCGTACTTCACGACCTCCTACGCCTTCCTGCCACTCGTACAGGCCATCAAGTGCGTCCGGTTCTCTCGCACGGTCCCTCTCGCCGGCACAAGCTGACTCGCTCGTCCTGCAGAAACGCGGGCATCCAGGGCCTGCCGTCGGTCGTCAACGCTGCGGTGCTCCTCTCGGCCTTCTCGGCGGGCAACTCGGACTTGTACGCCTCGTCGAGGACGCTCTACGGCCTCGCCTGCGACGGAAAGGCGCCGGCCATCTTCCGCCGCTGCACCAAGGGCGGTCTCCCCATCTACTGCGTCATCATCACGGCCGCCATCGGCCTGCTCGCCTACATGAACGTGTCGACCGGCTCGACGACGGCCTTCAACTACCTCTCGAAGTGCGTCCTGCTCTCGCCCTCTCTCTCTCGCTCTCGCGCGCGCGCTCGCTGACGCTCTCTTCCTCGTAGCCTCTCGTCCATCACTGGCCTCATCACCTGGGCGTGCATCAACTACTCGTACATCCGGTTCTACCACGGCCTCAAGTACCAGGGCATCTCGCGCGACGACTTCCCCTTCAAGGCGCCGCTCCAGCCCTACGCCTCGTACTTCGGCCTCGTCGCCATCATCCTCGTCATCATCTTCAACGGCTACACGGGTGCGTCCTGCTCCCTCTTCACTGCGACTCGTCCGTCGAGCCGTCGCTGATCCTCCTCTCCTTCCGCTCGCTCGCGCACAGTCTTCCTCGACGGCAACTGGAACACGGGCGACTTCATCGTCGCCTACATCACGCTCGTCATCTTTGCTGTGCTCTTTGTCTTCTGGAAGGTGCGCCCCGGCTCTCGGACCCCCCTTCACGCTCTCGACGATGCTGACTCGGCTCCCTCGACGACTCGCAGCTGTTCAAGCGCACCAAGTTCGTGCGCCTCGAGGAGATCGACTACACGACCGGCAAGCGCGAGCTGGTGCGTCTGGTCTCTCCGAGCTGCTGTCAAGTGTGCGGCGTCGGGCTGACCCTCGCCTCTCGTGCTCGTGCAGGACGCCGTCGCCGACGAGGAGGCCTCGCGCTTCGTCCCTGCGACGACCTGGTACGGCAAGATCTGGGTGCGTCCATCTCTTCCGCTCGCTCGTGCGTCCTGTCGCTGACGACGTGCCGCTCTTCGCAGGACTTTATCATGTGAGCGCGCCCTCAAGCCGCTCTCAATCGCTCGTTCCGCCGTCTCTATTTCTCTCTTGTCAGTATCTGCGCTACGTGTGTCCCGTCCTGCAACTCGCACGCACTCTCCCTCTTGCTTGACGCCGTCTCGGCAGGCTCGACCGAGCGCAGGAGAGGGTCCGAGAGCGGCCTTCTCAAGTTGCTCCCTCGCTCGCCTCGTCAGCGAGTCGAGCCGATGCATTCCAGAGCGAGTGTGAGAGCGAGCCGGGAAGAGAGCGCGTGCACAGCTGCGTTGGTCGAGCGATGCGACGTGCATCGACCTGCTCGATCCGGTCGGCGAGCAAGAGTGAGGAGGCCCGCAGCTTCGGCGAAGCGCCGCTCGGACGAGTGGGTGAGCAGCGAGACGAGCGAGCTGGTATTGCTGCATGTCGGTGGCGAGTAAGGGCGAAGGTGGTGGGAGCGAGAGGGACGGCGCCGAGAGTGGAGGAGGGACGAGAGAAGGCTTGGACGAGGCGACGGACGAGCGCTGCGGCAAAGTGGAGCTCGCGAGGAGATGAGACAGGCTGCTCGACTTGGCAAGGCCTCGGTCGAAACTTACGCGGAGCGGCCGCGGCGGTGCCGGCGCCATTGCCACTGCGTTCCCCTCCCTTCCCCTCCTCCCCCTCCGCCTCCCACCCTCGAGCACCGCCAGATCTCGCTCAAGATGCGCACTTTCTCCGTCGCCGCCTTCCTCGCCGCTGCAGGCACCGCCCTCGCCCAGTCGTGTGCGTCCTCGCCTCGCTCTGTCGCCCTCTCTCCCCTTCCCCTCCTCCTCCCCCAAGCCCCACCTCGCCCGCCTTCGCAGCCGCCTCGCACTCGCCACCGGGCACCGTCGGCTGTGCGGCACTGCACGGATAAGCTCCAGCGATGCACTCGAGGTGCTTGCGACGAGCTGGCGAGCGGTGGGCTGCGCGCAAATCGCTCAACACGGGCGAGGAGGGCGGGCTCGGCATCACGCAGGATCGCTCTGCGAACGATGCTCGCACGCGCGCGCTTCTCCTCGGCTTCGCGCTCGAGGAACAAGCTGCTGCGAGCGAGACCTGTCACGAGCACGAGCGGCGCCGGACGAGCGGTCGACGCTGACCCGTTTCCTCCTCCTTCCTTCCTCCCGCAGCGCTCCTCATCAACACCCCGACCGTCCTCTACCAGTGCCAGGTGTGCTCATGCTCACCTTTGACCGAGCCACTCGACGGGCAAGGGAACTGACCGCTGTCCTCCTCGCGCAGCCTTACCTTCTGACCTGGGCCGGCGGCTCGGCTCCCTACTACGGTGCGTCCCGCGCCTACACCTCCTCCTCCCCCTCCTCTCGCTGACGCACATCATTCCTGCAGTGCGCGTCGTTCCCGGCGGTTCGCTCTCGGGCCCGTGAGTCGCACTCCCCGCTCTCCTCGCCGCCGACGAGGACACGGCTGACGCGCTCGTCCTTGCAGCGTCCTCGCCACCCTCGACGAGCAGCCGACGACCGACACGTCGTTCACCTGGACCGTCAATATCGCCGCCGGCACGTCGATCACCCTCACCCTGACCGACTCGACCGGTGCGACCGCCGCGACCGCGCCCGTCACGATCCAGCAGGGCGACAGCTCGTGCCTCGGCGTCAGCTCGTCGTCGGGCCTCGCCTCGTCGGGCTCTGCCACCAACGCGCAGTCGACGCCGTCGGCCACGTCGCTCATCGAGTCGTCGTGCGTCCCTCTCGCTCCCTCGCTCCCTCGTCCTCGTCCGGAATCTGAGCGCCGAGCTGACTCTTCTTGCCCTTCCCTTGCAGGACCGGCTCGGCCGCCTCGAGCTCCGTCTCGAGCGTCGTCTCGTCCATCTCGTCGGCCGCCTCGTCGTCGGCTTCGTCCGTCTCGTCGTCGGCCTCGTCGCAGTCGGCGTCGCGCGCTTCGTCGGCCTCGCAGGCCTCGTCGAGCTCGGGCACCGCCACCGGCACTGCGCCGTCGCAGACTGCGTCGGGCAGCTCGGGTGCGGGCCGCACCGCGGCTGGCTCGGCGCTCGCGTTCGTCGCCGGCGCTCTCGCCCTCGCCGCCTAAAGCGCCTTCCCCTCCCTCTTCCACCTCCTCCTCTCCGTCACCCTCCTAGTCTCGCCTATCTTAATCCAGGACATTGCGTCTCGCTCGGCCTCGCGCGCCTCCCCTCGCTCCTCCCCTCCCCGACGGAAATCTCTGCCTCCCTCTCCTCGCCGATCCCTCTCAATCTGAATCGTAGTGCCCCCTCTTCACCTTCTCCTCGGTACTGCATGCGTCGCTCGTTCTCTCTGTGCTTCTTGTCGGCGAGTGAGCGAGAGAGAGAGAGGGCGGCGATGGGTGCGAGCTCGCCACGTCAGCTGCGCTCTTCTCGACCTGGACCGGTGCTCGAGCCGGCCGCGCGCGATGGACAGCACTTCTTCAGCTTCCAAGAGCGAGCAGATCGACGGGCTCGAGGACTGTCGCAGCAGCAAGTGCGCTTTTAGCGCCGTCGCTGCTCGTCGCGCGAGCGCACGCACCTCGTCCGTCTCAGCCGGGTCCGCTCCGGCGTCGGCTTGCTTGCGCGTACGGCTCTGATCCGGGTGGTCCATCGCTCGCTGGCTCAGCGCAGGCTCGCAGATGCTCACGGTGCAGTCGCAGCGCTGGCGAGCTGACTGCGCGCGCTCCTGGTCGGCGGGCGACCGTCCGCATCGAGCGCGCGCTCGAGCCTCTGTCTACCCCGACCTTTTCTTCTCGTCAATGCGGAGCTCGGCTGGCTCGCGCCGCTTGCCGCCAAGGGCCAGACCCTTTCGCTCGGTCGTCAACTGCGCGGCTCGCCCTCTGGCTCGTCTCGCTCTCTCTCCTTCCTTCGTCCCACTCGCTCGCTACCTTCAGCCTCGCCTCGCCGTCCCGTCCGACTCTCTCTTACTTTCGCCCAGCACCTCGTCCATCGCCATGGTTCGCACCGCCACCGCCCTGTTCGCCGGAGCTGCGCTGCTCGGTGCTCGCGCCGTCTTCGCCCAGACGACGATCCAGTCGCCCGCGCTGTACCAGTGCACGCCGGCCTCGTTCGAGTACACCTGCGCGTGCGTTCCACTTTCGCTTTCCCTCATCCTGGTGCAATGGCGAGCGAGCGCGATGCTGACCCTCGAGCCTCCTCTCCTTCCCCGCCCGCACGCTCCTCCTCTCGCGCCCTCCTCCTCGTTATCGCCCTCGATTGCAGCGCAGCACCCTGCACCGTCGTCGCTCGCCCGTCCGACGACCCGACGGGCCAGCTCGCCGACCTCGGCCAGGCCACCTCGCCCTCGGGCGCACTGTCGTGGACCGTCTCGGTCCCGGAGGGCTCGCGCGTGACGGTCTACATCACCGTGCGTCGCCCTTCCTCCCTCTCTCTCTCTCGGACAGCTCGGGTAGAACGCTGACGCTCCGTACCGGCCGTCGCAGGACACGAACGGCGCGGTCGGTAACGGCGCGCCGACGACCGTCTCGGGCGGCTCTTCCTCCTGGTGCGTCGCTCCTCCTCTCCCTCTCCTGGCCCAGCAGCAGCTGACTCTCCTTCTCGTTGTACGCAGCCTCAGCGGCGGCGGTGCCAGCTCGTCGTCGGCGGCCGACTCGTCGAGCGCCTCGTCCTCGGCTTCCGAGGCCGCCTCCTCCTCCGCCTCGCAGGCCTCCTCGTCGGCATCGGCCGAGTCGAGCTCTGCCGCGTCGTCCGAGTCGGCTGCCTCGTCGGCGTCGTCGATCGCCTCGTCGGCGAGCGGCGCTGCGTCGTCGGCCGCCTCGAAGGCGTCGTCGGCCATCAGCAGCATCACGGCCAGCGCGACCGGCGCAGCGTGCGTTGCTTCCCCTTCTCGAGCTCACTTTGTCGCCGAGAGGCCTCACTGACGTGACGCTCTCTGCTCCCTGCAGACCCTCGGGTTCGGCCGCCCCGGACTCCGGCGCCGCCTCGCTCGCCTTCAACGGGTCCGTGCACCGCTCGAGCCTCTCCTCCTCGCTCGACCCGATCACCCAGACTGACCCTTTCTCTTCTTCTCTCCTCAGTGCCCTCGCCGTGGTCGCCGCTCTCGCCGTCGTCCGCCTCGCCTAACCGCCTCGTTGACCAAGCACGCACCGGCGAACTCGCCTTACCGCACCTCCTCGCCGTCCTCTCGCTTAATCCGTCTCGCCTTTCCTCTCTCCTTGCCATAGGACAGTGCGCCTTAGCTTAGTAACCCTTTCCCTAGAGCCCGCTCTCTCGTTCTCTCCCCGTCCTTGTTGAGCTCCCCCTCCTCGCGCTTCTCGTCTCCTCGGTCCGCAATCGCTCGTCTCGCTCGTCGCACAGGCTCAAATGGAGAGAGAGCGAGAGAGGGAGAGAACGAGAGGGCGAGAAAGCGCAAGCAGAGCTCGGCAGCCTCCGAGGATCAAGCTCGAGCGAGAGGAGGTCCGAGCGCCAGTCTCGAGAAATACGTTCAGCGCCGACTCGCGGCGTGCGCCTCCTCTCGCTCTACAGGTGCCCCTCGCCGCTCGCTTCGAGGCCCATCTCCTCCTGCAGTGCGGCGACGTGCTTGCTGCGCAGGCTGGAGACCTCGCGATCCTTGACGACCGAGGCGAGGTCCTCGCACGCGACCTGCGGCGGGAACGAAAGGCGAGGCGGCAGGGTCAGGACCGTGCGACGAAGCGTCGAGCCGCTCAGAGAGAGTAGAGAGAAGGCGAGGACGCACCTTGAGAAGCCGGTCGGCGTTCCACAGGCCGGCCGGGAGCTGCCCGAGGAGGGCATACAGGCTCGCGGCCGAGTCGCACTCGAGGAGGTCGGCCTCGTGGAGCTTGAGGATGGCGAGCGCGACGCGGAAGAGAAAGATCGTGCCGTGGATGAAGAAGAGGTCCCAGACACGGCTGCGGGCGGGCGAGGAGGGACCGTCAGGCGAGGAGGAGAGAGAGAGAGAGGGAGAGAAGAGGACCGAGCGCTCGACGCACAGGAGGGTCTGCAGGGCGGGCACGTCGTCAGTTCGGGCGCACAGGAAGATGAGAAGAGGAAGAGAGCGCACCTGGATGGGCAGGCTGTCGGTGAAGAGGCTCAAGAACCAGCCGAACGAGATCGCCGTCAACTCGACGCACTGGTCCTCGAGGTGCGCGGCGAGCTTGGGCAGCGTGCGGACGACGAGGTCTTGCAGGACTTGCTGGTCGGCGCGAGAGACGAGCAGGTGCGAGGTGTAGTAGTCGGACGGGAGGATGTTCTGCGGGCGGGCGAGAGGGCGAGGAGTAAGCTCTCGTCGGGGACGGCGAAGAGGGCGAGGTCCGAGCGAGCGCACCTCGATGATGCAGACGAGCACCCAGAAGGCGTCCTCCTCGGCAGGATGCGTAAGTAGCAAGGTCGCGACGAGGTTGTTCATGCCCTGGCAGTCTGCGGGGTCGGGCGGGAGTGAGCTCGTCTTCCTCGGCAAAGCCGAGAACCGGACAGCGAAGAAGAAGCAGGACGCACAGCCGATCTTGGGGTTGCGCCTCGAGTAGGCGACGAGGACGTTGCGCAGCTTGGCGACGCCGGGCCCGTTGCCGGCGAAGAAGACGTTGGTCGGGAAGGTCCGATGGCCTGCACGAGCGGCGCGTCAACCAGGGTACGGCGGCCAGGGCGAGAGGAGAGACGAGTGACGCACAGTCCATGTCGATCTGCTTGAGGCATTGCGCCTCGGCGGGTGTCGAGGGCTGAGCCAGCAGCTCTTGGTAAACGCCCGGCTCTCGAGCCTCGCTGGCGCTCGAGCACTCGCCCCAGATCCTGCAGGCGCACAAACAAGTCAGCATCGAGCATTCGTGCATCAGTGAGCGAGCGAGAAAGAGAGGAGGGACGCACTTGGGCCGGTACGTGATCGGGATCCCCTTGCGCACGAGGTCCTTGAACTCGCTCCAGTCCTCCTTCTTGCCCTTCTTCTCCGTCCCCATCTGCGCGACGCCGACGAGGTTCTCGCTCGCCCACCCTTCCTCGCCGCCGCCTGCACCGCCCGAGCCCGCCGCCTCGTCGCCTGCGACCGCCGCGAGCCAGACCGACTTGGGCCGGTCGCGCGCGATGCCCGGCCCGCCGCCGGTCGACACCTCGTCGTTCGACATGTCCGAGACGTGCTGCGCCTTGAGCTTGGCGAGCTTGGCCTGCCGGCGGCGGATGAAGGCGTCCCACGCGTCCTGCTGCACCTTGTCGACGGCGTCCGTCATGCTGCGCAGCTGGGCGAGGAGCGCGCGCATGCTCTGCGGGCCCGTTGTCGCCGTGCTGCTCGTCCCGCTGAGGGCCTTTGACTCGGTCGACGCCGTCGTCGAGGACGAGGGCGCGCGCACGAGCTTGGCGGGACGAGAGGTCCGTGCGGCCGAGGTCGAGGTCGACGCCGAGGTCGGCGCGGCCGTGTCGGCGGTGGACGTGGTCGAGGTAGGCGCAGAAGTTGGCGACGGCGAGTCGTGGTGGGCAGGCGTGGCGGGCGTCGAGAGCGTCTTGTCGGCCTCGGTCGTCGGCGTGAGCCCGATCGCCTCGCGCAGGGCGTCAAGCTGCGGCTGCACCTCGAGCTCGGTCGGCGGCGTGAGGAGCGCGGCGATGTGGTCGGGCCGCTGCAGAGCCGCGGCGGCGGGCAGGTCCTTGATCGAGGGCTTCTTGGTCGACCTCGAGCCGGCCTTGGTCGACTGGCCGTCCTTGCGCCGCCGGCTCTCCTTGAGCAACTCCATGCCGGCCCGGACGTCGTAGATGAAGCCGTAGCGATCGATCATGGGCCCATCGCCGTCCTCGTCGACGTTCGACGCCGCGCCGTCTCGAGTCGCCGACGCCGACTGGTACGAGGGCTTGAGGAGCGCGAGCGACGGCGGCGTCGCCTCGCCCGAGATCGTGTCGAGCTCCATCGTCTGCGCGCCGCCGCTCCCGCCCGTCGACGTAAGGGTCGCTGTGTGCGGGACGAGCGGCGAGGGCTGGTGCGAGGCCGTCAAGGCGGGGAGGGAGGGCGTCGACGCCGAGATGGAAACGTGCGTCGCCGGGGTCGACAAGGCGGGCTGGGCGAACGGCGAGTAGCGCGAGAGCGACAAGGACGGTAGGCGAGGGAAGACGGTGAGGTTGGGCTCGGGCGTGGGCGATGTGGCCGCAGGGGATGAAGTCGAGCTGCTCGCGCTCGAGGTGCTCGGGGTCCCGCCTGCGCCGAGGCCGAGCGCACGGCTGAGCGTACCGCGCGCGGCTGCGACGTAGCCCGAGTCGGACGCTGGCGCGGCGCGGCCGGACCCGTCGGGCGGCGCCGAGTAGAGCGGGACGCCGGGGACGAACGCTGGTCGCGCTTCGCCGCCGCGAGCTGCAGACCTCGCCTTGATCGTCGCCTCGCGCTCGTCGTCGGGTGCAGGACCGCGCATGTCGGCCTCGCCCGGCTCGTCGGGCAACGAGGTGCTCTCGCTCGAGGGCGAGCGCGCGGGCGCCGCCGGGAGCGACTTGCCGCCGAGCCGGCTCGGCGACGCCATCGATGGTGCCGAGATGGTCGACGTCGTGAGGGGCGTCGACAGGACGGCCGCCGCCGTGCCCTGCGCCGCGGCGGTGAACATGGACGGAGGAGGAGCAGGACTGCGAGCCCGGGTGAGGGTCGGCGAGTCGGGCGGGTGGAGCGAGGGCGACGACGTGCTCGAGCGGCGGCGGTCAGGGCTGACGGCGGTCGAGCGGGTGCGGGACGACCGACGGCTGGACGACGGCGACCCGGGGCCGTCGCGCGGTGACGGCTCGACGCTCGACGCGTTCGACAAGGCACGAGCGCGACCGCTGCTCGTGCCTCGTACGGCACCGGGTGCCTCCTCCTGCTCGTCCTCGACCTCGCCGTCGCCGTCTTCCTCGTCCGGCCCGCCCGCTTCTTCTGCCTCGCCCTCGCTCGCCCGTCCCTCCTTAATACTCCCCGCCCCGCTGCGGCCCCAGCTCTTCCACCCGAGCCACTCGCCGTAGCCCGCTCGGCCCGACGCCGTGCTGCTCACGCTCCGGATGCTGCCCGAACGGCCCGAGCGCTTCTTGGGCGACGGCGAGTCGACCGAAGTAGGCGGTGCGGAGGCGGCGCCCGTCGAGGGAGGAGGGAGGGGAGGCGCAGAGCCGGCCGAGGCGGACGACGGCGCGCCGGCGATGTAGCCGACGAAGCGCGCCGAGAGCGAGGCGTGTCGAGGGCGAACGGGCTTGGACGTCGAGGGTATGACGGCAGGGTCGGGTGCCGAAGTGGACGGAGCGGCGGTGTCGGCCGTGAGGGGCATGGACGAGACGGAGGCGGCGTCCGACTGGTCCTTGAGGTTCGGGGTGGACGGGATGGGCAGCGAGACGGCGTGCGACCGGATGGAGGCCGTGTCGGTGAGCTCGATCGTCATCGGGCTGGACAGGCCGAGGTCGAACGTGTTGGACGAGATGGCCTCGGCGAGGTCCTCGATGTCGAGGTCGACCTGCGGATGGGCCGAGTCAGTGAGAGGGTTGCAAGGGAGGTCCAAGGTGAGAGTGAGGACGCACCTCGACTTGTGCTGGACCTTCAGGAGCCGCCTCGCCCTCGTGCGCCAACAGCTCGATCCGCCACTCGTCCTTGGCCTTCCCCTTGGCCCGTCCCCTCGCCTTGCTCAAGCTCCCTCCCCTCCCCTCCTTGTCGCGCACCTCGGTCCTCGCGCGCACCTTTGCGCGCTCGATCTCGCCCTCGCTCGCCGCCTTCTCGACCGCGAGTGTCTCGAGCGCACGCAGCTCGGCGCGCCCTTCTCGGAGGGACGCCTGCGCCTCCTCGAGCTGGGCCGACAGCGCCTGCGCGAGGGCGACGAGGTGCCCGAGCGGGATCGAGGTGAGGGCGACGGGCGGTAGGGCGTGCGGCGGTTCTGGGAAGGAGAGGTGCCGCGGAAGTGGAGTGGACGGCGCCGGAGAGGGCGACGAGGCGGCTCGAGAGCGGGACCCGCCCGACGTGACTGTCGACGGGCGTTCACGGCTCTTTGCTCTCCTCGAGGTCGTCGAGGCGGGTAGGCCGAGCCCGATGCCGCCTTCGACGCCGTGCGAGCTGCTCGAGCGCGCGAGGAGGGTCGCAACCGACGTACGGCGCGAGAAGTCGGCGGTCGGCGACTCGTCGGGCGGCGAGGCGGGGAAGAGGGGCGGCGTGTTGTCGGTGCGCGAGTCGAGCAGCTTGTCGCGCAGGTCGGGGAAGAAGGCGGTCGTCGGCGCGTCGAGAGGTGGGGAGAGGGGGTGGTCGTGCGACGCCGGCAACGCGGCGCGAGGCTGCGAGCGAGTGTAGCGAGTCAGTTGACTGCTCTGGATACCATGCCATGGCGCTGTATCCCCCCTCGAAGCCTTGTCGAGTGAGCGAGCGATGAGGTCGTCTCGTCGTCGGCTCATTCAGGCCGGCCCAACAGCGAACACGCCGCGATGGGGAGTGCAGAGGGGCTGAGGTGGAGCACAGAGAGACTATGAGCGCACCTGTGCCATCGCAGCTGCTTCTCTGCGCGGTCTCCACGGCTCGACTCGTGCTGCTGGCAGGTGAAGGCGGCAGCGCTGATCGGGAGCGCGCGCGGTCGCAGGCGGTAGGCGGTCCCTGCTGCGTCGGTCGTAGGCGTCGTATGGCTGTACTGGTATAGCGATCTCGAGCTGTGCGGCGCTGAGAGGAGAGCGGGTCCGTGTCGAAGCTGGACGTCGCCCCGCACGACTCGCGAGGTCGGCAGCGACGACGATACGCCGCTCCTTTCTTCTCTTCTATGGGCTCCAGGACCGCAAGCAGCTCTCCTGCACATCCCCGGGCGTGCACCTCGCCCAGAAGTAAGGGAGAGACGGCGCACTCCTCCTCGTGCAGGCTGCTCGAGCCTCCTCTCTCGGGCGACGCACGCAGAGCGAAGGAGGGCACTCATTTTGGTATTTCGCTAAGTACACGCTATGCAAAAGACTGCTACAGACTCGCTCGACGGCCGTCGAGCGAACACAGGACGACGACGCCGCTTTACTTGGTCGCGGCCGACTTGGCCTCCTCCTTCGTCTCGCCGGCGACCTTGGCAGCCTTCTCGGACTGCTTCTTGAGGATCTCCTTGATCTCTGCGAGCAGGGAGGAGGGACGAGTCAGCGACCGTGCGCCGAGGACGACCGGCGAAGCGGGGGAAGGAGAGGGGGTACGCACCGCCGTAGGTCTCCTCGAGGATCTTCTGGGCGTCGTCGCCGCGCTTGGACGCGAGGTCACGGAGAGCCTTGAGGTCGGCGTCCTCGAAGACCTGCGAGCGGCGAGAGTGGCGGTTAGTCTCGAGCCCATGGCATGACGGGACCGAGTCGAGAAGGAGCTGGACGCACCTTGGTGAGGCCGCTCATGCCCGGGACGACGCTGTCGAGCCACTTGCGGCCCTCGCCGGCGAGGTCGGTCACCTTGTCGAGGCCGAGCGCCTTGAACTGGGACGAGTCGCCGAGCTTGTCCTGGACGAGGTCCTTGGCCGCCTTGGTCTTGTCCTCGACCGACTTGTCCGACTTGCCGATCTTCTCGAGCTCGGCGTAAAGCTCCTTGACGATCTGCGCGCGCGAGGGAGGTGGAGCATGGTCAGCTCGAGCACGAAGGGTGGCAAGGAGAGAGCGAGGACGGAGGGGCGCACCTTGATACGGTCCTCGCCGACGTAGCCCTCGATCTTGGACAGGTTCTTGTCGAGCGCCTCCTTGACGTCAGGCATCTTGTCGAGGACGGGCGCAGCAGCGCTCGCCGACGCGTTCCACGCGTCCTGGCCGGCCTTGACCGAGAACTTGGACAGCTCGTTCTTCTTCTGCGTGAGGAGCTTCTTGACGGCCTCGTACGTCTCGGCGTTGAGGCCGCCCTTCGAGACGATGGCGACCGACTGCTGGTAGAAGTCGGACGTGAGGCGCTGCGCCTCGGGGCCGCTGCAAGGAGGGAGGCGAAGTTGAGAAGGTCAGCCGACGAGCAGGGGGAGGGGCGAGAGCGAGTCGAGAGAGAGCGTGGACGCACTGCTTGTCGGCGAGCTTCTTGAACTCGACGCCCTGGTCGCCGAGGGTCTTCTGCAGCTCGGGGTACTTCTCGCCGAGCTTGGCCCAGCCCTGCTCCGCCTCCTCGCCGACGAGCTTCTGCACCTTGTCGGCCGCCGACGTGAGCGCCTTGAGGATCTTGTCCTGCGCGTCCTTGCCGCCCTTGGCCGCCTCCGAGATGTCGGCGTACGTCTCCTTGACGACCTGGGCCGCCTTCTCGCCGTGCTCGTCGAGGAACGACTCGAGGCGGTCAAAGCCCTGGTCGATGACGACGGCGCCGCCCGGGATGGCGGCGGCGTACGACTTGGCGACCGACTTGGCGAGGCCGAGGGCCTCCTTTGCCGACGAGGGAGACAGGTCGGCGACCTTGTCCTTCGCCGCCTTGGCCGAGCCAGAGACGGAGCGGGCCGTGTCGACGACATCCTTGGCGCCCGAGTACGAGTAGTAGGCGTAGCTGCGCGTGCGGGGCTCTGCGTCAGCTCCTGAGTGCGTGCTGAGCGTGTCGCGCGGAGGAAGAGCGAGGCTCACAGGCCACCGAGGACGACACCACCGCCGAGGAGACCCGAGACGAGGTGCGACGAGTTGGGCGCGGCGGCGGCGGCACCGGGCTGTGTGGGGACGAGGGTCAGGTCGCGGTCAGGGTGCAAGGCAGGGCTGGACGGGACGCACCTGAGCAGCGGTGTTGTAGCCGGCGCGGCGGTAGGCCTGAGGCCTCGGGAGGGCGCGGCGGGCGGCCGGGCGCGCGGCGGCGAGGAAAGCGGTGCGGGCAGGGGCGGGCATTGCGTGGGTCGTGCGGTGGTTGCGGGAAAGCTCTCGAGGTGTGAGAGGGTGCGGAGAGGGGAGGAGGGGCGGTCGTCGAGAGCGAGCGGCCGCGGGAGGAAGGACGAGGCGACAGCGATCCCCTTTCCCCGCTCGACCGTGTCACCATGACGCACGACGCGACGGACGAATTTCTGCACCGCCCGCGCGAGCGAGCGACAGCTTCCGCAGCTGCAGCCGAAACTCGTCGGGCTCTCCGCGAACGGCCGCGAGGGAGGGACGACGAGGAGGCTCGTGCACGCGGCCTCGGATTGCGTCGAGCGCAACGTTGCTGGCTTAACTAGCACTCACTCTCTTTGCTCTCGCTGCGACTCATGCACGCGCAAAAGACCGAGAGAAGCCGTACACCGTTGCGGAAGACAGAGGAGGAACTAAAAAGCGGGAACCCGACCCTCGCGAGGAGGAAGAGAAGGAGGACCCGCCGACGAGTGAGGCGCACGAATGTGCGCACAGACGAATGACTGAAGAGCCTAGAGGGAGGAAGTGCACGAGGATGTGCGTCGGCAGGATCGTCGATGCGCTGAACGAGCATCTCGAGGAGCGAGCGCCGCCTCGTTCAGCAGTACGACGAGTTGATGGCGCCGCCAGGAAGCACGATGCCGTCGTCGATGAGGTTCATGAGCGACCAGTAGTCCTTCTGCAAGTCGGTCGGGAGAGGCACTGTACGTCAGCGGAGAAGAGGACGGGGAAGAAAGAGAGGGGGACGGACCGTGCCACCCTCGCCGTCGACGGCGTCGCTGCCGAGGTAGCTGCAAGGAAGGGCCCGAGTCAGCCATGGTCTCGAAAGGGCCTATCGACGGGATGCAGCGCTCGGGCGTCGCCACGAGCGCGACCGCAAGGAGGAGACGAGGAGGGAGGGAGAGCGACTCACCGGATGTTCCAGAACGCGCCGCCCGAGAGGTACTTCTGCCAAGCGTAGACCTGGGTCTGCGAGTGCATAGAGCGTCAGGAACCATCGAGAAAGGCAGCGTCACTGCTGCGAGGTGAGCGAGAGCAGGTGAGGGTCCGAGCGCCGCACCTGGTACATGGCTTGACGGCTCGCGAGGTCGTTCGCGAGCTTGCTCTGCAGGCTGAACTCGCCGACAAAGATCGGGAGGGTCGTGATGGCGTTCTGCGCCTGGCCACAAGGCAGCGACGGGGCGTACTTGCCGTACACGCCGTCGGCAGCGCTGCAAGGAGAGAGAGAGAGGGAGAGACGTCAGCTCGATCCTGAGCGAGGCCGTCTGAGCTGTGAGTTGAGCAGGACGCACAAGTAGTAGAAGTGGCTGTCGATCACGACGCGGTCGCGCTTGTAGTTGTAGAACGGCGACCAGTACGAGGCGCCCATGAATGAGTCGCCGAGCATGAGCTCGGTGCGAAGGCCCTTCTTCTTGATCATCTTGAGGACGGTGCGCACGTAGCTGTTGATGTAGTCGGTACCGGCAGCCGAGACCGTCTGGGGCGAGCCGAAGTGAGCCACTGCGGACGAGCCAGGCAAGACGAGGTCAGCGACGAGTGCTCGACGGCGAGAAGCTTCGAGGCGCAGGGACGCACTTCCAGTGTCGCAGGCCTCGTTGAGCGGCGCAAAGGTGTATGCCGACGGGCTCGACGTGCTCTTGATGAAGTCGAGCGCCTTGTCGACGATCTGCGAGGTCAAAGCGGGTGCTTGAGAAGGTCAGCAACCCCGGCTCGAGCGAGTCATCGCCGCATCCGTGCCAGCACAGATAGGAGGAGGAGAGAGAGCGCACCTGGTATGAGTACTGAAGGTTGGTCGCGTTGTAGAACCAGTCCGCGTTGCCGCCGAGGTTGAACTTCTCGCCGCTGCAAGGTCAAGCGGGTCAGGCTCGGTTCCTCACGCCGTGCAGACGAGGGGAACGCACATCTGTAGGTTGTTGACGCCGCCTGGAAGGGAGTGGAGGCCGAGCTGTGCGAGGAGAAGCGTCAGGGACGGCGAGCGAGGCAAGGGGGAAGGACGGCGAGGGCGAGCGGACGCACGACGATGTGCATGTTGTACTTCTGGACGGCGTACTCGGCGATGTTGCGCAGGTAGGTTACCTGGTTGCCGTGGTAGAGCTGCGAGCCCGGAACGTCCATGAAGGCGGCGTACGCTGCGAGCGCTCGATGACCTGAGTCAGCTTCCGACGGCGACGACGCGTAGGCGGAGGTGGAGCAGACGAGCAGGGACGCACTGACAGGGATGCGCAGCGTGTTGATGCCGTACGAGGCGACCTTGTCGATGTCGGCCGTCGAGACGAACGTCGAGTAGTGCTGCTCGAGGACGGGACCGCAGACGGCCTTGCCGACCGCCGCGCAGTACGACCACTCGTCCTGGTACGGCGCAGGGATCACATCGGGCGTGTAGTTGAGCTCCATCTCGAGCCATGCACCTGCAGAGAGAGAGGTAGGTCAGCTCTCGGCCGAGGAGCGCGTCGCGAACCAGAAGGAGGAGGAGGACGACGGACCGAGGTTGACGCCGTTCGCCTTGAACGTGTCCCAGCCCTGGAACTTCTTGTGCCACGAGATGTCGTGCTTGACCTGCTTGACGACCTGCGAGTAGAACTTGCCGATGTCGAACCGCCACACGGGCCCATGCTTGCTCGAGTCGGTCGAGGGGACGATGTCGATGCCGAGGCCGTGCAGCGCCTGGCTTGCCTGCTGGAGGATCGACGAGAGGGAGAAGCCGGCAGGGGCTGCCTGGACCGACGAGGTCGAGGCGAGGAGGGCGAGAGCGGCGACGAGTCCGGTGCGCATGTTTGGAGAGGAGGGAGGGGAGGGGCGAGGAGGGCGAGAGGCGGACGAGGGTCACTGAGGGAAGGAGGTGGGGGAGAAGAGGAGAGGGGGGACGCACGAATGAGGCGACCCGAGCTCCTGGCGCGAGGAAGACGGCACGAAGAGATCGAGCTTGTCGCCGCGCTGCTCCTCGGCCGTCGGCGGCGGGGGTCCGAGCGAGTCGATCGCGGTCGAGCTCGCGCGAGCGACCTAGATTCGATTGTGCGTCGCAGACCGCGAGCTCGTCGCACGCCGTCGTCGCCGAAGCGCTCGCTCGAGCTGCCGGCTGAGCGAGCTGAAGAAGAAGGGCGGCAAGCTCGAAAGACGAAGCAGCAGTGCTCCTCTCCTGGAGCCTGCGGATGCGCAAGGCGCTTCACACCGCATAGCTGAGCCCGAGCGAAGTGCGCTGGATGCAGCGCTCGAGGCGCTCGACCGCAAGGATGGCGGGTCTCATCCCTTGTCGACGAGGTGATCGCGCACTTGCACCGTCTCACCTGCTCGGCTGAAAGTAGCAGCGAGAAGATCGGGCGATGCGGAGCAGCCACGAGGCGCAGGTAGCACCCCGACGCCGTAGAGCAGGATGCGCGCGAGACGAGCTGTCGGAGAAGTCGTCCCTGGTCGCGAGGCGGGGAGCGTCGCATCGCCGCCGTCCCCGCGGCCTGGCCCGCTCAGGACGGGCACTAGCCCGCCCGTGTGGACCTCGTGATCCCCGCCGCTGCTCGCCTAGGCTCCTCCTGGTCGGGGCGGCGTGATGAAGGCTGGCGATGAGGAGCGGGGGTTCTGGCGGCGACGGCGGCGGCGGTGGCGAGCTTGAGACCAGCTGGCGGAGCTCAGAAGCATGTGCAGCAGATGCACCGTGCTGCACGCGAGCTCTGGGCCGGTGAGGGAAAACAGGGACGAACAGCTCTCGGCGGCAGAGCGACTGGCTGCTTGGTCGAGATCCGAACGAGCCGCGGCACGGCCCTTTCGAGCTCTCACAGCGAGAGATAGAGAAGGAACAGCTTTGTGACAACACCTACGAGGAACAGAAGAGCGAGCGCACGATAGCTCACGCCTCGGGGAGCTCGTGCGGCACCTGCTTCGCGCCGCGCCTCGCTCCCGCCGACGAGCGCTGCCTCGCCTGGTCGAGCGTCGCGCGCATCTCGCCCATGACCGTCTTGAGGCTGCCGACCTCCTGCTCGACGCTGAGGCCGTGCCCGGAGAGATGGAACCCGACGACGCCGGCCTGCGGGCGAGGGCCCGAGAGCGAGTCAGCGAGGGGAGCTCGAGGTGAGGGAAAGCGAGAGAGAGTGGGACGAGGGCGCACCTTGTAGTACTCGACGTGCCGCTGGTACGACACGAGCGACTCGCGCGTCTCCTCGAGCGCCTGCCACACGCCGATGACGGCGCCCGCGCTCGCCCTCGTGATCTCGAGGTCGCGCTTGAGCGCCTTGACCTTCTTGCCGCCCTGCGGGCTCGCCGCGACGGCGGCCGTCATGCGGCGGAACCAGTCGATCGAGTCGAGCTCGTCGGCGCGCTGCGCCTCCTCGCTGCGCAGGGCCGCAAAGATGAGCTTGGCCGAGTCGGACGCGAGCGTCGCCGAGGGGATGGCGCGGTCGAGCGAGGTGACAAGGTCGCCGAGCGACGACGAGATCTTGTCGAACAGGGACGACAAGAGGTGCTCGAACTCGGCGCGCTGGCGGTCGCTCATGCGCGGTGCCGAAGTGGACGAGGCGGCCGTGATGAGCTCCTCGAGGCGGGTGAACTCGTGGCTGCGAGGGTTTCGACGTCAGCACCGGACCTTTGTGAGCTCGAGAGAAGAGCGAGAGAGGGGACGCACACGACCCAGTGAAAGCTGTTGTAACCTTGCGCGTTGAGCGCGATGACGTGGTCCTTGACCTCGCGGCTCTTGTCGCCGAGGTCGCTCAGGCGCTCCGAGAGGAAGACGCGGTCGTCGAGGCTCGAAGTGTACCGCACGGCGGTCGCGAGCTCCCACACGGCGACGGGCTCGAGCGTCATGCCGGCCGACTCGCCCGCGCCGAGGTCGAGGAGGTGCTCGAAGACGTCGAGGGCGGCGTGCGCCCGAGTGGCGGCCGTGCGCGCTGCACCTGCGCTCAAGAGCTCGAACGAGGCCGACGAGGTGCTGCCGCAGAAGATGCCGAGGGTGAGGCAGGGCGAGAGGGTGGTCGGGAGGTGCGGGAGGGGGAGCGACAGGTTGGCGAGGCGGGAGAGAGGACGTTGGAGGAGGGCGGGGAAGTACGAGAGGTAGTAGGCGAGGTAGGAACGGGCGAGGGCGATGCCCAGGTAGAGGGCGAGGGCGAGGAGAAGGTAGGGGACGAGGGGGAGGAGGTAGGGCGTGAGGGCCCAGGCGATCTTGCGCGCCAGCCGGGCGAGCGAGCGGAGCGGGCCGACCGCCGCAAAGATCCCTGCATGGCTTGGAGCGGGTCAGCTTGGATTTGAAGCTTGAAGGAGCGTGGTCGAGTGCGAGAGGGACGGACGAGAGGTTGCCGTCGGACGAGGTGCGCGCTTTGCGGCCTTGTTCTGCTCCGACTTGCGCTGCGAGTAGCGTCGGCGGTCTTCGAGGAGCTGTTGGTCGTCTTGGTCGTCGTCGTCGGTCTCCCAGTTGCGAGAGCGTCGAGAAGTGAGGTCATTCGGGCGGGCGGAGGAGCGGGACGAGGGCGAGAGGGGAGCGGGCTTGCGCTTGGTGCGGGTGCGGGGGGTGGTGTTGTGCGATGTGCTGCGGTCTGTCGACATGGTCGCCTGGCTGGTGCGAGCCGTGTGCGAGGAGCAGAGGGGGGCAAAGTGCGGGGGAGCCGGCGACGAGGCGGTGCTCGCTCTCGCTCTCCTGAGTCTCCTCTCACACCGTCCCGAGCTCCGCCTGCCACCACGCCGAGCTCTCCAGCTTCCAGCAGTCGCCTTGCCGCAACACTCGCCCCGCCTCGAGGGCGCCGGCCCACCCCTCTCCTCGTCGTCGCCCTCGTCGCGCAACCCGACATGGCCGCCCACGCCTCGCTCGTCCACCTGTTCGAGCCAGAGCCCTCCTTCCAGGACCAGCTGAACCGCCTCGACAAGCTCTGCGCCATCCACCCGCTCTTCCTCCCCGTCGACGGCGGGCCCTTCGACAGCGACGACGAGCGCGACCTCCTCGCCATCCAGGACGTCGCATGGGGCACAGCCGCACCGCGACGCCGCCGAGCACCGCCACAGCTAGGCCACCCCGCCCCTGCGCCAAAGCGCCGAGCCCGCCGCCCTTCACCGCCCCCTCCTCCTCCTCCTCCTGCGCCCGCACCCGCACCTGCGCCCAAGCCCGCACCGCCTCTCGCCGCACCATCGACCAGCGGCAGCGACGACATCGTCCTCGACAACACGTCGGACCAGGACGACGCCGACGTCGACTATCAGCCGGGGCCGGCGGCGGCGCCTGTGCGACCCGTCAAGCGCGCGCGCGACGAGGTCGTCGAGCTCTCGATCTCGGACGAGGGCGGCGACGATGACGACGAGCAGGTCCAGAGCGATTCGAGCAGTCCGCCAGCTCTTCGCGCCGGCACGCTCGTGCGCGCAGCGACCGGCGCCGAGCTCCGTCGTCGTCAGCGCCGCGCCGCACAGGCCGCCCCCGCCGCCGGCGCCGCCGCACCCGCAGCCGGGCGCGGCCGTCCCGTCAAGAAGGCGCGCACGTCACTCCACCTCGACCAGGCGCTGCAGCAGGTCGCCGGCCTCAACCGCACCAAGCTCGTCGGCCAGTTCCCGACCATCCCGTCGTTCGTCGAGCACCTCGCCCAGTTCGAGCGCGCGCCGAGCGCTCGCCCGCGCCTCCTCGACGGCTGTCGCATCGTCTTCGTCAACACGGACCACTGGAGCAACTCGGCGCCGCGCAAGAACCGGTTCGACGACGCGCTCCGGCTCAACATGAGCATCGCCGCGCGCAACGGCGCGACGCTCGTCCAGCCCGCCGACTTTACGCCGGCGCCGTTCGACGTCGACGACGGCGACGTCTCGACGGCGCCCGACGAGCTCGCCGCGCGCGCCGAGGCCGAGCGCTGGACGACCTACATCGTCCCGCTCGAGCCGGCGCACAAGCACCGCCCGGCGACGTACGAGCAGGTCCTCGGCTGCCTCGGGCCCGACGACGGCGACGGCATCGAGCAGGACGAGCTCGGGCCGTTCGTCAAAGTCGTCCGCTTCGAGTGGATCACCAAGTGCGTCGACGCGAGCCACAAGGTCGACGAGGGCGACTTTGTGCTCGGCGGCGACTTCCGCGAGGGCGCGCGGCGCGAGCGGCGCGACAAGGTGGCGCTCGCCGACGAGCTGAAGCGCATGCGCAAGGTGCGCGAGCGCGAGAAGAGCCGCCTCGACAAGGAGGACCCGGCCAAGGCGAGGCGGCAGGGAGCGCGGGAGCGGGCGGCCGATGCGGGCGAGGACACGCAGAGGGAGAGCGACGACGACGACGACGACAACATGGACGCCGTATCGTGCGTCCCCTTCTCGCTCTCTCTCCTCCCCATGCCGACTCGAGCGGCGCTGACGTGCTCGAGCCCTCCTGCAGCCCGCTCGGACCCGACGACTGGCCTCTCGACGAGGCGCCCGCGCCCGGCTACTTCGACCAGCCTCGCTCGCAGTCGACCGCCGCCTCGTCGATCCCCAAGCGCGACAAGGGCAAGGGGAAGGCGCAGCAGGGCGTCGTCGACGAGAGCGACATCCCGGCCCGCCGCGGCTTCGAGGACTCGAGCGACCCGATCGACGACCCGGACCGCACTCGCACCCTCGCCACCGCCCCGACGACCAGCACCGACGTCGACGTCGACCTCGCCTCGCCCGAGCGCCCGCCGTCGCGCGCCGACTCGGGCACGTTCATGTACGAGGGCCTCGAGGAGGAGCACGCCATCATCCAGACGCTCGGCGCCGAGGCCGTCGACCGCTTCAACGAGGTGTCGGCGTCCGACCTGCTCGACCTCGACCCGAACGCCGTCCTGTCGATGCGCGCGCCGGACGACAACGCGACCGAGGACGAGGACAGCCAGGGCGAGGTGAGGACCAAGCGCGCGCCGAGGAAGAAGCGCAAGGCCAAGGTGCGTCGTCTCGTCGCCTCGCACAGCGTGTTTCAATGTCGAGGGTACTGACTCTCGTCCCTGCAGGGCTGGACGTGCGACAACCCGGCGGCGAACCGTGCCCGGCGAGAAGGGCCGAACGAGGTCGTCGCCAAGACGGTGCGTCTCTCTCCTTCTCCTGCCCGACTCTCTCGCGCTCGTGACCCTCTCGAGCAGCATTGACGACTCGCCCTCGCAACAGCTCGAGCTCCTCGCCGGCCTCATCCCCAAGATCGTCGAGAAGGACGAGTTCCGCATCCGCTCGCACCAAAAGGCCGCCAACCTCCTGCGCAGCTACGAGGACCAGATCGACAGCTACGAGGAGCTCGTCCAGATCCCCGGCATCGGCCCCAAGCTCGCGCACAAGATCGTCGAGATTGCTCGCACCGGTGCGTCCCTTCCCTCACCTCGCTCTTCTTCTTGCGAGAGAGCTTTGCTGACGCTGTAGCTTGCTCCGCAGGCACACACCGCCGCCTCTCCAAGTTCGAGACCGAGGCCGACAAGGCCGAGAAGCTATTCGGCGACGTGTACGGCGTCAAGAAGGCGGCGCAGGACCTGTGGGCCAAGGGCGCGCGCTCGATCGACGACTTGCGCAAGGACCCGCAGCGGTACGGCATCACGAGGCCCGCCGTCCTCATCGGGCTCGAGTACTACGAGGACCTGCTCGAGCGCATCCCGAGGGAGGAGGTCACCGAGATCGTCGAGCGGGTCAAGAAGATCGGTGCGTCCTGCTCTCCCCTCGGCCGCCTCTTCGCCCTGGACGTGCCCCTCGCTCGCCCTGACACGCTCTTCATCTCCGTACAGCGCGCAAAATCGACCCCGAGCTCCAGGTCGACTGCATGGGCTCATGGCGCCGCGGCGCCGAGTCGTCGGGCGACATCGACTTGCTCGTCACGCGCGACCCGAGCCGGGACGGCAAGACGCACGAGGGTACGTCCCGCTCTCGCACTCCTTCATCGTCTCGTACATTCGCTGACGTTGCCTGTTTGCCCGCAGGTCTCGTCAAGAAGCTCTGGAAGAAGATGAAGGAGGCCGGTATCGCCCAGTACGAGCTCTCGCTGCCCAAGGACGACCGGTCGCTCGACGCCAAGTACTTTCCCTCCTCCCTTTCTTATCAGGGCCGCTGTGAAGGTCCTGGCTGACGCCGACGACCTCCCTCGCAGGATCAACGGCCTGTGCAAGCTGCCGGGCAAGGACGGCGCCAAGATGCGGCGCATCGACGTGCTCGGTGCGTCCACTTCTTCAGCTCGCTCGCGCTCTTCTGTCTCGCACTGACTCTACCGCCGGCCTCGACGCTCGCAGGCGTGCCTTGGGAGGAAATGCCCGCCGCCCTCATCTACTTTTCGTCGGGCTCGATCTTCAACCGCTCGCTGCGCCTCAAGGCCCGCCGCATGGGCTACCGCCTCAACCAGCGCGGCCTGTACAAGGACGTCATGCGCGACCGCCAAGGCGTCAAACTGACCGAGGGCGTCCTCGTCAAGGGCGTCAAGAGCGAGCGCGACATCTTCCGCATCCTCGCCGTGCCCTACCGCCCGCCCGAGGACCGCAGCATCTGAGCGAGAGCGCGGAACGTATCGTTCGGCCGGTGCAGGAGCGGGTCGAACGGCGACGCGCTCGGTCGAGCGAGAGAGGGAGGAAGGGGAGGGGGAGGCGAGCGCGCACGGACCCTGTTGTGCCTCTCGCAGTGCCTTCTTCCTGTCACTTGCCATCCATACGCTTGTTTGCTCCTTCTGTGCACGTTCGAGAGCTTCTCGAGCGTACGAGGTAGCAGCGAAAGCAGCGCGACGAGCGTCGAGGAGCAAGGAGGAGGCAGCCGAGCGAGTGATGCAACTTGAGAAGGTCCCGCATGTCTTCTTCGCTCTCTCGCTCAGACGACAACAAGAGACGCTCACGCAGACAGAGATGAGCTTGGTAGTCACTGCTGTACAAAGGAGCTCGACAGAAAGGCTCTACATGCTCCACTCCCCTCTCCTCCCCTACTCGCTCATGGCATCGTCCGAGTCGTCCTCGTCCGAGTCGTCCGCCTCGGCGACCGTGATGGGCGCGATGTCGAGCTCCTGGTCGGCGCCGACATACGACGAGCAGATGGCCAAGAGCTTGAGGTTCTTGTGCTCGCCCTTGGGCAAGGTGAACTCGAGCGACGTCGCGAGCCGCCTCGCGACGGTGACGCGCTTGACGCCCCACAGCTGCTTCGAGACTTGGTCGACGACGAGGATGTACCACCCCTCGGTCGTCGACTTGTTCGGGAAGAACGGCGCGACGACGGTCGTGTCGACCTCCTCGTCCTCCTCGACGTCGCGCTCGAGCTGGACCTTGATCGTGATGGGCGAGTCGGCCGTCGCGCTGTCGGCGTCCTCGATCTCGTGCGTGATCTCGAGCCTGCAGGGCGTCGAAAGAAGAGTCAGCGACTCGGGCAGAGGAGAGAGAGAGTGCGAGAGAGAGAGAGGGAGAGAGGGACGCACGCAGGGTACGCGTTGGCAAACTCGGCGACGCGGCGCATGGCGCGAGAGTCGAGCTGGAGGAGCTTGTCGCGGTCCGTGTCCTCGAGCTCGAGGAGGTCGTAGACGCTCTCGACGCCGGCGCTCTTGCAGCGCGCGATGATGTCCGAGGTGAAGGCTGGGATCTGCCGCAAGGGCGAGTCCGAGTCCCACACGGCCTGGACGACCATCTGGGACAGCTCCATGGCGCCGACGGCGTTGAGGTAGGCGTTGCTCGACAGGACGTCGACGGCGGCGGCGAGGAGGTTGAGCACGCGCGAGAGGATGACGGCCTGGTCGGCGGCGAGGTCGGCGGGGAGGTTGAGGCGCGAGAAGTGGGCCTGGAGGAGGACGTTCGTCTTGAAGTGCGGCGACTCGTAGTCGACGTTGGCGAGCTTGACCGGGACGCGGTCGTACACCTTGCGCAAGAGCTGGTCCTCGTGGTGCCGGATCGGGATGTTCTCGAACTCCTGCGCCGACGAGACGATCTCGAGGAGGCCCTTGAGCTTGGTCTTCTCCGTGAGCGACATGCTGAAGATGTCGACCGTGACGTAGTTGATGTTGTAGTAGGCCGCGATCATGCCGAGGTTGAGCGCGGAGACGTCCATCTCGTCCTCGACCGTGATGGCCTTCGAGTTCTGCAGGTCGGCGAGCGTCGTCTCGACGAGCTCCGAGAGGTGGTCGCTCAGGTGCCGGTGCGTCGTGCCCTGCATGTTGTAGAAGTTGGGGTTGGCCACGAGCCGGCGGTACATCCAGGTCCAGGTCAGCCAGTCGACCGCGTCCCTGCGAGCGGTGCGAGCGCGACCAAAGTCAGCGACGACGCTCTCGACGCTCGAGAGGACGCAGAGAAGAAGAGGGACGCACTGCTTGTTCTCGATCGTCTTGGTGACGATCTCGGCGTTGAAGTGGTCGTGGAGCGACAGGTGCAGGTGCGACTCGATCGGGAGGCCCTCGTTGAGGAACTTCTTGAAGAACTCCTTGCGCACCTGCGAGCGAGGAGGAGGACGAGAGTCAGCAGGGAGCTCTTCGTGCAGTGCATGAAGAGAGGGACGACGCACCTGCTGGCACATGAGGACGCAGCGCGACGACGTGTCGTGCGTCGGGCGGCACGCGCGGCCCATCATCTGGAGGACGTCGGTGAACGGGTAGTCGACGTAGCGGTGCTCCTTGCCCTCGAACGACTGGACGCCCATGATGATGACCATGTAGGCCGTCAGCGGCATGCTCCACGCCGTGTCCTTGCTCGCGACGACGACCTGGATCGCGCCCGACGAGTAGAGCGTCTCGACGATGCGGCGGTCCTGCTTCGAGAGCGCCTCGTGGTAGAACCCGACGCCGTGCTCGAGCGTCGCGCGCAGGCCGGCGTCCTGGACGTGCTCGAGGTGCGGCGCGAGCTCGCTCGGCTCGATGTTGAGGAACCGCGACTCGTCCTGGTCGGCGAGGCAGTACGTGAGGATGTCGTCGGCGGTCGCGCGGCACTGCTTGCGCGAGGGGACGAAGCACAGGACGGGCCGGTCGTCGGCGTAGTCGGCGATGGCGAGGTAGGCCGGCTTGGCCATCTGGATCATGAGCGACGCAAAGTGCGGCGTGCTGAACGACTGAAGGTGGACCTCCATCGGGAGCGGGCGCGCGCCCGGCCCAAAGTTGAAGATGGTCTGCGCGTTGCAGCCCATCCACTCGCCGAGGTCGCGCGCGTTGGCGAGCGAGACGCCGAACGCGACGATCCGGGTCGGGTTCTCGGTCTGCGCGGCGACGTAGCGCGTGCGCGACAGGACGACCTCGTACGTCGGGCCGAGCTCGCCGCCGATGAGCTGCAGCTCGTCGGCGATGACGAGGCCGACCGACTGGACGTTCTTGCGCTGCTTCCACCGGCGCGAGAGGAGGTCCCACTGCTGCGGCGTGCAGACGACGACGTCGGCCTTCTCGAGGAGGCGCAGGTCCTGGCTCGTCTCGCCTGTGAGCGCGAGGATCTCCTTGCCGCCCTGGACCCGGCCGAACTTGGCGCGCCACTCGGCGACGCGCGCGTCGACGACGTCCTGGAACGGCTCGAGGCACACGGCGCGCTGCGGCTCGGCCTGCGACCACAGGCGCAGGAGCGCAAACTCGGCGCAGATCGTCTTGCCCGAGCCCGTCGGCGCGCCGACGAAGACGTTGTCGCCCGTCGTGTAAAGCGCCTGGAAGACCTGGGTCTGGATCTTGTTGAAGGCGTCGATCGACTCGGCGTAGATGGCCTCGAACTCCTTGTTGTGGAGCGCCGAGACGGGGAGGGGCTGGAGGTCGAGGAGCGTCGTCGGCGGCGGGAACTTCTCGGGGAGGATGAGGTGCTTGAATGAGAGCGGGAGGCGCGTCTCGGCGTGCATCCACCGGTCCGACACGACCGAGATGAAGTAGTTGGGCGGGAGCGGGTCGAGCATCGGGACGGTGAACGTGACGTAGTGGTCCTGCTCGGCGTACCGCTGCCGGAGGATGAACTGGTCGTGGAACAGGATCATCTCGCCGTCGACGTCCTCGACGAGGATCCAGAACGCCTCGGCGCCGCCGTGCACCTTGTCGTCCCACTGGAAGTCGGGCGTGATCGTGAGCTCGATGCGGAGGAGCGACCGCGTGATCGGCTGGACGTGCGCCTGCAGCTCGAGCTTGGGGAACTGGTGGACGAGGCGGTGGACGAGGCGACCGGCCTTGGGCTCGCCGATGAGCTCGCCGAGCTCTGCACACGAGGAGAAGGACAGCGAGTCAGCAAGAGCTCGGTCGAGGAGGGAGAGAGAGAGAGCGCGCTGGGTGAGGGAGAGGGAGAGAGGGACACACCTGCCGGCTCAAGGTCGAAGTATCGGAACCAGGGGAACTCCTTGCGCTCGGCGCGACGCACGACGTCGAGCGGGACGCCCTTGAACTGGCGGAGCGGCGTCATGGTCGTCCACATGCGCTTCTCGACCATCTGGCACAGGGCGAGCGCCTTGTGCGTGAGGGCGGCCCAGCCGCGCTTGAGGCAGATCTCGAACATGGCGCGCAGGATGCGGCCGGCCGACTGGGTGACGTAGACCATGTCGGCGACGAGGGCGAACCCGTCGAGCTTGAGCTGCGAGATGTAGGCCTGGAGGAGGACGTTGATCTTGGCCGACGGGTCGTCGACCGACTCCTTGACGGGGATCGGCACGCGCTCGAGGAGCTTGGCGAGCTCGAGCCTGCGAGACAGGAGGGAGTGTGCGTCAGCAAGAGGTCCTCAGGGTTCGAGGGAGAGAGGGGAGGGGGAGCGAGGGAGACGGCGACGCACTTCTCCTCGGGCCGGACGGGCACGTTCTTGAACTCCTCGGAGAGCGAGAAGATGCGGAAGAGCTCGATGAAGCCGCCGGCGGCCTTGAGGTGCTGGTTGTAGACGCCCATGCTCGTGTGCGTGACGTAGAAGCCGCTCGAGATGCGGCCGAGCTCGTTGGTCTCTGCGTGCGAGGAAGAGGACGACCGTCAGCTACGCTCTCGTCGACGGCGTCGATGGGCGATGGACGAGGAGGGCGAGAGGACGCAGGGGAAGGAGGTGTGCAGAGAGAGAGAGGAGAGGGACGCACGGAAGACGCCCGACTTGCGGTCGTACCGGATGAGGCCCGACTTCTCGAGCATGACGGCGGCCGTGTGGACGATGTCGGCGCGCTTCTGCTCGAGGAGCGGGTCGTCTTCGCCGTAGCTCGGGTCGACGCTGTAGAGCGACGGCGAGCCGAGCATGCGGACGTACAGGTACGTGTAGCCGAGCCTGCGACGGACGAAGCGAGAGGGGAGTCAGTCACGGTCGCGCAGGAGCACGAGCACGAGCACGAGCGAGAGGAGGAGAGGAAGAGGGGACGCACCACTGGACGGCCTCGTCGCGGTTGCGGACGGTGCCGAGGACGATCTCGGCGTTGAGGTTGTCGGCGAGCTTGGCGACGAACTGCGACTCGATCGGCAGCTGCTGGTTCATCATCGACAGGTAGTACTGAAGCTCCGAGTGGTTCGTGATGATGATGCCCTCGCCGAACGTGTCGTACTGCGGGCGGCCGGCGCGGCCGAGCATCTGGAGGACGTCCTGCGACGAGAGCTCGACCCAGCGACCCTTCTCGGGGTTGTAGATCTGCGTGCCCTTGATGATGACGACGTGCGCGGGCAAGTTGACGCCCCACGCGAGGGTCGCCGTCGAGACGAGGACCTGGACCCGGCCGTCGTTGAACAGGTCCTCGACGAGCGTGCGGTCGACGCGGTTCATGCCGGCGTGGTGGATCGCGAAGCCGAAGGGGAGGAGGTCCTTGAGGTTCGGGTCCTGGACCGACTCGGCCTCGGACGTGAGGATCTCGCGCGTCGCCGGGTCGGCGCGCAGGAATTGGGTGATCGTCTCGTTGTCGACGGCGGCGTCGCGCAGGAACTTGGCCGTCTTGGCCGTCTCCTTGCGCGAGTGGACGAAGATGATGATCTGGTCCTTGCCGGCGTGCTCGAGGACCTTTTCGTAGCAGATCTCGTTCGTGACCTGGTACCGCTTGATCGCCTTCTTCTCGGTGACGCCGATGAACTCCTGCTTGAGCGGGCACGGGCGGTACGACGCGTCGAAGTAGAACAGGCCGCGGTCCGGGTCGACGTGGAGGAAGCGCGCAACGTCCTTGAAGTTGGGGAGCGTTGCCGAGAGGCCGACGAGGCGGACGTAGTTGTGCGTCTGCTCCATGCGGCGGATCGTGCGCGCGACGATGGCCTCGAGGACCGGGCCGCGCTCGTCGTGGAGCAAGTGGATCTCATCGATGATGATGAGCGAGACGAGGTTGGTGTAGCTCGTGTCGGTGCTCTTGCGCGTGATGACGTCCCACTTCTCGGGCGTCGTGACGATGATCTGGGTCTCCGAGATCTGCTCCTTGGTGAGCTGACGGTCGCCCGTGAGCTCGTTGACGACGACGCCGTACGGCGCGAGGCGCGACCGGAAGTTGCCGACCATCTCCTGGACGAGCGCCTTCATCGGCGCGATGTAGACGATCTTGAACGCCGAGAAGTCGAACTCGCCCGTGCGCTCGTCGCGGTGCTTGGCGAGCTCGTTGAGGACCGTGAGCATGGCGACGTTGGTCTGCGAGAGGAGAGAGAGGGAGAGGGAAGCGTCAGTACGAGACCTCGTTGAGCGTGAGGGGGTCCGAGCGGGAGGGACGAGGGACGCACCTTGCCGGCGCCGGTCGGGGCACAGAGGAGGATGGGCTCGTCGGTGCCGAACGCGACAGGGTACAGGCGGCTCTGGACGCGGTTGAGGTTCGGGTTGCCCTTGAACGCCGCCTGGGCCCACTCGGGGAGGCTCGAGACGGGGACGAGCTCGCCGTCCTTGAGCGGTGCGGGCTTGGGCGCCGGGACGTGCACCTCCTCGTAGCCCTTCTTGGAGCGCTTGAACGAGCCCTCGGGGAGCTTGCACTTCTTGTTCGACATAAGGCGGCCGCCCTGGGCGAACGCCATCGACTCGAGGTCGACCGTCTTGCGCGGCGGCGGCGCCGCCTCGCCCGGCTTCAGCGTGCCCTTGGACGGACCCGACACGGCGACCTTGGTGTCGACGTCCATGGCGTCGCCGTCGGCGGCGCGCTTCGACGACGACGCCGACGCTGCTGCCGCCGCGTCGCCGCGCAGCTCCTTGAGGATCCAGCCGACGCCCTTCTCGCGCATGGCGACCTCGACGTCCATGCGCTCGTCGTCGTTCGAGCGCGCGAGCTTGGTGCACCACACGACGCGGTCGCGGTTGGTGACGAGGGCGCTCACGAGCTCGAACTTGTCGTACTCGGTGAGGTCCATGAGGGCGTTCTCGACGTCGCGCGCCGAGCCCTCGCTCGAGAGGAGGTCCATGGCCGTCTCGGTCTTTTGCGCCGCCGCGACCGGGTCGGCGTAGTGCGACGCAAAGAGGCGCTGGAGCCAGAAGCCGTCGATCTCGCGCGCGGGGACGACGCCGTCGGCGCGCTTCTTGGACGACGAGGGCGCCGAGCGCGAGCCCGAGCCCGAGCCGACGAGGACCGTCTCGTCGCCTTCGAGGCCGGCCGTGTCGAGCGCGTCGTCGCCGGCGCCGGTGCCGGTCGGGCCCTCGATGCGCTCGTCCTCGTCCGAGTCCGAGTCGTCGTCGTCGCGCACCTCGAAGCCCTCGCCGTCCTGGTCGTCGTCGTCGTCCTCCTCCTCCTCAAAGACGACGGCGACGCCGACGTCGTCGTCGATCTTGCTCGCGTCCAGCGCGCCGTCGTCGTCGTCGCCCGGCTTGGGCTTGCCCTCGTCGTCGTCGCCGTAGTCGGTGATCTTTTTGCCGAGCGTGACGAGCTGGTTGAAGGCGTCGTTGGCGACGGGCGCCGAGAGGAGGGCCTCGATCTCGCGCTTGCGGTCGAGGTCGCGCAGCTGGTCGTCCTTGAGGTACCCGAGGATCATGTCGGCCGCCGAGCGCACCATGGCCGGGGGCGTGTCGCCGAGGAGCGAGTGCACCTGCGAGAGGATGAGCTCGTAGACCGAGCGCGTCTCGGCCGTGCGAGGGCGATAGTCGAGACCTTCGACTGCGAGCGAGGGATCGGGAGGGCGTCAGCTCGAGGACATGGTGGGACGCTACGGTGAGCTCGAAGAGAGGGGGAGGTGGGACGCACGGTCCTGGGTGGCCTCGAGGACGTCGCCGTAGCGCATGCCGCCGGGCATGGTGCCGCGCTTCTTCTTGTCCGGGTTGGCGGCGTCGTCGCGCTTGTCGCGGCGCTGGCGCTTGTCGTCTGCGCGCTTGCGCTTGTCGGCGACGTCGACGTCCTCGCGGAAGGCGCGGGTGCCCATGTCCTTTGTGCCGATGCGGCCGGCGAGCGACTCTGCCTCGCCAGTGGGCTCGTGCTCGCGGTAGCGGGAGCGCTCGGCGGTAGTGACGAGGGTGCTCATGTTCTTGTACTGGTAGCCGCTGAGGCGGGACTTTTGCTCCTCGGACGCCATGGTGGGCGAGTTGGGCGTGCGGGTGGAGGGGGAGGGGGAGGAGAGAGGGGAGAAGAGGGGAGGTCGAGAGGTGGGAGGGAGGGAGGGGGAGGGGCGCGCGCGAGTGCTCGCAGCCGGGTTGTGTCGGTGTGCGGTGCTGGTGGTGCAGTCGCTGGGCGCACTCAGGGCGAGGCGGGGCGGCCCTGGTCGATGGCGAGGGTCGACGAGATGAGGGCGAGTCGCGCGTGCGGTGTACCACACGGGGCGCTTCGAGGGCGCGGTGGTCGAGTCGGGTGCGGTGCCCTGAGTCGAGCTAGCTGTGCACTGGACTGCCCCTGGTGTCGGGGAGTGGCGTGAAGGGGGGAGCGGAGGGGAGCGAGGCGAGCGCGAGCGAGAGCGACCCACCCTCGCCGCTCCAGCCACTCCACCACCAGCGCCGACTCGCCTGCAGGGCCCACCATCGAGTAGCTGCAGCCCACAGCTGCCCTGTCGAACCAGCGCCGCCCTCAGAGGTGCGCCCCGTCCCCCCTCCGCCTCGCGTCCGCCTCCCTCCCCGGCTGACCCCGGCTCGCTCCGCCCGCAGGCGCGCAAAGCAGGGCCTTGTTGCTCAGGCCAGAGCGAGCACATGGCCAGCGCACTCGACCTTCTCTCGGCGGCCGCCCTCCTCGAGACGGTCGCGCCCGACTCGGCCCCTCCTCCTCCTCCTCCTCCTCCTCTGGCCGCCGCACCGCACCACCAGCACCACCAGCAGCGGCCGCACGACACGCTCGTCCACCCGTACATCGAGCGCGGCGGGCTCGGCGACATTGCCCGCGTCGCCCTCAGCCTCCCCGCTCACCCGCCGCAGCCCGTCGCTCAGCAGGCGACACAAGGCCGCCAGCGCGTCCCGAGCAGCTCGTCCCTCGGTCGAGGCCTCTTCTCGCCCGCCGTGCAGCCTCCGCGGGACCACGCCGTCCTCCTCCCGCCCCTCCCACCTCCGCCCGGCACCTCGCCCTCGCCCACCACCCTCGCCTCGCCGACCTCGTCCTCCTCGGCGGCGACACCCTCGCACGGCCACGGCACCCGCTCGAGGGGCGCACGGCAGCGCCAGCAGCACCCGCTCACCGACCCGAGCCTCCACTTCTTCACCACCTCGTCCGGCTCGGCCGCGTTCGGTCCCCCGCCCCTCACGCCCGTCGCCGCCGCACCCGTCGCGAGCACCTCGACGAGCGCCGCACCCGTCCTCGCCGCACTCCCCTCTCTCCCCTCCCTCCCGCCCCTCCCTTCGTCGATCGTCTCGCCCGTCTCGACCTACGCCGCACCCTCGCCGCCGCCTCGACAGCCGCCCGCCCCGGTTCCAGCGTGGGCCGTCCCCGCCGAGTCGGGCCTGATCCGCTGCGTGTGCCCCTACACGATCGACGACGGCTTCACCATCCAGTGCGACCTGTGCAACGTGTGGCAGCACGCGGCGTGCGTCGGCATCCCCTCGCCCGCCGACGTCCCCGACGAGTACCGCTGCGAAAAGTGCGACCCGGCCGAGGCGCGCCGCCGCGGCGTCGACGGGCGGCTCGCCGAGGTCGGCATGCGCGTCCGCATGCGCGAGATGGAGCGCATCAAGGGCCAGGTCGCGCGCGCCGAGGCCATGTACGAGGAGCAGCAGAAGCAGCTCGTCGCCGCGCGCGCCAGGGCCGACGAGCACGCCGCCGCCGCGACGGCCCAGGCCCAGGCCCAGGAGGCCGGGCAGCAGGCCATGGCCGCCGAGCGCGCGCGCATCGTCGCGGCCGCGGCGGCCGAGCAGCAGCTCGGGCAGGGCGGCGGCGGCGGCTCGAGCGCGGGCTCGACGCCGCGGCAGCGTGCGGCGAGGGCCAAGGCGGCCCAGCCGAGGAGGAGCGGCGGCGCAGGCGGAGCGACGGCGCTCACGTACGGCGAGGACGCCGTCATGCAGCCGCCGCCCGTCCCGCCGCAGCCCGCACAGCCGGCGCTCGTCGGGCCCAGCGCAGCGCCCGCTCCGACAGCGCTCGTCCTGCCCGCCCTCCCTTCGTCCCTCCCTCCTGTCCCTCATCTCAGCGCACCGACGTCGCTACCTCTCGGCGCCGGCGCTCTCCCCGCCGCCGCGACGAGCGCCCTCCCTCCCCTCCCCGCCATCCCGGCTGCCGCCCCGCCGCCCGCCGCAGCGCCCTCGCCTGCGCCTCCCGCATCGTCGAGCACGACTGCGGTCGTGCCCATGCAGGTCGACGAGCCGAGCACGTCCGGCCCGCCGCCGTCGGCCGCCTCGACCTCGACTGCGACGCACGGACCCTCGCCCGCTCCTCCTCCCGCCTCGACCTCGGCCGCCGCACCCGCACCGTCTCCCTCCACCGCACCCGCACCTCCCTCGGCACCTCGCCCTCCATCGTCGACGTCGTCAGCGCCCGTCGTCGTCGGGCGCAAGCGCCGCGTCGCCAAGCAGCCCAAGCGCACCTCAGCGTCCGCCTCCGCCTCGGCCGACCCCTCGGCAGGCGAGGAGCCCGCACCGCCCGCCAAGCGGCGCGCGTCGCTCGCCGCCTCGGCCGGCGGCGACGGCGCCGTCGACTACCGCGAGAAGGACGAGGACGACCTGCCCGCGCAGCTCCCGCTCCACTCGGCGCACGAGCAGGAGCAGGCGGCGGGCCCGTCGTCGTCCTCGGCGCAGCAGCAGCAGCAGCAGCAGACGCCCATGGCGGGCTCGGGCCGCCTGTCGCTCGCGCGCCGCGAGCGCCGGGACCGCGAGCGCGAGCGGGACCGCGAGCGCGACGACGCGAGCCCGTCCGAGGAGGAGCGCGAGCGCGAGCTCGCGCGCGAGCGGGACCGTGAGCGGGATCGGCGCGCGCGCAGGCCGACGAGGAGGGAGAGGGAGCGCGAGAGGGAGCTCGCGCGCGAGAGGGAGCGCGACGAGGGCGGGCACGAGGTGCTCGGCGGGGCGGGCGCGGGCGCGGCGGTCGGCGCGGGGTACCTCGCTGCGGGCGCAGGAGGGGACCGGTACGAGGACTGGCGGTTCGAGTACACGGAGCTCGAGGGCGCCGGGACGCTCCTGTGGCGGGACGAGGACGGCAGGATCAGGAGGCGGCTCGCGCGCGTCCTAGACGACGACGATGCGGGCTTCGACGGCGGCGACGACGACGACGACGACGATAACGTCAAGCCGGCCCGCGCGGTGCCGTTGACCAAGCGCGCCGTCCAGGTGCTTGACGGCCTGCGCGAGCAGCGCGACCTCCTCTCGCTCCCCACCCTTCCTCCCTCCGCCCCGCTCATCGTCAAGCCGCTCCCCCTCTCGGCCACGTCGCTCTCCCTCCCGCCTATCCAGAGCGCCTACCTCCCCTCGTCGCTCGCGTCCACCTCGTCGTCGTCGATGGGCGGCGCCGGCGCGTTCGGCTCGTCGTCGTCGCAGGCCTCGTCGGTCGCCCTGTGCCCTTACCCTCGCGCGACCGCCCACGCCCTCTTCGCCGGCGCCCACATCCCCTCGGGCGCCTTCATCTCGCCGCTCAAGGGCGAGGTGCGCGACCTCGAGGCGCACGTCGCCGACCCGATCGAGCAGTACGCGCTCCTCGGCGCGCTCAAGGGCGGCGTCCGGGGCCTGCCCAAGCCCTGGAGCCTCGTCCTCGACCAGCGCAAGTACGGCGACGAGGTGCGCTTCGCGAGGAGCGGCTGCCACCCGAACGCCGTCGTGCGCGTCGTCCGCCTCGACCCCTCGGCGGCCGGGCCCGCGCCGCCGCCGACCAAGCGGGCGAGCGGCGGTCGCTCGCGCAGCGCGACGCCGCACGTCTCGTCCGCGACCGCCGCCGCCGGTGCCGGCACCTCGGACGCTCGAGCCGCCCCGCAGTGGGCTGCCCAGCTCCCCGACGACCCGGTCGCGCCTCGGTTCGCCCTCGCCCTGTACGCCCTCACCGACATCGCCAAGCGCGCCGAGATCGTCCTCCCCTGGTGCTGGGACGACGAGCACCTCGCGCACCTCCTCCCCTCGCTCCTCGCGCTCCCCTCGGCACCGCCCCTCGCCCCCTCGCTCAACGGCAACGAGCCCGCCCTCGCTCAGCTCAGCAAGTCGCTCGCGCACGTCGCCGACGCCCTCCTCGGCGGGTCGACGAGCCCGGGCGGCTGCGCGTGCGACCGCCGCAAGGACTGCGCCCTGTGGTGGCTCGCGCGGGGCGGCGCCGCGTCGTGCGCGAGCCTGACGGCCAAGCGCCCGTCCGACCGCGAGCGCGAGCCGCTCGGGCACGTCATGATGAACTCGCTCGCGGCGGCGGTCGGCGCGAGCGCGGCGGCGGCGGGCGAGGACGCGCGCGCGAGGAAGCAGAACGGCGCGGTCGCGGCGGCGAGGGCGGTCGACCTCGGCCCGCTCATCGGGCTCAAGCGGCGATGGTACGCCATCGAGCGGGCGCAGGCGCCCTTCGAGCAGGAGCTCGTCGGCGAGCTCCCGACGTCGGCCGAGCCCGTCGGCGACGACGAGGACATGGGCGTTGCCCGGGTCGAGCAGACGTCGCGCACGCCCTCGCCCGGTCCGAGCGACGATGACGATGAGCTCGAGGACGCTCGCATGGACGTCGACGTCGACGAGAAGGAGATCGAGGACAAGGGTGCGTCTCCTCTCTCTCCCTCTTTCTTTCCCCTTCTGCCGCCCCTCGCGCACAGGCTGACGCCTCCCCCCCTCGCAGTGGTCGACCCGCTCGCCGACCTCTCGCCCGCGTCCGCCCTTACCTCCCTCCCGTCCGACGACATGCTCCTCTCGGCGCGCTCGACCCTGGCCGCCGAGCTCGCGCCCGACCCGTCCGACTCGGACCTCACCGAGCCGCTGTCGAACCTCTCAGCCGTCGAGGACGACGACGATGACGACGACGACCTGTCCGAGGTCGACGAGTCGGTCCTCAGCCCGCCGTCGATGCGCAAGCCGCTGCAGGCTCTCGCCGCCGCCACCGCGCCCTCTCCGCCGCCTCGACCGTCTTTGTCGCCGACTGCGCCCGGCCCGAGCACGACGCTCGTCAGCGAGGTCATGCAGCGCGGCGTCGCCAACTCGGACAGCTCGCTCAGCGATGCCGACGACGAGGTCGCCGAGAGGGTCCGTGCGCCCAAGAAGAAGAAGGCGCAGCTCAAGAACTCGAGCCGCGACAAGGCGCCCAAGAAGCGCAAGACGGCTCGCGTCTACTCGTCGTCGTCGTCCGAGGGCGAGCAAGAGCGCGTGTCGGCCAAGGTCAAGGAGCCGACGCCGTCATCGTCGTCGACCGCGAGCAAGGTCAAGGCCAAGGAGGACTCGCCGGTCGTTCCTCTCGCCGGCCCACCTGCAGCCACAACTGCTCCCGAGTCGTCGTCGACGTCGGCGCCAGCCACCCCTGCAGCGCCCGACCGTCCTCGTCTCAAGATCGGCGTCAAGATCGTCACCAAGACGGTCGCCAAGCCCGTCGAGCCGTCGCCCAAGGACCCGGAGCGCAAGAAGACGCTCAACGCGCACAAGCCTTCGACGACGGCTCGCGACGACAAGCTCGTGTCGGCGACACCGTCGGCGTCGACCTCGACCAAGTCGTCCAAGAAGCGGCCCGCCTCGGGCACGCCCTCGTCTCTGTCGCAGCTCAAGATCCGCAAGCTCAAGGACAAGAAGGCGCCGCGCATACGCGACCAGTCCGACTCGGACGACGGCGGCGCGCCGCTCAGTCCTGCCGCTCGGGCAGACAAGCCGTCGCCGGCGCCGCAGGGAAGCGCAGAGCCGACGCCGCCGTCGAGCGCAGGCGCTTCGAGGCAGGCGAGCGTGCAGCCCAACTCGGCGACCGAGGACGTGTCGATAGTCGATGCTCTGCCTTGTGCGTCTCGCTCAACTTCCTGCTCCTCATCCATTCTCTCGCTCCCTCGCTGACGGGCCCGAGCACCCCTCGCAACAGCTGCAGCGCCTCCTGCGCCCGTCATCAAGGAGTCGACACCGCCACCGCCCGAGCCGCCGAAGCCGCCTGCGCGACTGTCGTTCGCGGCGTACCGGCAGCGGCAGATGCAGGGCCTCGCAGCCGGCTCTTCGCCGTCCCGAGCTCCTCCTCCTCCGCCGCCGCCGCCGCCGCCGCCGCCCGCTCCACTCGCTATTCCAGCAGCAGGAGCAGCAGCAGCAGCAGCCCCACCGCTCGTGCCGTACTCGTCGTCGCCCGCCCCAGCCTCGACCGCACCACTGCCCGCCCTCGGCGTCACGCCCGCACAGCTCGAAGCGCTCGCGGGCGTCCTCGCCGCATCGTCGTCGCCGCCCTCCCTGACGCCGGGTACGCCGCATATGGCTCTCGCGCCGTCGCCGCTCGGAGCGGCGCCGTCGTTGCCGTCCGAGACGCCGCCGCTACCGCCTCGGGCGGCTCTGCGCGCTCCACCGCCGCCGCCACCACCACCGCCCGCTCCAACGCCCGCGCCAGTGCATCCCGCCGTCGCTGCACCTGCGCCCATCGCCGCCCAAGGACCTGCGCCGGCGGTCGCCGGCGACGACGACGAGTCCGAGGCGGGCACGCCGCCGCTTCCTCCCTCGCTCCAACTCGCCGCCGCTCCTCCTCCTGTCGCCCCAGCACCGCCTCCGGCTCAGACGCCCAAGATGAGCGCGGCCGACATCCTCAAGAGCATCGGCGACTACTTCGGGAGCTCGTCGTCGTCGTCGTCGACCAGCAAGGCCAAGGCGGGCGGTAGGCCGGGTCCTCCCCCGCCTCCTCCTCCGCCAGCGTCGGCCGCCGCACCGCCGAGCTCGACATCTTCGGCAGCAGCAGGCGCACCTTCGAGAACGCCGGCGCCCGCCGCGCCCGCCGCGCTGCGCGCACCGACCGCCTCGCCCGCGAATTCCGCCTCGGCGGGTCCCTCGCTCGGCGCAGCTCCGCCCTCGTCCTCGACGTCGACGCCTCAGCACACGCCGACGCAGCCACGCCAGCTGTCGATCTCGCTCTCGGGCTCGGCGCTCGGTCTCGACGCCGGCTCGGCGGCGCCTGCGACCGCTGCGAGCTCGCTGCCCGGGTTCCGGCCCTTCGGCGCACAGCCGCACGCCCAGAGCGCGGGTTCGGGCGCTCCGTCGCAGCAGTCGCTGCAGCAGCGCCGGCCGAGCAGCGCGAGCGCGCACTCGCCGCCGCACGGACCCGCCGCCCTCCCCTTCGCCGGCCCCGGCGTTGTGCGCCCGCAGCCGACGCACGTCGCCCTCCCCGCCGCGCGCACGTCGCACGCCCAGCCGCACTCGCAGCCGCCGCACTCTGCGCCCGGCTCGGTCGCGCCGTCGCCCTCGCCCACGACGGCGAGCACGCCCTTCCCGCCCGCCGGCGCCGGGCCCGCCGCCGGCCCCGCCTCGGGCCGCCAGGCCCACTCGCGCTCGCCGACCCTCTTTGCGTACAACCTCGCGCACGGCGCGCACCCGCAAGGCGCCGGGTACGCGGCGCACCGCGGGCACGCCCACGCGCACGGGTTCGGATTCGGCTCGCCCTACGCCGCGCACGCGCACGCGCACGCGCGGCCGAGCCCGCCCGTCAGGCCCGTCGAGCTCGACCCGAGCGTGCCGACGGGCCCGAAGGCGATGCAGAGCGGGCTCGTGCCGCCGGCGAACGCAGGCGCGGCGGGCCCGAGCGCCGGTGCCGGCGTCGGTGCAGGTGCGGCGGGTCAGCCGGGACCGGCGGCGGCGGGCTCGGCGGGCGCGGGAGGTGCAGCGGGCGCTGGTGGTGCGGCTGGGAGTCCTGGGAGGGGAGGATGGGCGGCGCTGAGGGGCGCGCCGGGCCGAGGAGGAGGAGGCGCAGGCGGGATGGGCTTTGGCTCGCCGAGCGGCGGCGGGCTGGGAGGAGGAGGTGCGGGTGCGGGCAGGGGACGTGGAGGAGGAGGCTGGGGCTGGAGAGGTCGAGGTGGGAGGGGAGGAGGTCGAGGGTGAGCTGAAGAGGGGCTCGTGCGCAGGGTTGGTCCGCTTGGTCTCGCCGTCTCTAGGTTGTACTGCGACGAGCTGTTGTGCTTTCTTCTTCCTTTCTCTGCCTCTCGAGCGGGCCGATCGAGAGAACGAGAGGAAGCGGATCAAGCGTTGCACGAGTCCTGCCGTCCCTCAAGCTACCCCTCGTCCCTCGCCCCTCCTCCTCGAGCCCGACGCCGCACCATCCACCCGCCCTCGCCGTGTACGACCCGCTCGACCTGCTCCCTCGGCGCAGCGCTCTGCCGCTGCAAGAGCGCCAAGAGCGCGTCGGCGTCGTAGACGGGCGGACCTCCTTGCTCAGCGAGCGGCGCGGCGAAAAAGGCGGCGAGCGTGCCCGGCGCGGCGTCGTCCTCGGCGTGCGAGTCGAAGCTGTCGTCCGAGGCGGCGTTGGAGCGAGCGCGCGGAGGCGTGCCGGACGAGGTCGAGAGGTGCGTGGAGAGGAGGTCCTCGTGGTCGGCGAACTGCGACTCGGAGCTCGACATGCCGTCCTGCGGGCGCGCAGTCGACGAGGGGCGCATCTCAGCGTCCTGGCCGTCGTCGTTGTCGCTGTCGCTGTCGGGCTGAGCACCTTGGGCGGTACGTAACTTGGCGAGGAAGCTGCTGCGCGGGTTGCGCTCGACGAGGAGTCGCTCGACCTCGGCGTCCGACATCGAGAGGGCCTCGGTACCGATCGTAGCGCTCGACTTGAGCGACGTCGCAGGCGGGTCGTGGAGCTTGTCGCTGCGGGCTGCGGTCGTCAAGGGCGTGTCGCGCTCGTGCGTCCTGGTCGTGCGCGGTCGGCGTCGGTGTGGTGTGTTGGCTCGCCCAGTACGTGGTCGCGCAGGGCGTGTCGTGCGAGAGGAAGGGCGAATAGGCGGGTGCCGGGCCGGGCAAGTTGGGCTGGTCGAGCTGGCGCGAGGCGAGGTCGAGCGCGGCGAAGCTGAAGGGGCTGGGGATGACGAGGCGGCGACTTGCGAGGGATGCGGTGATCCAGGCCGAGTCGTGCAGGATGACGCCGAGTGCTTGGAGGCTGTGAGGGAGGGCAGAGTGAGGCGGAGAGTGGGTCCAGGTCGAGGAGGTCGAGGAGGAGGAGGAGGAGGAGGAGGAGGAGGAGGCGCACCGGGGCACGAGCGGGTCGGTGTGGCGGTGGGCGTAGTCGGCGATCCAGAGGTGGATGCTGCAGTCGTCGTCGTCGACCTGGCTGTGGGTTGCGAGGGTGCCGCCGTGGAGGGTCCAGCGGAGGCGGACGTCGAGCGGGACGAGGGGCGAGAGGAAGGCCGTGAGGTGGGCGAAGAGGGGCTGTGGCGGTGAGTGCATGGCTGTGAGCGTGCTCAGGTGCTCTCTGCGACGCTTGGCGAGGTGGAGCGGGCACAAAGGGACGAGAGCGACGAGGAGGTGGGGGGGACTTCGCTCTCGCTCCTCTTCACACGCTCGCGCACCCTCGAGCTGGTCCACAGCCCAGCCAGGAGCACCACCACCGCCTCGACAGACCACTGCGCCGTGGTCCCGCGACTCGCCGTCACCGCCGTCGCACCCCTCGTCTCGTCATCAGCTCGCCGCACCTCTCGCACCTCGACCACTCTTGCTCG
>Ga0308169_10000601_pt1 | contig 49899 bp, 44 predicted proteins | sample PhyBR1_2_FD_202139 | JGI IMG/M metagenome (GOLD analysis project Ga0308169, IMG submission 202139) | Phyllosphere microbial communities from UC Gill Tract Community Farm, Albany, California, United States - DLSLSB.R1 | ecosystem: Host-associated > Plants > Phyllosphere > Unclassified | place... | reverse complement strand
TGCAGCAGCGCCGTGGCAAGGTCGCCGAACCAGGTCGGGTGGCGCGCTTCCAGCGCCAGCATGCAGCCGAAGCGCTGGCGCAGGCGCGGCAGGAAGTCGCGCGCGGCGGCCTCGTCGAACACGCCGCGCGGCGGCAGCTGCACCAGCACGCAGCCGAGCTTGGCGCCGAGAGCGGCGGTCTCGCCGGCGAAGCGGTCCAGCAGGTCGTCGGCGTCGCGCAGGCGCGCCTCGTGGGTGATGGCGCGCGGCAGCTTGACCGAGAAACGGAAGCCCTCCGGCACGCCGGCGGCCCAGCGCGCATAGGTTTCCGGCTTGTGCGGGCGGTAGAACGAGGAATTGATTTCGACGGCGGGAAACACCTGCGCGTAGCGTTCGAGGTGGCTGCCTTCCTCGGGAAAGGCGGCCGCCGCGTCTTTGTGGATGCTCCAGCCGGCGCAGCCGATCAGGCGCGCGCCGGGGCTGGTGGATTGCAAATCGCTCATCTGGACCTATCTACGAGGGCGAGCGCCCGGAAGCCGATTCTATGACGAAATGTCATGCAGACGTCGCACGCCGGGCACCATGGTCCTAGAATGTCGGAACATCATATGGAGAATGAAAGCATGGCCGAATCCCTACACATCGTCTGCCCCCATTGCGACGCCGTCAACCGCGTCGCCGGCGAGCGCCTGGCCGACCAGCCGGTCTGCGGCAAGTGCGCCAGGACCCTGTTCGGCGGCCAGCCGACGGACGTGAGCAGCGCCCGCTTCGACAAGCACCTGGCCCGCAACGACATCCCGGTGCTGGTCGACTTCTGGGCGGCCTGGTGCGGCCCGTGCAAGATGATGGCGCCGGCCTACCAGCAGGCCGCCGGCCGGCTGGAGCCGCGGGTGCGCCTGCTGAAGGTGGACACCGAGGCGGCGCAGGACCTGGCGGCGCGCTACGGCATCCGCAGCATCCCGACGCTGGCGCTGTTCCAGGGCGGCCGCGAAATCGCGCGCCAGGCCGGCGCGATGGACGCCGGCAACATCGTGGCCTGGGTGGAATCGCGATTGCGCGCCACCTGAAGCGCAGAACGTGTTATCGTTTGAGCAATTGATATTTACGCGGAGGATGCCATGTCGCAAGAACTCGTCTATGAACGCGGAGTCGAGGATGCCAAGCAGTTCGCACGCATCCTGTACGTCGCGCACGCCCTGACCTTCATCTTTTCGGCAGGCATGCTGTCGATCCTGGTGTTGATCGTCAACTACGTCAAGCGGCCGGACACGGCCGGCACCATGGTCTACAGCCACCACACCTGGATGATCCGCTCGTTCTGGTGGTATGCGATCTGGTTCGCGCTCGCCACCGTCATCTTCTTCACCCTGGGCCTGATCCTGATCGGTTTGCCGATCGCATGGGCGATCTGGGGCCTCGCCTGGATCTGGATGGCCTACCGCATCATCCGCGGCTTCCTCGACCTGAACAACAACCGGGCGATGCCGGTCTGAGGTTCACAGCGTGCCGAAGGCCTGTTCCAGATCCGCGATCAGGTCTTCGGTGCTTTCCAGGCCGATGTTGAAGCGCACCAGGATGCCCGCATCCGGCCAGTCGCGGCGCATCGCCTGGATACGGTACGGCACCGCCAGGCTGTGCGTGCCGCCCCAGCTGTAGCCAATCCCGAACAATTTCAGGGCATCGACGAAGCGGTCGGTCTGTTGTTCCGTGTACTTCGGATCGAACAGCACCGAGAACAAGCCGCCCGCGCCCGTGAAATCGCGCTTCCAGTGCGCGTGGCCCGGGCAATCCTCGAAGGCCGGATGCAGCACCCTGGTGATTTCCGGCCTTGCCTTCAACCAGGCGGCGACCTCGCGCGCGCCGGCGTCGTGGGCGTCGAAACGCAGCTTCATGGTTTCCAGGCCGCGCAGCACCAGGTAGGCATCGTCGGCGCCGACGCCCATGCCGAGGCGCATGTGGCTTTGCGCGATGCGGTCGTTGAGCGCCTGGTCGCGCGTGATCACCGCCCCCATCAGCACGTCCGAACCGCCCGACTGGTACTTGGTCAGCGCCTGCATCACGATGTCGGCGCCGACGTCGAAGCCGCGCAGCGCCAGGCCGGCGGCCCAGGTGTTGTCGAGCGCCACCAGCACGCCGCGCGCATGGGCGGCCGCGCAGATCGCCGGCAGGTCCGGCACTTCCATCGACACCGAACCCGGCGCCTCTGCCCAGATCAGCTTCGTGTTCGCCTGGATCAGGTCCGCGATGCCGGCGCCGATCATCGGATCGTAGAAGCGCGCGCTGATGCCGAAGTCGCTCGACAGCCAACGGCCCAGTTCGCGGTTCGGGTTGTAGACGTTATCCGGCAGCAGCACGTCGTCGCCGGATTTCAGGAGCGCGAGGTCGACCATCGAGATCGCCGCCAGGCCGGACGGCGCCAGCAGGCAGTGCGTACCGCCTTCGATGTCGGCCAGGCGCGCTTCCAGCGTGAAGGTGGTCGGGGTGCCGTGCAGGCCGTAGGTATAGGCGTTCTTGTTCTTCCAGTCGCCCGAGCGCATGCCGGCGACGTCCTTGAACAGGACGGTGGAGGCGTGGTGGATCGCGGTCGGATAGGCGTCGAAGCCGGCGGGCGGGCGATAGTCGCTGCGGACCAGTTGGGTCTGGATGGATTTTTTGGCCACTTCAAGTACTCCACGAGTTCGATTCACCGTTAACGCAAAACGTCGTTCCTGCGAAGGCAGGAACGACGCAGTATCCAATACGCGATTTGACGCTCAAGCCACAGTCGCCCACAAATCGTGCGCATCAGCCTTGGTGACGACCACGTCGATGAACTCGCCCACCGCCGGCCTGGCCTTGCCCGGTGCCAGCGCGCGCTTGATGTGCACCACGCCGTCGATTTCCGGCGCGTCCGCCGCGCTGCGGCCGATCGCTTCGCGCGGGCCGACCTCGTCCACCAGCACGCGGATGGTCTTGCCGACCTTGGCCTGCATGCGCTTCAGCGAAATCTCTTCCTGCAGCAGCATCACGCGCGCGCGGCGTTCCTCGCGCACCGCTTCCGGCACCGGATTGGCGATCTCGTTGGCGGTCGCGCCTTCCACCGGCGAGTAGGCGAAGCAGCCGAGGCGGTCGATTTGCGCTTCCTTCAGGAACGCCAGCAGGTATTCGAATTCCTCTTCGGTCTCGCCCGGGAAGCCGGCGATGAAGGTCGAGCGGATCACCAGGTCCGGGTTCATCTTGCGCCACTGCAGGATGCGGTCCAGGTTCTTTTCGCCGCTGGCCGGGCGCTTCATGCGCTTCAGGACGTCCGGATGCGCGTGCTGCAGCGGGATGTCGAGGTAAGGCACGACGTTCTCGCCCATCATCGGAATCACCTGGTCGACGTGCGGATACGGGTAGACGTAGTGCATGCGCACCCAGGCGCCGTACTGCTTGGCCAGCTTGCCCAGCTCTTCGGTGAGCTGGGTCAGGTGGGTCTTGACCGGACGGCCTTGCCAGAAACCGGTGCGGAACTTGACGTCGACGCCGTAGGCGCTGGTGTCCTGCGAAATGACCAATAATTCCTTCACGCCCGACTTGAACAGGTTGTCGGCCTCCTGCAGCACCTCGTGGATCGGGCGCGACACCAGGTCGCCGCGCATCGACGGGATGATGCAGAAGCTGCAGCGGTGATTGCAGCCTTCCGAGATCTTCAGGTAGGCATAGTGCTTCGGCGTCAGCTTGACGCCGTGGTCCGGCACCAGGTCGACGAAGGGGTCGTGCGGCTTCGGCAGGTGCCGGTGCACCGATTCCATCACCTCGGTCACCGCGTGCGGACCGGTCACGGCCAGCACCTTCGGGTGCACCTTGGTGATGATGTCGTCGCCCGCCGCATCCTTCTTGGCGCCGAGGCAGCCGGTGACGATGACCTTGCCGTTCTCGGCCAGCGCTTCGCCGATCGCATCCAGCGATTCCTGCACCGCGGCGTCGATGAAGCCGCAGGTGTTGACGATGACCAGGTCGGCGCCGGCGTAGGACTTGGCGGTCTCGTAGCCTTCGGCGCGCAGCTGCGTCAGGATCTGCTCGGAATCGACCAGCGCCTTGGGGCAGCCGAGCGACACGAAGCCGACCTTGGGCACGGGCGCGTTGGGCGCCAGCGCGGCCGGCGGGATCGTCACCTGGCTGGCGGCCGTTGCCGGTGCTGGCGCATCGAGCACGGCGGTATCGGTGGCGGTGGAAGCGGGAAGCGGATTGCGGCGGAGTTCGGGCATGTGTGGGCGTGCGAAGAAAATTCTGGGCAATCCGCGATTTTACAGCAAGTGGGACGGGAGGGAGAGCCGAGGGGTGGAAATGCGGTGGTTCGGCGACAGTGGCGATTTTCCACGCAGCCGCAAGACCGGCGCCCCTGCTGCGCAGGCAGGGGGCCAACTTGACCTTGGCGGCGCGCTGCGAACATGGGGCCCCTGCCTGCGCAGGGGCGACGTGCGGAGGGAGCGGGCCGGTCAAGCTTCGGCGTTTGCCCAGGTTCCCGAGTGTTGCTTCCGAGTCTTGCTTTCCGAGTATTGTTTCCCGAGGCTTACTTCTTCTCCGGCGGCTGCGGCGCCACGAACGGGAACACGCCGAACATGGCCTTGCTCTGGCTCTGCATCTGCTCCTGCATCTGCAGGAACAGGTTCTTGCTCTGGTCGATGTAGTTGTTCATCATGCCTTGCATCATCGGGCCCTGGATGTTCATGAACTGGGTCCACATCTCGGTGTTCAAGGGCTTGCCTTCCAGCGTGCCGGCGGCCGAGTTGACGAACTTGTTCTGGATGTCGGTGAACGCCTGGACGTTCTTTTCCAGGTAGGACCCCATCATGCCCTGCATCGCGTGGCCGTAGTAGCGGATGATCTGCGACAGCACGCTGCTCGAGAACATCGGCACGCCGTGCGCTTCCTCTTCGAGGATGATCTGCAGCAGGATGCTGCGGGTCAGGTCTTCGTTGGACTTGGCATCGACCACCGCGAACTCGTCGGCATCGAGCACCAGCTGTTTGACGTCGGACAGGGTGATGTAGGAACTGGTCTGGGTGTCATACAACCGGCGGTTCGGGTACTTCTTGATCAGGCGTTCGCTGCTTTTTTTTCCACTGCTCATCTCATGTTCCATGTTGTGCGCCACTTGATATTGCGCCATTTTCAGTGCGCCTTGCGCTTTCTTATGCGGCAACCACAGGAGCTTGCCCGTGGCGTCTCCGATTCCAAAAGGATACACCTTAAAAATACCACGTTGCGAACGCAGGTGCAGCAATTATTCTTCGGGCAACTACTTATTACTGAATCAAGTTGCCCGATTCCAACATCCCCTCTCCCTTGGCACCGGCACGGCGTGCAAGGCAAGTCTTCTTGCAACGCAGCCATGCGCGTCGTGTCGGATGCTCAATCTCCGCGCGCCTTGACGTAGCGTCCGGGCGCCGGCTCGATCGGCGCATAGCCGGCGTTGCCCGGCGCCGCCGGTGGCGCCACTTCCTCGCCGCCGTTCTCGGCCAGGAAGCCGGCCCATTCCGGCCACCAGCTGCCCTTCCTTTCGGTGGCCCCGGCCAGCCACTCGTCGGCCGTCTTCGGGCGCTGCGCCTTGCCGTTGCCCTCGAATACCCAGTGGCTGCGCTTGTTCTTGGACGCCGGGTTGATCACGCCGGCGATGTGGCCGGAGGCGCCCAGCACGAAGCGGTTCGCCTTCGGCTTCTTCGGATTGAGCAAGCCCATCGAGGCGAAGGCGGCGTCCCAGGGCACGATGTGGTCTTCGCGCGAGCCGTAGATGAAGGTCGGACAGTCGATCAGGCGCAAATCGACCGGCACGCCGGACACGCTCAGGGCGCCCGGCACCTTCAGCTTGTTTTCGAGGTAAGTATTGCGCAGGTACCAGCAATACATCGGACCCGGCAGGTTGGTGCTGTCGGCGTTCCAGTACAGCAGATCGAAGGCCGGCGGGGTCTTCCCTTTGAGGTAGTTCTGCTGGACATAGTTCCACACCAGGTCGTTCGGACGCAACGACGAGAAGGTCGTGGCCAGGTCGCGTCCCGGCATCAGGCCGCCGCGCGCCAGGGTCTGCTCGCGCATCGCCACCTGGGTCTCGTCGACGAAGACGTCGAGCACGCCGGTGTCGGCGAAGTCGAGCAGCGTCGTGAACAGGCTGAGGCTGGCCGCCGGCTTGTTGCCGCGCGCGGCCTCGACCGCCAGTGCGGTGGCGGCAAGGGTGCCGCCGACGCAGAAGCCGAACACGTTGGCCTTGTCCTGCCCGGCAATGGCGCGCACCACGCCCAGCGCCTGGATCACGCCCTTTTCGACGTAGTCGTCCCAGGTGACGTTGGCCATGCTCTGGTCGGCGTTACGCCAGGACACCATGAACACCGTATTGCCCTGCTCCACCATGTAACGCACCAGCGAGTTTTCCGGCTGCAGGTCGAGGATGTAGAACTTGTTGATGCACGGAGGCACCATCAGCAGCGGCACCGCATGCACGGTCGGCGTGGTGGGCGTGTACTGGATCAGCTGGAACAGTTCGTTCTCGAACACCACCGCGCCCGGCGTCACGCCGACGTTGCGGCCGACCTCGAAGGCCGACTCGTCGGACTGCGAGATGCGGCCCTTCTGCATGTCGGCCAGCATGTTCTGCAAGCCCTTGGTCAGGCTTTCGCCCTTGGTCTCGATGATCTTTTGCTGGGCTTCCGGGTTGGTCGCCAGGTAGTTGGCCGGCGACAAGGCATCGACCACCTGCTGCACCGCAAAGCGGATCTTCTGCTTTTCGCGCGGGCCGACCTCCACCGCCGCGGCCAGCGCCAGCATGAATTCCGAATTCAGCAGGTAGGACGCCACGCTGAAGGCCGCCAGCGGGTTCGCGCTCCATTCCGGCGCCGAGAAACGTTTGTCCTTGAACTCCGGCGTCTTGCCGCTCATCATGTCCTGCCACAGGCGCGCCGCCTTCCGCAGGTAATCGTCGCGCAGCGCCTCCAGCTTGGCCGGCGCCAGGCCGGCGCCGAAGTCGCCCAGCAGGCGGGTCATCATCTGCGCCGGATTCGGGGCGGCGCCCGCGCCCGTGCCGGCAGCGGCGCTGGCCGCGCCCATGCCGGGCAGCCCGCCTTCGGGCAACTTCATCCAGGCTTGCCAGGCGTTGGGATTGGAAAACTGTGACATCCAGGAAGCAGCATCGGGCGTATTCATATCGGTGTCCATTGTTTTAGAATCGGTGATTGACCAACGCAGGAGCGTCGCATGTGGATAGTGGCCATAGGATGGATGTACGTCGTGACCCTGATGGCGGCGACCGAACCCAGCGCGGTTGGCGGCATGATGACTTTTTTTGGTTATGGCGTACTGCCATTATCGCTCGTTTTATATCTGGGCGGAGTGCGCTTGCGGCGGCGTGCGCGGCAACAGGTGAAGCCCGAAGCCGAGCCCGGCGGCGGCGACACCCGCCTGCCGGAAAGCTGACGAGTATCGATGCCCGGCGCTGGAACTCATTTGATCCAGATCAAACTAGCCTGACGGCCGCTGACGCCGTCGCGGCGGTAGGAATAGAAATGCATGGCTTCGCTGAAGGTGCAGCGTTCGCCACCGTGCACGCGGGTAACGCCGTCACGCGCCAGCATGTACCGCGCCAGCGCGTAGATGTCGGCCAGGTATTTGTCTGCACGTCCAGGGTACGGCCGGAACGCATCGGCAGCGGCGCCGGGCAGCGCCACCTCGAAGGCCGCGCGCACGTCGGCGCCGACCTCGAACGCATCCGGACCGATCGCCGGCCCCAGCCAGGCCGTGATCTCGCCCGCCCCGGCCGCGCGCATGGCCGCGACAGTGGCGCCGAGCACGCCGCCGGCCAGGCCGCGCCAGCCGGCATGGGCGGCGCCCACCACCTTGCCGTCGAGGTCGGCGAACAGCACCGGCAGGCAATCGGCGGTGAGAATCGCGCAGACGGTGCCGGCCCCGGTGGCCAGGCTGGCGTCGCCGGTCCGCACCGGCGCGCCGGGCCGGACCAGGCCGGCGTCGACCACGTCGGCGCCGTGCACCTGCGCGATCCAGGCCGGATCGCCCGGCAGCAGCGCGCGCAGGCGGGCCCGGTTGGCCCGTACCGCATCCGGGTCGTCGGCCACGTGCATGCCGAGGTTCAGCCCGCCGCCGCCTGCGCCGTCATCGTAGGAACCGGCGCTGACGCCGCGCTTGCGGGTGGTGGCCAGCGCGCCGACGCCGGCCGGCAGGTCGGGCCATGCGGGCCGGATCAGCGCTTCCTCCAGCACCCTCGCCGGCGCCGTCATCAGACCGCTTCCGGCTCTTCGATGCCGGCGCGCTCGAGCAGCTCGGCGAAATCGTCGGCCAGCGGCACGACCCACTCGATGTGCTCGCCGGTGGCCGGATGGGTCAGGCCGAGGCGGCGCGCCTGCAGTGCCTGGCGGTGGAAGAAGGGCATCAGGTGCGGCTTGCCGTACACGGTGTCGCCCACCAGCGCATAGCCCAGGTGCTGCATGTGCACGCGGATCTGGTGCGTGCGGCCGGTCTCCAGGCGGCATTGCACCAGGCTCACCGGACGGCGGTCCAGTTCGCCGGTTTCCAGCAATTCGTAATGGGTGATGGCCGGCTTGGCCAGCGGCGCGTTCGACACCGCCATCTTGATGCGGTCCTTCGGGTGGCGGCTGATCGGCGAATCGATGGTGCCGTAGGCGCGCGGGGTGCCCCACACCAGCGCCAGGTATTCGCGCTTGACGCTGCGCGCCGCCAGCTGGCGCACCAGGTCGGTCTGGGCTTCCAGGGTCTTGCCGACCACCATCAGGCCGCTGGTGTCCTTGTCCAGGCGGTGCACGATGCCGGCGCGCGGCACCGACACCAGTTGCGGGCAATGGTTCAGCAGGCCGTTCAGCAGCGTGCCCGACCAGTTGCCGGAGCCCGGGTGCACGACCAGGCCGGCCGGCTTGTTGATCACCATGATGGATTCGTCCTCGTAGACGATGTTCAGGTCGATCGCTTCGGCGGTATAGGCGGTGTCTTCGGGGGCCGGCTGCGGCACCACGACCACGGTCTCGTCGCCATAGGCGGTGCCCTTGCCCTTGGCCGGCTTGCCGTCGACGGTGATGTGCCCTTCGTCGAACCATTGCTGCAGGCGGCTGCGCGAGAATTGCGGCACCAGGCCGGCGACCACCTTGTCCAGGCGCTGGCCGCAGTGCTCCTCGCTCAGTTGCAGGGTAATCGGTCCGGCATCGAAGCCAGTGGCCTCGGCCGGGAATTCGGCATCGAGTTCCTCGTCAAAGTCGGGGTCAATCAGCATTTCCGCCGAATTCGGCGCAGCATTTAATATCACGTCAGTCCCATCAGCTATAATCAGCTGTTCGTTGATTCTAGGCACCTTGGAAACTTTGCCAAGGGGCCTCTCGGTAAAACTTTCTTGCAAAAAGCTTATGCAAAAAAAATTGTCTGTATTAATTGTGACTGGCGCCCTGCTAAGTTTGTCCGCCTGCGGTTTGTTACCGGATCGAAAAGACGAGAGCAAGAACGTGTCAGCCTCGAAATTATACGCTGACGCGAAGGATGAAATGGCCGGCGGTCATTACGAAGCCGCCATCAAGCTGTACGAACGACTGGAATCCAACTATCCGTTCGGCACCTACGCCGCCCAGGCGCAGATGGAAATCGCCTACGCCCACTACAAGGCGAAGGACGCGGCCGAGGCCATGGCCTCGGTGGAACGCTTCATCAAGCTGCACCCGAACCACCCGAACGTCGACTACATGTACTACCTGCGCGGCCTGATCAACTTCAACGACGAAGCCGGCTTCCTGAGCATCATCTACGCCCAGGATCCGACCGAGCGCGATCCGAAGGCGACCCGCGAAGCCTTCGCCGCCTTCAAGGAACTGGTCGAGAAGTTCCCGAACAGCAAATATGCGGCTGATTCGATCGCGCGCATGAACTACCTGATCAATGCGATGGCCGCATACGAAGTCCACGTCGCGAACTACTACTACCGCCGCGGCGCCTACCTGTCCGCGCTGAACCGCGCCCAGGCCGCCGTGACCCAGTTCAGCGAGGCCACCGCGCGCGAGGAAGCGCTGTTCATCATGATCCGCAGCTACGACAAGCTCGGCATGTTCGACCTGCGCGACGACACCCAGCGCCTGTTCCAGAAGAACTACCCGGACAGCCGCTTCCTGAACCCGAACGCCAAGGGCGAGGCGGCATGGTGGAAGTTCTGGGCCAAGACCGGTCCGCAGCCTTCGCCGAAGGATGTGGTGCAGTAAGCGCGGCCGCTTCGGCGGATGCTGAAAAGCCCCCGGCGCCGGAAACGGTGCCGGGGGCTTTTTGCTGGTAACGCCGTCGTCCCCTCGCAAGCGGGGACCCATGGCGCGTCACGGAATTCGCTATCTTGAAATGAACTTCAGCCTGTCGGGACACATGGACACAGGAAGCTCGGCATGGGTCCCCGCCTGCGCGGGGACGACGTAACGTTCACGCCTCCTGCCTTCTTCGGAATACCCACTGGCGTTCCTTCGACGCCGCCGCATCGAAGGCATAGCCGTCGACGTCGAACTCCTTCAACTGCGCGGGATCGGTGATGCCATGTTCGGCAGCGTAGCGCGCCATCATCCCGCGCGCGCGCTTGGCGAAGAAGGAAATGATCTTGTACTTGCCGTTCTTCCAGTCCTCGAACACCGGCGTGATCACCGGCACGGCCAGCAGCTTCGGCTTGACCGACTTGAAGTACTCTTCCGACGCCAGGTTCACCAGCGCGTCGGCGCCGGCTTCCCTGGCGTCGGCGTTCAGCGCGCCGGTGATGTGCTCGCCCCAGAACGTGTACAGGTCCTTGCCGCGCGGGTTCTGCAGGCGCGTGCCCATCTCCAGGCGGTAGGGGTGCATGCGGTCCAGCGGGCGCAGCAGGCCGTACAGGCCGGACAGGATGCGCACGCGCCGCTGCGCGTAATCGAGGCCGGCCTCGTGCAGCGTGCGCACGTCCAGGCCGGTGTACACGTCGCCGTCGAAGGACATGATGGCCTGGCGCGCGCCGCCATGGTCCGGGCGCCAGTCGGCGTAACGGGTCACGTTGAGCACGGCCAGCGGGTCGGAAATGCTCATCAGCTCGCCCACCTGGGCCGGCGACCAGGGCTTCAGCACCCCGATCAGTTCCGCCGCGTGCTCGATGAAGCGCGGGGTGGTGGCGTGTTGCGTGGTGGGCGGGGAGTCGAGGTCGAGCGATTTGGCGGGAGAAAGGACGATCAGCATGGGTCGGGAAACGGTACGGCACGTTCGGTAAAGTACAATGGCCGACATGATACCTGCTCCAGCGAAACCCATTGTTCTCGATACCAATGTTTGCCTCGACCTGTTCGTCTTTCACGACCCGCGCTGGGCGCCGCTGCTGGCCGCGCTCGAATCCGGCGCGGTGCACGCGGTAACGCGCGCCGACTGCCGCGACGAATACCGCATCGTGCTGCACTACCCTCACCTGCCGCTCGACGAGGCGTCGCGCGAGCGCGCCCGCGCGCGCTTCGACGCCCTGATCCAGGTGGTGGCGCCCGATTCGCGCGCCGTCCGCCTGCCCGTCTGCACCGACCGCGACGACCAGAAATTCCTGGAGCTCGCCCGCGACGCCGACGCTGCCATCCTGGTCACCAAGGACAAGGCCCTGCTCAAGCTGGCGCGGCGTACCGCGCGCGACGGCCTGTTCCGCATCATGCCGCCCGAAGCCTGGGTCAGGACGGAAGTGCCGGCCGCTCTAGAATAATCGTATCGACAACGCGTATCGACAACGAATACATCCACCATGACCACTCCCGTCCTGCAATCGCGCCTGCCGGCCGTCGGCACCACCGTGTTTACCCTGATGTCCGCCCTCGCCACCGAACATGGCGCGGTCAACCTCGGCCAGGGCTTCCCCGACTTCGGCTGCGACCCGAAGCTGCTCGACATGGTGGACGACGCCTTGCGCGCCGACTTGAACCAGTACCCGCCGATGACCGGCGTGGCGCCGCTGCGCGAAGCCATCGCCGCCAAGATCGCCGCACTGTACGGCCGCGCCTACGATGCCGCCGCCGAGATCACGGTGACCGCCGGCGCCACCCAGGGCATCCTTACCGCCATCCTGTGCGCGGTGCACCCGGGCGACGAAGTGATCGTCATCGAGCCGGCCTACGACAGCTATACGCCTTCGATCCGGCTGGCCGGCGGCGTGCCGGTCGCGGTGCAGATGCGCCTGGGCGAGGCTGGCTACAGCGTGCCCTGGGACCGGGTCGCGGCCGCGGTCACGCCGCGCACCCGGATGATCATGGTCAACACGCCGCACAACCCGACCGGCTCGATCCTGCGCATGGCCGACCTGGACGCGCTGGCCGCCATCGTCGCCGGCACCGACATCCTGGTGCTGTCCGACGAGGTGTACGAGCACATGGTCTACGACGGCGCACAGCATGCCTCGGTGAGCCGCCACCCCGTGCTGGCCGAGCGCGCCTTCGTGGTGTCCAGCTTCGGCAAGACCTACCACGTGACCGGCTGGAAAGTCGGCTACGTGGCCGCACCAAAGAGCATGACGGCGGAATTCCGCAAGGTCCACCAGTACAACGTGTTCTCGGTGAACACGCCGATGCAGCACGGCCTGGCCAACTACATGCGCGACCCGGCGCCCTACCTCGACCTGCCGGCCTTCTACCAGCGCAAGCGCGACTTGTTCCGCGCAGGCCTGGCCGGCACGCGGTTCACGCTGCTGCCGGCCGACGGCACCTATTTCCAGTGCGTGCGCTACGACGGGATGTCGGACCTGGGCGAATCGGAATTCGCGCAATGGCTGACGCGCGAGATCAAGGTGGCGGCGATTCCGGTGTCGGCGTTCTACAGCCAGCCGCGGGAGTCGGGAATCGTGCGGTTCTGCTTTGCGAAGCGGGATGAGACGTTGGCGTTGGCGCTGGAGCGGTTGGCAAAGGTTTGAGGCGGGTCGTGCTACTGCACCTGCCGCAGGCCCTGGACCCTGACCGGCTCGTCGCGCGCTGACTTACCATCGCCTTGACGGGCTCGAAGGCCCCGGACCTTAGCGGGTTCATCAGCGCCGGCTCGACCTGTTGGCCATCATGCGCTGAACACGTCTGCTCAACGGCGGAAGCCGCCATGCCACCTCCGCCCTCAGCCCTCGGCCCGCTACTCATCGACAGCAACGGCGAGAAAATCTGCGCTCAGGGCTTCCGAAACACGATGGCATGCTGGATCGGCAGCGATTCGATACTGCGCTCCCACTTCAGGCCATGCGCCGTGGCTTCACGCCGTACCTGCCGCTCACTCATCTTATGCAACGGCTTGATCGCGACTGCCGGACCCTCGGCCCGATATTCGACGAAGACGACGCGCCCGCCCGGCTTCAGGGCGTCGACGATGCTGTCGAGGACCTCCGAGGGATAGGCGAGCTCGTGATAGACATCGACCATGATGGCCAAGTCGACGCTGGCCGGCGGCAGCTTGACGGTGGTGTCGCTGCCCAGCACCGAGACCACGTTGCGCACGCCGCGCTTTGCCATCTGGCTGTCGAGCATGCTGATCATTTCCGGCTGCACGTCGACTGCATACACGCGTCCGCCGGGTCCGACCTGTTTCGCCAGCTGCCAGGTGTAGTAGCCGGTGCCGGCGCCGATGTCGGCCACCGTCATGCCGGGCGCCAGCGCCAGTTCCCGCAGAAGCAATGCCGGCCGCTCCTCGCGTGCGCGGCTTTCGCGCTCGAGCCATTGCGCGCCCTCCCATCCCATCACGCCGGCGATTTCACGACCCATGTAGCGCTTGCCGATGCCATCCGGGCTGGGTACGACGCGTTCGTAGCGCGTGGCGGCGGCGGCCGGCTGTGCCGCGGCATCGATATGAGGGGATGACAGCAGCGTCAGAGCGGACAGGCAGGCCAGCAGGACGTAGCGCATGCGGTGCGTGTGGGAGGTGCGGCAATTACGCGAGCGGGTGCGGTGCATGATCGGTTTCCGTAAGAAGTCGCTGCCTGCAATGGCGCCGGCAGGCTTGCCGCGAATGAAAACGATCAGTGTAGCGGCGTTGGCTGCCCGACGTGCGTTGGCTACATCGGAATTTCCTGGTTATGTCGCGTTGACTGGGCCGCGTCGTTCGACTCTCGCCTCGATTCCCCAAAAAAAAAGCCCGCATGGAGCGGGCTGAATCTATTTTCTTGGAGGAAGATAGAGGAGACGGTTCAGATTATGCCGAAACCAGAGACATAAATCCAATTTCCGTTTTTGATACCAATCATTCCCAATATAGATAACATGACTGGGAAAGCAGCATGCCGAACAAAATAGCCGCCGCGCCGGGGCTCGCGTGCGCTTTGCCCGTATCCGCCCAGCAGCCTGGCAGCGCCGAAGAAGAGAAGAACCGGCGCTTAGCGTCCCAGTTGCCTGATCTGCCGCTCGACGAAAGCCTGCAACTCCTGCGACAGCACCCCGCTCGCCTGCGCCTTCTGGAACGCCTCCAGCGCCTCGCCGTTGCGCTTTTCCGCCTGCAGCGAGATTCCCAGCCCCATCCACCACACGCCGTTGGCCGGCGCCGCGCGCAGCGCCGCCTGGTATTCGGCCGCGGCTTCGCGGTGGCGTTGCTGGCGCTGGAGGGCGCCGGCCAGGAAGGCGTGGTAGTCGGGGCTGGCGCCGGCGTAGGGCAAGGTGCGCGTCAGGGTCTCGATGCCGTTGCCGCCGCGTTCGATCTGCAGGCGTGCCAGCAGCATGGCCAGCGCCGGCTGGCGCGGGTCCTGGGCTAGGCCGAGCTGCAACTGGCGCATCGCCTCGTCCGGGTGCCCGCCTTCGATCAGCAGGCCGACCAGGGTCTGGCGCGCGGCTTCATGGCGCGGATCGATGCGCAGCGCCTGTTCGAGCGACGCAATGGTCTCGATCATGCGGCCTTCCTGTATGCTGGCCAGCGCGCGCCGGTATTCGCCCTCGGCGCGCTGCGCCACGCTCTGCTCGCGGCCCTGCGCGGCGCGGCCCTCGGGCAGCGCGGGGCGGCCCTTGAGCACGGGTTTGCCGGCCTGGCGCGCTTCTAGTTCCTGCATCAGGGCGCGCCGTACCGCGCGCGCTTCGTCGCTGTCCGGCTCGACCGGCGCCACCGACTTGGCGGCCACCATGGACACCGGCATGTCGACGGCGGCACGGGTGGCCGGTGCCGCTTCCTTGCGTGCGGGGGCCGCGCGTGGCGCCTTCGCGGTCACCGGCGCGGCTTCGGGCGCAATTGCTTCCGGCGCGGCCGCCGAAGGCTTTGCCTCCGGTGCGGGCTCGGGCTCGGCCGCGGATGCGGGTCCGGATACGGGCGCCGCCTGCACAGCCTCGGTCGGCAGCATGGTAATCGTGCTGGTCATCCCCGACGCCGGCTGGGCGGGCGCCGGCTTGGCCGGGACCGCCGGCACCGGCACCGGCACATCGGCGTGGTGCGACGGCCCATACGCATCCAGGGCGAACCAGGCAAGCGCCAGCCCGGCCAGCGAGCCGGCCACGGAGGTCGCCACCACGCGCTTGTTCAGCCGGTAAGGCGCGCGCGCCACCGGCTTGACCTGGGAAGGAAAGGCCTCGCCCGGCGCGGTGCCGCGCGCGTCGAGGTCCTGCAGCATTTTATTAATCAGGCTCATCGCACGCTCATTATCGGATCAGTGCCCAGGTCATGCCGGCCGCCAGGCAGGCCGCGGCCGCGCCCAGCGCCGTGGCCCAGGGCAGGATGCGGCGCCCGCCGGCCGCCAGCGTGTCGCGCGCCGCCGCCGTCACGTGGGCGCGCGCCACCTGCTGCCCGCCCTGTCCGTAGCACAGCATCAGCGCCTTGTGCGCCAGGATGTTGGCCAGGCGCGGCACGCCCTTGCTGGCGCGGTACAGCGCGCCGATCGCGGCGCGCGAGAACAGCGGCGCGCCGTCGAAGCCGGCCACGCGCAGGCGGTGCGCCACATAGTAATCCAGGTCGGTGCGGCTGAGCGGGCCGAGATGGTAGTGGAAGGTGATGCGCTGGGCCAGCTGGCGGATCGCCTGCAGTTCCAGCTTGCGGTTCAGCTCCGGCTGGCCGAACAGCACGATCTGCAGCAGCTTGCGCTTTTCGGTTTCCAGGTTGGTCAGCAGGCGCAGCGCTTCCAGGCTCTCGACCGGGATCGCCTGGGCCTCGTCGAGGCACAGCAGCACGCGCTTGCCCTCGCCGGCCAGCGCCAGCAGGCGGTCGGTGATCGCCTTCAGCAGGCGGTGCTGGTCGATGGCCTGGTCTCCATTGCGCTCGAGTGGCACCTCCAGCTCGTCGGCCAGCGCCAGCATCAGCGTGCGCGGTTCCAGGTAGGGGTTCGGGATGTAGGCGGTGACGAAGTCCGGCCCCAGCGTCGCCATGAACTTGCGGCACAACAGGGTCTTGCCGGTGCCGACCTCGCCGGTGATCTTGATGAAGCCTTCGCCGCTGCGCGCCGCCACCAGCAGCGTGTTCAGCGCCTCCTGCGAATGCGGGCTGCCGAAGAAGAAGCTGGTGTCCGGCGTGATCCCGAACGGCGCCTCGCGCAGGCCGAAGTGGGCCGTGTACATCAGCGCATGCCCCGCGCGCGCGGATCGAGCTGTTCGATGCGGCGGTTGGCGTCGAGCAGGTCGTCGTTCCAGTTGTTGATGCCTTCGACGATGGTCGGCTTGATCAGCACCACCAGCTCGCGCTTCTGGTTGACGCGTTTCTTGGCGCCGAACAGGGTGCTCAGCACCGGCACGTTGGTGGCGCCCGGCACGCTCGAATCGTCGTTCATCGACGCCTGGCGCATCAGGCCGCCGATTGCCACCACTTGCCCGTTCGAGCCGCGCACGATGCTGTCCAGTTCCGAGGTGGCCGAGGCCGCCAGCGGCAGGTTCAGGCTGCCGGCGGTACCCAGGTTGACCGACTTGTTCACGGTGGAGACCTGGCTCACCGACGGGTGCACGTGCAGCAGGATGTTGCCCTTCTCGTCGATCTGCGGGGTCACGTCCAGCACCACGCCGGAGAAGAAGGGCTGCAGCGTCACGCTCGGGCTCACCGTGTTACCGGCGTTGGTGCTGTTGGTGGTGGTGGTCACGCCCGTGACGAAGAATTCGTCGGTGCCGATCTTCAGCACCGCCTTCTGGTTGTTCACCGCCGCCACGCGCGGGCTGGACAGCACATGCACGGTGCCCTGCGTTTCCAGGAAGGAGAGCAGCGCCGCGAAGTTGCTGGTCTGGACCGCCAGGCCGAACATCGAGCCGGCCGCGGTGGCCGCGTTCGACAGCGAGAAGCCGGTGCTGGCCGCCAGGCCGGTGACCGGATCGGTGATCACGGCCGGCTGGCCGCCGCCGAACGGCAGCGGCGTCAGCGAGGCGCCCGGCGCGATGATGCCGCCCGAGATGCGGTTGCTGTGGCCGCTCTTGATCGAGGCAAACGAGGCCCAGTTGACGCCGCTCTGGTAGCTGTCGTTCAGCTCGACCTCGAGGATCTTGGCTTCCAGGATCACCTGGCGGTCGACCGCGAGCTGGGTCGCCTTCAGGTAGGCGTCGATGTTGCGCAGTTCGTCCGGCATGGCGCGGATCACGATCACGCCCGACTGCGGGCTGATCACGACGCTGCGCCCGCCCTCTTTCGTGCCGACGATGGCTTCGATCGCGGCCTTGAGGTCGCCCCAGAAGTCGTTGTCCGAGCTGGTGTTGACGTCGGTGCTCTCGATCTGCGCGCCGTTCTGGCCGTTGGGGTTGGTGCCGTTGTTGACCTGGTTGCCGGTGCCCTGGTTGCCGTTCTGGTTGTTGCCGTTCTGGTTGTTGACGGCGTTCGACACCGAGGTCGAGGTCACGCGCAGGTTCGAAGTGCCGCGGCGCTTGCCGACCAGGTAGTTCACATGGAACATGCGGGTCTGCATGGTCAGCGGCTTGATCGAGATGCGGGTGCCGTCGATCTTGTAGTCGTAGCCGTACATCTCGCGCACCGCGTCCAGGGTCTCCTGCAGGGTCACGTCCTTGAGGTTGGCGGTGATGCTGCCGCTGACGTCCGGATGCACCAGGATGTTGTAGCGGGTGCCGGCCACGATCGAGCGGAAGAACTGCTGCGCCGGCACGTTGTTGAAGGAGACGTTGAAACGCTCTTCCAGCGCCGGGCGCGCCTTCGGCAGCTGGGTCGCCAGGGCGCTGCTGGGCGGCAGCAGCGCGTCGGCGACGGCGCTGTCGACCGCCGGCGCGGCCGCCGGGCGACCGGCATTCGCGTTGCGCACTTCGCTGCGGATCTGGTCATAGGTGGTGTTGCTGGGCGCGCTCTGGCAACCGGCCAGCAAGATCGCCGTGGCGGATGCCGCCAGCGCGGCTTGGATGGTGTTTTTATTCTGCATGCTTGTCCTCGTCACGGCGTGGCGCGTACCGGCGACATGCCGCCCGCGGCCTTGGGAACGAGGCGCAGCACCTGGCGCTCGCGCCCCCGCACCAGTTCCACCTCGTTGTCGGCGATGCGCGTCACGCGCGCGCCATGGAAATCGTCGCCCGGCCGCACGGTCTCGCCGTCGATCACGGCGAGGTGGCGTCCGCCCGGCGCGCGCCCGATCAGTACCGTCTGCAGCACCGGCCCGGCGGCGGCCGGCTGGGCGCTGGCGGCGCCGGCGGCGGCGATCAGGCCGGCCGGCGGACGGGTCGGGTCCTGCAGCGCCTGCGCGGCGGCCATGCCGCAGCAGCCCAGCATCAGGGTCGATACCAAAGCGGCCAGCATCGTCTTCACAGCTTCATCCATTTTTGGTCCAGGCTCAGGGTGTACAGCGTCAGGGTCAGGCGCACGGTCGGGTAGTCCTCGACATCGAGCTGGGCGCGGCCCCAGAACAGCTGGGTCGGCAGCGCTTCCAGCGCGCTCATGTAGTCGACCATGTCGAGGTAGCTGCCGCGCGCGGTCAGCTCGACGCCATGGCGGAACAGCAGCTCGGGCCCCTTGGCCACCACCGGCGCGGCGGCTGCGCTGCCGGTCTCCGCCTGCGCGCCGAGGGCGCTGAGCGGCTCCACCGGCAGCGTGCGCACCGACACCAGCTTCAGGCGGCCGTTGGCGCGCAGGATGGATTCCAGCAGCGGCGCGATGCGCTCGGGCGGCACCAGGCCGCGCTGCATCGCGCGCAGTTCGCCGCTCAGGCGCTCGGTCTCGCCGCGCACGCCCGCCAGGCGCTCGCGCAGCGGCGCGTCCGGATCGGCCTCGGCGGCGTGCAGTGTCTGCACGATCTGGCCGTTCACGTTCTCGATGTCGCTGTGCTGGCGCGCGATCTGGGCGCGCAGCAGGTCCTGCTTGCGCTGCTGCGGCCCGAACACGATGAACTGGGCGGCAAACGCGATCACCGCCAGCAGCGCGGCGCACACCATCAGGCGCTCGCGCTGGCTCAGGGCGTCGATGCGCGCCGCCAGCACCTGCCACCGTTGCTTCATCATGGCTGCGCTCCGGTTCTTGCCTGCGGCGTGGACTGCAGGCTGAATTCGACGTACGGCGCCGGCGTGACGGATTCCTTGCCGTCCCTGCTCGCCACCTTCAACGCGGCGGCCTCACCGATCTGCAGGCTGCCCACCGGCGTGCCCTGCATGATCTTCTCGTTGCGCAGGCGCCCGAGGAAGCCCGGCACCAGCGCCGCGTCCATCGCGCGGCCGCGCACGCCGATCTCCTGGCCGGCGCCGCCGATGCTGACGCCGGTCAGCCACAGGCCCTCGACGCGCTGGCGCGCCAGCGCGCGGAAGTACTCGGCATAGCCTTGCGTGTTGCCCAGCTCGCCGTGCGCGATGGTGTCGGACACGCGCCGCAGCGCCGCCAGCTGGCCGTCGGCCTCGGCCAGCTCGCCGTCCAGCCTCGGATCCTTCTGGCGCGGCTTGAATTCGGCGTTCACGCTGTCCAGGCGCTTGCGGGTCTGTTCCAGGCGCGCGGCGCCGGCGTCGGCCTCGCGCTGCAGGCCGCGCGACTGCAGGCTGCCCGCCACGCCCACGCCGGCCAGGCCGAGCACCAGCACGCCGGCGGCGGTTGCGATGGTCCTGGCGGTGAAGCGCTGCTTCTTCTGTTCGAACAGTTCGTTGAACAGGTTGATCTGCTGGCTCATGCCGCTCCCTCCTCGCGCAGGGCCGCGCCCAGCGCCACGAAGAAGCGCTGCTGGACCGCGGCGTCGGCCAGGTCGGGCACGCGCGCCAGGTCGAACAGCGTGGCCAGGTCGAGCGTCTCGACACGCGTGTACAGGTTGCCCGACAGGTATTCGTCGAGGCCGGACGCGCTGGTCGGCGCCAGCACCAGCTTGGCCACGCTGATGAAGGAGAACTGGCGCTCGAAGTGGTCGAGCGAGCGTTGCAGCTCGAGGGTGATCTTGTCGAAGGCCTGGTGCTTGCGCTCGTGGTCGGGGTCCAGCAGCAGGGCCAGCGTCACGTCGATGCGGCGCGACAGGTACAGCTCGCCGCGCCAGGACACCGTCAGCAGGCCGCCGTCCTCGCCGAACGACAGCATGGCCACGCCGCGCCCGTCCTGCTCCAGCATGGCGGAGACGTTCCGCTGCGCCATTTCGGGAATGTCGATCGCGCTCAGCCTGACCTTGGCCTGGGTGAACAGCTGCTGGCGCGCCTTGACAATGCTGTTGCGCGCCGCCACCGCGAACACGCTCTGCTGCGGGCGCGCCGCCGCGTTCCGATCGACCGGAATGTCGAGCACGTCGAAGGTGGCCTCGTCGACCGGGAAGTCGAGGATGTCCTTGAGGCGCCAGCGCATCGCGGTCTTGAGTTCGTCGCGCGGCACGTTGGGGGCCTCGGCCGACATCAGCTGGTAGTCGCCGCCGGCCAGCACCGTGGTGCAGCGGTAGTCGCCGCTGTGCAGTTCCTTGCCGGCGCGCTCGAGCGTCGCCGCACCGGACGCATCCGCGCCGCCCGACCCCGGGAAGAAGCTCGCGACCATCACCGCCGGCTTGCCGGCAGCGATGCCCGCGCCCGCGGCGACGCTGGCGGCGGCGATGCCGTCGCGTTGCGGCACCATGGCCAGCCAGGCGCCATTCTTCTTGGGTCGACTAAAAAAACGCATGCGCGGCGGCGGTCCTTGGTGAGTTTTGAGGAGAATTCCGTAGACCCTTGATTATATTCAACTTAGCGCAAAAGCCGATACCCTTTTTGCACTGAGGAAAAATTTTCGTGGTTTCCCTCCGTTTCCCCCGGTTTTTATTGCCGAACAACCAAAGGTGTGTTGTCAGTACACCTCACGCAGGTAAATCAGGGAACTCTTCGCCAGGCCGAAGCTTGCGCGCGCCTGGGTGCTCGGCAGCCAGGGCGCCGCGCTGCTGCCAAGTGTGAAGTCGACGCTGCCGATCTTGCCGCGGCCGGGACTTTGCAGGACCAGCTTGCCGAGCCCCTTGTCCAGGCGCACGCCGCTGTTGCCGCTGGTGAGCGTCAGGGGATTGGCGCCGCAGGTTGCCGTGAAGGTCCCGGTGCACTTGACGGGCACCAGCGTGGTCGCCACGGTACTGGTGGCGTCGGTGACGCTGGTGACCCAGGCGCTGCCGCTCCAGTACTGCGCGGTGAGCGCCAGCGGCACGCGCAGCAGTTCGGAGCCGAAGACGTTCGGCACCAGCAAGCGGCCGCTGACGACCATCAGGCCGGCTTCGTACTGGACCGCCGGGGTCGCGGCAGGCGTGGCCGAATTGACTTCGATGTCTTCGCCGCTCACCAGCTTTTCCTTCATGCTGGCGCGCAGGTAGAACATTTCGGGCGCGCTCGGCTGGACGCCGCGCTTGGCCGGGTCGAACAGCGCGCCCGCCAGCGTGTAGCTGCCCACCGCGTTCATGTCCTTGACGTCGGTCAGGCTGGCCGAGGCCGGGAAGGAATTCGCCGGCACCAGCGCGAAGGCGCCCTTCAGCGCCGAGGCCGCGCCGGTGGCGTCGGTCGGCTTCGCCACCCTGGACAGCGTGACGTTGCGGTAGGTGGTGCCGCCGACGACGTTGCCGTTGGCGCTGCTGCCCGCCAGGTTGCGGAACAGGGACAGCAGTTGCGGCTGCGGCGCCCCGTTCGGGTCCTGCTTCGGCAGTCCGAAGGCGGCGACGCTGAACTTGAAGGTCTGGGTCGAATACATGGCCCCGGCCAGCGGGTAAGTGGGCTTGGATGCATCGGTCGAGGCCGCCGGGCATTTCATCGCCGGCGCGCAATCGAACATGCCGGTGACGATCGCGGTCTCGAAATGGTCGGGATAGAAGTGGCCGATCACGCGGGTACCGGTTACCAGGCGCGCCTGGGCGGCGGAGTCGACATTGACCGGCGGACCGCCGACCTGGCCGGTGCCCAGGTAGTCGGCCAGGATCGGCGTCACCGCCAGGTAGCCGGCCTCGAACCAGCGCGCCTTGGCGTCCATGGCGCCGTCGAGGCCGGGAGTGGTGTTCAGCGCGAAGTCCTGGTCCTTCACGAAGGCGCCGCGGGCGATGCCGTCGACATCGACATTGGGGATCGCCAGCGGCTTGACCGGCGACGCCAGCGGATTGGCGGCGAACAGGTCGAGGCTGAAATCGAGCTTGACGAGATCGTCCGCCAACACGCCCTTCAGGGCGGTCGGCTCCAGGCCGAAACTGGGCGCCCAGTTACCGTCGGCCATCAGCGCGCCCAGGCGCAGGATGAAGGGTTCGCCCGCCTTGGCGAAGGCTTTCGCACCGTCCTTGGCGAAGGCGTCGGCGGTGCCGCCCTTCACGTCGGCGGCGTTGCCTGCGACGCGCAGCACGTCGCGCACGCGCAGGTCGGCGGGACGCGAAATGACGTTGACGGTGCCCAGCACATACCCCTGGTAGCTCAGCGACAGGCTGATGCGGCCGACATCGTTGTACTGCAGGGTCCAGGCGTCGGGCAGCGTGGCGGTCGGCTTGCCGCCCGGGACGGTCACGCTGACGTTCTGCCAGCCACCCTTGCAGTCGAGCTTCAAGCCGGCATAGCTCAGCGAGAGTCCATTCTTGTTGGGCAGGCAGTTCGCGCGCAGGCCCACCGTGACCGTCGTGTCGCTGTTGCTGATCGCGCCGGCCTTGTTGGCCCCGCTGACCTGGGTCAGGTAAACCTTGCTGGTATTGGAGCCGGCGACGATCGGCCCGGTGAAGCGGTGGCAGCCGGCGTCGCCCGGCGCGGTGACGATCGGATCGCCGTTCTTGCACACTTCGGTGGTGAACACGACCGACACCGAACCGCCGTCGACGGCACTGGACGAATTGCTCGCGCTGTTGTTCCCCGAATTATTGTCGCCAGTCACGCCCGAGACGGTGGCCGTGTTGTTGTAGGTCCCGGCCGCATCCGGCGTGACGGTCAGGGTCAGCGACGACATTCTCGCGCCGGGATCGACCGGACCGTCCTGGAAGCAGGTCACCACGGTGGTGCCGTTCGCGCCGGGAGCGTTGGTGCAATTCCAGCCGCTGCCGCTGGTCGACACCAGCTTCAGGCCCGCCGGCAGCGTGTCGACCACCTTCACCGGTCCCATTTCGGCATCGATGCCCTCGTTGGTCACGCCGATGGTGTAGTAGGCGTTGGCACCGACGCGCAGTTCGCCGCTGCGCGTCATGGTCAAGGCCAGGTCGGCGTTCGCCACGTAGGGCATGGCCACGATCTCGGCGCTGAGCAGCACCATGTCCTGTCCGGATATATAGGTCGTGGAAGCCGTGTTTTGCCCGGCCGTGATGGTCGGGTACTTGAGCGTGTAGATGTCGAAGTCGATGCCATAGGAGGCGGTGTCGCCGGTGGCGTTGCTGGCCGAGTTGAACTGGTTGCCCGACGGGTTCATCGGATCGGTCAGCTCGGTCCTGTTGAAATACAGGCTTTCGCCGCCTTGCGACAGCGTGCTGTCGCCTTCCCAGGTGATGTGGCCGACGCGCCCGGTCACGTTGGACGACTCCAGGCTCGGCACGTTGAAGCTGCCGAGGTCGATCCTGAAGCCGTTGTTCTGGAAATACTTAAAACCCTCGTACACGTTCAGCATGCGGAACGGCTCGCTCGCGTGGGAATACACCACCACCAGCGAAAAGCCGCCCAGCACGCCCTGCGAATTGCACCATGGGTAGCCGGTGCTGACCGTCAGGCCGCTGAAGCTGTAATTGCCGTTGCCCTTCTTCGAGACCTGGGTGGTGACGTCGGCGGCGCCGCTGAAGTAATCGTAGCCGTTGCCGATGGTGCCCGAGGTGAACTTGCGTCCCGCGGTCACGGCCACGCCGTCGAAGGTCACGTTATAGTCCGGGTCGCTGCCGGAGCCGGCCCAGTACAGCTGGGCGCTGAGGACCTTGGCGCCGACGGGGATGCCGGACAGCTTGGCGGTGACGTCGGTGCTGCTGCTGACGAGCTTGCAGGCATTATTGTTGTCGCCGGTGCGCAGGGTCTGTTCGGTACCGACGAAGTTGACCGTGCCGCGGAAGCTCTGGAGCAGCGCGATGCCGGTGTCGGCACGCGCCGGCAGGCATGCGAGCCAGGCCAGCACCAGCAGGAGTACACGCATGGCGGCGCGGATGGCGGCGCGCGCGCTCATGGCTGGGCTCCCGGCGGCAGCGGCTGCGTGACCTGGGTTTCCACCGTACGGCGCACCGATTCCGGGTTGGCCACCGGACCGCAGCCGCCTGTGCCGTCCACGATGTTGCATGCGGTCGCGCTGAGCGTCACCTGCAGCAGCCCGCCCACCAGGCCGCGCTGGGTGCAGCTCACCACGACCGTGAAGCCGGACAACGAGGTCCCGGCCGGCATCCCGAAGGTGGCGCCGCCAATGCAGCCGGCCGGATTGGTGCGCAGCTGGCGGAACAATCCCCATTCCAGCCCGGCGCGGGCAGCCTGGTAGGCGCGCGCACCCTGCAGGTCGAGGTTGGAACTGGCCTGCTGCGCGGTGTAGACGCTGACCATGGCCACGGCCAGGCCGGACAGCACCACCAGCAGGAAGATCGCGGTGACCAGGCCGACGCCGGCCTGGCGCAGGCGTCGCGGCGGTTGGGAAAAGCGATGTGTCATGGCGTATTGTCGACGTGGACCTGGTGCAGCAGCCGGATCGCCTGCGTCGCCTCGTTGCGGCCGCGCAGCGCCAGGTCGATGCCGACCAGGCCGGTGCGCTGGCTGGCGGCGGTGCTGTAGTTGAAGATGCCGTCGCAGCGCGTCAGGCGCGAGGCGACCAGCGCGCGCGTGCCGCCGGCGGGAAAGGTCGAGGCGGTGGCGGCGCTCGTGGGGGTGGCCGCGATGGCCGGCAGCGGCTGGGTGGCGCCGATCGTGTAGCCCCAGTGCCGCCACAGGTCGAGCGTGCCGTCAGTGCGGCGCTCGCAGTAGAAACTGACCGGGCCGGACACCACCTGGAAGCGCTGCATCGGCGACGTCATCGGCGTGGCCTGGCTGGCGAACGGATTGCTCGCCAGCGTGATCTGCACCGCCGGGGTCGGGTCGGTCGCACTCTGTCCCGGCAGCACGACGGTGGTGTCGGCGCGCGCCGTGATCCTGGCGATGTTCTTTTCGCGTGCGGACTCGTTCAGGTTGTAGGCGTCGGCCGGCTCGAAACCGGGGCCCAGGTTGTACACGACCACGTAGTCGCCGGCCCGGACCTGGCCGAAGCTGCTCAACGGCGCGATCGCGGTGAAGTTCAGCTGGGCGGTCTCGAAGTTCAGCGTCAGCGCGGCGTCGACGCCGTCGTCGAGCGACAGGTAGCGCGCGCCGGAGCGCGTCTGCAGGAATTCGAGCGCCCGGCCGTCGCCGTTGACGCGCACGCTGTTGGGCAGCGCCAGGCGGATGTCGCGCGCGATGCGGCGCAGCGCCAGGTCGGCCTGGTCGGTGATCTCGGCGCGGTCGACGCTGTCGCGGTAGCCCAGGATGGGCGCACGGATGAACACGGCGACGATGCCGGCCAGGACGCCGATGATGACGATCACCAGCACCGCTTCCACCAGCGTGAAGCCGGCCGCCTTCGGGCGTGGCGGCATGGCGGGGCGCGAAGGCAGGCGCGGATGCGTCATAGGTCGTTGGGCGCGTAGCGCGCGCGGTAGCCGTCCAGTTCCAGGAACTGGCCGTCGTATTCGATGCGCACCGTGATGCGCAGCAGTTCGTTGTCGGCGCTGCTCGCGGTCGAGACGCCGGACGTGGCGTCGGCGACGCCGACCACGGCGCCGGCCGGGCCGATCGACGCCGGGCGGATGGTCAGGCGCGCGGTGTAGCCGGACAAATTGAGGACGTTGCCGTTGGCGTCGCGCAGGCTGTTGTCGATGTCGAAGGCGGCGGTGGATGCGCCGGCAGCGGCGACGTAGTCGTTGACGTTGTCGAAGGGCCGGGTGTTGACCGGCTCGCCGCCCGCCTGGCCCCAGGCTTCGGGCATCGTGCAGCTGCGGCTCCGGGTGACCGCGTCGCCGCTGCTGGCGTCGGCGGTGGGTTCGGCCGGGTCGCAGAACGAGAACTTGGCTTGCTCCACCTCCTCGAGCAGGCCCTCGGCCAGGATCAGCGCCTGCTTGCGGCGCACCGGATCGGCGCTGTTTTGCGTGGTCATGCTCATCACCCCGAGGATGGCGGTCAGCGCCACGCCGATGATGACGATGAAGATGATCAGCTCGACCAGCGTGACGCCGCGCTGGCGGCGGCGCGGGTCAATTGACATAACCGGTTTCCTGCTCGATCGCGATCCGGCTCGAGATGCCGTCGCCCGAGATGGTGACGACGATGCCGGTGAAGGCCTGGTTGTCGTCGAAGCCGGGGCGGCCGAGGGCGTCGAAGTAGAACGGTTTTTCGGTCAGGCTGCCGGACACCGGCGTCATGCTGATGCCAGGCGGCCAGCCTTCGCAATACCACCCGCTCGCATAGCCGTTGCTGGAGCTGCAGTACTTGCGGGTGGAGGCCCTGCCGCTGTTGGCGCCGGACGGTGCCGGCACCTGGCTGGCGGGCGGGCACTTGGCGGTGACTTCGTAGCACAGCGCGACCCCCTCGAGGGAGCCCTGCACGTACACCCTGCGGTTCTGGGCGACCGCGAGTTTCTGGGCGTAGCGCAGCATGCTCCGGCCCTCTTCCGCGAAGGAGGCGGCGTCGTAGCCGGTGCGGCTGAAGAAGCGGCCGACGCCGATGGCGCTCAGGATGCCGATGAGGATGAGCACGACGATCAGTTCGACCATCGTGAAGCCGCCGGAACGGCGTGGAGCAGGTGCGCGATGCGGCATTGGTTAGGTCATGCGGCGGTGTATGCGCCCTGCTCCGGGAGCGATTACTTGCAGTCCGGGTTGGCGTTGACGGTAGCGCTCGTGCCGGTGCCGGTGGTGCCGGTCTGCAGTACGATGGTCGCCGGCGCAGTCAGCGACGTCGCAGCCGTGTACACGACACTGCAGTTGCCCACGGTCGCGACGCCTTTCGGCGAAATGGTGACCTTGTTCGCCACCGACGAGTCAATGGTGTAATCGTCGGCGGTGATGCCGGCGGCGGTGGTGATGCTCGCGGCAGTTGGGTAACCGTAGGCCATTGCCACGGGCACGCCTTCCAGCGTGATGGGTCCGGTCGCGTTGCCGGCGGTCGAATTGACCAGCGCCTGGCCGTGCGTGATGGCCGCTGCCGACGACAGCGAACCTTTGGCGGCCCTGAGCGATGCCGTGCGTGCATCGGCGCCCAGGTCGGCAAACTTCGGCAGCGCGGTCGCCGCCAGGATGCCCAGGATGACGATCACGACGATCAGTTCGATCAGGGTGAAACCGCCTTGGGCAGCGATCTTGAGGTTCTTTTTCATGCCATTCTCTCCGAATAAAGTTGTAGTGTGCGGGGAAGCCGCGGGGGTGCTCTTGGGTTTGTCGACGACCGCCTACCCGCTGACTTGATTCAGGGCCAGGCTGAGTGTTCGTTGCTCTGGAGTACGAAGGAATTCTACCTTGAATCTGAGCAATCTTGCCGAGCCGAAAGTAAAACTTTCTGCGTTCGGTAATAGATACACAAGGCTTTTGTCGCGCGCATCAAACACCCAGCCGGTGCGGCCGATCTTGCGCGGGTCCGGGGTCTCGAATTCGCCCAGGTAGTTGCCCGGTTTTTCGGCCAGCCAGTTCATCGGATTGTCATCCACCAGGGCATGCAGGGCCGCCGTTTCGCCCTTTGCCTGGGCCTGGGCCGCACGCACCTGCAAGGCGGTGCGCAGCGCGCCCACCAGCTGGCGCGTGGCCGCCATCTCGGCCTGCTCGCGGTAGAAGTCGAAGCGGTTCAGCAGGAAAGCGCTGACCGCGGCCGCCACCAGCACCGTCACCGCGAATTCCAGCAGCGTGAAACCGGCGCGCCCGCGCGCGCCTCTCATTCGGATCGGCATCGTCATCGTCGTCTCCGTCAGTGATGCAGGGCGGCCTTGCCCAGGTCCCAGATCGGCAGGAAGATGCCCAGCGCCAGGATCAGCACCATCGCGCCCAGGAAGGTGATCAGGATCGGTTCGATCTGGCTCGACAGGGTCTTCAGTTCGTAGTCGACTTCGCGCTCGTACATCATCGCGATCTCGTCCATCAGGTCGTCGATCGAGCCGGATTCCTCGCCCACCGCGATCATCTGCAGCACGATCGGGGTGAACACCTGCGCATTGGTGGCGGTGCGCAGGATGCTTTCGCCGCGCTCGACGCCGTCGCGCATCTGCTCGATGCGCGCGGCCAGGTAGGCGTTGTCGGAAGTCTGCGACACCACCGTCAGCGCCTGCACGATCGGCACGCCGCTGCGGATGGAGAGCGCGAAGCTGCGCGCGAAGCGCGCCATCGTGCCCTTGTGGATGATCTTGCCGGCGATCGGCAGGCGCAGCTTGTAGCGGTCCCAGGTCAGGCGTCCGGAGGTGGAGCGGGTCCAGGCGCGGAAGCCGAACACCGCGCCGATCAGCCCGAGCGCGAACGCCGGCCACCAGGCCACCGTGAAGCGCGAGGTGCCGATCAGGATACGCGTCATCAGCGGCAGCTCGGCGTGGAAGCTGTTGAACACCTTCTCGAACTGCGGGATCACGAAGATGTTCACCACCACCATCGCGGCGACCATGGCGAACATCACGAAGCTCGGGTAGCGCAGCGCGCTCTTCACCCGCTCGTGCATGTCGCGGTCGAATTCCATGTGGTCGAACAGGCGCAGGAAGACTTCTTCCAGGCGCCCGGTCATCTCGCCCACCCGCACCATGGCCAGGTAGAAGGTCGAGAAGCACGCGGGATGGCGGCGCATCGCCGCCGACAGTTCGCGGCCGGCGTCGAGCGATTCGCGCAGGTCCTGGATCACGCGCGCGAACGAGGGATTGGTGGCGGATTCCTGCAGGCCGGCCAGCCCGCGCATGATCGGCACGCCCGATTTCAGCAGCGTGTAGATCTGGCGGCTGAACAGCTGGACATCGAGCGAAGTGACCTTCTTGCGCGTCAGGCGCTGCCACAGGGTGTCGGCGTCGTCGCCGGACGTGGCTTTACGGGTGGTCGGCGTGATGTCCAGCGGCGTGACACCGGTGCCGAACAGCTGGTCGGCGACCGCCCCGCTGTCGACGCCTTCGAGCACGCCCTGCATGATTTCACCGCGCGCATTGCGGCCCCGGTAGGCGAAGAACGGCATGGCTTATTTACCTTGCTCTTCGGTCTGGTTACTGACGCGCATGGCCTCGGCCACCGTGGTGCGGCCCTGGATCGCCAGGCGCACGGCGCTGCGGCGCAGGGTCTCGCCGCGCATCTCGGCATGCGCCACCTTCAGGAAGTGGCCCGGGTCCGGGTGGTTGACGGCGTCGTTGACGGCGCGCGTCATCTCCAGCAACTCGTACACGCCGGTACGGCCGCGGTAGCCGGTGCCGTTGCAGTGCGAGCAGCCGCGCCCGTGGAAGAAAGGCACGCTCTCGGCGCGCTCGCCCAGTTCGGCGCGCAGCCAGGCGCGTTCCGGCGGCGGGCACGCGTGCGGCTGGCTGCAGCTTTCGCAGATCACGCGCACCAGGCGCTGGGCCAGCACCGCCTGCAGCGAGCCGCCGACCATGTAGCGCGGCACGCCCATGTCCATCAGGCGCAGCGGCGTGCTGGCCGCGTCGTTGGTGTGCAGGGTCGACAGCACCAGGTGGCCGGTCATCGCGGCGCGCAGGCCGATCTGGGCGGTTTCCTGGTCGCGCATCTCGCCCACCAGCACGATGTCGGGGTCCTGGCGCAGCGCCGAGCGCAGCACGCGCGCGAAATTCAGGTCGATCTTGTCGTTCACCTGCACCTGATTGATGCCGGGCAGGCGGTATTCCACCGGGTCCTCGACCGTGATCAGCTTCTTCTCGACGGAATTGAGTTCGGCCAGCGCGCTGTACAGCGTAGTGGTCTTGCCCGAACCGGTGGGCCCGGTCACCAGCACCAGGCCGTTGGGGCGCTGGACGATGGCGCGGAAGCGCTCCACCAGCGTGGGCGGCATGCCGATCGCATCCAGGCGCAGCGTGGTGCCGACCTGGTTCAGCAGACGCATGACCACCGATTCGCCGTACTGGGTCGGCATGGTCGAGATACGCACGTCGATGCGCTGGTTGCGCACCTTGACCGCGAAGCGGCCGTCCTGCGGCAGGCGTTTTTCGGAGATGTCGAGGTCGGCCATCAGCTTCAGGCGCAGCGCCAGCGGCGTCGCGATCTTGATGTCGGCCTCGGTCTGCAGGTGCAGCACGCCGTCGATGCGGAAGCGGATCTGCAGGCGGCCGTCCTGCGGCTCGATGTGGATGTCCGAGGCGCGCACCTGGGCGGCATCGTCGAACACCGATTGCAGCAGCTTGACCACCGGCGCCTCTTCCAGGCCGGAATTCGACGCCAGCGCGCCGAAGTCGACGCTGGTGGCGTCGCCCAGGTCCTGCTCCAGCTCGCGCGCCAGGCCGGTGATTTCGCCGGTGCGGCGGTAGATGCGGTCGATCGCCTGCAGCACCTCGGTCTCGTTGACCACGGCCAGCTCGACGCCCTTCTTCAGGAGGCGCGCGATCTCGTCGTAGGCGAACAGGTCGGTCGGGTCGGACACGCCCACCAGCACGGTTTCGACGCGGTCTTCCAGCACCAGCGCGCGGAAACGCCGCGCCTGGGTCTCGGGCAGCAGGCGCACCACGTCCTGGTTGATGTTGTAGAACTTGAGGTTGATGTAGGGGATGCCCAGCTGGCGCGCCAGCGCGCCCGAAATCTGTTCCTCGGTGACGAAGCCGCTTTCCACGAACACGCGGCCGAGCTTGCGCCCGGTGCGCTTCTGGTCGGCCAGCGCCTGGTTCAGTTGCTCTTCCGACAGCAGCTTCTGTTGCACTAGGATTTCCCCTAGCCTGACTTTTTCTGGCCTTGCCATATCACCTCATTCACTTTGTAGGACTACGCCTGCAATTCTAAATCAGAAGACACAAAAATTTACGCTCGGCATTATTTTCCGTATGCACATCGTCGCCTGCACGCGACGCAAGCCCACCCGATCCGTATGCAACTTCGGGGTCAGAGCACGATTGTCAACGCGCGTTTTTTCCAACTCTCTGATTGTTAAGCACAATTTCCCAAGGCAGGCGAAAACGCATGCTCTGACCCCGAAGCTTGTTGGATTGTTGACATAAGCACTTGAACGTTGCTTATCGTCTACGCGTTACGGGTTGTTACTTTAAAGATGACGCCGCTCCGTCGCTTTGCGGCCTGGGCTACTATTCGATGCATGGCGCATGCGATGCGCGTTCATGGAGTTGCCTTGGTGCGCTTGTTACATCGTCATTCCCTTCCCTCGATCCGGTCCAAGCTGGTCACGCTGGTGCTGGCGTGCGCGCTGCCGATCCTGGTCGGCTACCTGGTGTTCGCGCACGATGCCGACCAGCGCGAGCGCCGCCACGTGGCCGAGGATGCGCAGATGATCGCGCGCGCCCTTGCCGCCGAGGTCGAGCGCGAGCTGGCCAGTGCGCCGGCATCGGCCCCGCGGCGCCTGGCCGAACTGTTCGCCAACCAGCACCTGCCGGAGCACTGGAACGCCCAGGCGTTCGACCAGCGCGGCCTGCTGGTCGCGCGCGGCGGCGACCTGGTGCGCATGCCCAGTGCTCCGATGCGCCCGCAACTGGCGGCCGCGCTGGCCCGGCGCGACACCGGCGTGGTCGCGTTCACGACGCCCGAAGGACGCCCGGTCAATGCAGCCTACGCGCGCACGCCGACTCACGGCTGGACCGTCGCGATCGGCTTCCCGCGCCAGGCCGCGCGCGAGATCCTGGGGCCAGAGCCCGGCGCTCCCCTGGCCGGCATCATGGCGATGCTGGCGATCAGCCTCGGCGCCGCCTGGCGCATCGGCGGCTCGATCGCGCGCTCGGTGCGCGCCCTGACCGAGCCGGCGGCCGCCCTCGGCCGCGGCGAGCCGCTGCGCATCCCGCCGCTGGGCATCCGCGAGGCGGACTCGGTGGCCGGCGCCCTGCGCCGGGTCGAGGGCGAGCTGCGCCAGTACCGCAGCGGCCTGGAGTCGCTGGTGGCCGAGCGCACCAACGAACTGCAGCGCTCCAGCGCCATGCTGGCCACGGTGTACGCCACCGCGCCGGTCGGCCTGGCCTTCCTCGACCGCGACCTGCGCGTGGTGATGGTCAACGACTACCTGGCCGCGGTGAACGCATTGCCGGCCAGCGCCCACATCGGCCGCACCCTGCCCGAACTGCTGGGCGAGCGCGGCGTCGACATCGAGAAGCCCTACCGCCAGGTGCTCGCCAGCGGACTGCCGCTGGTGGACGTCGAGGACAGCGGCGACTCGCCGGCGGAACCGGGCGTGATGCGCCACTGGATCTGCAGCTACTACCCGGTGTTCGGCCTCGGGCAGGAACTGGTCGGCATCAACGCAGTGGTGCTCGACATCAGCGAGCGCATCCACCATGAACAGCGCAACCGCGACAATGAGGTGCTGTACCGCGCCCTGTTCGAGCGCTCCGGCGACGCCCACGTGCTGATCGCCTGGAACGCCGGCTTCGTGAGCGCCAACGAGGCCGCGGTGCGCCTGTTCGGCTGCACCGGCACCGGCGAATTCCTGGCGATGTCGCCGGCCAGCGCCTCGCCCGAATACCAGCCCGGCGGCAGCCGCTCGGACGAACTGGCCGAGCGCCACATGCGGCGGGCACTGGACGAAGGCATGCACCAGTTCGAATGGACCCATCGCCGCATGGACGGCAGCCTGTTCCACGCCGACGTGCTGCTGAACCGGGTCGACATCGGCGGCAAGGGCATCGTGCAGGGCACCATCCGCGACATCAGCGCGCGCGTCGAGACCGATGCCGCGCTGCGCGCCGCCGGCGCCCGGCTGGAAGAAAGCGAACGCATGGTCCGGATGGTGACCGACAACCTGCCGGCGCTGGTCGGCTACTGGGACGCGGGCCAGCGCTGCCGCTTCGCCAACCGCCCCTACCTCGAGTGGCTGGGCAAGAGCGCCGGGCAGGTGATCGGCCACACGGTGGACGAACTGATGGACCCGGAACAGATCGACCAGGTGCGCGGCCACCTGGCGGGCGTGCTGCGCGGCGAACCGCAATTCTTCGAACGCAAGCTGCAGCGCAAGGGGTCGGACCAGGTGATCCAGGCCTGGGGCAGCTACATTCCCGACTTCGACGGCGCCGGCCGGGTGCGCGGTTTCTACATGCTGCATGCCGACGTCACCGAGCTGAAACGCACCCAATCGCGCCTGGAGGAAGCGCTGCGCGCGGCCCAGGCGGCCAGCAGCGCCAAGGGCGAGTTCCTGGCCAACATGAGCCACGAGATCCGCACCCCGATGAACGCGATCATGGGCCTGGCGCGCCTGCTCGAGGACGCCGGGCTCGGACGGCGCGAGCGCGGTTACCTCGTGCGCATGCAGATGGCGTCCAAGACCCTGCTCTCGATGCTCGGCGACCTGCTCGACTATTCGAAGGCCGAAGCCGGCCAGATGGTGCTGGAGCACACCGCGTTCCGGATCGACGACGTGCTGGCCAGCGTCGGCGTGCTGTGCGCGGGCAGTGCCTGGAACAAGGGGATCGAGCCGGTCTTCGCGGTCGACCCGGACGTCCCGGCCGGCCTGGTGGGCGACCCGATGCGCCTGCAGCAGGTGCTGCTCAACCTGGCCGGCAACGCGATCAAGTTCACCGAGCACGGCGAAGTGGTGCTCGGCATCGCGGTCGCCGCGCGCGGCGCCGGCCGGGTGGCGTTGCGTTTCTCGGTGCGCGACACCGGCATCGGCATCGCGCCCGAGCAGCAGCAGCGCATGTTCGAGGCGTTCTCGCAAGCAGACAGCTCGACCAGCCGCAAGTACGGCGGCACCGGCCTGGGGCTGGCGATCAGCCGCCGCCTGGTGGCGCTGATGGGCGGCGAACTGGAGGTGGAGAGCGACGCCGACCGGGGCGCGACCTTCCGCTTCACCGTCTGGTTCGACATGCAGGCCGGTACGGTGCCGGGACCGCTTCCGGTTTCGGTGTCGGCCGCGGCGCCGGCGCCGGCGCGGGCGCTGGTGGCCGACGACAACGCCAGCAGCCGCGCCGCGCTGGGCGCCGCGCTGGCCGCGGCCGGCTGGCAGGTCGCGCGCGCGGCGTCCGGCGCCGAGGCGCTGGCCCTGCTGCGCGAGGGCGGCCCGTTCCGTATCGCCCTGGTCGACTGCGCCATGCCCGACCTCGACGGCGTCTCCGTGCTTGCCCAGGCGCGCGCCGGCCAGGCCGGTGCGCCGCCGCACTGCGCCTTGCTCGCCGCCGATCCGGAATGGGCCCGCGCCGATGCGCTGGCGGCCGGGCTGCGCATCGGCGCCGTGCTGGCCAAGCCCTTCACCCCGCAGGCGCTGCGCGAGGCGCTGGCGGAGATGCTCGGCGACGCCGCCGTGCAGGCCGCCGCACCAGCTGCACCACCGCCCGCCCCGTCACCCGCCATACCGGCGGCCGCGCCGCCGCTGCAGGGACGCCTGGACGGCCTGCACGTGCTGCTGGTCGAGGACAACCTGTTGAACCAGGAGGTGGCCAACTATGTGCTGGTGCACGCCGGCGCCCGCGTCGACTTCGCCGGCAACGGCCGCGCCGCCCTGTCGATGCTGGACGGCGGCGCGCGCTACGACGCGGTGCTGATGGACCTGCAGATGCCGGTGATGGATGGCTTCGAGGCGGCTGCGGCGATCCGCGCCATGGGCCTGCACGCGCTGCCGATCGTCGCGATGACGGCCAACGCGATGGAAGAGGACCGCCGGCGCGCGCTCGGCGCCGGCATGGACGACTACGTCGCCAAGCCGATCGACGTCGACGAACTGGTGGCGACGCTGGCGCGGGTGACCGGCCGCGGCGCGCAGGCGGCGCCGCCCGCGCCGGCCACGTCGTCCGAGACGGCGCCCGTGGCGGTCCCCGGCATCGACCTGGCCGCCACCCTGCCCCGCTTCGGCGGCAGCTTCGCCGCCTTCGCGGCGCTGTTCGGGCGCTTCGCGGCCGCGCACGGCGCCACCGCCGCCGAGCTGCGCGCCCGGCTGGCGGCCGGCGACCGCAAGGGCGCCGCGCAGGCGGTGCACCGCCTGCGCGGCGTGGCCGCCAACCTGGGCGCGGCCGAGCTGGCATCCCGGGCGCTCGACCTGGAAGCGGCGCTGGGGGACGAGCACGCACCGGCACCCGACCTGGGTGGCCTGGAAACCGCACTGGACACGGTGCTGCGGGCGGCGCACGCGCTGGCTGTCCGCGACCAGGCGGCGGCCGCCCCGGCAAGCGCGCCCGACGCGGCCGCGAACGCCGACCGATGCGCGCTGCATGACGCGTTGGCGCAATTGCTCGATCTGCTGGAGAATAACAACATGAAGGCGATGGCGCATTTCGACGCGCTGCGCCCTCTTCTCGAACGCGTGGCGCCGGACCGCACCCGGCCGCTGGCGGAGGCGGTCGCGATCCTGCGTTTCGACACCGCCGCCGTCCTGGTGCGCGACATTCTGGACACGAAGGAGGATGCATGAGCTGGACCCACATGGCCGTGAATGGCCGCATCCTGGTGGTCGACGATGCGATGGAGAATATCCAGATCCTGCACGGCGCCCTCCAGGACGAGCACGAGGTCCTGTTCGCCCTCGACGGCGCGCGCGCGCTGGAGCTGGCCCGCACCCAGCATCCCGACCTGATCCTGCTCGACGCGCTGATGCCCGGCATGGACGGCTACGCGCTGTGCCGCGAGTTGCTGGCCTCGCCCGAGACCTGCGGCATCCCGGTGATCTTCGTCACCGCCCTGAGCGCGCCCGAAGACGAAACCCGGGCGCTGGATGCCGGCGCCGCCGATTTCATCAGCAAACCCGTGAATGCCGCCGTGGTGCGCGCGCGCGTGCGCACCCAGCTGACCGTCAAGCGCCAGCGCGACGCCCTGCGCGCCATGGTGCTGGTCGATGCGCTGACCGGCGTCGCCAACCGCCGCGCCTTCGACGAGCGCTTCGACGCCGAATGGCGCCGCTGCGGCCGCACCGGCCTGCCGGTGGCGCTGATCCTGGTCGACATCGACCATTTCAAGCTGTACAACGACCATTACGGCCATCCCGGCGGCGACTCCACGCTGGTGCAGGTGGCCGCCGCGATGCGCCGCGCCGCCGGGCGCAGCCAGGACCTGGTGGCGCGCTACGGCGGCGAGGAATTCGCGATCCTGCTGCCGCAGCTCGACGCGCGCGGCGCCACCGGGGTGGCGCGCCGCCTGATGGCCGAACTCGAACACATGGCGATCCCGCACGCGGCCTCGCCCACCGCCCCGCACCTGACCGCCAGCATGGGCATCGCCTGCATGGTGCCGGGCGAGCACAGCTTCCCGGCCGACCTGATCCAGGTGGCCGACGCCCTGCTGTACCAGGCCAAGGCGGGCGGCCGCAACCGCTACCGCGCGAACGCGGCCTGCGGCAGCGGGATCGATCAGGCGCCTTCGCCCTGAGGGCGGCGGCCGAACATGCCCATGCCCTCGACCGTGCACACCGTCTCGCCATGCTGGTTGATCGCCACCCACTTCGACCACACCACGCCGCGGTCCGGCTTGGAACCCGAGGCCTTGACCTTGACGGTCTGGTAATGCACGTTGAGGGTGTCGCCGGCGCGCACCGGCGCCAGCCAGCGCACGCCGTCCAGGCCGGGCGAGCCCATGCTGGAGGATTTGCTCATCAGCTTGTCGACCACCATGCGCATCATGATGCTGCAGGTGTGCCAGCCGCTGGCGATCACGCCGCCGTAGATCGACTGCGCCGCCGCTTCCCGGTCGACGTGGAAGGGCTGCGGGTCGAACTGGGTGGCGAAGGCCACGATCTCGTCCTCGGTCAGCGTGCGCGTGCCCAGGTCGAGGTCCTGGCCGGCGTAAAAGTCTTCGAAATACCAGTTGTCCTTCATGCCGCTTCCTCCCCATGGAAACCCGGCTGCGCGATGAAGCGCGCCAGGTGGTGGTCGCAATCGCCCAGGCTCAACTCGATCGTGCTCAGGCGCTTGAAATAATGGGCCGCCGGCAGCTCGTCGGTGACGCCCATGCCGCCGTGCAGCTGCACGGCCTGCTGGCCGACGAAGCGCGCCGCCATGCCGACCCGGTACTTGGCGGCCGACACCGCGCGGCGGCGTTCGACACGCTTGTCTTCCGTATCGTCTCCGCCGTCCAGGCGCACGGCAGCCAGCAGCGCCATCGAACGCGCCTGCTCCAGGTGGATGGCCATGTCGGCCATGCGGTGCTGCAACGCCTGGAACTTGCCGATCGGGACGCCGAACTGGCGGCGCGTCTTGAGGTAGTCCAGGGTCGCCGCGAACAGCGCCTCCATCGCCCCCAGCGCTTCCGCGCACAGCAGGCCGGCGCCGTAGTCGGCGGCGGCCTCCAGGATGGCCCAGCCGGCGCCCGGCGTACCGATGACACCCGCGGCATCGACGCGCACGCCGTCCAGGCGCAGGTCGGCGGCGCGCTGGCCGTCCAGCGTGCGGTATCCGGTCACGCGCAGGCCCGGCGCATCGGCCGGCAACGCGAACAGGCTGATGCCGTCCTGGTCGCGCTGGGCGCCGCCGCTGCGCGCCGACACGATGAGGACGCCGGCCTGGGCGCCGTGCATGACCACCTTCTTCTCTCCGCTGAGGCGCCAGCCGCCGGCGCCGTCGGGCTCGGCACGGACGGCGATGTCGCGCAGGTCGTGGCGCGACTGGCGTTCGCCGAGTCCGCACGCCAGCGTCAGCTCGCCGGCGGCGACCCGCTCCAGCAAGGCGCCGTGGGCGCCGCCGCGCCTGAGGAACTCGGCCCCGAGGACGGTAGCGAAATACGGTTCGACGACCAGGCCGCGTCCCAGTTCCTGCATCACGCCGAACAGGTCGACCGCGCCGCCGTCGAAGCCGCCGTGGGCCTCGGGCACGGGCAGCGCCGTCAGCACGAGTTCGGCCAGCCGGGCCCAGGCGGCGGTCGAGATGCCGGCCTCGGAAGCGACGATGGCGCGGCGCGCCTCGAAGCCGTAGTCGCGCGCGATCCAGCGCCTGAGCGCGTCGGCCAGTTGCAGTTGTTCTTCCTTGAAATTGAAGTCCATGTCGATTCTCGCTCAGCCTTACAGACCCAGGATCATCTGGGCAATGATGTTGCGTTGGATTTCGTTCGACCCGCCGTAGATCGAGGTCTTGCGGTAATTGAAGTAATGCGACAGCAGCGGCGCCGCGAAGTCGTCGTCGATCACGCTGTGCGGCGCGGCGCTGGCCAGGTAGGCCGGGTCGAAGGGCAAGGCCAGCGGGCCGGCGGCTTCCACCATCAGCTCGGTCAGGCGCTGCTGGATCTCGGTGCCGCGCACCTTCAGCACCGAGGCTTCCGGGCCCGGCGCGGCATCGGCGCGCGCCAGCACGCGCAGCACCGTCATCTCGAGCGCCATCAGCTCGATGTCCAGGTCGGCGACCTTGGCCGCGAACAGCGGATCCTCGATCAGCGCGCGCCCGTCCTTGCACTCGCGCCACGCCAGCGCCTTCAGGCGGCCCAGCTCGCGCTTGGAACGGCCCACGGCGGCGATGCCGGTACGCTCGTGGCCGAGCAAGTACTTGGCATAGGTCCAACCCTTGTTTTCCTGGCCCACCAGGTTGGCGACCGGGACCCGGACGTTGTCGAAGAAGACCTCGTTGACCTCGTGGTCCTCGTCCAGTATGACGATGGGGCGCACGGTGATGCCCGGCGCATGCATGTCGATCAGCAGGAAGGAAATGCCCTCCTGCTTGCGCACGCCGGTATCGGTGCGCACCAGGCAAAAGATCATGTCGGCGTGCTGGGCCAGCGTGGTCCAGGTCTTCTGGCCGTTGACGATGTAGTGTTGGCCCTCGGCGTCGTGGCCGCGCACCGCGACCGTCTTCAGCGACGCCAGGTCGGAGCCGGCCCCGGGCTCGGAATAGCCCTGGCACCACCAGTCCTCGCAGGACAGGATGCGCGGCAGGTAATGATCCTTCTGGGCCTGGCTGCCGAACGCCATGATGACGGGCGCCACCATGTTCACGCCGAAAGGCAGCACCGGCGGCGTGCCGGCGCGCGCGCACTCCTCCTCGAAGATGTGGCGCTGCACCGGCGTCCAGCCGGGGCCGCCATATTGCGCGGGCCAGCCGGGCGCGGCCCAGCCCTGGCGCGCCAGGGTCCGGTGCCAGCGCACGTAGTCGTCCTTGTCCAGGCGCAGGTGGCTCAGCACCTTGTGGCGCAGCGCGGCCGGCAGCTCGGCCTCCAGGAATGCGCGTACCCGGTCGCGGAACGCCAGGTCGTCGTCGGTGTAGTTCAGGTCCATCGTGTCTCCTCCTCGGGTTCGCGACAAAAATAGCACGACCGTTCTTGAAGATTCAACACCTAATGTAAAACGCGCATAAAAAAAGCGGGCCGCAGCCCGCTTCGGAAAGACGCTGACGCAGTCGATCAGCGATTGCGGCGGCGACGGCCCAGGGCCAGCGCACCCATCATGCCGGCCATCATCAGCGCGATCGACGACGGTTCCGGCACTTCGGCGGCAGCGCCGGCGTCCGTGCCAGCACCTGCACCTGCGTCGGCACCCGCACCTGCGCCCGAACCGGTGTCGGCCAGCGGCAGGTTGGTGATCGGGGTATTGATGTCCTGGCTGCCGCCGGCGCCGATGCCGAGGCCGATGTCGGCGACGACTTCGCCGCCCAGTGCCGGCTGCTGGGCCGACGGCGACTGGCCCGTGGCCGGCGCGGTGGTGCCGCTGCCGGTGCCGACGGCCGGCGACGAACCGCCGCCGACGCCTACCACCGGCGCGTAGCTGCCGCCGCCGGCCGGTGCCGATGCGTTGCCGCTGGAACCGGTCAGGACTTTCTTGCCGTCGGCAGTGTTCACCACCGACACGCCGTTACCGAGCATCGCAGCCATGATGGCGTTGCTGGTGCCGACCACGTAGGTGCCTTCGATGCCTTGCGACAGGCTCAGGTTGACTGCACCGCCGGCCTGGTTGGCGCTGGCCTTGTCGTACAGGGCCTTGACCAGCGTGGCGCTGTCATTGCCATAAGCGACGCCGCCGATCAGCGTGCCCGAGTTGACGACGTTGGTGCCGTTGCCGGTGGTCCAACCGGACAGGAAGCTCGATTGCGCCGAACCACTTGCTGGCAAGACGTCGGCCTGAGCAACACAGGCACTGGTCATCAGCAACGCTGCGATGAGGTAACGAGTTGACATTATGTACTCCTTGATGGGTCTGGAAAGTTATTGTTGATTCAACTACCGAGCGGATCGTAGCACAGCTAAAAAAAAGCCAATTTTCAATTGAATCTCATCAAGTACAGGCGAAAAAAAAGCGAGACGCCCAAGGGAATCTCGCTTTCGCCTCCTCAACAGGAGGTTTCCATCAGCAATAAATATTACTTTTTAGTCAAGGAATCATTACTGGTTTGTTTCAATTCAGACAAGTACGGCATGACGCGCGAAGCCATGCGGGTATCGGCTTTCAGCATGCCGGACTCGTCGGCCAGGATATGGGCGGCTTCCTGCAGGTAGACGTCCTTGGCGTTCTTGGCCGCCTTTTCGGCCGCCAGTTCCGCCGACAGGCTGCGCTCGTCGCCCTGCAGGCCGTCGTCGGTGCGGCTGGCGTTCTTCAGCGCCAGCGCCGCCTTGCCGACCTTGGCCGGCTTGGTCGCATCCGGCACCTTGCCGCGCTGCTCCTTGCCGCCCGGACCGGAGACCGGCTCGTCCTTCGGCGTACCCTCGCCGGCAAGGCGCGCCTCGCGCAGCTTGGCCTTGGCCTCCTGGTTCTCGCGCTCCTTGCGGCGCACGGCTTCATTCAGCGAGATGACGTTGTCCTTGCGCAGCTTCATCGCTTCGGCAATGTCGTCCTGGATGTCCTGGAAGTCCTTGTCCTTGGCGATGCGCGCCTCATGCTTCTTCTGCAGCGGGCCGATCAGCTCCTTCAGGTCGCCCGACGGCATGTACATCGCCGGCTTGATCTGTACCCAGGGCAGCGCGTTGTCGTAGGACGTTTCGCCGAAGTTCTCGGTGTCCGAGGTCACCGGCAGCTTGATGTCCGGGGTGACGCCGCGCAACTGGGTGGTGCCGCCGTTGATGCGGAAGAACTGGGCGATGGTCATCTTCAGTTCGCCGTACTTCATCTTGTCGCTCTGCGAGAAGCGGTCGAGCGGAACCAGGGTCTGGACCGTGCCCTTGCCGAAGCTCGGCTCGCCGATCACGACGCCGCGGCCGTAATCCTGGATCGCGGCGGCGAAGATCTCGGACGCCGAGGCCGAGCCGCGGTTGATCAGCACGCCCATCGGGCCGTCCCAGGCCAGGCCGGCATTGGTGTCGCTCTCGACGTCGACGCGGCCTTCGGCCGTGCGCTGCTGCACCACCGGACCCTTGTCGATGAACAGGCCGGTCAGCTCGACCGCCTCGATCAACGAACCGCCGCCGTTGTTGCGCAGGTCGATCAGGACGTTGTCGACCTTGTCCTTCTTCAGTTCGTTCAGGATGCGCTGGACGTCGCGGGTGGCGCTCTTGAAGTCCTTGTCGCCCTTGCGGCGCGCGTCGAAGTCCTGGTAGAAGGTCGGCAGCGAGATCACGCCGATGCGGCGCTTCACGCCGCCGTCCTTGACCTCGATGATCTGCTTCTTGGCCGACTGCTCTTCCATGCTGATCTTCTGGCGCACCAGCGCGATCGTCACGTGCTTGCCGTCCTGGCCGGCGTCGGCCGGCAGCACGTCCAGGCGCACGGTGGAGTTGCGCTCGCCGCGCACCAGCTGCACCACGTCGTCGATGCGCCAGCCCATCACGTCGGTGAACGGACCGTTGCCCTGGGCCACGCCGACGATGCGGTCGCCGACCTTCAGCTTGCCGGACTTGTCGGCCGGGCCGCCCGGCACCACTTCGCGGATCACCGTGTAGTCCTCGCGCGCCTGCAGCACGGCGCCAATGCCGTCCAGCGACAGGCGCATCGCGATGTCGAAGCTTTCGGCCGAGCGCGGACCGAGGTAGTTGGTGTGCGGCTCGATCGCCATCGCGTACGCGTTCATGAACATCTGGAACACGTCTTCGTTGTTCAGTTTCTTGAGGCGGCCCTGGTAGCCCTCGTAGCGCTTGTCCAGGGTTTCGCGGATCGCCTTTTCATCCTTGCCGGCCAGTTTCAGGCGCAGCCAGTCGTTCTTGACGCGCTTGCGCCACAGGTCGCGCGCCTCGTCCTCGTTTTTCGCCCACGGGGCCTTTTCGCGGTCGATCTGCAGGGTTTCGTCGGACGTGAAGTCGAACTTGCCCTTCAGCAGTTCGCGCGCATACACCATGCGGTCGTTGAAGCGCTGCTGATAGACGTTGTAGATCTGGAACGGGACCGTCAGGTCTTCGTTGTTGATGGCGTCGTCGATCTTCAGGCGGTACTGTGCGAACTGGTCGATGTCGGCCTGGGTGAAGTAGAGCTTTTCGCTGTCGAGCGATTTGAAGTAGGCGTCGAAAATCTTGGCCGACATCGCGTCGTCCAGGGGGGTGGCCTTGTAGTGGTAGCGCGCGAGCACGCGCGAGGCCCACAGGGCGGCCTGGGTCTGGGCGGCGGACGGCTTGATCTGGACGGCGGCTGCCTTGTCCGAGACTTTCTCGGGCTGCGCCGTCACCACATGGGCCGTCATGGCGGCTGCCAGCGCAACGATCAACATCTGCTTCTTCATTCTTGTTTCTCCGGGACGGATTGCTAGGGCGGCTGCCCCTCCGCAAATTGACGAGCTTGGCAGCCGCGCCGACGGGTCGGCGTATGCAACCAATTCTACAGGATAGCGCGACGACGCAGAGTCGGCTTACATGCTTCTTCAGCCGAGCTTAAGTCTCCGGCCGCAGGTCCGGCTCACGTTTTTACATATCGAAACAAACTCGGCTGAAACCAGTACAAAAGCGCCATGCTCGTAAAGACAATCACCAGCCAGGGCCAGCTGCGGCACGCCAGCCTCCAGTCCACCGGCGATGGCCAGAACGCCAGGAACTGGGGCGCCAGCAGCAGCGTCAGCGCCAGGTCGGCGGGGCCGAAGGCCCAGGCGCCGCGGGTGCGCCACCACGCCACCGCCAACGGCAGCAGCAGGACCAGGAAAGGGGCCAGCGCGGCCGGCGCCGCGTTGTACCAGCGCAGGTTGGCGAAGGTGACCGAACCCAGCTCCCAGGTGCGCCCGGTGCGGCGCGGGATGATCGAAAAGCCGACCGGCTCGGCGCCCAGCAGCAGGCCGACGGAAAAGTGCGCCAGCTCGTGGCAGAGCGTGCCGGCCGCGCTGAAGATGAAGAACAGGGGGTGGGCCGCGGTGACGATCCAGAGCAGGAAGGCCAGTGCCAGCGAGGGCACCAGGTACAAGGCCATCGCGGCCAGGCCGCAGCCCCAGGCCGGCAGCATGGATGGGCAGCCGTGCAGAAAGGACATTGCTACCAATACACAGTGTATTTAATGCCCGCCCGTGTAGAAGCAGCGGCCGCAAGCCTGGCGATAGCTCTCGTTGCCGCCGATGCTGACCTGCTCGCCCTCGCGGATGCGGCGGCCTTGCGCGTCGACGCGGATGTTCATGGTCGCCTTCTTGCCGCAGGTGCAGATGTTCTTGATTTCCTCGATGTCGTCGGCCAGCGCCAGCAGGTAGGCCGAGCCCGGGAAGGGGTCGCCGCGGAAATCGCTGCGCAAGCCGTAGCAGATCACCGGCACCCCGCGCACCTGGGCCAGCTGGTGCAGCTGCACCACTTGTCCCTTGCTCAGGAACTGGGCTTCATCGACCAGCACGCAAGCCACGGCCGGAGCGCTGGCGAGAAAGTCGGTAGCGCCGTCGAACACGTCGACTTCGCGCTGCGGACCCAGGCGTGACGTGATCTGGCCCACGCCGTAGCGGTCGTCAATGGCGGCGGTATACAACTTGACGCGCTGGCCCTGCTCCTCGTAGTTGTGCGCCACCTGCAGCAGCGAGGTGGATTTGCCGGCGTTCATCGCCGAATACCTGAAATAGAGTTTAGCCACGGACGGGTCTGGAAAGTCTTGCTTGGGAAATCGCAAAATTATAGCAAGCGGGGGGCGCATCGCGCCAGCCGGGCAGGCCGGCGCCCTCCCCGTGTTCCAGTCGCGGCCCGGCCCGGCTCAGCCCCGGCGACGCCGCGCCGCGGTCCCGGCGATGCCGAGCCCGGCCAGCAGCATGCCCCAGGTGGCCGGCTCCGGCACCGCGGCCGCCAGCACCACGTTGTTCGCCGTCGACCAGTACAGGCCGCCGTCGGTGGCAAAGGTGACCGAGGTCAGCGCCGCATCCGACACGAAGCCGACGAAGGATGCCTGGGTGGCGTTGTTCAGCGCATAGGTGAGCGAGGTGCCGTCCGCCGCCGTCAGCACCAGGTTGCCGCCGGCCACGTACTGGCCGCCGACGTCGGAAGCAAAGAAATTGCCGCCGAAACTGCTGACACCGCCGGTGAAATTCTGGAACACGATCGGTGACAGGCGCAGGTTGGTCGACAGCCAGCCGTCGGCCGCGCTGCCGGCACCGTACAGGCCGCCGGTGGCGGCCGCCTGGTAGCCGTAGGCGCCGGCGGTGCGGTTCAGTACATCGTCGTAGAGGTCGAGCTCGAGGTCGTCGAAGCTGTCGTAGCCCGGATTCGCCACCGCGCCCAGGAAAGCGGACTGGCTGGTATAGACCGTGATGGCGGCCTGCGACGAGGCGGCCGCGCACAGCAGCGCGGCCAGGAACAGCGGTTTCAAGGTTTTGCGCACGATGGACTCCTGAAGTGATCGAAGGGTCGCCCTGGGGCTGCCCCCAGTAGATAACAGGAGTTCAAGTGTTTCAACACATGCAACAAGGATTTCACGCACTCCTTGCGCTGTGCATAAAGTGCGCGCTGCCCGGCTGGGTGACTTCAGCAGTTTTGCTACTGCCCGGGATGATATTTACGCTCGAGTTGTTTCTCGATGTCTTCCTTATAGTAAAGCACGTCCTTGAATTCGCCGCGGCTGTACATCTCGGCCTGGTCGGCGAAGTGCGGCGACTTCGGGTCGCCGCTCTCGCCGCCGGCCAGGATGCTCTTCGCGCGCACGCGCGGGCCGAATTCCACCGCCGCCACGAAGCTGTTGCCGCGGTCGCCGTAGATGCGTTTCGTGGTCTGCTTCGCCGTCATGCCGAACGAGGCCAGCGAACCCCAGTTGGCCGAGGTGAAGCCCACCGGCCAGCTGGGCTTGCCGTCATCGTAGCCGGCATCGACCTCGCCGCCGAGACGCTGGAAGCGGTTGATCTCGCCCCATGGCGTCTTCCAGCTGCCGAAGTCGGCCTGCAGCTTGTCGCTGGCGCGCGCCAGCGCGTCGAGGCGCTCGGCAGGGCTCAGGCGGGTCTGGATGAAATCGACCACCGGGAGGTTGTCCTTGCGAGCGCGCGGCGCCGCGTTCCTGACCATGTCCTGGCCCCAGTAGACGGCCAGCGAGGTCGGCACCGACTGGGTCGACCAGCGCAGGTCCCAGCCGCGCAATGCCGCCACCTGGGCCGCCAGGCGCGCCTTGCGCGGGTCGGCGCCGGGCAGCGCATCCCAGTCCTTCAGCAGGGCCGGCACCAGCGGCTCGAAGGCGGTAAGGTAGCTGTCGTAGGCGCGGCCGATCAGGCCGTCCAGGGTGAGTCTGTCGGCGTCGTGCAGCACGCGCTCAGCGTGGATGCCGCGCGCGTTCTGCGGCAGCGACCACATGTAGGCCGGGTAGTCGGCGCATGTCGGGCTGCTGGCGCCGAAGCCGGTGCACGGCCAGTTGTTGGTGTTGGAGATGTAGCCGCTCTTCGGATTGAAGACGGTGATGGTCTCCTTGATGTCGTGCAGCCCCTTCCAGTCGGTGGCCGGGTCGCTGCCGTCGACCGGCCTGGTCCAGTCGAAGCGCGGGTCGCGGCGCGGGATGAAGTTGCCGTGGAAGTAGGCGATGTTGCCGTCGGCATCCGCGTACACGGTGTTGTTCGAGGAATTGGTGCGCAGTCCCATCACCTCGTAGAAGGCCGCATAGTCGCGCGCCTTGGTGCGGCCATAGGACTGCATCAGCGCATGCATCGGATCGTCCATCATCCTCACCGCCACCCATTTGCCGTTCTCGCCCCGGATCACCGGGCCGTGGTGGGTGAAGTACGCGGTGACCTCGCGGCTGGCCATGCCGTTCGCGGTCCTGTACGGCAGCGCGATGCGGCGCGACCGCAGCGGACGCTGTTCCTTGCCGTACTGGTAGAAGAACTTGCCGTCCTTTTCCGTGACGGTTTCCAGGTACTCGTCGATCACGTCGCCGCCGCCCGAGGTGTGCATCCAGCCGAGGCGGTCGTTGAAGCCCTGGTAGATGAAGAACTGGCCCCAGGTCACGGCGCCGTAGGCGTTCAGGCCCTCTTCGCTCACCATGTGGACTTCCGGGCGGAAGTAGAACGAGGTGTGCGGATTGATCATCAGCAGCGCGTGGCCGCCGGCGCTAAGGCGCGGCGCGATCGCGAAGCCGTTCGAGCCGCGCGGTTCGGCGTCGAATCCGGTGCCGATGTCGGCCAGCGCCACCTTGGTGGCCGCCGGGATCGAGACCTGCGTTGGCACCGGCGGCTTGCCATAAAACGCTTCCAGCGGCTTCAGCTCGATCGACTCGATGTCGCCGCCGATGCTGCCCTCGCTGAAGGCCAGCGCCATCCACGGCTCGAAGCGCGTGATCAGCTTCGGCTTGACGGCCGGATGGGTGGCCAGGTACCAGTTCATGCCGTCGGCAAAGGCATCCATCAGCTTCTTCAGCCAGGCCGGGCTGGCGGCGTACTTCGCCCGCATGTCGGCCGGATCGATGTACAGCTTCATGCGCAGGTCGCTCCAGATGGCCTGCTCCCCTTCCACCTCGGCCAGGCGCCCCATCGCGTTGATGTAATTCAGCTCGACGCGGTTGAAATCGTCCTCGGCCTGGGCGAACACCATGCCGAACACCGCATCGGCGTCGCTCTTGCCGAACACGTGCGGGATGCCCCACTTGTCGCGCAGGATGGTGACGCGGGCGGCGCCGGCCTGCATGCGCGCGCGCTCGGCTTTCGAAAACGCGCCCGCGGATACGGCCGCGCCTGGCGCCGCATGGGCGGGAACGAAGGCGGCCAGGGTGGCGCAGCCGAGGACGGCGGAAACGACGAGGCGGGGAATCGGGTTCAAGGCTTCTCCAGAAAGGGGTGGCGTCAGGCGGCGCCGAGGTGGGCCAGTTTCGACTTCAGTACATCGTTCTCGTTCAACAGGGTCGCCATGCGGTCCTTCAGCTCGCGGATCTCGGCGCGCAGGGCCTTGACCTGGTCTTCCGGCGCCAGCGCATCGATCTCCTTCCTGGGACGCGCGCTGCTCTTCTGCTCGCGCACCTGGCGCGCCGCCTGCTGCAGTTCCTTGCGCCCGCCGGCCACCGCGGCCACCTGGGCATCGGCCGGCAGCGAAGCCACGTTGGCGGCCGCGCTCACGGAAATGGTGCCGCTGCGCACGGCATCCACCAGTTCCGGCGCGGCGGTCTTGCGGATGCGTTCGATCTGGCTGAGTGTACTGGCCGACACGCGCGCCGCCTTGGCGACGTCCTCGCGCGTGCTCCACGGCGGGTCGATCGACTCGTCGGCGGCCGGCCCGGCGGCTTCGGCGGCCTGCTCGGCCGGCGCCTCGGCGGCGCGCTGGGCGGCGCGCGCGGCCACGATCTCCTTCTTGCGCAGCGCCAGCATGCCGCGCTGGAAGTCGGACACGCTGCGGCGCGCCAGGTTATTGTCGATCACCCACAGCATCACGTCTTCCAGCGCGGCGAAGTTGTTGTTGTGGACGGTACGGAAGGGAATCCCGTGCTTCTGGCAGATCTCGTAACGGTTGTGGCCGTCGATCAGCACGTCGCGCCACGTCACCAGGGCGTCGCGGCATCCTTCGGCCAGCAGGCTGCGCTCCAGCGCCGCGTATTCCACGGGCGTGAGCGGGTCGATGAAAGAGCGGAGTTCTTCGTTGATGATGATGTTCAATGTCGTTCCTTGCGATTGCGGTGCCGCCATGAGGGGATGCTGCGGCGATGAGCCGCATGCTACACCAATGCAAGGTTGCAACCAAAGCTTGAAATTGTCCGGCAAATAATAAAGCCCGCCATGGGGCGGGCTCTTCGGCTGCTTGCGTTCAGCTACGCTTATCGTTTCGTCGCTCCCTTGCGGTCGCGGCGGCGCGCCAGCAAGGCGGCGCCGCCGATCCCGACCAGCGCTACAGACGCCGGCTCCGGGATGTCGCGGGTCGTGTCGTACGTGCCACGGATCGTTGGGGGGATGGGGGCGAAATAACCTGGATAGTCACTTGGATACGCGTGGAGTTCGACGTTGTCCAGGCGATAGGCCGGCAGTGTCACGCTGATCAGGGCATCGTAAGCATTCGATCCGATCGAGTAGCCCCACAGGGTGCCGTATCGTCCGTCGTTGCATCGCTCGGGAATCTCAGGGCATAGGGGATTCGAATTGCTGGGAAACAAAACCGAAGACTCGCCGCCGTTCTCGAAATACACGGGCATCGTCGTGCCCGCAGGATCGCCGAAAGCAGCGATATTAAACGACATGTAATAACGATCGGTCCCCAGAATCGTGCGGATGACATCCGGGTTCAGCCGGATGGTGATCAGGTCGAACGGGCTGCCAGCCAGGTAACCGCCGATAGGCATGTTCTTGATGGTGCCGCCATCGAACGTGACGCCGTAATAGGCCCCGCTGGCCCGGCCCAGGCTGTCCTGCCCGCCGTTGTAGTAGTCGCCGACCGAGACCCCGTATGCGAATTCTTCGAAGTTGATCTTGATGGACGCCGCCGAGGCGAACGGTGCAGTCGCGAGCAAGGCCAGGCTGGCGCTGGTGATCAGTTGTTTGATCATTGTCTCTACCCCATATTGTTTTGGAGTTTTAAGTAGAGCAATATTTATGCCAAAGCAACTAAATGCTTAATAGATAAGGAAAATCACGTCGAATTTTTTACCAACTGTAAGGAACGCCGACAGCGCATCACCAAGCAGTAAGCGATGCGCAGCAGCGCTCAATAAAAAAGTCCACCGAGAGGTGGACTTTTCTCATGCGACGGGCCGTACTTAGAAGCCGTACTTCAGGCCGACGGACAGGGCATCGGCCTTGGCGCCGGCGTACTTGTCCTTGCCGTAGCGCTCATACTCGCCGACCACTGAGACGTTCTGGTTGATTGCGTACTGCACGCCCAGGGCACCGTAGGCGCCGGTATCGCGCTCGTGTATATCGCCGAACGGCGCCAGGCTTACTTTACGATCGTTGTACGACGCACCCAGCTTGCCGTAGGCCGAGAAGCGGTCGTTGATCGGCATGCTGTACTTGGCGGCCACATAGGAGCTCGAGCCGCGTACCTGTGCCGTCGTCGGACCAATCCCATTGAACGTGCGGAAATCTTCCTTGTCGAAACGGGTGTAGCCCAGCTCGACGCCCCAGTTCTGGTTGATGTCATAACCGGCGAAGACCTTCGGGCTGGCTTTCCAGTCATCCGACGACTGGTTCTTGGCCGCATTCACGGCAACGCCGACGTAAGGACGCGGGTTGTAGGTATTGGTCATTTCAGCCGAGCCGACCTGGGCCTGGGCTGCGCCGAGGACGACGATGTTGGCGGCGAGTGCGACGATGAGCTTCTTCATGGATATTCCTCTTCGAATTGGTTAGCAACTTCTCAATGAGTTGCATGGCCCAGACCTTATCACCCGGGGTTTTCACACTCGAAGGATCAATCCGTAAGGA